>SL_5KL_010_SEDDRAFT_10000116_pt1 | contig 45725 bp, 41 predicted proteins | sample SodLakKL_010_SED_FD_9118 | JGI IMG/M metagenome (IMG submission 9118)
ACAGCTTGTATCTCTAAACTGAACTCTTCACCGACATTTTCTGTTGGAATCGACCACATCAAAATGCTATTCGCCGTAAAATCATTTGAATCTAGATCGTATCCCTCGTAAGCGTAATGTTCAGGAGAAGAAGTTAAAACACCGGTGCGTTGTCTTTCAGTAGGCCAGATCTCCCCTCCTTCGATTCTAGATTTACTACTTTCAAAATCTATTCCATTAAAAGGTGGTTCATTTTCCTCAGTTTCTGAGGCTGTAAACTTGAAAGCGTCTATTTGTAACTCCTTTTCGAAGGCTCCTTCTGCGTTCAGCCGCACAAAGATACGTTGAAATTCACCACCAGGAGAAATATTTGTAACATTTGTTTCCAATTCCAAATGACTATCATTATTCACAACCGTAGAGCCGATTGCTTTGACATCAGGCTCTCCAACCTGATCCTCAATTGTTCGGTACTCAATGGTAAGTTCACCTGGATTTTCATCCACCTCGATCGGCTCTCTCTCATCCCGATACCCGGCCACGATCATCGTTATCACCAGCATGGCGATTATAGGGAGTATCATCACACGTACTTTATTCTCTTCGGAGATCTTTCCGGAGATATTACCACTCTCGACAAGATATAATGAGACACTCATATATATATGTATATATATAGGTGCTCTAGAATATACTGTGAATATTATTATATTTGTTATATATTAAAGAATAAGTATCACACTATCAGTAGAGTAACAGCCATCACCAGCATACCCAATACGATGCCTAAGATCGCAGAATGTGATGAATTGTAGTCCTGAGCTAGAGGTAACAGTTCGTCAAATGAGATATATACCATTATACCGGCCACGAAAGCCAGCATCGTGACTATGAGGGCCTGTGTCAAAAATGGCCATAGTATAAAGAACGCTACCAGTGCCCCGATGGGTTCAGCTAGCCCGGCTCCAAGTGAATGTAGGAATGCTTTGAGTTTATCTCCTGTGGCATAATAATAAGGTACTGCTACAGCGACTCCTTCAGGGATGTTGTGTATGGCTATAGCCATGGCGATCAAAGCTCCTAGTCGTATATCAACCAAGGCCGTAAAAAATGTGACCATCCCTTCCGGGAAATTGTGTCCAGCTATTGCATAAGCGGTGAGTTTACTCGTTGTGAGTAATTTCTTTTCTTCTCTATCTTCCTCTGTAACAGATGATATATCGTAAGTTTCCTTTTCAGGGATGAGGATATCAACGACACCTAGAACAACGATCCCTAAGAAAAATGCTAGAACAGCGATACCTTCACCGGCATCTTCGAAAGCTTCTGGAAGCAGTTCCATGAATGAGATATAGATCATCACTCCACCGGCGAAACCAAGACCTAGAGAAAGGTATACCGTCTTTGGTTTTTTGATGAAATAAGGTGTCAAACCACCGATACCCGTCGATATACCTGCTAGGAAAGTCAATATAAATGCCATTCCTACGGTCCCGATCTCCATGTTAACAGATATTTAATATCAAATTATAATATTTTTCCCTATTTAGAACAAAAAACTAGGTTTATAAAAAATAAAAAAAAGAGGGTTCCCCCTTTCAAAAAGTGTCTCATTCTAGGAACTTTGATACGAACGGTGATGTATCTCCCCTTCGCAGGTAGTGTCCCGAAGGACCTTCTCCTAAGAACTCTGAAAACCATGATTCGTGCTGTATCTCTTCATGCAGTATAGCCTGAGCTAGGTCATACGTACGATGATCCTTGCCTGCAGTCATGTTGCAGATATTAGTATATTGTCGAACAGCACATCTCTCAGCCTCGACCAGAACCTCCATGATCTTCTTCACATCTGAAGTATCCTCGGGTAGATACGCCGGTGGACATCCGGATATATCATGGAAATCCTTCATATCCTTGGGAAGTTCTCCACCCAATTCATAGATCCTCGGTACTAGCGCTTCGAAATGATTCCGATCTTCGATCCTAGCTGTTTCAGCGATCTCTTTCAATCCCTCGCCTTCTAGATCTATTAGATTCACTCTTAAGATCGTATAGTAATAGAACGTTGTCAATTCAGCTGCCGCGTTCTTAACCAACAGATCAACGAGTTCATCCACATCTACGCCGGCGTCTTCTACCATCTGTCTTGTTACTTTTGCCAATTTTTCAAACCTCCATCGTTATTGCAGCATTTATTATGGTGTTATGTTTACTTAAAACTTGTGTTTAATAAAAATGGTTTTTTACTGACAATAAATTCTTTTTTTGTGAAAACAAATTAAAACAAATTAACCCTCATACTCTAATCTACTTCAGAAATTTTATAAAAAATAAACTAAAGGTTTTAAATCAGTTCTCACGAATTTTTCCTCCTTTACAGAAGACCCCAGATACCGATTACTAGTGCAATTATACCGATGATAGTCTGGAAGCTACCCAGGGTTTTTGCTAATTTTTTTAGTTCTTCGCCTACAGCAGGAAGTATCTGTAGTATTCCAACTGCAAGGATTATACCGGCGATTATCAGCATCAGTCCCGAAGGAATACTAAAATTCCATATACCATAAATCAAGGCAATTATACCGATGATCCCCTGGATAGAACCTAACCATTTTGCTAGTTTCTCTAGATGCTTTCCCATGGCAGGGATAACCCCCAAAAGACCGGTTAGTAAAATCAAACCCACTATAATTAACAGTATATCTCCGAGCATTTAAATCACCTACATTAATATCGAATAGACACATATAACTATTGGGGTTAATAGAGACTGTCAAGTTTGTAGTGATATCTGATTATTTCATAAGAATCAATCGAGGCATATAATATACTGAGCAAATTTCCATGGATTGTAAAAGTTTGTGCAATCACTAAACTTTTGAAAAGCTCGATTAATAAATGAAACATCAGATAAAATTATTGAAAATATGTTTAAAATTTATTTTTTCTTAGTAACTTTTTAATTCTACTAATCAATGGTTTATACATGAAACGAAGGCTGATACCTATGATACTGTTCCTTATCGGCATATCACTCATAATCTTATCAGTGATAACAGGGGAATCTAAACTAGCACTCTTCATTATATTCCCAGTGATCTATGGTGCAGGATTTATCATGATGATAGGCATCCTTATGATATTCCTATCCTTTGCATCTTTATTTTTTATCCCCTCCTCTCAACAGGGCTCTAAAACCACAGAGATCCAAAGGGAATCAAAGTGGGGCGGTATCATATTTATAGGTCCTATACCGATAGTCATCGGGAAAGATCGGAGTATAACAAAAACGATGCTTTATATCGGTCTGATAATTGCAGTCATAATGGCTGTAATCTATGCGTGGATAATATTTACTTGAAGGATGTGAAACAGATATGGAAGAATTTATAGTTGAAAACCTAAGGAAGATGATAGATATCGACAGTGAGAGTAAGGGTGATATGGATGAGATCATCGAGTTCACCACCTCTTTACTGGATGATATAGGTTTAAAAAGTCGTGTATTGAAAGGCGATGAATTCAATCCGGTCATAATAGCATCTCACAGAAAGGGCGGTGTCTGCTTCTCTGGTCATCTAGATACCGTTCCGGTAGGAGATGGATGGGAACATGAAGAGGGTGAGATCGAAAACGGAAAGATATTCGGCAGAGGTGCTTTAGATATGAAAGGACCCTGCGTAGCGGTTATAGCTGCAGCTAAAAAACTAATCGAAAAAGACGTACCTTTCTCATTGATATTCACCACCGATGAAGAGATATCCATGAACGGTGCATTAGAAGCCGCTTCTGAACCGGAAATAACGGAAGCTCCAGTTGTAATCGTAGCAGAACCCACTGCAAAACTAGTGGTAACACAAGAAAAGGGAGTGTACCAGTTCGAATTACAAACCAAAGGGATCAACGCCCACGCTAGTATGCCTGAAAAAGGGGAAAACGCTATCATGAAGATGGTTCCTATAATCAAGAATCTAGATTCTAAAGGTCATGTTCCAGCCACTAAAGATGAGATGACCTGTTCCGTAAACGTAATAGAATCAGGCAGTGCTACGAATGTGATTCCGAAAAGATGCAGAGTGGAAGTCGATGTCAGGTTCCCACCGAGCTTTTCCAGGTCAGAACTCGAAGAGCATCTATTCGGTGACATCGAAGAAGAATTCGACCTGGATGTTATCCAGTATCTAGACGCTGTCAAAGTAGATGAGAACATGGAATGTGTAAAAAAGATACTGGAGATAGCTGACACGGAGTTATGGTCGGTTCCCTACGGGACTGAGATGGTCAGGTTTGTCGAGAACAACAAAAACACATTCATATTTGGTCCAGGCGAAGTTGACTCAGCACACCAGCCTGATGAATACATAGAACTCTCACATCTCTTAGATATCGTTGATATCTATGTAGAATATGCAGTATCCGTGGCCAAAGAACGGTGAGAACTTGAAGTGTATATTTACCTCAGACCTACATGGTAAAGAAAAAAGATATAAACTTTTGATAGAAGTTCTAGATAAGATAGATCCCGATGCTCTTTTCCTTGGTGGTGATCTACTACCGAGCTTCATTAGAGATAAAAAAAGAGTGAAGGATTTTTTATCAAACAATCTCATCAAACCCATCCAGAATATCCGAAAAGAGTCAGATAAGGAGTTGAGATGTTTTGTGATCATGGGTAACGATGATCCAAGGATATTCGAAGATATATTAAATGGGTTTGACGAAAAAGGACACATAGATTATGTCAACCAGAGATGTGTAGACTTTAAGGGATATGATATATGTGGGTACAGCTTTATACCTCCCACACCTTTTCATCTTAAAGATTGGGAAAAATATGATGTTTCAAGATTTATTGATGTAGGAGTCGTTGCTCCTGAGGAAGGAACTAGAACTGTAAAGATAAATAAAAATGAGATCACTTACTCTACGATCGAAAAAGATATAGAGGATATAAAACGAGCATCAGATCCGAAAAATACTATATATCTTTTCCACGCACCTCCATATGATACCGACCTGGATAGAGCTGATCTAGACGGGAAGGAAGTGGACCATGTACCCTTGGATGTTCATGTAGGAAGTATATCTATCAGGAATTTTATAAAAAAAGAGCAGCCATTTCTCACACTGCATGGTCATGTTCATGAAACAGTCGAGTTGACGGGAAATTGGAGATGCAGCATCGGCGATACTTATAGTTTTACAGGCGTAACATCCGGAGATGGGCTTGCATTAGTCATTTTCGATACAGAAAACTTAAAGGATGCACGTAGAACTGTAGTCGATTCATGAATCACTACCATCCAAGGGGATCTCCCGGGCTGATCTATATCTAGAATTTATATGTGAAGCCCATGAGGTATTTTCTTTTATATCCTCATCAGTTATGAAATGGATGTCTAATATTTTATCCACTTCAATACCCGTCCTATTCTTATTTTCTTCAACTAATTTTTTATCCCATTCATAGAACCAGTTCTCCAACTTTTCCTTCTTTTCTTGCTCTCCTGTATAATGGACTATAAGATCTATGTCGCTTCTAGAACAAGCTGTACCTTCTTTTGTGCTCCCAACGATATATAGGCCTTTAATCCCGTATATATCAGGGTCCAACTCATCTGCCATGGTTTCCACTTTATTCATCCTCCATTCCCAATGGTCTGGAGACCTAAGATAAGCTAGAGCCTCGTTGGCTTCGCCGTCCATGACCACATCTAAGGAACCACCTGAACTGATATCACTGACCCGGACCAACCGTATAACTTCTTCGAAATCCTCCTGCCCAGGAAGTATTTCCGTCAGTCGGTTCTCGGACCTGTACAACAATTCTTCGTTGAAGATGTTTCCGGACTCATCTGGATAAAGAGGTAGATATTTTATATCGGCCTCAACTAAATCCTGGAAAAAGTGAGTTCCAAATGATAATTCTGGTAAATATCCACCTTTTTCTTTAGCTATCTCAACTATCAATGAAGTATTGTTGATATCCCTGTACTTCACCGGTACCCCAAGAGTGATATCTCCCCGGCTTCCCCATCTCCCGGGCCCCATCAAAATGAACCTTTTCTCAGGGAGATAGTTGTTCAATTCTCCAACTATCTCAGCTACTTTTCTCATCTTACGTTCGCTATCGAGACTGGCGTATCCTTCTGGAGAAACATACACTATATATTCAATGTTCTCTAGGTGACCGGTGGTGACGAATTTTTTACTGGAAAACAGTTTATCCTTGTTCTTTATGTCCATGGGGATAGGTTTACGTTTTATCTGTTGAGTCTGGCTTTGAGGACGACACTGAAGGATGTAAAGATTATCTCCATCATGAGCGAATTCAACATCGACAGGTGTCTCTATCTTACTTTCGAGTATATCCATTATCTTACACATCAAAAGTAAGAAGTCAGTCTCTTCGAACAGCTTATCGAAGGTTACTATCATATCCTCTTCTTCAGGATCGAATAAAAAGCTTTTCGGTTTCCTCAGTTCACCATCCTCATACACCGACACGATCTTGTTAAGGAACGGAAATTTCTCTCCATATTCCTTGTATATTTCTATGGCATCAACTGTTTCTATAGCTCCAGTTTCAAGGTTTATGACATCCATGTATCGTGGAGAGTACTTTATCCTCTCTTCAACCAGTGTATTCACCCTGAGTTCAGGCCTTTTAGGTGAAACCAAGATAGGATAGTCATTACCCACTCTATCAACTGCTCTAGTTCCCAATCCTGGTACTAATCTGATTATGCCATCATCTCTATTGATACGAGGTGACCATCTGAACTCGTTCTTACTGAAAGCGACACCAGCATAGGCTGGAACATAATATGGACCTACCCTTTTACCCACGACCTCTTGAATAAGTATCCCCATCTCTTCACTGAAATCTAACATCCCTTTTTCTCGACGATACTCAATGGGATCCGGACCAAAAGTAGATGCATACACCTCAGCGACTGCTTCCATGAGAGCATTCAACCTTTCCTCTTCAGACCCTTTGTTTGATAAAAAGAGACTCTTGTATTTGCCTGAAAAGGCTGCTCCGAAGTTATCTTCAAGGAGACTAGAGGATCTTACGATTATCGGATTATCGTCTATATCCCGGAGGATCTTTTTAAATCCCTCAACGATCTCTGAAGTGAATACAGCATTCTTCATTATCTGTTCGAGGAATGGCTGTTCTTGTCTTATCCTATCTGGATCGAGATATTTTATGTGTATAACTTCATCCAAGTCGTTATAATGTATCAGATCTAACATAGAATCCGACGTAAGATACCAACTTTTGGGGAACTTGATGTCTTTGAGATCAGTGTGTCTATCCTTCTCCCTTTGAAGGATCTTATAGGCGAGATATGCCCCAGAGGTTTTCCCACCTACTTTACCAGCACCCTGTGCAGGGCCGATGAGCCGTTTCAATAAAGAGACAAAATCATCCAATTGGATGTAATTTTTTGCTATGTTGATGAACTCCAATCTATCGGTGAAAAACCTTTGGATAAGGGCTGTTCTGATAGCCATCTTATCCTCGGGAGCTAGAGCTGTATTTGCATCGGCTTTATCGAAAAAACGATTGAGCTCATCGGTTATCTCAACCAAAGGTATACCCTTCCTTTGAGATGCAAGCAGTAACGGTCTAGCTTTATCTTCCTTCAACCATCTATGAAAGAGTTCAGATATCTCTTCCGGTTCTAAACTATCTTTTGCAATCTGAAACACACCTCTCTGGATCTCTTTCAATGACTCTAGATCCTGTTTGGGATTTGGCATATTTATCCCACACCATTTCGGTGTGTCAGAATCGGGTTCGATGGGACATACATCATTCAAAAGCATCGAGATCTGTTCGTTCTCATGTCTGTAAAGGTAATACACCATCTTTCGGGTCATCCTTAGAAGGGTCTTGGGATCGGTCCTCATCAACAGGTCTATGATAACTTCCCAATCCTGTTTTTCATCTGAGATCTGTTTCTTCACCCTCCTTTCTTCTACGAATCTTCCTAAAAGATCAGAAACTGTGTTTAGAAGTCTGCGTTCTTCGATGAGAAACGGTCCTTCATCCATCTCGGGTTTTTCCTCTAGATAGCATACTTCTAAAGACCCTTTCAACTCTCCTCCGACTTCTATTATACTCTGCTGTTTCCACTCAGTTTCTCGAAAATCATCAGTCTTGTACTCTTCACCGTTCAATTTTATCCTAGCACAAGCGATATCCTCATACTGCCAAGATGGGGGAAGTAGTTCCACTATCTCTTGTAAAGCCTCTCCTAATGATAAATTGTAATCGTTAACTATCTCGGATATACCATAAATACAGTTGAGTTCTTTCACACGCTCTTGAAGTTCATCCAATTCTTTCCTAGGGGTTATCTTATCCTCGATTTCCTTTTCAATTCTATTTTCGACGTTGACATCATCGTCCATGATATTTACCTTATATATCTATGACTAACCTCGCTAAATAGTTTTGTTCTATAGACTGCATCAATTATCTTCTTCAACATTCTTTTTAGACTTTTTGATGACACCTTTACCCTCTTTTCCATCTATCATGATTTCTAATGGTTCTTTGGTTCTGACATGGACAATATCTTCTAGTTTTTCTACTATCTGTTGAGATCTCAACCAGTCCCAATCAATATTTTCTGAATCCGCTATCATATATCCAGCTTGGGAAGAGATCATGTCATGGAAGAAATGAGAACCTTGGGAAGGATCGATGTTCCTACCTGCAGTCGTGGTTTCTACTATGACCCTTGCCCCAGCAATATCACTCCATAAGACCGGGATACCCAACCATTCATCAGAAGATCCCCATCTCCCTGGACCGACCAAAATATAAGGTCTATCATCATCCATCAAACGTTTGTTTAATCTTCTAAGTTTTTCAACAACGCTCTGAGAATCCTTGAAGTCGAACTCGTCATATTTGATATAAATGATGTCTTTTATATCCCCCATCACTCCATATCCGATGGCGTTCTGACTTTTACAGATTAGTTCATCCTCCTTATATTCATCGATATCCATATCTAAAAAGCTCTCGGTTGTGATCATACTCCTAATCTGGAGTATGACTAGTTCCGCATGTTCATTTTTTCCTTTGTTTAGATTGACTGCAAATTCTATCTCTACGGGATAACCTAATGCTATCCTACTTACCTTTAACAGCATCTTCAAAGCCTTTGCTAAAGGTACTGAATTATATTTCACTATTGGACCAAAATCGACCACCATGGGACCCTCATGGGCAGTACCTGGATATAACCTATCGTTCCTCGGGGAAAAAGTAGATACAGTCTTATCGAGTACACCATGTTTCTTTACTTCGTCTAGTTTCAATTTAACGAGTGATGTTTCTTCATCCTTTTTTATCCGTTTGTAAACGGATTCAAGATCAACTGCATACAAATCGGTCTGAGAATACTTCATAAAATCTTTTGGGGTACCCGATAAAGGAATTTTGGGATGTTCTGGGCAGAAACAGAAAGTGTTGCTCCCGTCAACCACTGCTTTCCCAAGACCTAGGGCAAGATAAACTATACCATCTTCAGAACTGCATGGACCGGATGGATAATGATTGTACGATTTAGCCACACCAGATATATCGGGATAAAAATATTTACCATGTTTTTTTCCGACCACTTCCTGGATCATCACCGCCATCTTTTCATCCCCTAATTTCTTAGGTGTTGACATCAGGTAAGTCCTTGCTTTCTCGAAGAATGACGATGCATAGACATGTTTGATGGCGTTACAGACTTCTTTGAACCTAAGATCCGTTTCCCACGAGTCATTAGGCAGTAATACTGAAGAATAGATACCGGCAAAGGGCTGCATCAATGAATCTTCCAATAAACCAGATGAACGAACGATAAGAGGTGTTTTCGTGTTCCTAACAAAGGATCTAAGATCACCTAAAACAGTCGCTGGCAAAGAACCATCTATGAACTTAGATGATATCCGTTGATCAGAAGTCTGCTCGATATTTTCACTAATAAGATCATTTTTATCTAGAAATTTGTCATAAACCTCTGTTGATAGTACTACACTCCTAGGGACTGTGATACGTAAGCCATCGAACATCTCGTCAGTTACATATTTTGACAGTATCTTAGCCATGAAAGCTAATCCTCTTGCTTTCCCACCTAATGCACCTTTTCCGATCCTGCTGATCTTGCTATAGTGATTCTCCCTCCTTCTCTCGAAATTCGTTATCGTGCCTTGATGATATCTATATCTGTGCTCTTCTAAGATGTTGATAAGCTGGCTCTTCAACTCTTCTTTCTCTTCCCGCTTTGAGAGGTTTTCTATCTCCTCAGCTAAGACATACTCAGATCTAGCTCTTAACCAGGTAGTTATCTGACTTTCCATGAGATACTTTTCTAAAATCTCGTTATCGATATTCCATAAAGCTTCTTCGAGTCCTTTAAGACCATCTACGACCGCCAATTCAGTTCCGACTTCATTTTTAAAAATTAGCTCTAACGGTCCTATATTTTTCCTAACGAACTCACCGATCTTGGATGTGAGTACAGGAGAGTCCTTTAAAATGAATTCTATTTCGCTATCTTCAGGGAACCCTTCGATAGGTTCCGAGGATTGAACTAAAATAGAAAGGTCTTCTCTCTCTTTCTCGACTTGTAGAGCAAAATCGAGTCCCGGATGTTCTTCGTTGTCTGAACCACAGTGATTATCAGTCACTATACATATCAAATTATCGTGATATCTATTATAGAGTTCCTTCCCCTTCCGTATATCGGAAGCGAATAGAAGGAAAGGTTTACTCCAGTATCTTTTACTTTTGATCTTTTTTGGTAGGTCGTCTTCGATTATAGAGTCGGTGTAATGCCATATCTCTTCATAAATCAACGGCAGATATTTTGAATAGAACTGGATAGAATCCTCTATCAGCAGTATAGCCTTTCCATCTTTCGAAAGTACCTCGTTTTTAAGATTTTTCTTATCTTCGATATATTGGATAATACTGAGGATTATCCTACCGTCCCCGTACCATGTGAAAGCTTCTTCGATGGTATCTTTACTGTCTTCTCTTAGTATCTCTTTGATCTCTACTGTATCGTTGCTGATCAAAACTATGGGGATATCAGGATGATCATCCTTAACCAGACCAGAGAATTTCAACAGTTCCATATCCATGGGTTCACTGAAAACTATTATCAGGTCTATCTTGGTGTCATCCAAGACATCCTTTCCTTCACCACCATTTTCCACATGGATCACATTTGGTATCGGACCAAATTCCCTACCTCCAAATACTTCGTCAAAAAGTTCTTCTAACCTACCTTCTTCCTCGAATAAAAAATAATCGAAGGGAGGGGAAATGATCAGGACATTTTCTACATAGGATGCCCTGAGGTATTCATCTCCCTTATCTTCCTTCTCTGTTTTTGGGGTTATCCCGGTTATCTCCTCGATAGTTTTTTTTATCTCGTCTTCTCGATTCTTCATCTATCTCCACTATACCCAACCGCGTTTTTTGCAGGCTTCAGCTACTCTATCTATAGATATCATATAAGCTGCATCACGAACACGGATATTTTTCCGTTTAGCGAGTTCCCATACCTCGTAGAAGGCATCGGTCATCATGTTATCCAATTTTCCCAGAACTTCCTCCTTGGGCCAATAGTAGTTCTGATTGCTCTGTACCTGTTCGAAGTAACTGCAAGTAACACCGCCGGCATTGGCTAGGAAGTCTGGTATGACAACTATGTCCATTTCTTCTAGCATTTCATCAGCTTCGGGGGTTATAGGTCCGTTCGCTCCAGAGATTATCAACCTCACACTATCTTTGATATCTTCTACGTTATCCTCGGTGATAGCGTTCTCTAAAGCCGCTGGGATCAGTATATCTACATCGTCCTTTATCCAATCTTCACCAGATCTCCTCGTGTACCCTTTCTCTTTAGCTTTCTTTTTATCTATAGAACCGAACCTGTCAGTTATCCCTCTGAGTTCCTCCAGGTCGATCCCATCTTCCCTAAAGTAACTGTAAGCACAGCTGTCTTCTTGGTCCCAGCAGGATACAGACACAACTGTACCGCCATATTCAATGAACAACTCAACAGCATGCTGGGCAACATTTCCGAAACCTTGAACTGAAGCTGTCATCTCGTTTATATCAAGATCCATCTCTTTTAGAACTTCTCTCAGAACGTATATCACACCATAACCGGTAGCTTCTGTACGTCCCAATGAACCTCCCATATCAACTGGTTTACCAGTTATCACACCTGGATTCTTGGATCCGTTGATCTTCTCATATTCATCCATCATCCACAACATATGCTGTGCGGTTGTCATAACGTCCGGAGCGGGTATGTCTTTATCAGGTCCTAATTCGTCATATATTTCTCTTACATAGCCTCTGCATATCCGTTCCTGCTCTCTATCTGATAGATCGTGAGGATCACATATGACTCCTCCTTTTCCTCCACCCAATGGGATATTTGCTACTGCTGTTTTCCAAGTCATCCACATCGCTAAAGCCCTTACAGTATCAACTGTCTCTTGCGGATGGAACCTGATACCTCCTTTGCAAGGTCCTCTAGCATCGTTATGCTGGATCCTGAAAGCCTCAAAGACCTGGGTTGAGCCATCGTCCATCTTCACAGGTATATTGAAGTGATATTCTCGTATCGGTTTTCTTAGGATTTTTCTTGTACCTTCATCTAGGTCAAGTTTATCTGCTATCCTATCGAACTGCTTCTGAGCCATCTTAAACGCATTAAACCCTTCTTCTGCCATATTTTCGCCACCTATTTTTCCGGTATTTGAGCCAAACGGCAAGGAGTATAAATATCTGCTTTACACTTTCTCGTACTTTTTTTATACACTTTGGTTAAAATCGGTACATATGATTTAACATTTTTGCTAAGTAAAGGTAAGTCAGATTAAAAAATACTGTTTTCAAATCTGTAAGATCTTATCCTGGAAAAGAAAATAGAACTAGTTCCATATTGTATGGACTTCAATGTTCAATCTCCCACAACTGCCTCTCGATAAGACCTAAAGAGACCTTGTGAGGTTTGATAGTATGTATCATCTTTGATGACAAGATAGTATTCGAGATCGCACCGATACTTCCAGGAAAGTTAAAATTCAACCTCTCACCCCACTCGAAGAAATCTTCGATGTTTTGGAAGGCTGAGAACAATAAAAAATTGTACCTTTCAGTACTAGTCTCAACAGCCCTTGGNACGTGTTCGTCTTTNGAGATATACTTTTTTACACTATCAACATTTGACTTAACCTCTATCAGAGATACTACAAGATTATAATCAGGTGGTACGAATAGATTCCTGAAGAAACATCGGGGCTCTTGGATGATACCTTCATCAAGCATGTTCTCTATCCTACGCCTTACTGTTTTTCTGTCAGCTCCTATCTCACGACCTATTGCCGATGCATTGGTTCTAAAACATTCACCGTTCAAAAGTAATTCTAGAAGTTTGAATGAATTATCATCAAAATGTATCCCCCCTAGTTCGAGGTGACCTTCATCCTCGAATCTTCTTCTCATAGACCTGATGAAACAATTAGGGTCATATTTGAAAGTCAATTTGTTACTGAATATCTCTGCATGAGCTGGAACACGATTCTCCCTCGAAGGTATCTTGTGATCTTTCACTATCTGTTCTCGCCAGGAGTGATATGACTCGAGGTCCTCGAAGAACTCTATAAGCAGTGTGTTATACGATCCTTCCATACAGGAAAAGGCAGCGAAGATATGAGAATCATCTTTGTAAAATTCCGTAGCATTAGGATTTCTAGGCATATCAGCTTTGACCAAAACTAAAAGAGGATATCTCTCGAAAAGAAAAGGGAATGGGTAAAGAGATGGATTTAAGATTTTTTTATCAAACAGCATGTTCAATTTTCTTTTAGCAGTTGCCCTATGGATCCCTAATTCTCTAGATATCTGACTTATGTTAGCCTTCACGAAATTACCTGGTATGATATGTCTCAATATCTTCAGATCCAATCTATCGGATAAGGGGTCCATCAACCCTTTCAAATTCTACAGTAGTATATTATAGTTGGGTATGATATCGAATAGTTTGACCCATCTTGTACATCTAAGGCCTGCATCTATTGGGTGTCCGTGGGAAAGCGATGGCGTCTCGGATATGGTCCAGATTGCACAACCACATGATCACACGTTCGATACCCAAACCGTACCCGGCATGGGGAACACTACCATATCTTCGAGTATCCAAGAACCAGTCATAATTCGATGGATCTTCTCCTTCCTCTTCAAGTCTATCTATCAATGAATCAACATCCGTTTCCCGGACACTACCCCCTATCAGTTCACCGACATGAGGTACCATAAGGTCGTAACCGAGTACTTTACTCGGGTCCTTCTCATCCCTTTTCATATAGAATGCTTTGATCTCTTTTGGATAATGTGTCACAAACACCGGTTTATCGAACATGGATGTGAGTTTTTTCTCTTCTGGGACTCCGAAATCGTCACCGTAATTTACATCCATACCTGCATCTTTTAACTTTTCAATTGCTTCATCATAGGTGATCCTTGGAAATGGCCCTTCTAGGTTTTCTAGATATTTAATTCCCTCTTCATGGATGTTCTCCATCTCGTTCCTATTCTCTTCTAACACTTTTTTGGCGATATGGAGTACCAGTTCCTCTCCAAGTTCTATCAGGTCCTCATTGTCTAACCATAGACCTTCCACTTCTGCATGCCAGAATTCAGTCAGATGTCTAGGGGTTCTGGATTTTTCAGCTCTAAAGCTTGGTGCGATAGTATACAGATTACCCAAACCAAATATAGCCGCTTCTGCATAAAGCTGCCAGCTTTGAGTCAGATATACTTCCTCATCGAAATAATCTATCGGGAACAGTGTTGCCCCACCTTCACAAGCTAGAGGAGTTATTATAGGGGACTGGAATTCTTTGTACCCGTTATCTCTGAAGAATTCATGGATCGCTCCAAATACTGTGGAGCGTATGGAAAGTATATCTCTCATGCGTGTAGAACGCAGCCATAGATGCCGGTTATCCAGTAAGTGTTCAACACTCTGATCCTTATGGATCGGAAAATCATCTGAGGCGTGGACGATCTCAATATCCGAGGCTCTGATCTCGTAGCCACCTGGAGCTCTGTGGTCTTCAGCCACTTCACCCTGAACCTTAAGAGAAGATTCGACCAGAAGTTTTTTGATATCTTCGAACTTGTTCTCATCGAAATTGTCTTTAGCTATCGTTACCTGAACGATACCGGACGGATCTCTTACATTAAAAAACACCATATTACCGATATCTCTTTCACGATGTATCCATCCTCGGATACTGACTTCATTTCCGGTGTGCTGGCCTTCCAGTATATCGACTATATCTACGAAAGTAGCATCGTCGAGATCGCTGGATTTTTCTTCTTGGGTTCCCTTTTGGCCCATATTATCCACTCAGAGGGAGCAGTGAAGTTTTTAGATAAAAGCGTTTTGGATAGGAATCCGGTTCGGCGAAAGGATATAAGTGATCCGAGTATTAAATAATATCTTTATGATATAAAAAATACACGTCCAGACGACCTATTTCAACTTGAAAGTTGAACCTTTCTAACCCTACATTGCACTTATCTAATTTTATTTTCAAGAATTATATAAATAGATGCCTTGCTATGCTATTATCGTGAGAAAAATGAGAAGAACATACCCAAGTCAAGAATATAGTGAGGCAAGATTATTGTCAGGCCAGTATTGAGAACGAAGAATTAAAAAAGAAGGTGAAAGATATGAGAAGAAATTACCCAAGCCAAAATTATAGCGAAGCAAGATTACTAGCAGGATTGAATTAAGACAGAAAAAGGTTGGTGATTCCGGTCACCACCTTTCAGAAACTTTTTTCCCTTTTGTATGTTTGAGCGATAGAATTAGCATCTCAAGTTTGAAGTTTAAAGAAAGAATTATAAAGTTTCTCAAAGATTATACATAAAATAATCATAAAAATTGAAAAGGGACGGTGATTTGATGGTTAAAAACTGTTATAGTTTCGACATTGGAGAATTTGAGTGTTTGGCAGTAAGTGATGGGATTTTCAATTATCAAAATCTGGCGGAGCTTTTGTTTCCAGATGTATCAAAGGATGAATTAGATAGGATATGCAAAGAACACGATATCAGACTCGAAAAATGTAATAATTGGTTAAGTGACTATATCTGCCTAGTAATAAATACTGGGGATGAGCTTATTCTTATTGATACGGGTGCTGGAAAAGATGATATATCTAGTCCAGAAACAGGATTGCTCCTAGATAATCTTGAAACTGAAGGATTCTTACCTAGTGATTTCGATAGAGTCATTATAAGTCATGTACATCCTGATCATATCGGTGGAGTTACATCAAAAGATAATCGGTTGGTTTTTACTGATTCTGAATTCATATTGTGGAAAGACGAGTGGGATTTTTGGACTTCTGGACGAGTCGAAGATGAACTTAAAGGATACTTTAAACATGAACTGATAGAATGTGCAAGAAATAATCTTCCTCCGATCAAACACAGAGTTAATCTGATAGATCAAGAAATGGAGATCGTGCCTGGCCTCAAAATATTCGAGGCAAAGGGTCACACACCTGGACAGATAGCTATCTCAGTTTCGACTAATGACGATGAATTGATCTATTTCTCAGATTCATTTATACATCCCATACACATAGAGCGACCTGACTGGTATACTGCCATAGATTTAAACCCTGAACAAGCTGTGAAAACTAGGTGCAATATATTAAACCAAGCATCCACCGGTGAAACCCTATTATTTGGTTTTCATTTCCCTTTCCCCGGTCTGGGATATCTTAAGAAAAAAGAGAATAGATTTTTCTGGAGATCTATATGACTCGTTGGTCTCACGATCCTTCTGGTAATCTTTTACACATTCCTAAATATTTTTTTAAAGAATATGAGTACTCCGAAAGAGTTCTTCATAATCGGTGACAAATGGGCAGGATTGCTCGCTATTAAGATATAGATTAGTCACCCTTATAATATAACAGGTGATAAGAATGAAGAGAATATACCCAAGTCAAGAATATAGTGAGGCAAGAATGTTGTCAGGCCAGTATTGAGAACGAAGGGGGATGGCTCTCGTCACCATCCCTTAGGAACTTTTTTTCCTTTTTCTAATGATTTTCGTATATCATCTTTCATATCTAAAGCTGCCTGCCTAGAGGCCTTAGCAAACTTTTCTTCTCCAAACGTTTCAGAATATGGTTCTCTTTCGTATGCGAAGATTATCCCTCTTGAAGAGTTAACTATTCCTCCGTAACCATCATCATTGAAACATGGTATTATATCATCGGCAGTTCCACCCTGAGCTCCATAACCAGGTACTAAGAATATCGCCTTTTTCATCATTTCCCTCAAATTTTCCGCTTCTTCGGGATATGTTGCACCAACAACTGCACCAACTGATGAGTAACCTCTACTTCCTACCAGATCATCGCCCCATCCCTTAACTAACTCGGCCATGAGCTCGTAAACTTTCCCTTCACATTCTATCTTTTTATCCTGGAGCTCCCCGGAAGATGGATTAGAAGTCTTGACCAATATGAATATACCTTTACCGTATTTTTTGCAAACATCTAAAAACGGTTCCACTCCATCTGTTCCAAGATAAGCGTTTACGGTCATCATGTCTGAGTCAAAGGAACATGTGAATTCCCTGTTTATCCGTTCTACCTCTCCAAGGTGAGCGGACGCATATGCTTCAGCAGTACTGCCTATATCGTTCCTTTTTACATCGGAGATCACTATCAGCCCTTTATCTTTAGCATAATCAATTGTTTCTTCGAAGGCTTTCATACCATGACTGCCATACTGCTCGTAAAAGGCTACCTGGGGCTTCACCGCAGGAACGATATCTTTGATCTCGTCGATGATCGATTTATTGAATTCTTCGAAAGAATATCTGACCGCTTCAAATGGAGTATCCGCTCTGTCGCTAGCCTCTTCTTTGATGTGGTCCGGGATCCTATTGATCCGCGGATCCAGACCTACAACTGATGGGTTCTTCTTATCATCTATAGCATCCAGCAGCCTGTCAGCAAGATTCTTTTTGTTCATGGATTCACCTTTTCCACGATATAATATAATGGGTATTAATAACGTTTTCATTCGCTACGATCGTTCACCTGTGTTCTTCATTGAGATGTTTTCGATACACCTTTCTGTTTGAGAATACCTCCCCACAGGCTTTACATTTGTATTCTTCTGTTTCCGGCATGGCTCTCACCCCCTTTTATTAGTTATATATATAATTACATCGAGCAAGGATTTAAACTTTATTATATCTCTGTGACTGATCCCTTTGACGCACCTACGATATATTTTTAGATATCAGGAAAATTTCTTGTCGATTGTTGACGATTCCTCAGGCAGTGATCTATGTTTTCCCCAAAGGAGCCCTACAGCTCCCAATATTATGGCTAATATCAGAACTATCACTCCCAGATGATCGGAAGCTGTCGCCAAAAAACTACTCCATGTTCTAGATATACCTAGTGTTAGACTACCTTCTTTTTCAACTGCTAAAGCGTTACCGTTATTATCTAAACTATAAACTTCGTCCTCGACTACCTGTATCGAAATTATAGAATCTGAACTAGTCCGCCATGATCTACGAGATGTGCTTTCTTTATGGTAGCTGTGACTCCAAAGTTTTTCACCATCGCTACTATCGGCAGCTATGACGTAACCATCCCCACCACCACTGTAAACGATCTCATCTTTAAGGTATATCGATGAAACACTCTCATCGTGGTGTGATCGACTCCAAAGCTTCTCTTGTCTCTCAGCATCGTAGGCTATGAGCTCTCCTTCTCCGCTCCCAGAATATACGATATTTTCAAGTACATATAATGAGCCTACCAAAGCTTCATGATGTTGATGCCTCCACTGCTTCTCACCACTCTCAGCATCAACGGCTACAACGCTTCCATCTTCTGAAGAACTGTAAACGATCCCTTCATAACTATAAACAGATAATATGCTAGAATCGTGAAAAGTATGTTCCCACAACTTCTCTCCCGAATCCTCTTCAGCAGCAATCACCAAACCATCACGACAACCACTGTACACCGCATTTTCAGAACTATGTACAGACCATACTAGATAGTCATGATAGGAATGATTCCAAAGAAGCTCACCGTATTCTGCATCAGCAGCAACGACACCACCAGAATAACAACCGCTGTAAACTATGCCATCTGTAACATGGACTGAATTGATCCTACCAGTGGGCATATGATAGTCGTGGTTCCAGAGGAGTTCATCCTCTTCCAGGTCAACAGCGATCACATGTCCTTGTTCTCCAAACGGCCACTCTCGACCGACACCTCCTCCATACAAAACACCGTCAGAGATGAAAAATTCAGAACCACTCATGGCAAGATCATCCCAACTTTCCGCTTCCCAGACTACGGTACTAGGGTCTTCTCTTTTCCTTCCTTCAATTACTAAAGCAGTAGAGATAGCGGATAGAATCAAAACTACGACTACCACCAATAAGATTGCTTTTTTATTCATGGCGCCCAACCTCTTTTCGATATTTTCACTCTCAACTTGATATATGAAAGCGTTTATAAATATTTTCGGGGATATTTAATTAAATATTAGTTATTTGATATCAATAAACACATTAATTAAATCGTTATATTTATCATCACTATTTTAGATGTGGTATTATGATCAAGAATAAGGTTATTGAAACCATGATGGAGCATCGCTCCATACGCGAATATAAAGACGAGACTCCTTCTGATGAAGAAATAGATTCCATTATCAAAGCTAGCCAGCAGGCACCCTTTGTTTCCCAGTTGTACAGTGTGATCTTATCTAGAAATCTAGAAGAACACCCATTCCATGCACCTTTACTTTTCACGATCTGTGCCGATTTCCACAAATTCGAAAAGATCATGGAAAAGAGGGGTTGGGAACCTGTAACCAACGATCTGTCGATACTGTTCTTCGCTATCCAAGACGCCTGCTACATGGCCCAAAACATGTTGACCGCCGGAGAGAGTCTCGGTATCGGGAGCTGTTTTTTGGGTATGGCACCTTACAAAGCCAAAAAACTGAAAGAAAAGTACAACCTCCCGGATAAAGTGTTCCCAGTTGTACAATTGGCTATGGGATATCCAAATGAGGATCCACCACCTAGACCCAGATATCCTAGGGATTATGTCCTGTTCGAGGGTGAATACCCAGAACTTACCGATGAAATGATAGAGCGTGCGATGGAGGATATGGATGAAGGATATCTGAAACAGGACTATTACAGAAGATTAGACGCTAAGATATCCATTCAAGATGATAAGGAAGATGAATACACATACGATGATTACAGTTGGACGGAACACATCTCAAGAAAATGGGGTCAGTGGTATCGAGATAAACAACAGTTATTGGATCAGCTAAAAGAGTGTGGTTTTGATATCACTGAAAAATGAAAGATAAGGGATAGGTTACCTTCGCCTTGGGTCCTTATCCATTACCTCGATATTATCGAAGAAATCTATATTAGGAACTCTGCTAGCCTTTGATTGTACAACTTCGACTTCACCGGTCTCTTCGTCGAGCTCTATCTTACCGACCTCTTCCTCACGGATCCCGTGTTTCTTCATATTCTTAACGATATCCCATTTTGAGATATCTTCTTTGAGTGAGAATCTGAAAGGGACCATACCGTAGATATTCGATAACTCGCTGTAATCGGTTTTCATCTTAATCCTACCAGTTCCCTCGATCTCTTTGATGTTAAGGTCCTTATCGATGTATTCTTCGATCCTATCTAGAAATTCTAACTCTTCACCGGCCACGAAGGTGATAGCCTTCCCGTCTTTCCCCAATCTACCTGTCCTTCCGATGCGGTGTACGTAATCTTTTTCGTACCTAGGTATATCATAATTTATTACATGAGTGATGTTTTCCACATCTATGCCCCTAGCGGATACATCCGTGGAGACGAGTATGTCTATATTCCCTTCTTTGAACTTGTTCATGGTTTTAGTTCTAGCAGATTGGCTCATATCTCCGTGCATGGGATGGGCTTTATATCCCAACCTCTGCAGTTTTTCAGCCAATATCTGAGTCCACTTTTTTGTATTTGAGAAGATCAGGTACTTACCGGGTTCAGTATCCAGCAAGGCTGAAAGCGTAGCCAGTTTGTTGGTCTTACCGACCCTGATAAAGTACTGGTCGATACCTTTAGCCGAAACGTCGTCTTCCGATAACAATATCTTGTGCGGGTCCTCCATGTACTTCTTTGCCAACTTCAAGATCTCACTGGGCATGGTTGCTGAATAAAGCATGACCTGCTTGTCCTTTTTCGTGTTGGAAATAATCCATCTTATATCTGGGAGGAAGCCCATATCCAGCATCCTATCGGCCTCATCTAGTACGAAGAAATCTATGTTCTTCAAATCCAGTTCTCCCCTTTTCATCAGATCGATTACTCTACCGGGTGTACCGGCGACGAAAGAGGCATCTTTTAGCTTGTTTATCTGACGCCTGATACTTGCTCCTCCATAGATGGCTACGGTTTTCATACCATGATGCTTAGCTATCTTCCTAGCCTCGAGTTCGACCTGCTGGGCCAGTTCTCTGGTAGGGGTCATCACGATAGCTTTGACTCCTTCTCCACCCTCTATATGTTCAAATATAGGTATAAGGAAGGAATGGGTTTTACCAGATCCAGTCCTTGCCTGCACGATCACGTCATTACCTTCTAAAGCCGGCGGTATCGCTTCCGCCTGGACTCCAGTAGCTTGCTCAAAATCTATATCTTCTAAAGCAGAAAGTGTATTTCTGTTTATAGAAAGTTCTTCGAATTTTGTTGTCTTACTCATAAATGTCAACCCTTTGTTAGATATCTAATGATTTTATTGTTCGTTTTAGTTATTTTAGGAATCTCACGATAAGGGTCCTTTATAAACTTGCCCCTTGTATTCCCCATATCAAAAGATTTTTAATCCATCTAACAAATCAATAGAAACGAATAAAGGAGGTTAGATCATGAAGGTTAGATGGTTGGGGAATTCCTGTGTAGAGATCTTCGGAGGATACCACATCTTGATCGATCCTAATTATCTGGTCGAACCAGAGAAAACACCAGACCTTGTACTAGTCACTCATGAACATGACGATCATTTTGATCCCGAGGACTTTGAAAAGATAGAAGGTGAGTTTGAACTCTTAGCTCCAAAACCTACTCTAGATAAATTCGATATAGATGGTATCGAAGTAGAACCCGGTATGTACATAAAAGATGTAAAAGTATTGGATTGTCAGTGCTGGAAAGCTGAAGAAAGTGTCAGCTATCACTATCAAGGGGTTCTACATTCGGGAGATTCTAACGTGTTCCCTGATGTAGACGATGTTAAAATATTGTTCACCGCCTGTTTTCCGGACTATTATGAGGACTACATTTCGGCAGCTATAAGACTGGATGCAGACCTCGTGGTACCATTCCATTATGACCCAAAGGAAGGAACAGAGGACCCAAAAAGATTGGTTGAGCTAATGGAAGAAGAAAACATCCAAGCAAAGCTTATTGAACCAGGAGAATCCGTAGATATCTAGAAAGATTTTTAGCATGACCTTCTATATCACTATACGTTGAAAAATATGAAAGCTGCCATAGTAAATACGAGATTGATAACTCTTCAGGGAGATGGTCTAGGTATAATAGATGATGGTGTGGTTTCTTTTTCAGAGGGAAAGATCGATTTCGTAGGTAAGGAGCGTGAGTTCAACAAAGATAACGTGGATCGAATCATAGACGGTGAGAACCATGTTACCATGCCCGGTCTGGTGAATGCACACACTCATACTGGGCCCACCCTTTTGAGAGGGGGAGCACAGGATGTACCAGAGATAGAGTGGATGAACAAAGCGATAGGCCCACTAGCTAATCATCTAAAAAGTGAGGACTTGGTTCTAGGTTCTAAATTAGGGGTCATAGAGGGACTACGTTCTGGAATTACCACATTTGGGGAATATACGTCCGATGTAGGCATGCTGATCAAAAATGTATATCAGCCCTTCGGAGTCCGTGTTGCAGCAACCGAGATCATCAATGAAGTGATTTCTAAAAAAGAGAAATTAGAGCCCAAAGAACTTTATAAGCTCGATGGAGAAAAGGGGAAAAAAGCCCTCGATAAGACAGAAAAACTGTTCAGTAGGTACAGGGATGGTGAACTAGTAGAGGTGATGTATGGGCCACAGGCCCTAGATATGGTATCTGAAGAAACCCTGAATGAAGTGAAAGGAAGAGCTAAAGGCAAAAAAGCTAAGATCCACATGCATGTAGCTCAGGGAGAGAGAGAACGGCTACAAATCCAGGGGAGATATGGTAAAGAAACTTCCACGGTAAAAGTACTAAAACATCTTGACATGCTCGACGAACAGCTCTTAGCAGTCCACTGTCATGATACCACGGATGAGGAAAAAGAACTGATGACCGAAAACGACGTAGATATGATCGGATGTCCCAGCTCTATAGCCATGATCGATGGTATAGTACCACCTGTATCAGAGTTTCTAAGATCAGGTGGAACCGTAGGTTTAGGTACAGATCAGGCTCCCGGACAAGGAACACATAATATGTTCAGGGAGATGAGAACCATCTCGATACTCACTAAGACAAAATACAGCGATCCGACACAGCTTCCTCCTTGGAAAACCATAAAACTAGGTTGTTTAGGCGGAGCCGAAGTCCTTGATATGGATGATAAGATAGGTTCTCTAGAAGTTGGAAAAGCAGCAGACATTATCACCATAGACCTTTCTAAAGTGAATTTGATACCCTCGGTCAGCGATCCATTCCACAATTTCATCCCTAATCTAGTCTATTCTTCTACAGGATTTGAAGTCGATAACGTGATAATAAACGGTAGATTCGTTCTTGAGGATAACGAATTTTTATATATCGATGATAAAAAGGTTATAGAGGAAGCTCAGGAGAGGGGAGAATATATATTCAAAGATGCTGCTGAGAATTGGGGGAAATCTGGTTGCTATCTTGTTGATATTGCTAGGAAAGGTTTGATCTGAACATAAACTTCCATAAATCTTAATTTGGTTAATTTCATTTAGATAAAACATGAGACCTATCGAACCCATCGTCCTCGGTATAGCAACGATCCTGATACATGAGGTAGTACATTACATTACACATATCATAATGAAAACAGAATTCAAGGGATTCGTTGTTTCGTTCAAGTCTATAGGATTTCGATTGAACAATGATTTCATGAGAGATAATAATAAAGTGATCCTTGTTTATCTTCTACCGTTATCCCTTTCGTCGATATTGCTCATCGATTTCTACTCACCTAGGATATTCGTTTTCGGGATGGTTAATCTACTTTGGAGTCTGATCGATATAAATAATCTAGTTTCTATCTTAACAAAATCCCCTGATGAAAGAGTTGAATGGGCCGATGAGCGGGACAGAAAGACAAAAGAAAAGGCTTTTATCTACCTTTCTTGAAGTCATCCGCACATTTCTTTATAAAGGTCATCTATCTTAGATGCCATAATAAAATCGTTCTCTGAAAGGCCTTCTATTGCATGAGTGTAAAGTATCAACTTAACAACATTCCAGGATATGTATATGTCCGGATGATGTCCTTCTTCCTCGGCTGTATCTGCGACCTGATTAACGAATTCCATAGACTCCTTGAAATTTTTAAATTTGAATTGCTTACTGATCTTGTGTATACCCTCTCGTTTGATGTCCCAATTATTGACATCTTCAAGATATCTGTTTTCTTCAACCTCAGGCATAGGTGTCTGTCCACCTTCACATGGAACGCAATTTTTATTTGATAATTTCATGCTTATCTCCAAACCCGATTTTTTCCACAGGCTACGTAAGGTTTAACAAACCTCTTTCGATACTATTCAATCTAAGGTAACACACTAAACAGGAGGAAACCACAATATTCTCTAGTGTAAATATCTAGAGTGATTATTCTGGTTTCAAAGCCAAAGTGATCGACATCGAGGAGACATTAACGGTCCGGTCATCCTCTTCCTGTTCTATCTCTTCGGTATCCGTTACTATTTCCGTTATTTCTGAATTTTTTAGGAATCTATTTTTGGTTATCTCAGCCACGTCAACAGCTTTGCTGATGGCTCTTCCTCTGGCTTTGATAAATACTTCATCAGAGGCGTTGTTGAACTGATTCACTACTGCCATCACATATGCCATTGTTTCCTTATTTCCGATATACACTGTGTTTTCTTCTGCCATACTATGTACCTCACGTAATTTTCTGCATATATCCAATTAGAAAGGTCATATATACTATTTTAGATTGACAAAGTAAATTCTCTAATAATTCTCCAAGAAAATCTAAAAAATTACGGATTTCTTAACCACTCTTCGAGTGCAACCATACCTTTCGGATGACTGATCTTGATGAGAGCCTTAGCAATCTCGTCCTGCACCCATACATCATCTTCATTCAACAGTTCTATGAGAGGATCGACTGCTTTCTCTTCTCCGAGTTCACCTAATGCATCTGCAGCACATCCCCTCACAAAATAATGTTCATCTTCTAAAAGATCTATTAGTTTTTCTGCTACTTCTTTATCCCCGATTTTACCCAAAGTTCTAGCTGCTATCCCTCTTACTCTTTCATCCTCATCTTGCAAAGCTTCTTTAAGGGGGGTAACGGTTTCTCCATTTTCAATGACCTCCAGTACCTGAACTGCTTTTCTTCTTACGTTAGGATCGTCATCCTGAAGGTCCTCAAGTACTTTTTCAACGTATCCCATGTATATCTATCTCCTACGATTCATCCCCGCCACGAATGTTGCATAATATCACTCACTGCCTGTAACAAATTTTTTTGTTACTCCCATGCAAATATGGAGGAAGGCATATATATAATTTGCCGGTATAATGGAATCAGGATGAGAGAATGATGTCCGTTCATATATAGAAAAAAAAGGGAGGGAGGGTGATTATCGTGATATTCTAATTCAGTAATTCCATGGCTTTTTTGATACAATCTTGATATTCTTCAAAATCACCATTGTCTTGCTCTTTAATAATATCTTTAGTCTTTTCTAAACAGTCAAGAAAATCATTATGACACCTTCGAAAATCCCTGGGAGCTTTTCCCTGTTGAGTTATAGTGTCTCTATCTAGCATTTTATTAACCTTTACAAGGTTATCGTATGCATGTATAGGCATACACGGTTTAATAAACTTTTTGCTAGTCTTTGAAAATCAAACCAAGTTAGATATAATAAAGAATCGTAAGATATATCATTTGCTCTATTATTGGATTGATCTATGGTAGTTATCAGGGAATTCCGACCTGATGATATAAACAAAGTAATCCACATCGCTGATACCTCACTAAAGGAGAAATATGAGGATCAGATATTTCTTTCCCTATACAGCGCATCTAACACTGAGTTTCTGGTGGCTGTCAAGGATAGAGCAGTTGTTGGGTTTATATGCGGTATTTTTCCTTCTAAAATTAAATCAAGAATATTGATGTTAGCCGTCCATCCTTTATACAGAAGAAAAGGGATTGGATCTTCACTTTTAAACACCTTTATAGAGAAATGTTCTCAAAGTGAGATAAAGAAAATATCATTAGAAGTTAGACCTACTAACCATGTAGCTTTGAATTTTTATAGGAATAAGAATTTCAAACCTGTCGAGTTGTTAGAGGATTTTTATACGAATGGGGAGATAGGTGTCAAGATGGTAAAGTATTTGTGATAGTATGGAATTCATCTAGCAATCTGTACATGTGTATGAAAATTATATGGTCAGGTGTGGAATATGAGTGAAGAATTAAATTCAAGATTTAAAGAATTCGAAGAAGAGATATTCGATATATATTTGAAAAGAAATCCTACAATGGCGACACATTTAGGAGTACATGAATATGATCACCAGCTTAACGATATATCTAAAGAAAAACATCTCAAAGATATCGAGTTGTTAGAGGAATGGAACGAGAGATTGAAGAGCTTCAACCCAGAAGAACTGAACGAGGAAAACAGGATCGCTAGAAAACTGGGCATTCATCTGTTTGAATTGATCCAGTATAGAGAGAAAGAATTAAAACATTGGTCCAAAACGCCGACAGCTACTAACGTCATAGGAGGAGGTATTTTTCCACTGCTACAGAGAGATTTTGCGCCTTTCGAGGAAAGATTGGAAAGTATCATCGGAAGGATCCGGGATATACCTACCGTAATAGAACAGGAAAAGACCAGATTAGAAGAGCCAGTAAAACTTTGGATAGATATGGCTCTTGAATCTGCTGAACAACTCCCCATGCTTCTGAAGTTGGTACTGATGATAGCAAAAGGAAAGGGTATAGATGAAGAAAAACTGCAGGAGTTGGATCGACTGATAAACGAAGCGGATGAACATCTAGAAAGATATATAGAATACCTTGAAGAAAAGGAAACAGAAGCCGTAGAAGATTTTGCAATAGGCCCTGAAAAGTTCGGAAAACTTCTCGAAAAAAGAGAGATCGGTTATGACTCAGATGAGATACTTGATATGGGTGAGGAACTTCTCGAGAAAGCTAAAAAAGAGATGAAGAGCTATGCAGAACAGATAGATCCGGATATGGGATTAAATGAAGTTATCGACGGGGTTATGTCGGAAACACCCGATAGTTTCCAGGAAGCGTTACGATGGTACATAGACGGGCTTCAGGATGCAAAGGATTTCGTAACTAAGAAATCATTAGCAACTATCCCTGAAGACGAGGACATCGACGTTATAGAAACACCGGAATATATGCGTCCTATAATCCCTTATGCAGCCTATATGGGCCCCGCTAAATTCGATCCTGTCAAACAGGGGATCTATCTAGTCACTCCTCCTGAAAACGATGATGATCTCAAAAATTATTCCTACTGGGATGTCAGGAATACTACGGTCCACGAGGGATATCCAGGACATCATCTTCAGCTCACCTCAGCTATGACCAATGACGATGTCTTCAGGTTGTTTTCACACGCTGTTGAGACCGTTGAGGGATGGGCACATTATTGTGAAGAGATGATGAAGGATCATGGTTTTGATGATACACCAGAAGCCAGGTTGATACAGACCAAAGATGTAGTCTGGAGAGCTTCTAGGATCATCGTAGATGTGAAACTCAGTAGAGGTGAAATGGGATTCGATGAGGCAGTTGAATTTCTGGTAAACAATGCTAAACTCAAGGAAAAAGACGCCGCTGCAGAAGTTAAAAGATATACTCAGAATCCGGCTTATCAACTGAGTTATCTCCTTGGAAGAGAGATGATAAAAGACTTGAAGAAAGATGTGAAAGAGAAGATGGGCGAGGATTTTGACGAAAAATTTTTCCACGATACTATCCTCTATGCCGGAAGTGTACCCATGAAATATCTTAAAGAGATATTTGATAAAAAGATAGAGGAGCGAGTTGGAAAAGGATTATAATCCCTATCAATATTTAACTCACGATGGAGCAGATACAGAAGTACAAGATAAGAGCAGAAAAAATCATTGTGAAATATGGAAAAAGCATAGCTCTAGATTCGTTCACAGCTTCCATACCAGAAGGGATATCTGGATTACTTGGACCTAACGGGGCGGGTAAATCTACTTTCATAAAATCTATACTCGGGTTAATAGAACCTACTAGTGGAAAGATCAAAGTTGATGGTGTGAGAGACGATATGACTACCATCGAACGTAGAGATATTATCGGTTATATGCCAGAGCACCAGTGTCTTATCGATAACATGGAAGGTTTCGAATTCGTTTCATATATGAGCCGTTTATCTGGACTGCCTAGAAGCGATGCTGTTGAAAGGAGCCATGCAGCTTTAGATTTTGTTGGGTTAGGCGAGGAACGATACCGAGAGATATCCTCATATTCAACAGGTATGAAGCAGAGAGTCAAACTTGCCCAGTGTATAGCACACGATCCAGAGATACTGCTGCTCGATGAACCTACCACCGGTATGGATCCAGATGGTAAAAAGGAGATGTTGAATCTTATAGAGAGACTTGGTGGCTTAGATAAAACTTTACTCATTTCATCGCATATACTCCATGAGATCGAACAGGTCAGCGATTATGTTGTCATCATAAATAAGGGTAGAAAGGTCAAAAGTGGATTTATGGATGACATAATGAAAACCGATGAAGGAAGATACAAATTGAAGATATTAGGTGATAGAAAGGATATCCATCAATTTATCGAGAGCTTAAAGAAAAATTGTGAGATCATCCGAACTGTAGATAAACAGAAAGAGGTCGCAGTTGTAGTAAGTGATCTGGACAAAACAGATAAATTATTCGAACTAGTAGAAGAAAGCGGCATCCAGTTAAGGTATTTGCGACCCGATCTATTGACACTCGAGGATTTCTTTTTAGAATCTCTTTCAGGAGGTGAGAAGAGTGGGGATCGATCCTATTGAATATACAGTGTGGAAGGATAAAAAGACACCTTTTCGAAAGAGGTTTTTGGTTATATCTGAAAAGATATTTAGAAAAAAATTAAGATCTAAAGCCATCTGGATATTACTCGTTATCGGATACTTTTTAGTCCACGTATTTACCATATCCTCTGCACCCTTTTATCCACCAGAAGAACTCACTAAAGAACTGATCTTATATGGAGAAGGGACTCTGACCGGTGAACCTTATCTGAAAGGAGGGTTGTTCTTTATCTTCACTATACTATTAGTTTCTGTGGTAAGTTCTGACATCATGTCTCAGGATATAAGAGAGAACTCGTTCGTACTTTATTTTTCGAGGCCTTTAAGGACTGTGGATTATATATCGGGTAAAATATTCGGAGGGTTATCCATCATGAGCCTTTACTGTGCCATCCCACCGATATTGGTAGGTATTTCTGTTATAGCTACACAGACCGGTGATAATTATCTTGGAAGCTTACAGATACTGGGTTTGACTATCGTGGCAGGGATATTTACGAGCTTTTTGTACCTACCTTATGCAGTTCTTTTATCTTCTCTCACTGAAAGGAAGGCTTATTCTGGGATAGGCACATTTATGACATTTTTTGTTCTCACCATAGTCAGTGAACTATTCACAACGTTCGATCCTAATTGGAAACTTATAGGACCTGAGAATCTGCTTCACTTCTCCTATGACGTAATATATGGTATCGGTCTTCCAGAAGATGTGAACCTAGGGCTTTACATTATAGCTATGATCGCCCTCATTATCCTACCCCTTATGGCTCTATATATAAGGATACGTCGTAAGGAGGTGGAAGGATGACTAGTACAGTTTTGAAAGCAAAGGGACTTTCGAAATGGTACGATGATGTTATCGGTATAAACTCTTTGAACATCGAAATAGCCACAGGTATCACAGGTATAGTTGGTCCTAATGGGGCTGGTAAAAGTACGATCTTTAAACTTGCTACGGGTATGATCAAACCCAATAAAGGCCGCATCTCGGTTCTAGGGGAAGACCCATGGTTGAACGGTCCTTTGATGCGGAAGATAGGTTTCTGTCCAGACTATGATAATCTCTCAGATTACTCCGATGGAAAGCGCTTCTTGAGATATGTTGGCTCACTACACGGATTGAGAGATAAAGAATTAGATAAAAGGGTAAGTAAAACAGCAGAACTGGTCGGTGCGGAAGATTTCTTGAACAAAGATATAGAGAAATACAGTAAAGGTATGAGGCAGAGGCTAAAACTCGCAGGTGCATTGATACATGATCCGGATCTGTTATTGTTAGATGAACCTCTCAGTGGGGCCGATCCAGAGGCTAGAAGGGATCTCATCGAGCTGATAAAAGGACTCCACGAGGAAAAGGGTCATGATGTTTTAGTCAGTTCTCACGTTCTCAATGAGATTGAAAGGATGACTAGCAGCATAGCTCTGATATACAAAGGTAGAGTCATAGCATCCGGTGACATCGCTGAGATAAGAGAACTCATGGACGAACACCCACAGCATATAGTCCTTGAAGGGAAAAATAAGAAAGGATTAGTGAAAGAACTCATAGAGATGGAACAGGTCCTTTCGATTACTTTTGAAGAGGGAAGAAAAAGGATAGTGATCGAGGTTGAAAAGGCAGATGTATTTTTTAACGTTATACCTTCACTGATCAAAAATACAGGTGCCGAGATCTTCGAGATGTACAGCATGGACGATAATCTTCAAGCGGTCTTCGATTATCTGGTGGGTGGGAAACGATGAAAGAAAAAGAAAGTGCTCAAGATGTCGTGTTCATGATGTATTCTTTGATCAAAGAGACGACAAGAAAAGCTATCATAAACAAAAGATTTCTCTTAGTGTTGTTGGTCATGTTGTTCCTCGCAGGAGTCATGGGTTATGCAGCTACCCAGGAACCTAAAGGGATAGAGGAAGGGAGCACTTTTTTGGATATTCTGGTGATATCTTTTTTCCTACCACTCATAACCATGATATTCGGTTCTTCGTTTATCAGGGATGAGATCGATGACAAGAGCATCTCATTTTTATTGATATCCCCATTGGGCAAGGGCAAGATCTTTTTCGGTTATTACATTTCTCTTGTGATAGTTTCCATAATAGCTATGCTTCTAGTAGTTTCATCAGGTACCCTAGCGTATTTTAGTGTAGTCGGTTATAGTTCTGGTGTTTCAGAGACCTACATATACTATGGTATATTAGCTATCCTGGGATCCATCGTTTACGGTTCACTTTTCATCATAGTTAGCATACTGCTGGAAAGATCGATATACTTCGGCCTTTTCTATGTGTTCATATGGGAAGGTTTCGTAGGATCTCTTCCTGGAAGGGTCAAACAGGTCTCGATAAGGCATTATCTACGCAGTATCGGTAATGAACTGATCGAATATGGCTCGATAGCATATTATAGGGATGCCTCTGGGCTAAATACTAGCATAATCACACTTACCCTGATAACGATAGTTCTATTGGTCACAGGTGCCATCATCTTCAGAGAGAATGAATTTCCATAAAGGCTTTTAATCCTCTTCTATAAGTTGATCTGCTTTGACTAGAGATATAAGTTCTATATCGATCTCCTTTAGATTTTCTTCAGCTCCTTCCTGACGGTCCACCACGACTAAAACTTTATCTACTTTTGCCCCAGCATCCCTGAGAACTTCGACAGTTTCGACGGACGATCCTCCTGTGGTGGTTACATCTTCTACGACTATCACTTCGTCTCCGTGGTTCAGTACTCCCTCCAACCTACTTCCTGTTCCATGTCCCTTTTCTTTTTTTCGGACCATTATGTGAGGGGACCCGGTCTCCAGCGAAACAGCTGTAGCTATCGGAACTGCTCCTAATTCCATGCCGGCGATCTTTTCATCATCGACGAATTTTGACATCTCTTCGGCGATCTTTTTTAAGATATCTGGTCTTGTACTCGCCATTTTGATATCTACATAGTAACTACTTTTTTTCCCGGAGGTCAAGGTGAACTCCCCATACTTTATCGCTCCGCAATCTTCCAACATCTCCTTTAGCATATCTATTCACCATGGTTCATTTTTAAAGCCCCATTTATATCCTATTATGTTAACTATTCGGTGGAGTAAAGGAATTCCTATAATCAAGATCACTAGTGCTATCCATCCATCACCTGAAAGATAAGTTTCGATGATCCAGTCAGGCGCTGTTATAGCTGTTAAAACGAAGGCTCCGACCACGAAATCGTACTGATCAACAAATGGAGTTTTAGCCCCTCGTTTTTTCCCTATCCGTCTCTTGATAAAACTGGCCATGATGTCCCCGGTCAATGCTCCAAAAGAGAGTGAGAAAATGATAAGATATGATCGATTTGATCCTGGATAGATATCTATGAAAGACGAAATTCCGTAAGCAAATAATATCGAGATAACAGCTCCTGTAAGTCCGCCTCCTATAAGACCTCTCCATGTTTTCCCATCACCCAGTATCCTTCTACCCCCGATCTTGCGACCTCCATCAATAGGGGTTCCTCCACCAGTTACAACAGCTAAGGGATTGGCTATAAGAGCAGGTAGGAAGGCTAATATCGCACCGATCAATCCGGCATTCATCGAGGGAGTATTCCTTTATCAATTAAAAACTCTTTCATGGATTAAGGTTTCTTTCCATATCCATGACTTTTTTGATCCTCTTGGAAAGTAATTCTATCCCTTCTTCCCAGAGTTTCTCACCTTTCTCTTTATCAGCTTTTGATGGATCCCCCAATACGCCGATCCTGCTTAACTCGTGGGTATCCCATGTGAAGAAGAAAGGTGGATCACTGTCGAATTCGAATTCTGGATCTGGAAAATTCATCTCACTCTCTGGTATGGCTTCCTCATCTACAAGATCTCCTCGGTTAGCCAAGGATGTAGATGTTTCATATTCCCCGGCATGGACATCGTTCTCGGATTTGACGTATTTCTTCTTTCCCGGCCTCATACATTCTCCAGAATCTATGAATATGGATAATCCGGTCTCTCGTTTAAGCCTGTTAGCTGCTATGTTGATAGAGGACGTGTTACCCCCATGGGCATTTATTATGAACAATTTCTTGATTCCATGCTGGATAACGGATCTACCTACATCTAATATGATCTCTTGAATGGTCTCTGATTTGATCGTGATCGTTCCTGGGAAACTCATGTGATGATCACTGACGCCATAAGGTATAGTGGGCAGTATCAAAGGTTTAGGAGATTCGATTTTTTCAACGGCTTTTTCAGCTACAAAACCAGCATCGAAGGTGTCAGTATCTAAAGGTAGATGTGGTCCGTGCTGTTCAATACTTCCGATGGGAAGTAAAGCTGTATCTACGAACCTAGTTCTATGTTCTAGTTCGGCTCTTGTCATCTCTCCCCATTTTACTTTTTGCATGTTCCATCGTATAAAAAAGACTAATTTAGATTTTTCGTCCCTAAAAATAAATATTTATGATGCATTGAAAGGATGATGGATACGCCTAGGGATGTATTGAACGAACTAAAGTGGCACTCATCTAGATCTTTAGAACGGGCAGAGATATTCTATGTCCACAGAGGTGCACCTGATGACTATAAGATCATCGAAGGGAGCGACATAAAGGATCTTGGACGTTCATTTATAACTCTTACAGATTCCAAGATACCGTACCATAGGATCTTTCAGATAGTTTACGATGGAGAAGTCATCTTCTCCAGAGAGCGTTCATAATTTCCTGGTAAGCTCAGCGATGTCCTCTCGAAGTTTTTCCCTATGAGAAGAGACCGCTATGTCGCCCCTAGTTTTCTCAACAAGTGCTCTAGCCATGTCCTGTTTATTTTTAATTGGGATGATGGCTTTAGGATAATCCAACTCCATGAGCATGTCCTTTATACGATCCATAGCTTCTAAAAGTTCCTCTGCTCTTTGGATATTCCCTTCGTTCAACTTCTCTAAACTATCTCTTCTGAGTTCTCCTACTACATCAGCTAATCCTAGTAAGTAAGAACTAGGGGATATGCCCAGCTCTTCAGCACTCATGGGTTCTTTGTCCCCTGTTAGTGCCCATAAGATATGTGCTTCAGCTAGTTCCTGAAAACCATTTCTAAGAAACCCAGAGTGGAAGAGTTCAGGATAGCCCTCTATTATACTCTTCAACTTGGAAACTTCTTGTATAGCCTCATTGAAAGTTTCCTGAGGATCATGATCTTGATGTATCTCCTTTATCATCTTTCTTGACAATCTCCGGATCGCCCTAGAGGATTTCAATGCTAATTCTCTCACAGTGTCTTTATCTTCTAGTTGTGCATCTATATCTTTGACGTTCTTTTCCAATTGGTTTAAGTTTTTCATCTCTAGTCCCCTTTGATCTTTTTCATATTTTTCATTTTTCTCTCGATGCTTTCAGGTTTTCCGATATCGTGACGCATGTGTATATTATCTCCTTTTACATGCGATAGAGCTCTTTCGCTGGCAGCCTCTGCTTCTTCTAGATCCTTTGAATAACCACAAACCGCTAACGACCTTGAAGTCGTAGTGTAGATCTTGCCATCCTTCTCGTCAACCGATGCATAAAATAACTGTGCACCCTCGGATTCTATAGATTCTTCGTCTATCTCTAGTTCAGCCCCGGGAACAGGATCTATACCGTATCCCTCCGGTACTATATACTTACAAACACTAGCTTTTCTTTGGAAGGTCACTTCTATATCTGAGATATCTCCCTCTGCAATGCTTTTAGAGAGTTGAACGAAATCGTTCTCGAGCAGGGGTAGGATATTCATGGCCTCTGGATCACCCCACCGACAGTTGAATTCAATCACTTTAGGGCCTTTCTTGGTCAACATGAACTGTCCGTAAAGTACTCCTTTGTATGTGATCCCCTCCTTTTTTAGAGCTTTCAAAGTTTCCCTTATAATATCTACACTTTCACCGTAAATTTCCTCGTCCACGAAGGGGAGTAGTCCATCGGCCTGTGAATAAGAACCCATACCACCTGTATTTGGTCCTTCGTCCCCTTCAAATAAGCGTTTATGATCTTGAACTAGAGGCATCGGTTTTACATTTTCGCCGTCGGTGAACACCTGAAGTGTAAACTCTTCACCTTTCAGCCTCTCTTCTAGAACTAGTTTGGGCTTTCCTCCGATCTGCTCTTGGATGATCTTGCGGCAATAATCGATCACATCCTCTTTATTATCTAGATGTTCGCCCATTATCTTGACTCCTTTACCGCCGGTCAGACCCACCGGTTTCACCGCAAGCTCTCCTTCATAATGAGATAGAAAATCTTCTATATCCTCCATATCATCAAATACCTGGTAATCGACCTTCCCAGGTAGGTCATGTCTTTGCATAAGGTCTCTCATGAAATCCTTAGAAACTTCGATCTGTGCAGCATCTTTATTCGGACTTGCACACTTGATACCGGCTTTCTCCAGTTCATCGACTATACCTTTACCTAGTGGGGCTTCCGGACCTATAACAGCTAATTCGACCTCTTTCTTTTTGGCCCATTCAACGATCTTAGGGATATCCGTCCCTTTCTCCAGTAAGAAATCCTCTGAGAGTCTGGCGATCCCTGGATTTTTATTACCCATGGCAGCGAAAATCTCTCCTCCTGAAGAGTGTAAAGTTTTAACTATCGTATGCTCTCTAGCTCCTCCTCCAACTGTAAGTATTTTCATGTTATCATGAAAGGTAAAAAGGTGGTATAATATAAGATTTAGTCCTAGATATATTCTTCTTTCTTCTTAGAAAGCACGACCCGGTCTTCCTCTACTGTCTCGATCTCATCGGAATCTATGCTTATATCTCTGGTTTCAACGTCCATGTAAGATGGCACATGTCCTTCCTCTATTGGGCTCGTAGGAAGAGTGATGGTCATATCCTCGAAGGACATCATAGGTACGGCGTATCTTTCTATCTCACCTTCGTCGTCCCTGGTTTTTAAGATCTTAGCTCTGACCCGGATATACTCGAGATCGCCGTCTTTATCTTTTTCCGCCTCGACTACCCTGCCTATCTCGACTTCCTCGCAATCCACAACTTTCGAGTCAAGAAGATTCTTTTCTGGGCATATCCAAAGATATATCTTATCGGATGTTATCTTGTCGATGTATTTTAAATCGACTTTGAAATACTCTCCGAAAAATCCCTTGTGGATAATTAGACCAGTGGGACTCAAAGTTGTCTTATTTATCTCGATATCGTCAACATGGCCAAAATGTTCACCAATTGCATCATAAACATGCGTACCCAATATCTGGTTGAATGTGGTCTTCCCCTCTTTAATGGATAGTTTTTTCATCCCTATCGTTATTATAATGTCGATAAAGGTATTTTAGCTTTACCTTACTTGCTCCATAATCTGACGAATCTATCTACTAAACTATCCAGGAAAGTCTGTTGATACAGGATGAGAAGATCAGCTATCTTTTTTTCATCATTCACGAAATATTGGCCATCTTTATTCACGACTATCGATTTCTTTTTTAGTTTTTTAAGGTGGTAGGATAACGTGGACGGAGCTACTTGTAGTGCTTCATTTATCTCAGTGTGTGTGGAACCTGGAAACTCCATGAGAAACAATATTATGGTCCGGGGGATCTCCTTTCTGAGTGATGCCATTATATTTTTATCGCCTTTATCGACTTCACCCTTGGCATAATATCTCTTATATTTCCCTTCCTTTTTGGCAACGATCAAGTTCCGCTTTTCAAGTATTCTAAGATGATACCTTATAGTTCCTAGAGGTATATCGAGATTACGATCTATCTCCCTAAGATGTAAACCGGGGGAGTTCTCTATAACGTTGAAGATCTTTTTCCTCGGTCCTAGATCTAAAGTATCATCCGTCAAGTATGTTCACTCCATGAAACTGTAAAGAAAAAGCACTATAAGCACAAACACATCGAATACCAATATGATCGGATCGATCGGTTCCGAGAGTATCGTGTACCAAAGTCTAGATATCGTTATAACTACACCTTTGATCAGAAAGATCAGAAAAACAGACATGACCGCCAGTAATTCACGTGTTCTTATCTGAAAGTAAGATATGATGGAAAACGATGTGCCTGCTGCAGCTAGAACCACCACTATCCCTAACAACAATGAATCCAATGCTATATTCATGGATACCGAATGTGAGTATTCATATTAAGATAAATAAATGTGTCTAGTATTTTTGAATAAAAAAGTAAAAAAGGAGGATATCTTATATCTATACCGTATGAGTTTGAAGGGAAGATATCTGAGCTTGAGCAAATATCTATCGTATATACTAAGGCACGACCCTGGGTCTGCTTGTTTATCTCCGGATGAGAAGGGGTTCGTTCCATTGGATCAACTAATCCTTCATCTAAATGACACTGAACATGGTTGGGCAGGTTCTACAGATATAAAAAAGCTCATGGAGGACAGTGGGCGGAACAGGTTCGAGATAAAAGATGGTAAGATCAGGGCTCTTTACGGTCATTCCATCGATATCGATATCGAAGGGAAGGTCGAACCACCGGAACATCTCTATCACGGTACATCTCCTGAATTTCTACGATCTATTTTAGAAGAGGGTTTAAAGCCAATGCGTAGAAATCATGTTCACTGTTCAAGGAAAAAAGAAGATGCTTACCAGGTCGGGATCAGACATCACCCAGAACCGGTGATCCTCCTGGTGAAGTCAAAAGAAGCTCATGAGGACGGTATCGATTTCTACGATAGAGGTGATGTGATATTGACACCGTATGTCCCGCCGCAGTTCATCGAAAAGGAAGGATGAGAGAGAATTTTAATCTGGATCTGAACTTTTTATCCAAATTGTTGAAACTATGTGTTAGGACGTAAATATATAATTGGATAGTGGTAAGTAATTATGACCTGAAGGTTGAGATGATTTTTATACTATTATCCAGGGTATTTTATCAATCGTGCTAAAATCACGATACTAAGTGAGAGGAGGTTCTATTTTAAATCAATATATCTATAGAATAAACCGCATTATCCGTAATATATATATGGAGTATACAATAACTATGGGAGAGTGATAAAATATTGAGTAAATATATAGGAAAAAAATCGATCACACATATAGGTGTAGTGATGTAAATGATAACCATGGCCAATCCCAAAACCCTTTTTATTTTTTCTTATATATCTACAAAAAATATATGTCTGATAACTTTTATGTTAAATAGACTGGTGTGATATCATGAAATGGAGAACGACGATATCGATATTAATTTTCTTCACTATATTAACCTCAACGATATTTATCTCCATCTCGGTAGCCAATCATGATGAATCTTTTACTGAAATGAGTGAATATGTTCATGGAGGGACAATACATATAGATGGAAATGAGGATTTTGCAAAACAAGCTGAAGCACAAGGTTGGCCCGGTGATGGTACTGAGGAAGAACCCTATATCATAGAAGGTTATCTGTTAGATGGAGGAGAAGATGAGGCGATTTTAATAGAAGACGTTGACGTTCACTTTATTATCATGGACAACAAAATAGAAGGTGGACAATACGGGATACATCTGATACAGACTTCTAACGGATTTATAAAAAATAACACCGTGAGTGGAGTAGAGATGGGGATATTTCTACATGCTTCTGACGAAAATTATGTAGAAGGGAACATAGTTACATCTAACGAGGAATATGGGATTCGACCTTCTGGATCGTTTAACAATACGATCAAAAATAATCTACTAACAAAAAACAGTATAGGCGTTGCTCTAATAAATTCAGAGGACCATATTATTACTGGAAATATTGCGTTTGATAACGAACACTCAGGAATAAACTTTCATATCGGTAACAATAATTATGTAAATGGCAATAAGCTCTCTGGACATGAAAGGGGGATTGAACTTTTTGGTTCAAATAACAATTTTATAAGAAATAATACTATGTTTCACAATGAAATAGGTTTTAATATAGAAACTTTGGCAATATCTTCAGAAAATACGATATTTGATAACAATTTTATCGAAAATGAAAAACAAGCTGTTAATCGTGGAGATAATTCATTTTATTCTGAAACTGAATCCATAGGTAACTACTGGTCAGACTACGAGGATAGGTATCCTGATGCTGAAAAGGTGGCTGACGGAGATATATGGGATACACCATATGAGGGTGAGATAGCACATGGTTTCATCGACTGGTATCCACAAATCGAACCAGGTGTTCCTTATATAAATATCCAAAAACCCGAGGATGGTGCTGTGATAGAAGAACCTGATGTATCGATTAGTTGGAGTGGAGAATACAGATATAAAGATGTTCTTGAATACGAAGTAAGATTGAACGATGAAGAATGGGTATATATTGGTGAAGACACAGAGTACGAACTTACTGGTTTGACCAATGGAGATTATACATTTGAGGTTCGAGCAGTCGGACTTGATGCTGAATCCATTCAGGGGACTTTAGATTTCGTAATTAAAATGGAACCAAATATACAGGTAAAAGATTTCTCAGTTGAACCTGATGAAGGCGTAGCACCTTTGGAAGTAGATATCTCTGCTGAGGTAGAGAACATTGGTCAAGCCTCTGGAGATATAACTCTTCATATTGAAGGTCAAGAACACAATACCTGGAAATTGGAACCAGATGAATTGATCACGATCGAAGAAACTTACGAATTTAAAGTACCTGAAAACTACACTGTAGAATTAGGTGAACAAAGTATTACTGTGGATGTCTTAAAAGGTGAACCAGATATACAGATAACCGACTTTTCAGTGGATCCAATTGAAGGCGTAGCACCTTTGGATGTAGAAATCTCTGCTGAGATAGAGAACGTGGGGAATGCAAAAGGTGAAACTATACTGGAATTAGACGGAAAAGAATACAAAACATGGACGATAGAACCAGGAACCAGTATTTTTTTAGACGAAAGCATTACATTCAATGAAACTGGTGAGCATACAATAAGGTTGAACGATGAAAATATCACAATCAAAGTTGAAGAAGATACAACAGACTTTCCATTTATTCCGGTTGTGATAGGCGTAGTACTTATAGCGGTTGTAGGCATAAGTATTTACTATTGGTCAAAAAAGAGGTATGATATCTTATGATCATTACCTTTAAGATAATGGTTTTAAGGATAATTTCAAACCAAAGGGATGAGATAAGATATCTCAAGAATGAAAATAGTTTAGCAAACGATATCCTTACATCTACTAGTAGGTTAATATTTAGATTGAAACCGAGGGAATTGTAACATGGATGTTGAAAAGGGTTTATCGATATATATAGTCTTGATTATACTCTTAAGTTGTTTTGGATTTAGTTCCATTTTCATCGAAGAGGAACTGTACGAAGATCTCAAGGTGCAGAGATTAAATAGTGGTAATACCAGAAATAACACCTCTACAAATATCTCTCAGCAAAGGAACGAAATCGTAGATAAACAACTTAGAGAAACTATAGATTCTAAATCAGAGGGAGATTTGGTAGATGTTATTATTAGACTTAGACTAAAGGATTTTGATATCTCTAGAGATATAAACAAAACTTTTGAGTCTGATAATTCTGTTGAAAGTTTAAGGGATAATTCTCGTGAAGTACAGACCGAGATTAAGCGATATCTAAAAAGCAATGATGTTGAGATACTGAATACGTTTTGGGTGGCCAATAGTATCCTAGCTAGATTAGATGTTGACCTAATAGATGATCTTACAAAGATACCAGAGATTTGGAAGATACATGAAAATTTCGAGGTGGAGATTCCAGAGACAACGACACACAGAGACCCTATAAATGATTCTAACGATGATGAAAAAAATTTGACATGGGGTTTAGAACGTATAAATGTTAAAGAAGCCTGGGAAGGTGGTAAACTTTGGCAGGAGGGTTTTGATGGATCAGGTGTAAGAGTTGCTGTTTCGGATACTGGAGTAGATATCGATCACCCCGATCTTGAGGGGAAGATGGTAACGGCTGATGAATACGATGAATCTTATCCAGGAGGGTGGATAGCATTCGACAGAGAGGGTAACATCATTGAAGATGCATATCCCTTAGATAACAATGGCCATGGAACCCATGTTTCAGGTACAATACATGGAGGGAATAGCAGTGGAACAAGTATAGGAGTAGCACCAGGTGCTGAGATGATGCATGCGGTTGTTCTTCCTGGTGGGATAGGCAATTTTTCTCAAATCATGGCTGGTTTAGAATGGAAAATCGAACCTTATGATAGGTTCGGAAATACTCTCGAACCAATAGAAGAATATAGGCCTCATATAACTAGTATGTCATGGGGCAGAGATGAATACTACCCTTATTATGAAGAACCGATAAAGAATCTCATAAATGCGGGTATTATTCCGATATCATCTATAGGGAATTCTGGAGAAGGGATAGTAGGCAGTCCGGGAGCAATCTATGAAACATGGAGTGTAGGTGCTTCCGATGAAAATGATGATATCGCCGGGTTCAGCAGTGGTGCTATAATAAAAGATGAGAGGGGGGATACACCTAAAGAATACGTTAAACCAGACTTTTCATCACCCGGTGTTGGAGTTAAATCTTCAGTACCCAACAATAAATGGGAATCTTATTCTGGCACATCTATGGCTTGTCCCCATGTGGCTGGTGCAGTTGCATTGATGTTGGAGGCGGACCCTAGCCTAACAATGGATGAGATATATGAAGCTTTGAAGATGACTTCTAATTATTTCGAAGATGGTGAGAATTTATATGAGGAAAGGAAAAATACCAGATATGGATATGGTATAATAGATGTATCAGCAGCTTTAGATTACGTAAAGAATTGGAAGATTATTGAACCGATAGACATCAGCCAGGATAGTGCTGTCTTGAAAGGTGAAATATTACGGATGCCTGAAGATGAGGTGGAGGTTTTTTTCAGATACCGAGAAAAGAACACAGATAGTTGGGAAGAAACGGATCCAATAAAAATCACACAACCAGTTGGATTCGACTCCCAGATTGACGGTCTAGAGTCTAACAGCCGTTATGAATACAAAGCTGTAGCTACATCTAGTGATAGAAAAGAAACAACTTATACTATGACATTTTCCACACATAAGGATATCGAAATAACTTCTTTGAACCCAAAAAATATCACAGGTGATAGTGCTGTCTTGAGAGGTGAAATAAAAAATATATATGTTGATAATGCTAGTACCTTCTTTAGGTATCGAAAAAAGGGAAAGGAAAATTGGTCAGAAACCGAACCCCAATTTGTTACAGATCCTTTGGAATTCAAAACTAGAGTAGATAATCTTTCCTATTTGAGGACATATGAGTATAAAGCAGTGGCTTCTTCTGATGTTGATTTCACTGGCCATAAAATAGATTTTACTACCGATGCCTCAGAACCATATTGGGATGCTGAAAATGAAAGATATATAATATCAAATGCTAGTGAATTACAATGGATCAGGAACGATTTAGATAACAATTACATACTTCAAAACGATATAAACGCATCAGAAACAAAGGATTGGGTTGGAGGTGATGGTTTCGATCCTATTGGCGATACTGATAATAAGTTCAATGGTACTTTTGATGGGAGAGGGCAAAAAATAAGCGACCTCTATATCGATAAGACAAGTTACGCAGGCTTATTTCATTCAACAGGTGATGTAGCAATAGTGAAGAATATAACAGTAGAAGACGTAGTTGTGAAGGGAAATTCAGCAGGAGGAATTGTAGCCATCAATGAAGGAAAATTGATAAATGTTTCTTCAGAGGGAATGATAGAGGGGAGTACAGGTGTAGGTGGACTCATCGGAATTAATAGAGGAGAACTGAAATTCGGTTTCTCAACGGCAATCATCAAGGGTAGTATATCTGTTGGAGGACTTATAGGTATAAATGAGGGTGACCTAGAAAAAACTTATTTTACAGGTGATCATTATTCAGGTAGAGTTGAGGGCAGTATATCTGTTGGAGGTTTAGTCGGTACCAACAGTGGAATCTTGATGGACAGCTACTCAATTGGAGATGTAAGAGGTTCTCTCCGGGTAGGAGGACTTGTGGGGGAAAATATAGATGGAATGGTTATCAACTCCTATGCTGCAGGTAGAGTTTTTAACGATCAAGATGGAGGAGGCCTAATTGGTGACTTCCGTGAAGGTGAAATTTCTAGCTCATTTTATCATGAGGAAATGCCCAGTTGTGATTTCGAAGGATATGGAAGTTTATCTTTGATTGATGAAGAATTCAACTCGATTAGCACATTTGAATCTGCTGGTTGGGATATTGAGATGATCGATACTGATGTAGATTATCCCTATTTAGCATGGGAAGATAATAACGGATCCTCTGTCTGGCATATCCAAAAGAGTGAAGTTTCTTATAACCTGACAATAAATGTTGAGGGAGGAGGTACAGTTGATCCCGAAGAAGGTGTACATAGTTATTATGAATATGGCAAGATAGTTGTAAAAGCTTCTCCAGGTGAAGAATATTATTTTGATGGTTGGTCAGGAGACATAGATTCAAAAGATTATATAATCACCTTAACAATGGTTAGAGATAAAACGATTTACGCAGACTTTGAGCGGATATATTATAATATCTCTAATTGGGAACACCTTTATATTTCTAGGTTTCGCCCTGAACAAAATTTTACTTTAGAAAATGATTTAAATAAAACTACAAAAGGTTATGATGAATATGTAGATGTTCCAGGGGGTTGGGACCCCATTGGGAAATTAGGTGATGAATTCAGAGGAGAATTAGATGGTAAAGGACATGTTATACATGATCTTAAAATTAATAGAAGTGACAGAAATCATATTGGTCTATTCGGAATCCTATCAGAAGATGCTGTCGTTTTTGATCTTAACATCGAAAAGTTTGAAGCAAGAGGGGGAGAAAAAGTAGGTGCTATGATTGGATTAAATAATGGTACTGTAAGCGAGTCTATGGTTAAAGGAAATATATCTGGAAATGATTTGGTCGGTGGTATAATTGGTATGAACAAAGGTACTTTACGTTCATCGAAATCCATAATAAATGCTGATGCTACAGCTAATGTTGGAGGTCTTGTAGGGTCAAACAATAAAGGGAACATATACGACTCTCATGCCACTGGAAATATCGAAGGTGGACATGACATAGGAGGAGGTGTAGGAAATAACTATGGTAAGATCATACAGTCCTACTTCGAAGGTAATGTTACTGGTGATCGTAAAGTAGGTGGGTTGGTTGGAGATAATTCGGGGTTTTTGAATAACTCGAATGTCGTTGGAAACATCGACGGGAAATATAACATAGGGGGGTTAGTGGGAATTAACCATGATAAGGTGATACAATCCTACTTCGAAGGTAACGTTACTGGTGATCAAATAGTAAGCGGTTTAGTCGGAAAAAACTCAGGAATTGTGAATTATTCTAAATCTTCAGTAAATATTAATGGGTTTTCTGAAGTCGGTGGATTAATTGGAGAAAATTTTGGTCTTATAAAGAACTCTCGTTCATCGGGGAACATAATCGGAGAGTATAATATAGGGGGGCTGGTTGGGAAAAATTTTGTAGATATTAAAATGTCCTCCTCTACGGGTAATGTAGAGGGAACCTCGGAGATTGGAGGTTTAGTGGGGAAAAACAGGGGTTTAATCGAAAGTTCATCTGCGTCTAGTAATGCAAGCGGTGACTCAAATGTTGGGGCTCTAATAGGGTTTAATGATGAAATGATCTATAATTCCACCTCAAAAGGTACTGCAACCGGTCGATTTAATATCGGCGGTTTGCTAGGGAAAAATAGTGGCGAAGTAATCAATTCATCTGCTATGGGTTTTGTAACAGGTGATATCGATATAGGAGGATTCGCAGGCAATAATAAAGGTACATTAAGTTATTCATACTCATCGGGTAATGTAACCGGAGAGAATCATGTTGGAGGATTTACAGGAAAAAATTCAGGTTTAATAAATAACACATACTCAATCGGATCAGTGCAGGGCGACGAAATAATTGGAGGACTAGTCGGTTTGAATAAAGAGATGATAGATTATTCATATGCAGCAGGGAATGTGTCGGGTAATGATCTAGTAGGAGGCTTGGTTGGTTGGAATTGGGATGGGGAGGTGACTCACTCATTTTGGGATATTGATAGTTCCGGAATAGATATAAGCGATGGTGGTGAAGGAAAAACTACTGCAAAATTGATACTTATCTCAACTTTCATTGATTACGGATGGAGTTTTGAAAGGAACTGGAACATGATGGAGAATGAAACCTATCCATTTTTTCAGTGGCAGGAAGAAAAGGATCTTCCTTATGCA
>SL_5KL_010_SEDDRAFT_10000118_pt1 | contig 45490 bp, 41 predicted proteins | sample SodLakKL_010_SED_FD_9118 | JGI IMG/M metagenome (IMG submission 9118)
GGACTGAAGACATTGCAGGTAAAGCGGTTGCAATGGCCGATGAAGCAAAGGCTGTAGCCGGTCGGCCTGCATGGAGGCAGGCTGCCGAGGCCTGAGCCATGGATGGCGAATGCCGAGGGCAACCTGAGCGAAAGCCTAAAGCTGAATCGTTACCATTTGCCTTAGGTGAGCCGTCATCAGGCCAAAAGCAGCACGGCTGAGCAAACACTATAAAAATTTAAAAAGCCCCTCAGCCTGTCTTTAACAGTGAAGGGCTTTATAATTCGCTTATAGAAGTCTAAAACTATATCCTGTTCCATCTGGCTTATTCCTCTTCCGGGGTGAAACTCCTGGCAGCCAACTCTCTGTCCAACATCAGGATACCGTGCCCCTTTTCACCAACCCTTTTGATCTGGCTTAAAAGCTTGCCCATGGTCGCTTCTTCTTCCACCTGTTCGTCTATGAACCACTGCAGGAAACTGATAGTCGGGTAGTGCTTATCTTCCTGCGCTATGGCCATAAGGTCGTTGATCAGGCTGCTTACCAGCTGCTCATGTTCCAGGGCCAGGGTAAAGATCTCTTCAGCTGATTCAAAATCACGCTTGGGATCTTTAAAACCGGTGATGAGCGCTTCTTCACCCTGGTCAATAATAAAATCAAAAAACTTCATGGCATGAAAACGTTCTTCTTCAGCCTGGACAATGAAAAAGTTGGCGAAGCCATCCAGGTCTTGCTTCTTGAAGTAGGCCGCCATAGCCAGGTAATAGTGGGCGGAATAAAACTCGTGGGTAATCTGTTCATTTAGTTTGGTCAACAGTTTTTCTGATAGCATAACAATAATCTCCTTTTTGGTAATTATATCATAGCGATCACTCCATTAAAAATTAAAATAGGCCCGGTAGCTATAACCAGGCCATAGAATATTATTTTGGAGCCGGCAAGAGGACTCGAACCCCCAACATGCTGATTACGATTCAGCTGCTCTACCAATTGAGCTATGCCGGCCTGCTGCAGTAAATATTATAGCGCAGTTTAAAGGAGGCTTCAAGCTGAAAGCTAAACTTGACCGCGGTACTGCCCGGCCAGTTCCAGGTACTTTTTATACATGCCACCTTCAACCGGAATTTCTTCGTCGTTGAAAGTCCGGACAACTTTTCCGGGCGAACCCATAACCAGTGACCGGGCCGGTATTTTTGTGCCCGGGGTGATTAAGCTGCCGGCGGCAACCAGGCTGTTTTTCCCAATAACCGCATTGTTTAAGATAACCGCTCCCATACCCACCAGAACCCCGTCTTCCACGGTACAGCTGTGCAATACCACATTATGACCCACGGTTACTTTGCTGCCAATACGGGCAGGTTCCCCGTTATCAACATGCACGGTGGCATTGTCTTGAATATTGGTTTCATCGCCAATAACGATCCCGTCCATATCTCCACGGATGACCGTGCTAAACCAAATCCCGCAGCGGGAACCAACCACTACATTGCCAATAACATAAGCCGAGGGAGCAACAAAAACCTCCTCGCCCAACTGCGGTTCAAAATCTTTAAATGGGAGTACCGGCACTTTTAACCTCTCCTTTACTGGTTTAATCGTCTCAGCTCGGCTACTACAAGTCTGTGGATTAAATTGCCTGAGATGAAAACTATGATCGCGTTTAATTTTTTAGCTACATGATCCTGCTTTTTGCAGGGTTATATCCCCCCAGGCTGCAACTTTATCCCTGTATACCAAAAGCGCTCCGGTAATTCCCTCCAGTTTGCGGGCATAGTCGAGGGCTTTACCAAAATCTTGATCACTATTGATCATATTGCCCATCGCTGTGGCGGCAGCATCGGCAAGGGGAGCTGAAGGTGATACAACCACCGCAGCATCCGCTTTCCCCAGGCTGAGCGAGGGTCCCACTGTTCCGGAAGAAGTGCAAATGCCTATCGGGGTTTTATCCGGCTCTACCTGCAGGGCAAGCTTTCCGCTGAGTGATGATTTGCCGGCATAAATACCTACCTTTACCGGTTGATCGACTTTAATAAAGATATCCCCGCCGTTTTCAACTACAGCTTCCCGGGTATAGCCAAGCAGGTATTGGCCAACCGCTTCAGCAAACGCCCCGGCTACGGAGGCCATAAAACCGACACCGGCCCGATTTGATTGCCGGGCCATAATTTGGGCAATCCGCGGAGCTTCATTATCAACCAGTTCCGGTTCCAGCGAAGAAGCAAGGTGAGAGTTTTTACTTAAATAATCTTCGAGCTCTATGCGCAGCCTCCAGACAAATTGCTCTACCCGGGCAGGTAATTGCTCATGGTATGCTTTACTCTCCACCGCAATCCACAGGTCAGTTTCTTTTACGCCAACCGAAAATGAAGATAGCCTTAAACTGCTTGAACCCTGCCGGTAAACCCTTTTGCTGTTCATTTGCCCATATTCGCATTATCGACCAGGGTTTCCATTGCCCTCGCCGGACAGGCCCGCAGGCATAACTCACAAACAATACACTTATCTTCTTTAAAACTAACCGTCATATCCGGACGCTTAAATTCCAGGGCTTCGGTGGGACAGATTACCGTACAGGCACCACAGTGGGTGCATTTATCTTCACGCCAGATGATCTGCTGTTCCAGGCCGATCACATGCAGTCCTTGCTCTCGAAGCCACTCAAGGGCCTGTTGGTAATTAACTTCTTCTCCGCTCAACTCCATCATCAAGCGACCTTCCTTTTTAGGGTTGATATCTGCCCTGAGGATGTTGACCATTAAATCAAAATCCTTGATCAGGTGGTAGATCGTTGGTTGTTCAACAACATGAGGTGGGTAGCGTAAAACAATTTTTTGTTTGATCACAGGCGATCCTCCTCACTTTCCGGGTTTCGCTGGGGCAATGAATTTAATTTTATGCCCGCTTCTATCGAAGGTAACCCCACAGACGGAACAGCCAGGGTAAATTTACCTGACTTAATCCACCCTTTAAGCTCTGTCGCAATTTCCCTGGCACCCGCATAGCTGGATAGAGACGCAGTGGGCACCTTTTGCCCCTGAACACTTATGGAGCCGCTTTTCAGCTCGGCATAACTGACTGTTTCCAGTGGTTCGCCTTCCTTGTAAGGGTATCCCCGACTATAATCGACCACCGGGGCAAATAAATCTTCATCTCTCACCGAACAATATTTCATTATTTCTTCATTAATTATCGGAATTGGAATTCCAACACCTACCTGCATGGTTACGCCATATCCTAAAAAGCTAAGTCCCCTTAACCAGCGGGCATTCATTTGCTTAAGATCCCCGGTCAGGGCCAGGGTTGCCCCCGGGGCACTGGGAGTATCGTTATCTTCCCTTGCCGCAGAGGGATTATGCTGGGTTCCGTGCCAGGCCACATAACCGATCCCGCCTCCCAAAAATATCCTGGTGCCCATTCCGATTGTTTTAAGCAGCGGATCGTTGAACAGTGGGCTAAGCTGGCCGGCAGAACTATAATTGGCATTTCCCAGGTTTGACTTCAAGATTCCCATGTAAGTATAGATCGTTTTTGAACCGAGATTCACCGCTACATTGTAATTTTGGTAAGCATTGCGGGGATTGTACAAAATAGCCTCGTTTATCTCGGACAGCTTAAAACTGGTATCAATTTTTTTCAAGGGATAACAATCAGTTCCGTAGGCATTTGCTTCAAAACGAACCTCTTTCCCGGCTACCAAATCTTCTATAACATGCCCTCCACCGTAAATAAAATCACCGGGATACTCCCGGTTGGCCGGATCGGTTTCAGGGAGAGCGGTAGCTCCTAAATAAAGATCGACAGCCGCGATGCCGGCATAGGCAGGGACATCATTCAAGTAAGCTTCGCTGAGCTTGATTCGCGGCCTGGGATGGCCTACGTTTAAGAAAACACCCGAAGAACACATGGGGCCAAAAGTCCCGGTGGTTACAACATCCACTTCCTTTGCAGCTTCATTTACACCCTTTTCTTCAACCAAACCAATCACTTCTTCCGCAGTAAAAACCACGGCACTGCCATTTTTGATTTTTTGATTAATCTCTTCAATGCTGCGACTAACTTTCACCAAACCACCTCTTCGAAATATTAATAGAAAATTAGTAACTGCTCGGCCGTGCTGCTTTTGGGCTGAAGACATTGCAGGTAAAGCGGTTGCAATGGCCGATGAAGCAAAGGCTGTAGCCGGCCGGCCTGCATGTAGGCAGGCTGCCGGGGCCTAAAGCCTTAGATGGTGAATGCTAAAGAGTACCCTGATTAAAAGCATAAAGCTGAGTCGTTGCCATTACCCTTAGGTGAGCCGTCATCAGGCCAAAAGCAGCATGACTGAGCAGACACAAAAATTATATCATTGCATGTGCATTGAGTCACCGGTATATTAAAATGGAACGGTAAAGCTCCGTGCCAATCCGTGTAAAACCACTCGGCACGAAACCAAAATCATACACGCCAGGCAAAATCCAGACTAACTTGCGGCGATGATTGCCGCCAGATCTATCAACCGGCAGGAGTAGGCCCACTCGTTATCGTACCAGGCTACTACTCGCACCAGGTTTTCCCCAACTACCATGGTAGACTGGCCATCAACCACTGATGAATAGGGATTTCCTTTATAATCCACGGAAACCAGGGGCAGATTACTGTAATCGATATACTCGTTAGCAGCAGCTTCCTTTTTAAAAGCTGTGTTGATTTCATCCGGGGTGGCCGCTCTCTCCAACTCAGCAATAAAATCTACCAGGGAAACCGTCGGGGTGGGAACCCTGATCGCAAACCCATCTACCTTGCCCTTTAGTTCAGGTATTACTTCCCCTACAGCTTTAGCAGCACCGGTTGTGGTCGGAATTAATGACAAAGCGGCTGCCCTGGCCCTCCGCGGATCCGAATGGGGAAAATCGAGCAGCTGCTGATCATTTGTATAAGCATGAGTTGTATTCATCAAACCCTTTTTCAGGCCAAAATTTTCATGCAGGACCTTGGCCACCGGAGCCAAAGCATTGGTGGTGCAGGAAGCATTGGAGATAATATAATGCTCGTCCGGATCGTACAGGTAATCGTTTACTCCCAAAACCACCATTAAGTCAGCTTCGCCTGGAGCGCTTATGATTACTCGCTCAGCGCCTGCATTTAAATGCCCTGAAGCATCATCCCGTTTGCGGAAAATACCGGTTGCTTCAATAACCAGATCAACCCCGGCATCATTCCAGGGGATTTTGGCCGGTTCCCTTTCAGAAAAAACTTTAACCTGCTCACCGTTGACTAAAAAACCCTGCTCGTTCGATTCCACTTCAGCATCCAAAATTCCGTAAACCGAATCATACTTAAACAGGTGAGCCAGCGCTGCACTGTCGGAAAGGTCGTTGATCGCCACGACTTTAACCTTGTCGTTATTCAATGCCGCCCGCATCGTTAGCCTGCCAATTCTACCAAACCCATTAATTCCTATTTTTAACATTAAAATCACTCCCCTGATATATAGTGTTTCTAGAAGTGGATTTTATAACCTTATAGAACCACTTTTATGCAAACTAAAAAACCAGGCTGCTCCTGGGTTTATTAGTTACCTTACAACCACCGCAATCTTCTTTTTGTAATAGTATATCATTTAAAGCATTTCTGCAAGATAACAGTTGTTGCTGGAAATTATCCGGGCAAAACCAGGGTGTTTTTAAGCGGTAAAAACTAAAGCCTTTTAATTGAATATTGATGAGGGCTGATTGAACAGTCAGGAAGCGCTAACATAAATGGGATTAGAGTAAATCCAGGGACGGTAACGTCCCGGAAAAGAGCGGTAATAAACCTCTACCCGGTAGACCCCGGGCGTTGAAGGTTTATAAGTTAATCCCGCTGCCTGTTTCTCTAAGCTAAGCTTTCCGTTTCGAACCATGCGGATTAAAGGTTTTTTACCCGGCGCTTTAACATGCAGGGTTAAATCCTGACCGGCCGGCACCGTTTCACCCATCAAATAGTTTAAACTATTGCCCCTGGAAGCGTAGAAATAAAAATTACCGCCGGGATACAGGCCATCAAAAGAAAGAAAACAGTTTCCGGCATAGAGGGCATTGATGATCTGTTTTTTTGCCGAAGCAAATTCTTTGCTTAGTTTTTCTTGCAGGACTATGTAGGTATTGATCGTCTTAAAAATAAAGCGGTAAGAAAAGACCGGCACTTTGAAAAGACCCAGGATATACATGGTAGCATGGGCATCACTGCTGCCGATAGCAGTAAGCCGGCACCCTCTTATGTTGTAGCAGTCCCAGAGTTTTAAAGCTTCCGGGGGAGGTGCGTCCATTGCCGCTTTGCGGTTAAAAAAGAACCAGTAAAGAGTTTTGAAAGGGGATGGATCCCTACCACGCCAGTGGGAGGTGTAATTCCATAACTCCAGACCATCAAAATTAAATACCGGCCAGCAAATCCAGGGATAAGCCTTCCCCTGTTCTATATAGGGGTGCCCTTTCTCGAAGGGGTGGGCCAGGAACCCGATCCCCCCGGCATTTTTAACCCGGTCAATCACGTTTTGAGGATTTACTTCATCTGAATCTACCATTTCCCTTAGATTAAGGGCTACATAGTGGCTGTGCTTGCGGTTTATTTCAGTGCCCACTATCAGCACCACACCATTAATAACAGCTTCTTCAGTTAGGCCCTCCAGGGTTTCGTGATCGGTAATAACTACATAACTTAACCCGGCAGAGGCCGCTTCCCTGGTTATTTGATTAAAATCACCGCTTCCATCTGAATAACGGCTGTGAATGTGAATATTACCGGGATAATTATACAAGGCTTAAAGCAACCCCTAAGTTTCCGCCCGGACAATGTCTTTAATTTTCATCAACCGGGTAAGCGCTCCCCTTTCACTTTCATCAAGCTTCATCGTAATGTATTTAATCGATTCTTCCAGTCGGGGAATCAAAACATGTTCAAGAGCATTAACCCGTCGCCTTGTTTTTTCAATTTCTTCGGCCAGCAGCTGTACCGACTTTTCAACTTCAGCCAGCTCCATTAACTGTGGCAGTATATTAGAAAGAGTTTCTATAGAGGTATCTAATTCAGCGGAGGTATCCACAAAACCATACGGATAGATACTGCCGCCTTCCCCCTGGTCGGATTCTTCAACCCAATCGAATTTAGGAGCATAAACACTCATAATGTTTTGCCTGGTTATATCAAGGCTGAGTTTTTTAGTCGGGTACATTAAGGCCTCTTCAAGGTTTTCCGCAGGCATAACCGCCCTGGCTAATAAAAACTTGGCAAATGCTCCGGTCAGCTCTTCCTCCATGTGTTCGCGCAAATCCTTGTTTTTACGAACCAGGATCAAAAACTGGCGGATCAGTTCATCTCTTTTGTCCTTTAACAGCTTATGGCCCCGCTGAGCCATGGTCAGCCTTCGCTTCAGGCGGTTTAGCTCCATGCGGGTTGGATTAACCCGTATTTCCATATGAACTAATCCTCCTCCTGATCGTTATCCTGGCCGGGTAAATATTTTTCCAGAAATTCATCGCGAACTCTTTTCAACTCGATTCGTGGCAGGTAGGACAACAGGTCCCAGCTCAGATCCAGGGTTTCGATAACGCTGCGATCTTCTTCCTCACCCTGGGCTACATAGCGGTTTTCAAACTGGTCTGCGAACTGGGAAAATTTCTTGTCCGCTTCAGAAAGGGCAGCTTCACCAAGAATGGCAGCCAGTTCTTTAGCCTCTTTCCCTCGTGCATAAGCGGCATAAAGCTGGTTCAAAGTGTCGGCATGATCTTCCCTGGTTTGTTCGGCACCAATTCCTTTATCTTTAAGCCTTGAGAGCGAAGGGAGCGCATCAATAGGCGGATACAGTCCTTTTCTGTGCAATTCCTGGCTTAAAATTATCTGTCCCTCGGTAATATAGCCGGTTAAGTCTGGAATTGGGTGGGTTTTATCATTTTCCGGCATGGTCAAAATTGGCAGCTGAGTAATTGATCCGGCACGCCCCTGGATCCTGCCGGCCCTCTCATAAATACTGGCCAGGTCGGTGTAAAGGTAACCGGGGTAGCCGCGGCGCCCGGGCACCTCCTTACGGGCTGCAGAAATTTCCCTCAGNGCTTCCGCGTAGTTGGTAAGGTCGGTTAAAATAACCAGGACGTGCATATCCTGTTCAAANGCCAGGTACTCAGCCGCAGTCAAAGCCATCCTGGGGGTTGAAATCCTCTCAATAGCCGGGTCATCGGCCAGGTTAATAAAAAGAATCGACCTTTCGATTGCTCCGGTTTTTCGGAAGTCGTTAATNAAAAAGTCGGCNTCTTCAAAAGTAATTCCCATGGCGGCAAAGACNACCGCAAACTTGGTTTCNGTACCAAGAACTTTAGCCTGCCTGGCNATCTGGGCNGCCAGGTTTGAATGGGGCANCCCNGAACTCGAAAAGATAGGCAGTTTCTGACCCCTGACCATAGTGTTTAAGCCATCGATTGCCGAAACGCCGGTTTGAATAAATTCCGAAGGGTAGTCCCTACAGTAGGGATTGATAGGAAAACCATTGATATCCAAACGTTTTTCAGGAATAATCCGCGGCCCCTGGTCTCGCGGGCTACCCAGGCCGCTGAAAACCCGGCCCAGCATATCCATGGAGACAGGCAGCTCGATAGCTTTTCCCTGAAACCTTACTTTCGCAGAACCGATATTCAACCCGGTAGATCCCTCAAAAATCTGGACCAGGGCCTTATCGCGATCTACTTCCAAAACCTGCCCGCGCCTGATATCCTGCCCGGGCAATTCAATTTCAACCAGTTCGCCGTATTTAACGCCTTCCACCTGCTCGACCAGCATCAATGGGCCGGCAACATCGACGATTGTTTTATACTCTTTAAGCATCTTCTTCCCCTCCTTCACCGGATAGCGAGGCAACCTGTTCGTTAATTTCCTGTTTAATATTTTCTACTTCTTCAATTTTTTCTTCCGGCATATAGCGAATCCTGGCTATTCTTTCCCGGACCGGAAGATTAAAAAGTTTTTCCAGATCCAGGTCGATTTCAGCCTTTTCAATAAGGGCTCCGGATTCATGGTGATACATCAAAATTGCATCCATCATTTTAAACTGTTTCTGGAGGGAACTGTAAGTGTCGATCTCGTGCATCGCATTTTGATGCAGGAAATCTTCCCGGAGTGATTTGGCTGTTTCAAGAGTTAACCTTTCCCTTGCAGACAAAGCGTCAATCCCTACCAGCCGGACAATTTCTTCCAGTTCAGCTTCTTCCTGGAGCAGCCGCATCGCTTCACGGCGCATCTCATTCCACTGCTCCCCTATTGTCTCGGTAAAGTAGGAAGCAACATTGTCAAGATAAAGCGAATAGCTAAGCAGCCAGTTAATCGCCGGGAAGTGCCGCCTGTAAGCAAGAGAGGCATCCAATCCCCAGAAAACTTTTACAATTCTCAGGGTGGCCTGCGACACCGGCTCCGACAAATCTCCACCCGGTGGTGAAACAGCCCCAACCAGGGTTAAAGCTCCTTCCCTTTCATTGCTGCTCTGGCAAATCGTGCGCCCTGATCGCTCGTAAAATTCAGCCAGTCGTGAACCCAGGTAAGCGGGATAACCTTCTTCACCGGGCATTTCCTCAAGACGCCCCGACATTTCGCGTAGAGCTTCCGCCCAGCGGGAAGTCGAGTCAGCCATCAAGGCCACGCTGTAGCCCATATCCCTGAAGTATTCCGCTATCGTAATCCCTGTATATATAGATGCCTCACGGGCGGCAACCGGCATGTTCGATGTATTGGCAATCAGCACGGTCCGTTTCATTAACGGTTCGCCCGACTTTGGGTCCAGTAGCTCTGGAAATTCCATCAAAACATCGGTCATCTCGTTGCCGCGCTCACCGCAGCCGATGTAAACCACAATTTCGGCATCAGCCCATTTGGCCAGCTGATGCTGGGTCACTGTTTTACCGCTGCCAAACGGACCGGGAATACAAGCGGTTCCCCCCTTGGCAACCGGGAAAAATGTATCAAGGATTCGCTGCCCGGTAATCATCGGAATATGCGGACCCATTTTTTCTTTGTAGGGACGGCCTTTACGAATAGGCCAGCGCTGCAGCATGGTCACTTCAACAAGGCCTTCGCCGGTTTCAATTTTGGCTATAACATCGGTTACAGTCGCTTCACCGCTCACAATCTCTTTAACCGTCCCTTCCGCGCAATCGGGCGGGACCATAACCCGGTGTTCAACTAAAGTTGTTTCCTGCACGGTGCCGAGGATATCCCCCGCCTGGACTTTGTCACCGTCTTTAACCTTTGGTACAAAATCCCATTTCCGCTCCCGATCTAAAGCGCTAACTTCCACACCGCGGGTAATGTAATCACCGACTTCTTCTTTAATTGCAGCCAGGGGACGCTGGACTCCATCAAAAAATGATTCGATCATACCGGGACCAAGCTCGACACTGAGCGGTTCTCCGGTTGAATATACAGGCTCACCGGGACCTAACCCCCCTGTTTCTTCATAAACCTGTATGGAAGCCTGGTCACCGCGCAATTCAATAATTTCACCCATCAAGCGGGCATCACTAACCCTGACCATATCATACATCCGGGCATCTCCCATGTTTTCTGCAACCACAAGAGGGCCGGAAACTTTAGTTATCTTTCCTGCAGCCAAGTTATCAACCTTCTTTCCTAAAAAGAATATCTGCGCCAATCGCTTTTTCTACATTATCTTTGATTTGCTGAATTCCTATCCCCTTAGTTCCCTTGCTGTTAGGGATCAAAACTATGGTTGGCAAGAATCGTTTGTGTAATTCATTAATTACATCTTCCATACCGCTTGCCAATTCTTCAGTTATAAATATAACCCCGTAGTTCTCAGAAACCAGCTTTTTCAAGGTGTCAAGGGCTGCTTCGCTGCTGGTCACGGAAAAAGTATCCACCCCTATAGTTTTAAAACCCAGGATTGAATCTTTATCTCCAACTACGGCAATTTTATACGTAGACATTTCGAATCCGCTCCCTGATTGAATCGGAAGGCAGCTTGTTTATTTTGCCCACCAAAACAATACGGATATTTTTTACTTCAATCTCTTTTGCCCAGAGGTAACCAACCAGGGGTTCCACCCCAAAGGGCTCCCACTTGCCCTGCTGCAAATAAGCGGTAATATAGTTATCAGAAAGCTTTTCGAGGAGTGAAGCGGAACCTTTTTCCGACCATTCCCTCACTCCCTCACTGACAAGATCGGCATAATCACTGATGGCCAGCATTGAAATCACAGATTCCAGCGGCTCTTCAATCATAGCGGCCAGGCGATCAATCGGAATAGAGCCGTGCGGTAAAAGCACCGACCTCAAAAAATCATGCCCCATTCCCATATGCTTAACCCTGATTAAGGTTTTCAGGTTAGTTAAATCGATCTGCCTGATAAAGAGGTTTTCGAGAAAGCAGTTCCGCTGTTCCCTGGCATCATTGATTAACTGATCGTAAAGGACCTGGTCCAGGGTTAAATCAATAACCTGTGGGTCACGGTTTACCATAAATTCTTCGGTAATTTTATCTGCAGCCCGGCGCAGCTTATCCGGAAGGTCCCTGAAATCTCCTTCTTCCACAATATTTTCCAGTTTGCCAAGATCCAAAGAACCGATTGGGATTAAAAGCTCGCTTTTTATCCCTAAAAATTTAGCTTTAAACAATACTTTCAAATTATGGATATCATATCGCAGGGCCAGCATACCAATCAATTCCGGTATGGGTGCAATTTTCATTACTACTTCGTATGCATACTGCAACTCATCAGTAAGCATGGACTCGAATTCATGGACATCAGCCATCTCGGTTATTGTTGCAGCATAATCAGACTCAGAAAGCACTTTTAAAGCTTCTTCAGCCGAGCCGGAGTTAATCATTCGCTCAAACTGGCTCTGATCAAGCAAACGCGTCTCCATGGCCTTTACCCGCGCTACTGAATAGGCGTATACTGTATTATCAATGGGCATCAGCTCTTGCTCCCCTTTCCTGGAGGAAAGCTTCCCGGTTATTCAAAAAGCAACCCGGCTATTTCAGGTTCCAGTTCATCTCTCTTCATATCCAGCAATGACTCAAAAGAACAGTTCATTTCGACACCACCGGACTGAAGAATAAAACCACCTTTAATATCCCTGGTTTCCTCTGAAAGCTTCAGTTCTCCTTTTTTGCCTTTACTGGAAAGTTCTTTGTTAACCTCTTGCCAAAAGTTTTCGCTGATTCTTTTTCGATCCCGTTCTGAAAATATAACTGTTTCCGAACCGGTTTCTGTCATATTGATTAAAAGATCATGGATAACCGCCAGGTAATCCTGGTCATTAAGATTAACCAGCTCATCCAAAGCCTTTTGAAATGCTTCACCGATCATTTCCTGTTTGGCGGCTAACAAGTCCTTGCGGCTTTCTAATTGAGCCACACCAATGATGCGACCTTTTTGCTCGTTGGCTGTCTTGCGTGCCTGTTCCAGGATATGTTCTTTNCTGCGTTCTGCCTTTTTTTTAGCTTCATCTTCGACACTATTAGCTTTTTTAGTTGCTTCTTCNTTTATAGCATCGGCGTTGGCCTGCGCATCATNCAGGACACGCCGGACAATCCTGTCCGCTCCTTCTTTCACGCTCCTCACTCCTTTATGCAGCCGGCTCTATAAATCTATACCAAACAGCATCAAGATTGTTGCCAACAAGGCAAATACGGCGTAAGTTTCCACCATAACCGCGTAGACAATGCCTTTACCCATCTCCTCCGGCCTTTTGGCAATCAAATTAATGGTTGAAGCAAGTACTCTTCCCTGATAAATACCTGAGCTTAAACCGGCAATGGCAATCGGCAATGCGGCCATCAAAAAGGCATAACCCTGCCAAACGGTCAGCTCAACCAGTTCTTCCCCGACAATGCCTATGTCCTGCATAATCAGGAAGCCGGCAAGCAGCCCATAAATGCCCTGGGTTCCAGGAAGAGCCTGCAGCAAGAGGGTCTGTCCAAATTTATCAGGATCTTCAGAAATCAGGCCGGCAGCACTCTGGCCAACAATCCCGATTCCGATAGCCGAACCGCTTCCGGCCAGGCCAACCGCCAGGGCCACTCCTAACATTGCTATTTCGATTCCTTCCATCCTTAGCAAAAGCCTCCTTTTTTTCGTGCACTTAATTTGTATTGATCAGGAGCCAGGTAGCAAATAAAAACTACTGCCTGATTCCTGTTTTTACTACTTATCTTCTGTTTCAACCACATCTACATAGTTATTCTTCATCCTGAAGGGCTGAAAAGACCTGCCTCCACCTTCGAAAAATTTATTAAAAAATTCCAGGTACTGCAAACGGCTGGTATGAACGTATGCGCTTAATGTACTGATGATCATGTTAAAGAAATGCCCGCCGATAAGAATAATTACCAGGGCAATTGAGCCGATGATGCTGCCGGCAACCAGATCACCCACCGAATTGACAACCATGCCGATAACTACCGAGGCCAATCCCAGGGCAAACAAGCGGGAATAGGAAAGCACATCACTTAAATACTGGGTTATATTATATAAACTCATTAAGCCGCTAAAGAATTTAAGCACCATGCTGCGCTGCCTACGTCCCTGAGTCAGAATCAACCCGGCTGCACTGGCAATAGCAAACCACTGTGCCGGGGGCCACCCCACTATGAGGAGAATGAGGCTGTTTAAAAAGATAAACCAGAAACCCTGGTCATATACCGCACTTAGCGGTTCCCCGGCCTTAATATTGCGGTATGCCTGCAGGCCCATACCAAAATATATTTGCACCAGGCCAATTCCAAGAGCCCCGACCAGCATTATCATTGGCTCTTCCAGGGGATCAAAAAGAATGGGCGGAAGATCAATTAAATCACCAAAGACCCCGCCAAACATCAGGCCGAACACCAGGGCGGAAAAACTGCCCAGGAGCAGAAGGTTAAGCAGCTGTTTCCCCGATTGGCCCAGTTTTAGCTTGCGCAGCATAAAAAAAGCAAGCAAGCCAAGAATAATGCCGTAACCGGCATCGGATAAGCAGATGCCAAAAAAGAGAAAGAAGAACGGGGCCATAAAGGGAGTCGGGTCAAGTTCATACTTTTTGGGAGTGCTGAATAACTTGGTGACAACCTCATAGGGTTCAACCGGGCCACTGTTATGTAAAAGTACCGGCACATCCTCCTCCGGTTCCGGATCACGGCTGGCCAGCACCGCGGTTTCGGTCTCGTTATTTACTGCCGACTCCAAATCACCAAGCACCGGGACAGGGACCCATCCTTCAAGTAAAAAACTGTTATCGGTACGTCCCAGGTTAACCATTGCCTGGTGTTTTTCATACTCATTATCCATATAGTCGTAACAGGCCATTAGCATTGACCTGTATTCAAGCAAAGTTTCCACTTCATTTAATAAATTACTTCTTTCTTCTTTGAGTTCATCAAGTCTTTGATTCAAATACTCAATTGACTGGCCGGGGGTGCCGGTCAGGTCGGGAAACATTACACTGCTGGCAGTTTTTTCCCTGAACAAATCACGTACTGCTTGTTTTTCCTCGGCCAGGCCGGAAAAGAAAAAGTGGACATTGTCCTCATCGGAAAATACTTCTTCAAGGTAAAAATCAGAAATGTTTTCAGCAAGCGCTTCCTGCAGGCCGGCAAACTGTTCAGCAGGGATTACGTAAAGACCCATCACGGTCCAGTTGCCTTCGCCTATCTGCTCTAAGGGCAGATCCAGGGATACCCAGGGCTTAAGCTCTTCGATTAAATTAAGCGACTGGGTTTCTTCATTGCGGATACGTACCAGTTTTTCTTCTGCATCACGGCACGTTTTATAAATATGATCAATTTTGTCAAGGGAATTAATATAGCTGTTGTATTGTTCTTCCGGAAGATCAACCTTTTTTCCGGTAAATTGCTCCAACATGTTTTTACGAACCGGGAAATGCCTTTGCAAGAAATCAAGGCAAAACCGGATATCGCTGCGCCTGGAATCTATCCGAGATGCAGATTCCGGTAGCTCTTCGGGATGTAACAGCTCCTGGAATTCTTCCCAGGCATCGGTGGTTTTCACGTCGAGCATTTCTACGGTGCCCAGGCGGTGAAGGAGATCAAAGATCTTTTCCCGCTCCTGCCGGTGTCCGAGCAGAAAAACTTTTTTCATCTCAATTATCGGCATCAGTTTTCACAACCTTATCTTTAAGCATTGCTACAGCTTCAGGCATTCTTTTAGAAGATTTTTCTTTTAAGCGGTTTATTTCTTTTGCCTGCTCTTCCTTAATTGGTTCGGCTTCGGCCCGGGCTTCCGCTTTTGCCTTTTCAATTATTTCTTTTGCCTGTTGATCTGCCTCTGATACTGCTTCTTCAACAATAGACTCGGCCCTCGCTTCAGCTTCTTTTTGAATCTTCCGCGCTTCTTGCTGGGCCTCACGAACAATCGATTCTGCTTTAGCTTCGGCTTCCTTTATTGATTTAACCAGCTCAACTGTCACTAATATATCACCACCTGTAGTATATTCCGGCAACTAAAATGGTTGACATTGAAAAACCGGGGGAAATTCAAGCAAGATTAAATTTCGTGCGCAAGGTTATTAAATTCACAAGTACACGTAATTAGCTTTAATTTGCTGACATTTTAAACAACTTAATCTTTAAGTTCGACGTATATTATACTATAAATTCAATGGCGATACCAGACTCAATTAAAATTTTTTTCGCCAGCTCATCGGGGTAATTATCTGCTAATACCAGGGCCTTTACACCGGCATTGATCAGCATTTTAGCGCATACCGCACAGGGATAGTGAGTGCAGTATAATACGGAATCTTTTATAGCAACCCCGTAAAGGGCGGCCTGGATAATGGCATTTTGTTCCGCATGCAGGCCGCGGCATAGCTCGTGCCTTTGGCCGGATGGCACCGCCAATTGCCTCCTGAGACATCCCACTTCCCCGCAGTGGCTTAACCCGACCGGAGCGCCATTATACCCGGTAGTTAAAATTCTTTTATTCAAAACCAGCAAGGCACCGACTCTTCGTCTTTCACATGTAGAACGGCTGGCTACCACATTTGCTATTTGCATAAAATAATGATCCCAGTCAGGGCGTTGTTCAGTCATTTTGCACTCCCTTAAAATTTAAACGTTATCTAATCCTGGTGTAACTTCTAATTTTATTTTTACGTACCTGCTCAGCCGTGCTGCTTTTGGGCTGAAGACATTGCAGGTAAAGCGGTTGCAATGGCCGATGAAGCAAAGGTTGTAGCCGGTGGGCCTGCATGGAGGCAGGCTGCCGAGGCCTAAAGCCTTAGATGGCGAATGCTAAAGCGTAACCTGAGCGAAAGCATGTAGCTGAATCGCTGCCATTTCCCTGAGGTGAGCCGTCATCGGTCCAAAAGCAGCACGGCTGNGCAGAAACTTTTATTTTTGTTCAAGCCTCGATATTTTTATTATCCGGTTTTCGTGCCTGCCTCCCTCAAAACCAGAGTGCAGGAATGCTTCAACAATATCTCGTGCCAGGCCGGCTCCGATAACCCTTGAACCCATGGTTAAAATATTGGCGTTGTTATGCTCCCTCGCACAGCGTGCTGAAAATGTTTCGGAACAGAGGGCCGCCCTGATTCCGGGATATTTGTTGGCTGCAATTGACATGCCGACACCGGTACCACAGATCAAGATACCGAAGGCATACTCGCCGGATTGCACCGCACCTGCTACAGTAGAGGCAAAATCCGGGTAATCAACACTATCGTCTGAATAAGCCCCGTAATCATAAAAGGCAACCCCTGATTCTTTTAAATAGGCTGCTATATTTTCCTTGAGGTGTAGCCCGGCATGGTCACTGGCCAGAGCAATTTTCAATTTGTATTGCCTCCTTTTTCTTCTTTAAGAATAACTAAGGCTTTCTGAATACATGAACGGATATCCTCCATAATCCGGCGATAATCTTCCGGGCCAAGGGCAAGCGGGTCATCAATATCATATTCCAGCTGTTCCGGATCGGCAAATTCTTTTAAAAGATAGGTCTTATTCGCCGCATATGGATAATGGGCGAGTAAATGCTGCCGGTGGGCTGCAGTCATTACAAGGATCAAATCGCTATCTTCAACCAGCTCACCGGTTACAGGGGAAGATCGGTGGTTTTCAATCTCCCGGATGCCCTCCTGCAAAAGCAGCTGCCTGACTTGCCCGGAAGCTTTTTGTCCCTGCACAGCCGACAGCCCGGCAGAAGAGGCTTCAACTGCAAAGGGTAAATTATATTCACCTATCTTGCTGCAGAACAGTGCTTCAGCCATAGCACTGCGGCAGGTGTTCCCCGAACAGACAAATAATATTTTTAACATCCAATCCCCCCATAAAAAATAAAAGATGCGGCACCGCTGCTATTCTTCACCAGTTTCGCTTTAAATCCTCAAAATCCTGGCAGCCGCTTTTCTCAGTCGGTTCATAATTGCCAGGCCGAGGCCTTTTTCTGCGGTTTCTTCAGCAAGGATCAAATTCACTCCGCGGTTGTCCATCTCTCTTAATACCCTGTATAGCTTTGCCGCTAAAATTTTCGGATCAATTGTGCTGGTTAAATCCTTGTCAATGTATGAATTAAGAAATGCCACTTTTAAACCTTTCCGGCGGTAATAAGCGCCTAAGTAGTTAATTAGCCTTCTGCGTCTTCTTTCACTACCGGTTATTAATATTAAAGGGGCCCGGGGAGAATAATGCCTGTACTTCATACCCGGTGAAACCGGGCTGCCGGCAGCCTCTTTAGTGCCAGCCACATTTATCGAATAACCCAGCACATCTTCAAGATCTTCCCTGGATATTCCTCCCGGTCTTAAAATAACCGGTCTTTCACCGCTTAAATCCAAAACCGTGGATTCAAGCCCTACGATACAATCTTCACTTCTGATTATTGCATCAATGGACCCGGCCAGATCTTCTATGACATGTCGAAAGGAAGTGGGGCTTGGTTTACCGGATCGGTTGGCGCTGGGTGCCGCTATAGGGACTTTTGATAAGTTGATCAAATCTATCGCTGTGCGGTGATCCGGCATACGAACAGCTACAGTAGCCAGCCCGGCGCTTACTTCACCGGGGATATCATCCGCCCTTGGCAATACAAGGCTTAACGGGCCGGGCCAAAATTTTTCTATCAACCTGTATGCTTCACGGGGAGCATTTTTGACTACTTCTCCAAGTTGTTCATGCTTGCCTACGTGAACAATCAGGGGGTTGTCCTGGGGACGTCCTTTAGCGGTATAAATTGACCTGATCGCCTGGGGATCATATGCTGAAGCACCCAGGCCATAAACCGTTTCGGTGGGAAATGCCACCAGCCCCCCTCTACTTATTATACCGGCAGCTTTTTCCAGGGACCGCTCATCATTGTCTAAAAGTAAGGTGCCTTTAACCCTCACAGTTGATTGAGACATCTGTATTTTACCCGGCCTTCCACTATAAAATAATGACTCTGCTCAACCGTGCAGTTACTAAATATATTCGAACCCACTTTCCGGTTAAAGCAGCAAGCAATATAAAAAATATTATATAAATAATTCTTGTTTCCGGTGAACTCCAGTAAACTGGGTTATTGCGGTTAATTTTCTTCCAGAACCAGTTCGGCAATATTTTTTGCATGGTCGCCAACTCGTTCCAGGTTGCTTAAAAGATCAAGAAAAATTACCCCGGCAGAAGGATAGCATTTTTTCGTATTAATTCTTTCAATATGGGCATTGCGCAAACTTTTTTCCTGGTCATCTACTTCATCATCTTGCTTAATTACCTCATATGCAAGTTCCTTGTCGTTCGTTTCAAAAGCGGTAATGGCATTTTTTAGCATCCAGCTTATTTTGTTTCCAAAACCTTTTATTTCTTCAATAGCTGTATTTGAGAAAGGCAGCTTGTCTTCAACTTTCATTTCACCAAGCTGCATGATATTTTCGGCATGGTCGCCAATCCTTTCAAGGTCGTTTGCTGCCGACATTAAATTGCTCACCAGCTTTGTTTGTTGTTGCGTCATAGAGTGCTGGGAAAGTTCTGAAAGGTAAACATTAATTTCTTTTTCCAGGCCATCGACCAGTTCTTCCATTTGATCAATATGCTTTATCTTTTTCAAATCCCCTTTTTGGAACAGCTCCAGGGATTCATCAAGCATTTCTTTAGCGATTCCGGCCATACGCAACAATTCCTGTTTAGCCCCGCCAATAGCAACGGCAGGAGTTTTTAGAATCCTTGCATCGAGGTACTTGGGACCAAAATCTACCTTTTCGCCATCCCCGGGAATTACCCAACAGATTAACTGGTTAAAATATTTTAAGAAAACCAGGAAAACCAGGGTATTAAAAAGGTTAAAGGCCGTATGGGTGTTGGCCACCTGGCGCGGCACCGAATCTGCAGTATGAACTACCAGCTCGGAGAAAGGGGTTAAAAAGATTAAAATGAGAACCACACCGACTACATTAAAGACAACGTGGGCTGCCGCTGCCCGGCGCGCTGCCACATTAGCGCCTATTCCGGCAAGGATGGCAGTTATACTAGTTCCGATATTGGTTCCAAGAATAAGCGGCACTGCTGCTTCAAAGGGGATTAAATCCTGGGTGGTAAGCGCAATAATTACCCCGGTAGCGGCACTGCTGCTTTGGATTAAAGCGGTAAAAATAGCCCCGGCCAAAATTCCTAACACCGGGTAGTTGCTGAAATATACCAGCAGGTCATAAAAAGCGTCCAAATCCCGCAGGGGGCTCATGCCGTCCGACATGGTTATCATGCCGAGAAATAATAAACCAAGCCCCAGCACAGTTTGCCCGATATATCTTTGCGTGCGGCGGCGGCCGAAAAAGTTTAGCAGTGATCCAAAGGCAATTGCCGGAAGGGCGATCACCCAAATTTCAAATGAGACCAGCTGGGCGGTAACGGTAGTTCCCACATTGGCCCCAATAATCACACTGATGGCCTGGGATAAATTCATTAAACCGGCGTTGGCGAAACCCACCACCATGACACTGGCAGTGCTGCTGCTCTGGACCAGGATGGTTACAAGTATCCCGGTTATAACTCCCAAAACCGGTTTATTGGTCAGCACCTCCAGAATACGCCGGAAACGGTCACCGGCTGCTTTTTGCATTCCGGAAGCCATGATCTGGATCCCAAATAAAAACAGGCCCAGTCCACCCAGTGTGGTTAAGGCTATCTCCCAGAACAATACTTGACCTCCCGCGGTCAATTGTATTTACTTACCCTTGTTAAACACCGATGTTATTATAAATTATCTTGACGCTCTTTTCAAATGTTTTTTATATGCCCGGCAACGCCGGGCAGTTGCTTTTTTAAATTATTTAACAGGCAAACCTTTATATCACAGGCTGTGTTATAATCATACCAGTAAAATCCGGGAGGTGTTTAAATTATGCCCAATTTGATCCGTTTTGGAATATCCATGGAAAAAGATTTACTCGATCGCCTGGACCGGGAGATAGTAAAATCCGGCTACCCCAACCGCTCAGAGGCAATCAGGGATATGATCCGCAACCAGCTGGTAGAACTTGACTGGTCACGTGAAGATGAAGAGGTAGCCGGCACTATAACTATTATTTACAATCATCATGTTCGCGGCTTGAGCGACCTCCTGCTTGAGCTACAGCACAGGCACCATGCCATGATTGTTTCTGTAATGCATGTCCACCTGGAACATGACCACTGCCTGGAGGTTATGGTTGTCAGGGGCAAAGCTGCTGAAGCAAAAAAACTGGCCGGCAGCCTGATCGGGGTAAAGGGGGTCAAACACGGCAAATTAACCATAACCTCTACCGGTGAAAAATTAAATTAAAACTTCTAAAATTCAGTGATTAATAGCAGCAGCTTCCAATACCCGGGGCCACCCGCTTAAATCGTCAAACCAGGCAAAAGAATCGATGACTCCGGTTTCTTTTAAAAGCGCTTCGACTTTTTCCTTTTGACCGGCTCCAATTTCCATTAATAACAAGAATTTTTCAGCCGTATAATCCGGTAACTGTTCAAAAATTTGGCGATAATGGTCCAAACCATCTTTTCCGCCATACAAGGCTCCCCGGGGTTCGTAATCTTTTACTTCCCGGGACAAATTATTTATCTCCGGTTCACTCACATAAGGAGGATTAGAAACAATAAGATTAAATTTTGGCTTTTCCGGCAATAATTTAAGGGCATGAAAGTAGTTGCCCTGGTAAAATCGGATTCTTTGAGCCACATTATGCAGGGATGCGTTTTCCCGGGCCACTTCTAAGGCAGCAGGGGAACTGTCGACGGCCCAAACTTCCGCCCGGGGACACAAAAGGGCAAGCGTTACAGCCAGGGCCCCGCTGCCGGTACCCAGGTCGACAGCCTTGATCCTTTTACCCCGGAGATCCTTTAACCGGTCGGCCCACATGACAGCTCTATCAACAAGCAGTTCAGTTTCCGGACGGGGTATCATAACCTTTCTGTTTACTGTAAAGCGGAAACCGTAAAAATACTTTTCCTGGATTAAATAGGCTACCGGCTCACCTTTAGCCCTTCGTTCTATAAGCTGCCAAAAGGTTTCAAGTTTATCAGAAGGAACCTCGCAAGCCTGCTTTAAAAACAAATTTAAACGATCAATTTGCATTATCCTGGCAAAAAGAATTTCCGCTTCTTCACGGGGCTGGTCGACACCGGTTTCCTGCAAGCAAAAAGAAGCCCTTTTTAGAGCTTCTTTAACAGTTACGGAATTCAAACCGCTTTTCATCCTTCCGCTTCTTTAAGCTGTTCTGCTCTTTCATTGGCGATCAACTCATCAATAATTTCGTCAAGCTCCCCGTTTAAGACCAGTTCCAATTTATGCAGGGTCAGCCCGATGCGATGATCTGTAACCCGGTTTTGCGGAAAATTATAGGTGCGGATCCTTTCGCTGCGGTCACCACTACCGACCATCGTCCTCCTGGCTTCCGCCTGCTCCGCAGTTTGCTCAGAAATATACTTATCCAACAACCGGCTGCGTAGAATGCGTAAAGCCTTTTCTTTATTTTGCAGCTGAGATTTCTCGTCCTGACAGCTTACAACTAAGCCGGTAGGCAAATGAGTTACCCTGATCGCGGACTGGGTAGTGTTAACGCTCTGCCCGCCCGGACCGGTTGCACAAAAAGTATCTATCCGCAGATCCTGCTGGTTTATCTCTACTTCAACGTCTTCTACTTCCGGCATAACTGCCACCGTAGCGGCCGAAGTATGGATCCGCCCCCCGGATTCGGTGGAAGGAATTCTTTGGACCCTGTGCACGCCGCTTTCAAACTTAAGCCGGCTATAAGCCCCTTTCCCTTCAATGCCAAGGATAACTTCTTTAAACCCGCCAATATCGGTGGGATGCGAATCAATAATTTCCGCTTTATAGTTGTGCTGCTCGGCAAAGCGTGAATACATTTTCAACAAATCAGCGGCAAAAAGAGCCGCTTCTTCGCCGCCGGTTCCGGCCCTGATTTCAATAAAAACGTTTTTCTCATCGTAAGGGTCTTTTGGTAGAAGGTGCTCTTTCAGTTCACCTTCAAGCTTTTCCTGTTCATGTTGCAAAGATTCAATCTCTGATCGCAGGTACTCGTTCATTTCAGCATCTTCATTTTCTTTAAGCATTTCTTCAGCTTCGTTGATTTCCTGGTTGACATTCTTAAGCCGGCGGGAAAGTTCTACGATCGGGGCAATTGAAGACAACTCTTTGGACATTTTCTGCCATTCTTCACGCTGTTCCATCATTTTCGGATCACTGAGCTTTTTCTCAAGTTCGTCGTAACGCTGTTCGATTACTTGCAATTTATCTTGCATCTGCACTCACCTCTGCTCCACTTTCAGCAGCTATTTCTTGCTGTCCCGCGGGGTCGAGGACTGCATTCAAAGCGCAACGGGCAACTTCGAGCTGGCTTTTGTCCGGTTCCCTGGTAGTCAAGTTCTGCAGCCACAATCCCGGGGCAGTCATGATACAAACCAGCGGCGATTTGCTTTTTGCCGAATAGCGGATAGCTTCATATGAAATGCCGGCAACAACCGGGAGCAAGGTAAGCCTTAACCCAATCCGTACCCACAACTCGGGCCAGCCAAAAAATGAAAAAAGAATAATACTAACCACCATTACAGTTAAGATAAAACTTGTCCCGCAGCGGGGATGCCTGGTGGAATAGGAGTTTATTCGTTCCAGATCCTGTATTTCACCATTTTCATAGCCATATATAACCTTGTGCTCGGCACCATGATACTGGAAAAACCGCTGGACGTCGCCCCAGCGAGTAATCAAGTAAATATAGGTCAAAAATACCAACAGCCTGACCATACCTTCGATCAAGTTAAGGGTAATCGGGCTCCATTCCGGCAAGAAGCGGACCAGGTAAGTGGGTAAAATAAAAAACAAACTGACGCCCAACCCCAGCCCTAAAACAACCATTAAAAAACTGTGCCACCCGGTAAGTTCTTCTTCCTCTTCTGCAAGCGCTTCGGCGGCTGAAATATTTAAAGCCCGCACACCAAGCACCAGTGCTTCAAAAAATGCAACTGCACCGCGAATAACAGGCCATCCCAGCGGTGCAAACTTTTTGGCAAGCGGTTTCAAGTTTTCCTGGTGAATGCTGATAGTATCGTCTGCACGACGGCAGGCTATAGCCATCCGGTCACTGTAACGCATCATTACCCCTTCCAGGACAGCTTGACCGCCTACCTTTTGCGGATTGTTCATAAGTATATCCTCTCTTTAGTGGATAAAGAAAAGCATAAACCGGTAATTATTATTCATGTAAATCTAATCGCCGGGCTTTTTTTACATTCCGTATTTACGTTTGAAGCGTTCTACACGACCACCTGTATCGACAAATTTCTGTTTGCCGGTGAAAAACGGGTGACACTTCGAGCATATTTCCACCTTCAAAGACTCCCTGGTGGAACCGACTTCAAAGGTTTCGCCACAGGCACAGGTAACCTGGGCGCGGTGATATTTTGGATGTGTATTTGTTTTCATGAATATTTCCTCCTTAGCTGCTTTCCTCAGTTCTTTCCTCGACTTAAAATCATAGCATATTGCGTGCCATTCTGCAACTACAAGAATGTGCAAAAACCGGGTAAAAATTTAGAAGTAAATTCCCAAAGTAAGTTCCACAGTGGACAACAGTGTAGCATTTAGTCTGGGAAGTTACGGTAAATATTTAGGCAGTATGCCCCCGGGAAAAAGATGGAGTATAAAAACGGGGGCCGCCTTAAAGCAAGCGCTGACATAAAATATCAGAAAGCTTACTTAAAACCGGTCCCCGCTTTAATAAGGTCTACGCGGGTTGAATGAAAAGAGTTTAATGCTTCAGTTTAAACGCAAACCTTGCAAGATCCCCTAAAACGTGCCTGCCCCGAATACATAAATAACAATCAAGGCTACTACCCCTACCAGGAAGGTATAGAGCAGTGAAGCAGGCAGGTTGCGCCTGATTACGTATCCTTCCCTGCCGACAATCCCGCAGACAGCACAGGCGGCAACCACGTTGTGCACGGCAATCATATTACCCGTAGCTCCACCAACCGCCTGAAGGGCTGAAGTAATCGTTTGAGAAATTCCCAGGTCNCCGGCCACGCTAAATTGGAAGCCGCCAAAAAGAATATTGGCTACCGTATTGGAACCGGAAACAAAAGCCCCCAGGGCACCAACAAAGGGAGATACCAGCGGCCAGGCCTGGCCAACCCCGGCAGCAGCGGCCTGGGAAAGGACCATGAGCATACTGGGATAATCGGCTGCATTGATATCGGTTTGCACCAGCACCCTGACCATGGCCAGGGCAAAAAAGAGGGCTATGGCTGCCGGAATAATTTGCTGCACTGTTTTTCCAAAAGCCTGGCTTATCTTATCTCCCGGTATCCGGTGCAGGAAGAAAGTTACAATGGCAATCAGGACAAACGGTACCGTCCCCGGCAGCCAGAAAGGAGTAATATCCCAGGCTACCCCTTCCTGTCCCAGGATTTGGTCCCATTCTATTTCCACGGCCTGCAAGATGCCGTCCAGCCCGAACAAACCCAGGCGGGTAATAATTAAAATAACGGCTACCAGGATGTACGGTGTCCAGGCCATCGCCATGGACATTGACGGGCCCCTGGCATCTTTTTCTTCTACTTTCAGCGGTTCGCCCCAGTCTTCTTCCCACTCATTTTCAGCAGGGAAATCCCAGGTCTCTTTGGGGACCAGGAAACCATTTTTAGCAGCGGTAATCACGATAAACAGCCCGATTAAAGCTCCAACGACCGAGGGCAGTTCGGGACCGACAAAAGCGCCCATCACAAAATAGGGCACGGTAAAGGAAAGCCCGGCAAAAATCGCAAAGGGCGCTGCTTTCAACCCTTCCGCAAAGGACTTATTTTTCCCGTAAAACCGCGTCAGCATGGCCACAACCAGGACCGGTAGAAATGTCCCCACGATGGCATGGTGGAGCGCAGACCAGTAGCCAACTTCTACCAGGAACTCCCGCATAACCATCCCTTCGGGTAGCATTCCGGAAACTGCTGCTTCGGTACCCACTATAATCGGGGTGCCTACCGCTCCAAAGGTAACCGAAGTAGAGTTAAAAATCAGGGCACACATCACCGCAGCTACCGGGGGAAAGCCAAGACCCATTAACAGGGGAGCGGCCAGGGCGGCAGGGGTGCCAAAACCGGCTGCTCCTTCAATAAAGGATACAAACATCCAGCCAATGATCAAAACCTGGATGCGTCGATCAGGGGTAATCCCGTCAAAACCCCTGTTGATAACGTCAAATGCCCCGCTGTTGCGCAGGGTATTCAGCAACAATATCGCTCCGAAAACGATTACCAGGATATCAATAGCGGAAAGGACTCCTTCCAGCGAGGCGGCAATAATTCTTACCATGTCAACCTGCCAGACCAAGAGGCCCAGGATCACAGCAAGGCCCCAGGCCAGGGGCATCGCTTTCTTTGCCGGCCACATAAACCCGGCCATCAGGATAATTACCAGTAAAATTGGGAGGGCGGCTATTAATGCCAACAAACCCATAGGCATTTTAAATTCCTCCTTTAAATCTTTAAAATTAAGCTTAAAATTCAAGCTTTACAATTTTTACAATCGATCAAGTCTCATTTAGTTTATTTACCCGGCANNGGCAGGGTGGTCCCACCGTGGGGCATNATATAAGCATCCGGAAAATCACCTCCAAATTTCTCCCTGACCATTTCCAGGGCCTGATCAATTGAAGTTACTGCTGTCATGCCCATTTTGGCTACTTTTTCCTTCTCGAGCCCCGTCAAAGCCAGGACCCGGTTTTCTGCAGCGATAACTGCGGTATGATAGCCCATGTAGCCGCCGATGGTATATTGCCGTCGCAGGGATGCTTCCCGGTCGGCATTATTGTCAAAATCGGCAAAAATAGAAGCAAAATCGTCGTTGCCGATATCTTCCCGGCTTTCACTTAGAAGAATCATCGTTCCTCCCTTTTGCAGGGCAAAGTGGGCATTGTAGATTGTTTTGTAGGTCTGGTAGAAATTAATATCCTTGGGATAGCCGCCGCAGGAAGCAATCACCAGGGGCGCGGGGTCATCGATCTTCACAGCCATATGCTGATCCACAAACTGACAGCCCCGGTTGAATGCAGTGAGGTAGTTTCCGGCCACTGCCAGGGCAATTTTATGTTCTGTTTCATTGATCACGCTGTTCACCAGGAAATCGGGGCCGACCAGGCTGGCCCCCTGGACCATATCATCACTGCAGGGGTTGCCTTCCAGCCTGCCGGCTCGCACTTCCGGGTTGATACCCTTTCCCGGCTCTGGATGCAGGGCCAGGGTATGGTTAGACATGATTGTATCGTAACCGGCCACCCCGGGAATGAGCGCCTTCTTGCCTCCGCCCCAACCGGCAAGGAAGTGGTAGACAATCCCGCCGGTGAGGATAACCCGGTCGGCCTCCACTACATTGCGGTTAATTAACACCTCGTTGCCGTAGGCAGTAGTCCCCAATTTAACCATCTCTTCTTCTGCCTGGGCCCGGTGGTCTGTTACTTTTATCCGGCGGTAGATGTCATCGCCCACCAGTTTGCGATGTTCTTCTGACGTATGTTCCCGGTGATCACCCGTTGCGCTGACGATCAAAATATCTTTATCTTCGATGCCCCCCCGGTTCAACTGATTTATAATCGGCGGCAGGAGCACATGGTGTCTTACCCAGAGACGGGTAACATCGCCGATAATAATACAGACCTTCTCTCCCTTTTTTACCAGCTGGGAAAGCGGCGCCGAATCGACCGGGTTTTCTAGAGCCCGGCTTACCTCTGCTTCTTCGGAAGCGGGGCACTGCATGGCCACACCTTCCAAAACTCCTTTAACTTTTTCTTCGGGGTAGTTTAAGATATATTCACTATCTCCGTATGGAAGCTTGCATTGCATCTGCCCATTACCTCCTTCCCTTAAATATCAAATATTTTCCCCGGATTAAGGATGTTATTTGGGTCAAGGGCTCTTTTGATGCTTTTCATCGATTCAATTTCAGTTTCGCCAAGCACCAGCGGTAAAAACTGCTTGCGTTTGTTTCCGATACCGTGTTCGCCGCTGATCGTTCCGCCAAGCTTGTTGATCTCCGCATACATATCGGCAAGCACTTTCGGCAGGATTTCCTGCCACCGTCCTTCGCTGTGTTCGGGGTTTTTAACTACGGTAGCGTGCAGGTTTCCGTCCCCGGCATGTCCGTAACAGGGGATAAAAACATCATATTTTTTAGAGAGTTCCTCTAGAACAGGCAAAACTTTTGGGATTTCGCTCATGGGGACCACAATATCTTCCAGGGTCTGACGGGGGCTGATTGCTTTAAACGCTTCAGCAGCATTGCGGCGGAGCTTCCAAATTCTTTCCTGGTCGGAAGGGGTCTGGGCTACGAAAGCATCGATAGCTCCGTTCTCCGTGCAAAGGTCACCGATGTCCAGGCATTCATTAAGGACCTGTTCCTCGTCGTTACCGTCCACCTCTATTATTAAAAAGGCACCGGCGTTCTTGTACTGTTCCAGGCTTTCGCCCAAATGCTTGCAGCTTGTTTCCAGGGTCAGCCGGTCCATAAACTCGATTCCGGTAGGAGTAACCCCGACTTCAGTCATGATTTTCGGGACTATACCAATCGCTGTCTCCAGGTCTTCAAATAAAACCATCATGTCGGTTTTAGCCTTGGGTAAGGGGATTAACTTGACAATAATTTTGGTGAAAATACCCAGGGTCCCCTCTGAACCCACCATCAACTGAACCATGTTGTAACCGGTGACATCTTTAACCCGTTTCCCTCCATAGAAAGCAATTTCCCCCGAAGGTAGAACCACTTCCATTCCGAGGATATAGCGGCCGGTGACCCCGTACTTGATCGCCTTGCCGCCACCGGCATTTTCAGCGACATTCCCACCCAGGTAACAGGTTAAAAGGCTCATGGGGTAGCCGGCAAAAAAGAGCCCTTCTTTTTCCACGGCAGCGCTGAAGTCGTTGGTTATAATCCCCGGTTCCGCAATTGCCATCATGTTAGCCTGATCGATCTCTAAAATCCGGTTCATCCTTTCTACCGATAAAAGGATGCCGCCCATCACGGGCACCCCGCCTCCTGAAAGCCCGCTTTTGGCCCCCTGGGGGGTAACCGGAATTTTTTCCCGGTTGGCCAGTTTCATTATCGCCGAGACTTCTTCTGTACTGTTTGGCTTAACCACCACCTCCGGCATTCCGTGATATTTTTCTTCCGCTACTTCATCATGGGAATACTCTTTTAGCTTTTCTTCATCATCAACCAGGACATACTTTTCACCAACAATACTTTTCAATTCTTCTACCACTGCAGGCGTAACAGGCTGGTAACCCGCCGCCTTCTTCTCTTCAGTCATTATAAAGCCTCCTCATCAATATTTTGGGTTAGCCGCCAGGATCTAAACGGCAGCTGCCAGGCTGTTTATTAAATCGCCTGAAATAAATATTTGTGTGCTTAATTTTATTGCAACACTTCGAGCTTATGGTCTAATGGTATGTGGACTGATGGTCTGACCGCCTTTATAAAAAAACAATACGACACCGAATCGTAAATTCCTGCAAAAAAATAAATTTTTTTTGAAATTAATTTTCAGGTAGATTCGAGCAGAAGCTCATTGATCGGGAAAGGTTCCCATGAATGAATATGACAGATCGGTTATGCGAGGAAATATTTAAGCCATGTCGGTAATGATTTGCTAAAAATAAGCCTTTCAATGCTCACTATCCGCCAGCGCAGTTTCCTGCCGGACAAACTCCAGGTGCCTGTGAATGGCTTTGCGGGCTTCTTCCGGATGCTTTTCAACTACCGCTTTACAAATATCGCGGTGCTGCTGCTGCAGGATCTCGCGGTTTTCGGGCCTGGAGAACATCTTTTGCCGGCTTTCTTTCATCGTTTTTGCCAGGAGATCGGAAACCTTGCTCATCAGGTTTTGAAGCACCCGGTTGCCGGTTGCTTCGCTTAAAGCTACATGAAAGCAGGCATCTGCTTCCTCGCCCAGGGAACCTTTTTGATAATCCTCTTCCATCATGGCCAAATAATCTTTAATTCTTTCAATATGTTCTTCGGAAGCTCTTTCTGCGGCCAGGTAAGCAGCCTCCCCTTCCAAAATCCGCCTTAATTCGAGCAGTTCGTTGGAGGTGCCCTTTTCCATCAGCAGCATCATGGTCAGCGGCTGGATTGATTCTGCCGATCCGGAAACCGAACTGACGAAAGTTCCTTCACCGCTCCGGCTTTCCAGGACGCCCATTAACTCAAGAGCCAGAAAGGCCTCCCGCACGGAAGAACGGCTGACCTGGAGCTTTTCGGCCATTTCCCGTTCCGACATCAATTTATCTCCGGGCTGCAATTCGCCACTTTCGATCAACTCACGCAGCTGCTCGATGATTTCTGTGTAAACCCTTTTGCGTTTAATCGGTTGAAACATAGAGACTACGCTCTCTTTCTAAAGTTAGACGGCCAGGCTGATTACATGGTATGCATGTTGCTGAGGAACTCTTCATTGGACTTAGTTTTTCTCAACCTGTCCATGAGTTTTTCCAGGAATTCAATGCTGGTGCTGGTGCCCATAGCACGCCTTAAAGCCCACATCAACTCGATCTTATGCTCATCAAGCAGCAGCTCTTCCCGGCGGGTCCCCGAACGGGAAATATCGATAGCCGGGAAAATACGGCGATCGGCTATCTTCCGGTCCAAATGCAGCTCCATGTTACCGGTACCTTTAAACTCCTCGTAGACAACATCATCCATCCTGCTTCCGGTATCGACAATAGCCGTAGCCAGTACCGTGAGGCTGCCACCCTGGTCAATATTACGGGCAGCGCCAAAAAACCTTTTTGGCTTATAAAAAGCACTGGGATCGATACCGCCCGAAAGGGTTCTGCCGCTGGGCGGGATAACCAGGTTATACGCCCGGGTTAAACGGGTTATGCTGTCGATTAATACGGCCACATTCTCGCCCTGTTCAACCAGGCGCTGGGAGCGCTCCAGCACCAGCTCAGCCAGGCGAATATGGTTTTCCGGTTTTTGATCGAACGTGGAGCTAACCACATCGGCATCAACACTGCGCTCCATATCGGTAACTTCTTCCGGCCGTTCATCGATTAGCAAGATAATTAACTTAATTTCAGGGTGGTTGGTGGAAATACTGTTTGCGAGCTGTTTCAAAAGCATTGTTTTGCCTGCTTTTGGGGGAGAGACAATCAGCCCTCGCTGGCCCTTACCGATGGGAATAAGCAGGTCGATAATGCGGGTTGACAATATTTGCGAGTCTGTTTCCATCTTAATAACTTCGTCAGGGTGAATTGGCACCAGGGAGGAAAAAGGCGGGCGAGAGGAAAGCTTTTCAGGATCTTCTCCGTTTATCTCCTCGACCTGTAACAGGGCATAATAACGTTCGTTGTCTTTTGGCGGACGAATTCTTCCGCTGATTATATCACCGGTCCTCATACTGAAGCGGCGTATTTGTGATGCAGAAATATAGATGTCGTCTTCCGAAAAATTATATTTTTTGCGGCGCAAAAAGCCGAAACCATCCGGCATTATTTCGAGCATTCCAGAAGCACTGTGTTGTTCCCCGTTCTCAGAAAATAANTTAGCCAGTGAGTCGATTAGCTCCTGCTTCCGCATTGTAGACTGGCCCTTTATTTCATGTTCCTTAGCCAGTCGATGTAGTTCATGCAAGTTCATTGTTTTTAACTTTTTTGGATCCAAAACACTGCACCACCTTTTATTTTTGCTACCAAATATTCTATTAAAGCATTCATATTCCTGATCTTTCAGGTATCCTCTCCGGCAACTTTCTGGTTTTTCTGCTCAGCCGAACTGCATTTTTAACTGGTGCCGGTTCCTCATGGGCAACCGTGGCGAGTAAGGCTGCGGGTTTTCGCTTTTTTGATTGCCCCTGGCATTCGCCGGCCGCTGCTCAGGCTTCGGCGACCTGTACCCATACAGGTCAAGCAATTAAAACTTATGCTCCACAGGCCATATCTAACCCTCTTTGCAATATCTACGGCCCATAATTCAGTATGTCCCCTGGCTGTTCACTAAAAATTCATTTATGTAAAAAACTTTTGCCCGTTTAATGTGGTTCAATAATATACAAGCGGCCGCTTGCTAAAAGCTGCAAGCATCGATTGACCTTTTTAGTTCCCAGGAGGTTGAGCTGAAAGGGTTCTTGCCGTCTAAAACATTATACTTATGGCAAGTTAGGGCTCGTTTTCCTCAAAAAGGAGGTATGGTTATTTTATAACGGCTATGGACCAGGCAAGATCATCTGTGATATGAAGCACTCTTCTCTTTCTTATTTTAGGTTATTCTTTACGATATTAAATAATCCTGCTTGCTGAGGCAAAAAATTTTTGTAAAAATGAGGTCCAGGAAAATTATAACCCCTGTTAGCCGGAAACGTCAATAAAGGGATTGGCATAGATTTCATTGCCCGGAGTTGTAACCGGTCCATGCCCCGGATATATAGCTACATGGTCCTGCAATACAAGGAGCTTTTCGTGAATACTTTTTATTAGCTGCTCATGAGAACCTCCGGGTAAATCAGTTCTACCTATTGAGCCGGAAAAAAGGGTATCCCCACAAAAAACAGCGTTCTCAGATAATAAGCTTATACTGCCGGGTGAATGTCCCGGGGTCTCCAGCACATCCAGGTAAACCCTGCCAAAAGATATACGGGTTCCTTCAGAAATTAACCGGTCCGGCTTTGGCTGCTTTTTAAAAAACAGGCTGAGGCCAAAAGCCGGCTTCTCATAAATTTGCAAATCCTTTTCACCAAGTAAAATTGGAACTTTAAATGTTTCTTTGATTTTTCCGTTTGCTCCAATGTGATCGACATGCGCATGGGTATTAATTATATATTTAATTGATAAACCGTAACTTTTAACTTTTTCAATGATTCCTTTTCCGTTTGCACCCGGGTCGATAACCACAGCTTCCCTGGTTTCCGTGCAAAAAACCAGGTAACAATTAGTAGCAAACATGCTAACAGTTAAACAAACAACATCTAAACCATTTTTTCCATTAAATTTGGTCACTGGAACTTCACTGCCTTTAAGTGCAACGGTGCTTTGGCAGCAGAGCATTGCCCTGCATTAACCAAAACCCGATTGCCCGTAAATTTGGACCATTATCTTTCCGGGCAAATCAGTATTTCAATAATTTCTTGATTAGCGGTAAAACGTCAATCAAAGAATTAAGGCTGCCGTTTAATAATTCCCTGGCNTTCTGATTGCCAACCAATAAAACAGGGACTTCATTCAAGGTATGGTTACGAATCCGCAAATCTTCCAAGTTGCCATGATCGCTGCAGACTAAAACCATATCTTCCCCGGGATCTATCAGCTCGGTTAAAGTCCCGATAAAGCGATCCAGGATGTTAATCACCCGGCTTGCCTCGGAGCGATCTCCCAGGTGTCCGGCGAGATCGCTTAGAAAATATTCAAATAGACAAAAATCAAAATCTCGGCTGATCTGAACCAGGTGCTCTGCTCCTTTTTCCGGGGAAATCAAGGAAACTTCAAATCCCAACCGCTGTAATATTTCATTCGTGATATCCATATAAAGCGCTTTTCCTGCTTTCAAATCTCCCAGGCCATAAAATGGCAAACCGCCGTAAAAAGTGATCAGGGTTGAACAAGAATAGCGATTTCCGGGCAAACCATGCCTTAACAGATCAAAAAAAGGAGGACGATATGCATTAATAAAAGCAACCCGCCCTCCCTCTTGTTGTAGCTGTTTGAACATAGAATAATCAGCGATTAATTTTCTTAAGAGACTGTTAGGGAACCCCCTTAAATGATTTCCCAGGTAACGAGGCGCATTGGTCCCGGTAAACAGGGCAGTTTGACCGGTTGCACTCTGGGGAAGGCCCGGCACGCCCAGGGTTGCATCAACACCATAAAGTGAGGCTTTCGATCCAACAAACCCTTTTGCCTCTTTAGTTAAAGGCATACCCTCAAGAAGAGAGGATATTCCCGGGGTTTTCGAAAAAACAAAAGGATTATCTTTAAAATTATTGCCCAGGCCTATCCCGTCAACAAAAATAAATATTAACCGCACCTGTTGCCCTCCTGCGAACTAATCAAAGAATTCTTCTTCAAAGAAGTCTTCCCATTCTTCCCCGTCTTCAGGGAATGAGGGGCCTTGACCGATATCATCAGGTCTCTCTTCGAGGGTAAGAGCGGTTTCATTCTGTTGACCGTCACGGTAGAAAGTAATGGTTACAGTATCTCCCGGATAATAGGCAAGGAGCTTGTCAAATAATTTGGCCAGGTAATCGGTGCTCTGCCCATTAACGGCAACAATTACATCGCCTTCCTGCAACCCTGCTTCATCGGCAGGGCTGCCTGGAACCACTTCTACCAGATGAATTCCCTTATCGGGCGCAGGGTCGTCATAATCAATCCAGTCTTCAATCAAAACCCCCATGTGAGGACGATGCACCTTTCCATATTCAACCAGGTCGCTGGACACCCTTTCCACCGTATTGCTGGGTATCGACAAGCCGATTCCTTCTACCCCGGCCAACGCTACTTTAGCGGTATTAATACCGACTATTTCACCTTCAAGGTTTACAAGCGGACCTCCGCTGTTGCCCGGATTAACTACGGCATCGGTCTGGATAAAGGTATGGGCGTATTCGGTCCCGGGGATCATTACCTGCCTTTCAACAGCGCTGATTATTCCCGCTGTTACGGTTTGCTGCAGCCCGAGTGGATTGCCGATAGCTAAAACCGTTTCGCCAACCCTTGTGTTTCCCGAGTCAGCAAAAGGAGCATAGGTAAGGCCGGATTCATCGATTTTGAGCAGGGCTAAGTCAGTAAGGGGATCTTCTCCTAAAAGCTCTGCTTCATATTGCCCCACATCCGGGATCACCACCATAATTTCCTCGGCTTGCTCGATTACATGCTGGTTGGTTACGATGTAGCCATCCGGCGAGATAATAACCCCGGAAGCAGAACCTGCTTCCTCAAATTGCCTATCACCAAAATACCCGATATCTCTGTGGCTACTCACCCCGACAACCGCGGGCATAACCTGTTCAACCACCTCTACCGTATCTGAATCCCTGTCCGGAGAAGGTAAGGGCTCGTCCACCGTTTCTTCATCAACCTCTTCGGGAACTTCTTCTACCGGTTCTTCCGGTGGGATTTCATCTTCTGCCGGAATCAGGAAAAAAGCAAATAGCCCGTAAACCAGGGCTGCCCCCAGCAAAATGCCCAGAATTCCAAAAGACAAATAACCGATAAAAGCCCAGGCGCCTCCTCGACGAGGCCGGTAATTATAACCTTTTTGCTGTTCCAATGGAGAAACCTCCTATCTGAAAGCTAATAAACATTATCTTTCAAGTGTAAATACAAGTTTATAACATGCATTTATGTTCGTAAAGGGTCGGACTCATTGAAAGCTTACGCGGATTAATCCTGGCTGCCCGAAAGCTGATTATAATTGTCTACGCTAACGCGTTTAATTGATGCTCCCAGCTGAATTAATTTATGTTCAAAGTTTTCATAGCCGCGATCAATATGCTCAACCTCGCTGATCCGACTTTCTCCTTCAGCCATCAGTGCAGCAATCATCAACGCAGCCCCTGATCTCAAATCGGACACGGTAACCGGCGCCCCTGATAATGCCTGACCGCCTTCTACCAGGGCAGTTCTTCCTTCTACCTTAATTTTGGCACCCATTCGTTTAAGTTCATCAACCTGGTTATAACGTCCGTCAAACACATTTTCAGTTACTACACTTAAACCGTTCGCGGCAGTCAATAAAACCATTCCGGGCGGCTGTAGATCAGTTGGGAACCCGGGATATGGAAATGTTTTTAGATCGGAAGGTTTCAGCGGCGCGGTAACTTTAACATTAATTCTTTCAGGCTCCACAGTAACCTTCGCGCCTGTTTCCTTTAATTTTGCAGTGATGGCTTCAAGGTGCTTGGGGATCACCTCTTCCACAGTAACATTTCCTTTGGTCGCCGCTGCGGCAAGCATGAAAGTACCGGCTTCAATTCTATCAGGAATAATGGCATGCCTGACCCCTTTAAAATTTTTAGTTCCATCAATACGAATAACGTCTGTTCCTGCGCCCCTTACGGTTGCTCCCATAGCATTCAAAAAGTTTGCAAGGTCCACTATTTCAGGTTCTTTAGCCACATTCTCCAACACGGTTCTGCCTTCAGCCGCGGCAGCAGCAAGCATTAAGTTTATTGTTGCACCTATACTAACCACGTCAAGGTAAATATGGGCCCCGGCAAGCTTCTCTGCAGATAGGTGAATCATGCCCTGCTCTATGTTAATCTCAGCTCCCAGGGCAGAAAATCCTTTAAGGTGTTGATCGATTGGCCGGGGTCCCAGATCGCAGCCCCCGGGGATCGGCACTTCCGCACGGCCAAACCGGGCCAGAAGGCTGCCCATAAAATAATAAGAGGCCCTCATTTTTTTAACCAGTTCATATGATGGGGCAATTTTTGAGAGGTTAGCCGGGGTTAATTCCACTGAATTTCTGCCTCGCCTGCGGATCGAAACTCCCAGGGTTTCAAGAATTTTCGTCATCGTGCGCACATCGGTTATATCGGGCAAATTATCCAGGCACACTGTTTCAGCCGTTAAAATCGCTGCCGGCAAAATTGCTACAGCGGTATTTTTTGATCCACTAATTTTAACTTTGCCATTTAAATTGGTGCTTCCTTTTACAATAAAGTTTTCCATGATTACCTCCGCGTCAAAATTGTTAATAGCCAACCGGTTTTCAACTTTCACCGTTAGCAGGTAATTCTTCAAGTATAACCGGCTCCTGCTCTAAATTACCGGTAAAAGCATTGATATAATAATGTTCCTTTTCATCTAATGTTATTCGCCATACAGGTGGTATTTCCCACTTTTCAGCCTCATATTCTTCAGTATAGTAACCGAGTTCAACTTTATTGATTTTGCGCTTTTCAACACCGGGTCCCAGGTTATTTACCAGGTTATGCAAAGCATCCGTAGCCGGGATTACTTCCATCTCCCTTTCAGGAATACGCTCAACCGGTTTTAGCCAGTAAATAGCAACCGAATTAACGGTTCCGCCATCTAGCTTTACCCTAAAATGCCCCGAAAATATTGGCTTTCCATCAAGTTCCTGGTTAAACAAAAAAGTTTCCTGGTCTTCATTTTCCTTTTCCACTGAGTCAAACCTGAGTCCCTCAAACTTTAGTTCATTCTCGGCCAAAAACTCTTCTACCTTAGCCTGCATTTCACTTTTATCCAGGTCTTCTGTATTTTCTCCCAAACAAACTCCTTCATTGAAATCAACCTGGATCAGGCCGCTTTGGTGCTCCAGTATCGATAAATCACTAGCCCGATAGTGAATGATCTCATCAGTGTAATCAACCTCTGCAACCTGTCCAATTAAATTCTTTATTATTCCCTCTTTCACTTCACGGTTTGCCGAAACCTTTAAAAATTCACTCTTTTTAACTCCCCGGTCTATTGAAGTTTCCAGTACATAATTATTTTCATCAAGCATCTTTTCCAGCCCTGACAACTCTTCGGCCGTTACGGCAACATCGGTTAACCTGCCAAAATCGGGCCAGAAAAGTTGATACCCGAGAAATAAATTTAAGCCTAAAAAGGCAATTATTAATATACTTTTAGCTTGCCCCAGGTTCAAAAAATATCCTCCTCAGCAACCTGCTCCAAATTTTCGGCTGATAGATATATTTTTTCACCATCAAGCTGAATCAACCAAACCGGCAGGGCCTTAAACGAGTCAGGGGTGCCGGTAATCACATAACCGAGTTCCATTGCATCTAAATTCAACCGGGGCCTCCTTACAGGATACCCGGCATCATAAATAGTGATTGCCTTTATCAGCGCTTTATCCCAATCTGCTATATTATGCTTTTCTTCATCATCAAAAGCCTGCTTCCCCTCACCGTCATCATTATTAATCGGGGTTTTCCTGGTAAAGAAAAGTGAACGAGTATAATTAACAAGACCAAGGTCATTAAAAAGAGCCCTGGTTGGTTTTTCTACATGCACCGGGTAACCTTCATGATACATGAGCCATTCAGAGTCATAATAAGAATACCCTCCCCGCGAAGAAAAAACAAGTTCCTCCAGGCGAAGGTTATCCGGCCACCCGCCGTGGTAACTGATCAACCTTCCGCAATTACGTAAAGCTTCACGGTAGTTTAAAGTAGAATTTCCCTCTTCTTTTCTCGGATCAGAATATTCAATCCCTGTTTCAGATATTCGCAACCCTTTCCCACCGTCTGTATAAATAAAGCTTCCGTCACCTTCTTCGATAGTCCGCACCAGGTTATAATCGACAAAGAAAGTTTTCAGGAGCCTTTCCCGGTCAAGGTTCTCGGGGATTACCTCTAAAGTATCCATGGATATTATATCATTTGGAACATAAATTGATGATCGCACTTCAATCTCTCGACCGATTTTTTCTTCAAGAAAATCACTGCCTACTTTGGTGAAACTAACTTCATTATTATCATCTGTTACTTGATTTAGGACATGGACAATTCCTTCAATGTTTTCACCATTTATGGCTAAGCTCCTGGCGGAATTGTTTTCGGATTTCTTTAAAACCAAAAACCATTCTTTTTCCTCTGCCGGGACTTCCTTTTCATCTTCTTCGGCAGCTTTACCATCTTCATCAACCTCATCATTTTCATCAACTTGATTATTATTTTCTATTACCGCATTTTCATTTTCTTCTTCATCTTCATGATTTTCTTCACCTGCATTATCATCGACGGTTTCAACACTATACAACTTAATCTCTTCAACTTCTAAGCTTGTGGTATAAGGCAGCCACGGCATATCTTCTCCGATAGGCAATGCCGGATCAAAATAAAACCTGACAAGATTAGAAACTCCATCATCCGGAATGCTCCACTCGGTAAAAATATCGTCTTGCTCAAGATCCTGGAGCAGTCCTGATAGTTCTGCCCAAAGGTTACTGTAAGTATCTTGATTTTTTCTAAATAAGTAACTATTATTATCATTTTCAATAATTATTTGCTCTGGAGTAATTAGTTTTTCCATCGGCCTGGGGGTTTCAACAACTACTCTTTCATATACATCATCTGCAGTTAGTTCGGCAGGTTTTTCACCATACCAAAGCTGATAAGTTAAAACCAGGCTCAATGTTACCAGCAGCAGGAGCAGTAAACTTTTAAAGGTTTCGGTCATTGTTAGATACCCCCGGTTCTTCAGAGCTTTTCGCCATGGGCAGAGTAAACCATACACTGGTACCTTTACCCTGCGTACTCTCTATCCATATCGTTCCCCCATGGGCTTCGACCACTTTACGGGCAATGGAAAGCCCCAAACCGGTGCCTCCGAAACTACGGCTACGTGTTTTTTCTACCCGGTAGAAGCGTTCAAACACTTTGGGCAGCTCATCTTCTGAAATACCGCTTCCCGTATCTTTAATCAATACTTTAATAAAGTTTTGNTCCGTTTCGGCACTGATCACCACTTCTCCAGAAGGGGGAGTATATTTTAAAGCATTATTTAATAGATTAGTAAAAACGCGCATGACTTTGTCCCTGTCCACACTTACCAAAGGGAATTTCTCGGGGATATCTAGATCAATGCGGGGCAAATCAACGCTTAATTTTTGTTTAGCTTGTTCTACTGCCTCTATGGCTAAATTTCTGACGTTCGCTTCGTCTTTCTGCCAGTCAACCCTGTTTGAGTCCATTTGAGACAGTACCAGTAAATCCTTTACCATGCTAACCATTCGCTCGGTTTCCTTAGAAAGGACCTTGAGGAAACGGTTTCTAACTTCTTCGTCCTCCGCGGCACCATCCAGCAGAGTTTCTACATAACTTTTAACAGTAGCCAGTGGTGTTCTGAGTTCATGTGATACATCGGCCACAAATTCTTCCTGGCGCCTGGTCAGTTCTCTTTCCCTGGTAACATCATGAAGGACGATCAGCGTTCCATCAAGCTTACCTTTGTCAACCTTAAATGGGGCAATTTTAACCTGCATGGTATATTCAGGGTCATGGCTTGAAATCTCCGCAGTCATCGGTTTTTGATTTCGGACAAACTGGCGGGTAGCTTCGGCGCCGATTAAACTTCTAAGCAGGTTAAAACCAGACCTGTTTAACACGGGAATCCTTAACTTTAAATTTTTAATCAACTTTCGGGCCGAAGGGTTCATTTGAATTAAGTGTCCCTTGCCATTTAAGGCAACGATGCCTTCGCTCATATTATTAATAATCGCCTCAACCTTACTTTTTTCCAGTGACATTTCATCAATAGTATAGCTCAACCTCTGGGCCAGGTAATTAAATGTTTCCCCGAGGCGACCAATTTCATCAGAAGCCTGTACATTAATCTTCCTGTTAAAATCCCCCTGTGCCATCGAGTTGGCCTGGTTGGTAACTTCTTTGATAGGCACTGTGATTGTCCTGGTCAAAATTACTCCAAGGAAAAAACTAACCGCTAATACCAGGCCAACGCCGGTTAGCAATATTGTTTTAACTTCGCTAAGGGTATCGTCAACAGATTTCAACGACCCGCTTAAGTAAATTACACCCTGGGTATTTTGATCCTGTTGAATCGGGTAAGCCATGTAATAACGTCTTTCCTCTTTAATTGGATCGTAGCGGACATTGTCGCTTAAATGTCCCGCCATGGCCCGGGTTATTTCGTCCCTGAGCAAGCGTCTTCCAACAAGCGCCTGGCTGCCGGAAGTTTCAATAATTTGCGCATAGCTATCCAACACCTTGATTTCCATATCATGCAAGTCACCGAATTCCCGGGCCAGGCGAACAGTATCCTCAGCCCAATCTTCACTTTCACCGCCAAATCCGGGTTCCATAAAAGCAGAGAGCAACCGGGCCTGATTTTCAAGGCTCTCCTTGTAATTACGAAGGTAATACTGTTCCAGGGATTGGACCAGGTAAACGCTGATTAATTGCAGGGCAATAAGAATTAGCATCAAATATATGAAAATGATTTTCCATTGAAGACTATTAAATAACTTAACGCGGCCTAAAATAATAGCCGACACCCCTCTTAGTCTGGATATAGTCGGGTTTGGCCGGATCTTCTTCCAATTTTTCACGCAGCCTTCTTACCGTGACATCTACAGTTCTTTCGTCACCGATATAATCGTATCCCCACACCTGGTTTAATAGCTGCCCCCGACTGTAAACAAAACCAGGTTTTTTCATTAAATAAACCAGCAAGTTATATTCACGTAAAGTTAGCTCCACAGGTTTACCTAGATTATAAACCTGTACTTCATTTTGGTCTACAAGAATAGGCCCCTCTTCCAGCCTGCTGTCTTCCGCGGCCCCCATACCATCCTCTGCTTTAATGCGCCGGAGGAGCGCTTTTATGCGAGCGGTAACTTCGCGGGCGCTAAACGGCTTTGTCACATAATCATCAGCGCCCAATTCCAGCCCCAGGACTTTATCCATTTCCATTTCTTTTGCTGTTAACATGATAATTGGGATATCAAAGCTTGAGCGTATTTCACGGCAAACGGCAAAGCCATCCTTTTTAGGCAGCATAATATCCAGGACAATTAAATTTGGAGATTCAGTTTCCACTTTATTAAGGGCTTCTTCTCCATCAAATGCAGTAATAACATGATACCCTTCTTTTTCAAGGTTATATTGCAATATTTCAACAATTGGCCTTTCGTCATCAACTACCAGAATTTTTGTTGCCAATTAAAATCACCCCGTTTAACCAGTAGACATAATATTTCTATTGCCGGCTTTAAAACACCTGCATAACTATAAATTTGCTTCTGCCGGCAATTTTAGGCTTTGCTTTATAATAGCATGAGTTTTCATTCAAAGGTAGTCAGAGCTAAGATAAATAAGGTAAAATGGCCGCCAGAATTAAAAAAGCCTGCCAAGATCACGGGTAAAGCTTAGAAGAAGGCAAAGCAGGAGGGTAATATAAAAATTTGTTGTGTCTTCTCGGCCAAAATGCAGCACGGCTGAGGGGTTGCAAATTATTAAGGATTAAAAAATCGCAAAGGATCAACAGGTTGATGCTGGTAATAAGCGAGCCACTCGCCGGTACCATCATCACGTCTTACTTCGAAATGGAGGTGAGCCCCGGTGGTTCTTCCCGTAGAACCGACCCTGGCAATGATATCCCCCTGGGAAACCTTGTCTCCTTCAGAAACCAGGTTGGTTTCATTATGTAAATAAAGAGTCCAGTAGTTGCCATGATATATAATCAGGTAATTCCCCTGGGTCCTGCCAAACCCTGAAAACCAAACCACACCGCTATCGGCAGCCAAAACATTAGTGCCGGCGCTGGTGTCGATATCAATCCCTGTATGCCACGAGCTAAATCCCCTGCCGGGGGTAACTTCTCCACCACCCTGCACCGGCCAGATAAACCGGCCGCTGCCTTTGGCCGGTACCTGGGCTGTCCCGTACACCTCAACCTGGGTTACCGGTTCTTCAATAACTCTTTCTTTAAATCTTGTCATTTCAATTTCTTCTCCATTTTCACGGATAACATGATAAGTAACTTCCTTTATTCCATGCTTCCCCGGTGTTTCAATTTTATTTTCAACTACCCACATCCTGTCATCTTCCAACCGTTCAACTTCATAGGGAACTTTTTTCATCACTTTAATTTCTTCAATAGTAGTTACATTGATCTCCACATATTCACTGAAAGTTTTCGGTCTATTCTCCGGCAGCAAATTATTACCAGGATCGTTTTCTGCAGCGGTTAAACCGGAAGCATCGAAACGGCTTATGTGACGGCTGGAAATAGCACCGCGGTTTGAATAGAAAGAGCCGTCGGCAGCCTTTCGATCCAGTTCTTCTTTTTGACTAAGCAGCTTTTCTATAACCTGGTCTGCATCCATTATTTCCCGGGCCTCAACTCTGCATGGGACTACTCCAAGGCTTTCGTTAATAAAGGCATTTAGCAGCTTTATTTCACTGGAAAGCTTAACTTCCCCGTCACTATCCTCCATGTTTTGACTAGCATTTGTGTCAAAATATGATTGCTTTAAAATAACCTGTATTCTTTTTAAATCATCTTTAGAAGCTACCGCCGCTAAGGGCTTGCCATTAACCGTAATCATATGAGCCTCGGTTTTAAAAGTAATTTCACCGCGAATTTGCTCCTGCACTTCGGTAGCGGCAATTTTACTGCCGGGGCTGTACTTCCTAAGCAGGGTTATAGTTTCAACAGGTTCCATTTCTAATCCATATATATCTGAACACTTGCCCGCTAACTCACAAAGAAAACCTTCAACATCTTCCGCTTGCTTAACTTTACCTATTGCACGGTCTTCTATGTAAACAACATAGACAAACCCCTGCAAGATAATATGACCTCCGAGAAATAACAGAATAAAAAATGCGGAGGTTATTATAAAATGCCCCGGTTTTAGTGTTCCGGCACGTAAAAAAGACTCTGCCTTGCTTTTGAAAGAAGCAAACCTCTTTTTAAAAAATGGAAAAATTCCTGTAATTGTTTTTGCATAAAGTTTAGCAGCATAACCAATAAAAGATATCATTAGCCTTATCCTTCCTGCAGGGATAGAAACAACATACAGCTACACAAATTACCAGAGTGCAATAAATGGCTTTTTAGCAAGCTGCACAAAAATTAAAATAATATATTCGACAAATATCTCGGTATTCCTGCTTGCAGGAATTGCTATCCTTTTATACCCGGCTTAGCTACTATTTTTCTAACCGCTTGCTGATTTCCCGGGCCGCCAGGACCCCTGTAGCAGAAGCCTGGATTAAGCCCCTGGTGATCCCTGCTCCATCTCCGACGGCAAATAAATTATTTATCCCGGTTTCAAGCTTATGGGTCAAGCTTAAACGAAATGAATAAAATTTCACCTCTACCCCATACAAGAGGGTGTGCCTGGAATTAACCCCCGGGGCAAGTTTGTCCAGAGCTTCCAGCATCTCGATTATGGCCAACAGGTAACGATACGGCAAAACCAGGCTGAGATCTCCGGGAGTGGCCTCGGCTAAGGTAGGATGAACCAATCCTTTTTTAATTCGTTCAGGAGTAGAACGGCGCCCCATTAACAAGTCCCCCAGGCGCTGGATAATTACTCCATCGCCAAGCATGTTGGCGAGGCTGGCTATATAACGACCGTAACGAATCGGTTCGGTAAATGGTTCGGTAAATGTTTTGCTGACCAGCAAAGCAAAGTTGGTGTTATTAGTTTTCTTTTCAGAATAACTATGCCCGTTAACAGTCAATAACCCTTCGTTATTTTCTGTAACCACTACCCCATATGGATTCATGCAGAATGTGCGGATCCGGTCATCGAAATGCCTGGTAAAATATATTAATTTTGATTCATAAATTTTATCAGTTAAATTTTCCATAATTACGGCGGGAACTTCTACCCTGACTCCGATATCAACCGGGTTATTGGAACCCTTCAACCCCAAACGGCTGGCTTCACTAAAGATCCACTCGGCCCCAACCCGGCCGGGACCACAGATTACATAATCGGCAGCATAAAATTCTCCTGAAGTGAGTTTTACCCCTTTAATAATTTCTTCTTCACAGACCAGCTCTTCGACAGTTTTATTCATTAAGACATCGACCTGATCGAACAGCTCACTGTACATTTTTTCAAGAACCCTGTAGCAATTTTCAGTTCCTAGATGCCTGATTTTTGCCGGTATCAGGCTGAGGCCTGCAGCAGCGGATTGACGTTCCATATCTTTTATTGCCTCTATATCAGTTCCGTAAACTTCCTCAGAAGCCCCAAAAGAACGATAAGTGGCGTCAACTTCATTAATCAATTCCTCAATAAGAGCCTGGTCAACGTACTCATCTAAAAGCCCTCCAAATGCCGGAGTCAAAGTTAGTTTGCCATCACTGAAAGCTCCGGCGCCCCCCCAACCACAGGTTATCGCACAGGGATCGCAGCGGAGGCAGCGTCCGTATTCCTTCTGCGTTTTACATTTACGCTTTTCCAGGGGTGAACCTTTGTCGATAATCAACACATTAGCTTTACAATTTGTTTTTTTAAACTCCAGTGCAGCAAATATGCCGGCAGGGCCGGCACCGACAATTATGACATCATATTTTGACCTTGGCATGCCTGCCTTCACCCTTCCTGACTGGTTGGTTCGCGGGCAATATTGGCAAATTTCGTGTAACGATCAAGAAAGTATAATTCAATTAAGCCTGTGGGCCCATTGCGCTGCTTAGCAATACTGACCTCAGCTATATTGCCCTTATCGGATTCCCTGTTGTAATATGCCTCCCGGTATATAAACATAACCAGGTCGGCATTGGCCTCTATACCGCCCGACTCCATCAGGTCGCTGAGGATGGGCCGGCGGTCCGGCCTTTTTTCTACTGCCCTGCTGAGCTGGGAAAGTGCTAAAACGGGAATATTTAGCTCTTTAGCCAGAGCTTTCAGGGCTCGAGATATTTCGGAAAGCTCTTGCTGACGACTTTCAGCACGGCTGAAACCCCGCATTAATTGCAAGTAGTCGATAAAAATAGCATCCAACCCTTTTTCCGCTTTTAACCTGCGCGCCTTTGCTCTTAACTCCATCACGGAAAGCGAGGCAGTATCGTCAATAAAAAGGGGACACTCGCTTAAAGGTCCCACTGCCCTGGTTAGTTTATGCCACTCTTCCTGCGATAAATTACCCCTGCGCATATTTTGAGCATCAACCTGCGCTTCCGCGCACAATAAACGCTGGGCAAGCTGTTCTTTTGACATTTCCATGCTGAAAAAGGCAGTTGGGCGCTTCTCTCGGACAGCAATCTGTTGGGCCATATTTAGAGCAAGGGTGGTCTTCCCCATGCTTGGCCGGGCGGCAACAATGATCAAATCAGAATCCTGAAGTCCAAAACACATCCTGTCTAAATCAACAAAACCGGTGGGAAGACCGGTTACACCTTGTTTATCATCGTAAAGTTTTTCAATGCGATCAAAAGTCTGTACTAATACATCTTTCAGTGGAGCAAAGCCCTGCTGCTTGCCACGCCGCCCAATTTCAAAAATCATCTGCTCTGCTTCATCTAAAAATTCATCTACATTTTGAGGTGCTTCAAAGCTGCGGGTTACAATTCCCGTAGCGGCTT
>SL_5KL_010_SEDDRAFT_10000119_pt1 | contig 45165 bp, 46 predicted proteins | sample SodLakKL_010_SED_FD_9118 | JGI IMG/M metagenome (IMG submission 9118)
ACACCTTGTCGAGGTGCGCGTCCGGGTGCTATAGTTACGTTAGGAGGTGAGTGCGATGGTTGGATGGGTCCTGTTTGCGATGTTTTGGTTTATCTGGTTGGGCGCGTTTGCTGCATGGTGGTGCTGCTGATATGAAGCGGGCGGCATTCTTTGTGGCGCTTCTCCTTGTGGCAGGGGTCGCTTCGATGGGTGCTACGATGGACCCCGACAGGTTTATCGCCCAGACGCAGCTGGACGAGGACCTGGTTGTGCTGTTGCCCGTGGACAAACCCGGCACGCAGTTGATCCTGGCCGTGGTGTATGTCAACGAGCGCGCTTTGGAGGGGCGCCACATGCCGGCCGTTCGGGAAGTATTGCCCGACTACGTTGGCAAGAACGCCGTGCTGATTACCGCCTATTCTGGCCGCGCAGTTGATTGGGACCACACGAAGGTGACGGTGATGCAGGACGATGCCCAGGTGCGCGCGGACGGCGACCGGGTGGACCCGATTACCGATGATTTCGCCGGTTCACGGTTGGCCGCGGACAGACCGGTAGCCGGAATGCTCCTGTTGGGCGATGACATCGACCCAAAGCGATCGTTCACCGTGAGCTACGGAGACACGGCATCGGCGGTTATGGAGGTTCGGTTCGAGCAAGTAGCGGCCCCGGAGGCGGAGGATGCGTGGGCGACAACCTACGAAGAGCCGAGCGCGGACGACGCGGACGAAGGAGAACAGGCTGTAGTGGTATGTGACGAGCCGTCGGCCGAAGAATGCCGTCCATGTCCGCCATTGTTTGGCTGCTTGGCAGAGTGCGCGGACCCATGCGACCCCCGCGGCGGCATCAGGGCTTTTCTGCCCTTGTTTTTCCTGCTTCTTCTAGGCCCCTGATCAGCATCTCGATCGATGGGCCCATGATCTCTGGGATATAGCCACCTTCCAACACGCAGAACGTGGGAAGCGCGAGGTCCCCGAGCAGAAAGCCTATGTCGAAGAAGTGTTCGATCTCCAGGCCCAGCGAGGCCAGGGGATCGTCTTTGTGTGCATCGAAACCAGCGGAGACAGCCAACTGCCGAAACCCTCCCCCGGCTTGGGCGAGGGCTTTCTCCAGCGTATCGAGGTACATCTCCTTTCCGCTGCGGGGCGGCAGCGGAAAGTTGAGGCAGTTGCCATGGGACGCTTGCCCGGTGCCCGGATAGTTGTACATACGGTGCAGGGAGATGTAGGCAAGCCCCGACTCGCCGGAGACTATGGCCTCAGTGCCGTTCCCGTGATGTCCGTCGATGTCCACGATGAGCGTGTCAAGCTTGCTGCGCCGAACAGCCACAGCTAGCGCGTTGTAGTAGCAAAAACCGCCTAGGAAGTCGGGACCGGCGTGATGGCCCGGCGGACGCATGATGGAGAATCCCTCTCTCTGCTGGGCAGCGATCGCCCCGCCGACGGACAACGCGGCGTAGGTGTGGATATCGGGGTAGCGGGGACAATCCGGATCGTGGAAGTCGCCTTGTTCGACCTTGTGGATGTGCTCTTCGGTGTGGACCAGGAGGAGATCCTCTCGTGATGCCGGCTCCGGGCTGATGAACTGGAACCCTGCACGCTCGAGGTAGTTCTGGGCCATGCGTACCCGCCCCGGTCTCTCCGGGTGGCCCGCAGCCTGGTATTCCAGACACCGTTCGCTGAAGATGATGTCCATGGGGAATGATTATCGGCGGGGCGCTGAAGGGGTGCAACAGATCGTCCTGGCCTCCGGCTCGCCGCGGAGGTCGGAACTTCTCAGGAAGGTTGAGCACTCCGTTCGCGTGTTGGTGCCCGGCACGGACGAGGGCGATATCCGCCGACCGGAGGACCTGCTGGGGGCCGCGCGGGCGAAGCTGCGTCAGGTCCGCTCGCAAGAACCGGATGCGCTTATCGTGGCTGCGGATACGGGGGTGTTCTGCGCCGGAAGGCACCTGGGGAAGCCGTCCGATCAAGCCCAAGCACGGGAGTACCTGCGCGTCCTCTCAGGGCGCTGGCACTCGGTGTTCACCGGGGTGTGCGTCAGCATCCCGGGCCGTGTGCGGGAGGAGTTGGTGGAAACCCGTGTTGCGTTTCGCAGGCTGAGTGAGGATGAGTTGGATTGGTATCTAGGCGGTGAACAGGTGTTGGACAAGGCGGGTGGCTATGCCATCCAGGGGCGGGCGGCGGTGTTCGTCCGGCGCATTGAAGGGGATTATTGCAACGTGATGGGGCTGCCGCTGGCCATGGTGTACGATCTGCTGCGCGAGTTGGGTTGGGGGTTGAGGGCCCGATGAACAGAAGAATGCTTGTCGCGGTGTTGACGGCTGTTCTGGTTGTGCTTTCGGGAACAGCGGGCTGGGGGATGGAGGGCCGAGACCCGGTCATATGGCAGTTTGCTGCGGGCACACTGGGCGGCTACGCCCTGGGGATAGGTGGGGCGTACGGCTTGGCTACACTTCTTACTGTTGATTGCACGGGATGGGAGTGCCTGGGACGGGCGATCGTCGGTGCGTTCATAGGCTATACAGGGGGGACCGTCCTTGGGGCCACCGGAGGGGTGTGGGCGGCCAGTGCGGCCCTGGGGGTCGAAGGGAACCTGGGCCTGAGCTTTCTTGGAGCAGTGGGAGGAACGGGAGTTTCGTTAGGGCTGGCGCTTACGGTACAGATTCCTGAACTTTTGTGGCTGGGACCACCTGCGGCGGCCGCGGGGGCCACCGCGGGATACAACCACCGGCGCGAACGGTAGTCCTATCCGCCCGCCAGCCACCACTAACCACTGACCACTAACCACCTATATTCCCAATCCCCGCCCTGACCGCTGTCCGGCTGTGGTTCGAAGATCCATGTACGTTCTCTACTGCGTTCAATGGCTCCATACGCCAGCGGGAATGAGGTCGTCTCATGTTCCCCCTCGCTGCGATCGCTGGTGCCGAAAGTGAACCAAACACGACGAACAAGTCCCTGTGGCCGCAGGGAGGGCTTGCCGGGTACCATGGGCGCCGAGAGGAGGCAGACATGACAGATAAACGAAAGAAGGTCACGATTCCGGAGTTGTACGGTATGGTGGATCGTGGAGAGCGCATTTCCTTTCTCACCGCCTACGACTACCCGATGGCCCGCTTGGAGGACAGAGCAGGGGTGGACATGATCCTGGTGGGTGATTCGGGAGCGATGTGCATGCTGGGGCACCCGACCACCCTGCAGGCGACGATGGATTTCATGGTGCAGATTACGGCTGCGGTCTCCCGCGCCGCCAAGCGCTCGTTCGTGGTGGGCGACATGCCTTATATGTCCTACCAACCCTCGGACGAGATCGCGGTCAGGAATGCAGGGCGGTTCATCGCTGAGGGAGGGGCCGACGCGGTTAAGCTGGAGGGCGGGGCACGCATGGCCTCGCGGGTGGAAGCGATCGTCGATGCGGGGATCCCGGTCATGGGACACATCGGACTGACCCCGCAGGCGGCGAGCATGATCGGGGGGCTCAAGTCCCAGGGGAGGGACGCCGAAACCGCCCTCGGACTCATGGAAGATATGGAGTTCCTCGAAGATGCCGGGGTGTTCTCCGTACTGCTGGAGGCCGTTCCGGCCCGTGTGGCCGAGGAGATCGTCAAGCGAGCCGATGTCCCTGTGTTGTCGATCGGTTCGGGTCCTGCGTGCCATGGACAGCTCCTGATCGTCCATGACATACTCGGCTTGTTCGAGGCGTTCACCCCCAAGTTCGTCAAGAAATACGCCGATGTGGCCCAGACCATGACTGCGGCGTTTGAGGACTATGTGAGGGATGTGCGAAACGGCGATTTTCCCGCCGCTGAGCACACCTATCGCATCCCGGATGAGGAGTGGAGTCGATTGCAAGAAGCACTAAAGGAGGCGGAATGAACCAGGACAAGGTAGCCAAGATGATGCAAGGGATCGGCGTACCGGGAAGGGACGCCTACGAGCTGCCCTCGAGCGATGCTCGGTTCCCCGATGGAGCGCACTACAGGATGGAGATCTCGGGCGTGGAGCGTCCCGGAGTGTTGGAGGCGGTGATCGATGAGGCACGCAAACGCGACGTCCCCGTACACCGGATGATCTCCGCCGTCATGGGGGCCACGCTGCTGACCCGTCAGGAACTCAAGAGATTTGCCCAGATCGCAAACGAAGCGCAAGTCGAGGTCATCCTCACCCCGGGGCCGCGTTCGGGTTGGGACACCGGCAGACAGCTGGGCACCCCCGAGGGTGCGCTATCCGGACTTAGGTTCCGTGGGTCCGATCAGCTCCGGTATGTCGTTGCGGATATCCTGCGGGCGGTGGACCTGGGCTTCCGCGGTTTCTTGGTGTTGGATGAAGGGCTGCTTTGGCTGTTGACCCAGATGAAGGAGAAAGGGGACATCCCTAAGGATGTGGTGTTCAAGGTTTCGGTGTTCGCCGGGCATGGAAACGCTGCTGGTGCCAAAGTCCTGGAGTCGCTGGGTGCGAGCACGTTCAACCCGGTGGGGGACCTTTCCCTTCCCCAGCTTGCTTCCCTCCGGGCGGCGACGCACATGCCCATGGACATCCATGTGTACCTCACCGACTCGTTTGGCGGGTTCAACCGGTTCTATGACACGCCGGAGATGACCCGTCTATGCTCCCCCTGCTATTTCAAGCTGGAACCGGGCCCGGCGTGTGTTGTGGGACCGGGGGCACTGTACAAGCCGTGGGTGTCGGAAGCGATGCTGGCCGACTGGGGCCGGGAAAAGGTGAAACACGCTGCCATCATCCGGGAACTGGTACAGGAATCGCATCCGGATGCGATCCTCTCCGATTGGGGTCCGTCCGACCTGGCTGTTCCCCGGTTGTCGTAAGCCGGCGTAGCCAAGCTACGACGGGAGGGGCTCGTACTGAGTGGGGGATCAGATGAACGCGCTGCGCAAAGCGGGGGTCTCTGTGGGACAGTTCCCCCCCGGGGAGAGGTGTGCGATCAGCGATGTTCCCGGGGTGTTGGTGGGACACCACACGGTCTGCAGTAACGAAGGGGACAGCGCAGTACGCACGGGCGTGACGGCCATCCTCCCCCCCGGGGATTTATATGAGCAGCCGCTCCCGGCGGGGGTGTTCGTGCTGCATGGCTTCGGCAAAGCGGTGGGCCTGTGGCAGGTTGACCACATGGGAGTGTTGGAGACCCCTGTCCTTTTCACCAACACGCTGAGCACGTTTCGCTGTGCCGACGCGCTGGTGGGTTGGACGGTGGACCGCCACCCGCGGGCTCGGTCGGTAAACCCTGTGGTTCTTGAATGCAACGACGGATGGTTGTCGGCGATCGAGAGCCGCGCGGTGTCAGCGGAGCACGTGCGTGCGGCGCTCACAGAAGCAAGCGCCGATTTCGCCGAGGGTTGCGTCGGGGCAGGGACGGGAATGGTCGCCTATGAACTGAAGTCGGGGATCGGGACCGCTTCCTGCGCTGTCGATCGGTGGACCATGGGTGCCCTGGCCATGCCTAACATGGGACGCCGAGAGGACCTGCTTTTCGTAGGACGCCCGTTGGAATTGTCCGCTGTGCCGCGTATCCGAAGGGAGGAAGCGGGTTCGGTGGTGGTCGTGTTGGCTACGGATGCACCGGTCTCCCCGCGGCAACTAGGCATGCTGGCCCGGCGGGGGGCGTTGGGACTGGCGCGCACCGGCGCGCCGGCGGACACGGGAAGCGGCGATTTTGTGGTCGCTTTCTCCACCTCGTACCGGTTTCCTCGGAAGGAGGAGCGGGTGCCGGTTGAGCTTGTCGGTGACCACAGTTCCGTTATGAGCAGGCTTGTCCGTGCTGCTGCGCAGGTGGCCGAGGAAGCGGTGCTGTCGGCGCTGTTGGCGGCAAGAACGACCACGGGACGAGGAGATCGTACGGTGCACGCCCTCCCCCACAGCGCCGTGGGGTGAACCCGTGCGGCGGGATGGGGCACTAATAGGTGGACGGGGGCAAAGCGGACGGCGGACTGCGTAGCAGGGACAGGGAGGACACGCGTCGAAAGGCCGATTCCCGGGGGAGGCGAAGTGGCAGCGGACAGTGATCTCGTGGAACGTGTGGCGCGAGGAGAAAAGGACGCCTTGAGCGAGCTCTACCGACGTTATGGAGGACGGGTGTTCCGGTTTGCTCTCAGCCTCACCGGGCGACTGGAGCTGGCCGAGGAAGTGGTGCAAGAGACGTTTGTGTCGTTGTGGAAGGGGGCGCGAGGCTACGAAGGGCGCGCACAGTTCTCTACGTGGCTCTTGGGCATTGCGCGCAACCAAAGCTTTGCCGCACTCCGTGGAGAGGATAAAGGAGCACGGCTCCCGTCGTGTCCCCTGGAGCTCCCCGATCCGCAGGAGGCAATGGAGGCCGAGGCGTGCACCACCAGAGTACGCCGTGCCGTGGAGGAGCTGCCGACCCAGCAACGAGAGGTGGTGTTCCTGGCGTTCTACGAGGGGCTTCCCTACCAGGAGATCGCGGGCATCATCGGTGTCCCCGAGGGCACGGTGAAATCGCGGATGTACCACGCCAAGCGCAGGTTGGCGGAGGTGCTGCTATGACAGAGCGGTGTGAACTGTTCCGAGAGCTTCTCCCCTGGCACGCGGCCCGGTCGTTGGAGCCCGAGGAGGAGAGTCGCCTGGAGGCCCATCTGGAGGAGTGTGCACAATGCCGAGCCGAAATGGGCCAAACGCTGCAGGTTGCCGGTGCGGTGAGGGGCGCGCTTTCCGAGTTGCCTGGGCCGGGGACCGAGGTGTGGCAAAGGATCAGCTCGCGAATTCAGGCTCAACCCCTGGCGCGGGTGGATGTGGGCACGTTTATGCTGGGGATCTCGCTGTGGCTGGTCGTGCGGGGCCGGCAGGTTCTGCTGGGCGGCGACCTGCGGCTTCTGGGACGGAAGTATCAGTTGTTTGCCGAGGAGGCGTAACATGTCAGAGGAACAAAGGCGCGAAGCGGACGAAGTCAGAGAAATGCTGGACGTGGTTTCGGATCGGCTACCCGGGCTCTTGCGGGGCCTACGGGATGTTCTTTACTCCAAGGATGCAGCCGAGGGCATGGCCGACTCGGTGGCCACGTTCTACAAGAAGCTGACGGACGCCGGAATCCCCAAAGAAGAGGCCCTGAAGATGGCCCAGGGGTACATGATCAACCTGCGGGACCTTCTGAGCTCCAGCTCCGAGGGGAAGGGGTTGAACATCGACCTCGGGAAGAAACAAGGTCGGGAAGCGGACAAAGACGACAGCGAGAGCTGAAGATGCGTGTTCTCGGCACCGTATGGGCGTTCTTCCGCCTGTTCGCTGCGCTTTCGGCGGTGGCGGCGGGTCTCCTGTGGAGCCGGCGGTGGGCGACCCGCCGCTTTCGGCGCCGCCTGGCCCGCCAGGGCATATCGCGGCGGGAGGCGGCGGTCCTTAGCCAAGGATACCGTAGTATGGTGAGCCTTCCTCTGCGCGAGTTGATTTCTAATAGGGGAGGCTAACGCCTGGCTGGTCCTGGTATCCTCCTCCCGACTCCTTCTCGGCATAGGTGCGGCCGGGACGGGTCCCGCGGAAGAACACTACCTGGGCGATCCCCTGCCCGACATGCATGCGTATGGGAAGCGGCGATAGGTTTGCCAGTTCCAATGTGAGAACACCGACCCAAGAGGGTTCGAGGGGCGTCACGTTGACCAGCAAGCCGCAACGGGCATAAGAGCTCTTCCCCCAGGCCACCCCCATAACATCGGGGGGCATGTGGAACCTCTCCACCGACTCGGCCAACACCTGAGAATTCGGCGCCAGCTCGAAGAGGTGCTCGGCGTCGACCTCGCGAAAGTGGGTGCGGGGAAAGTCCACCGGGTCCAACACGGCGTTGACCCCTCCCAGTGGCACGAGGAACTTCTTGCCCAGCCGCAGGTCATAACCGAAGCTGCCCAGTCCCCATGAGGGCTTGCCCTCTTGGGTAGTGGAAAACGGGGACAGCATGGGTTGATCTCCCCGGCACAGGGCGGCGATCTCTTGGTCGGAAAGTATGGAGTAGCTCATGTGGATACCTCCAGATCCTCAAACGCTGGCGATGCCTCCTGACGTAGGAGTACCAGCATCCTGCGGGCCAAGGCACGGATCTCCCATTGGGCATGGCGCGAGCCTCTGAGGCCGATGATGTGCCGGGCCTCGCGGAAGTTGACGCCCATCACCAGCCGCGTCTCGGCGCCGATGGGAAGCACATAGCGGGCGTCCTCTTTGGGCACACCGGCTGCGACCAGCTTGTGGTACAACGATCGGGCTTGGTCGTACAGCGTCGCAGCCTCGCCCCGAAACTCGGACTCCGCGAGCGTACTTGGCTGCACTAGCTCACGATCCGCGACATCCACATAGCGCTGTGATTCCTGGACAAAGCTAGCCAGCCTGTGCCGAGTGAGTTGGTTGGCGCACGCGCGGGATAAGCCTTCCACGAGAAACGTGGCGTGGGCGAATTCGAGCACCGATAGGTGTCCCCAGCCGATGAGCTTGCGGACAAGCTGCGCATCGGCCTCCGGCCCTGTGGCCTCACTGCGATGGCTGACACGAGCACAGCGGGCGATATGGCTGATAGGGTCGTCCGTCAGGTCTAGGAACTCTACGTTCAGCATGGCGATATGGTACGCCAGTGGCCCGTCGTTTGGCGAGTGGGCTGCCAGCGTGTACAGTGCGTCCGAGCGTATTGCGGGAGTACTTTCCATGCAGGGGGGACGTTTGCTTGGAACATAGGCCGAACACGTTTTCGTATGGTGATGATGTACTGCTGTGCGAACCGGGCAAGGAGCGCACGTATCTGCTGACCTTGGAACCGGAGGGCAAACTCCACAGTACCCGTGGCATGGTGGAACACGATCAGGTAGTCGGCATCCTCCCGGGTTCGAAAGTACAGACTCATTTGGGGTCACCGTTCCTTGTCCTCCGTCCGCGCGTGGACGATCGCATGTTCAAAGTGCGTCGCAGGACACAGATCATCTATCCTAAGGACGCTGGCTGGCTCATCATGGCCCTGGACCTCGCCCCGGGTCGGCGGGTGATTGAGATGGGAACAGGGTCGGGCGCGTTCACCATATTGCTCGCCCAGTTGGTGGGGCCTGAGGGCCGCGTGTACACGTTCGACCAGCGGGAGGATTTCCTGGAGAACGCCATGGCCAACGTGGCCCGGGCGGGATATTCCGACCGGGTGGACGCTCGGGTGCTCTCGGCTGGAGACCCGTTCACCGTGGGTGATGTAGACGCGGTGTTCCTCGATTTGCCCCAGCCGTGGCTGGCCATCCCGGCTGCCCGCCGGGCTATGGCCCCGGGGAGCCCCCTGGCGTTGATCGTACCCACCGCCGAGCAGCTCAAGGAAACCGTCCGGGTCATGGAGGAAGAAGAGTTCGTGCGTATGGAGGTGGTAGAACTCCTAGAGCGGAGGATGCTTGTCCGCCAGTCGGCCGGGGTACGGCCGGCTGACAGGATGGTGGCGTTCACCGCCTATCTGGTGTCCGCCCTGTCCACTCCTTGTGCGTCCTCAGGGGGGCCGTAGCCTCCTCCTCCCGGGGTTCTAATCGATAGGACGCACCCGGCGGGCACCTGCACCGTACCCTTCGCCGGCAGCCCCCGGGGATCTGTGTCGTCTGTGATGAGCGCATCCTCGCCGGGCTTCCCCGGCTCTCCTCCCCGCAGTCCGTACGGCCGTCCCCGGCGTCGGTCGGCCAACAGGGAGACCGTGGGCGTGTGGTCGAGCACGCGGATATCCCTCCTTATCCCCTCTCCACCGGGGAAGCGACCCCGTCCACCCGAGCCCTTGCGTAGCTCATAACGCTCCACCCGCAACGGGTACTCGGTTTCCAGCGCTTCCACAGGTGTGTTCAGGGTGTTGGTCATGTGGCTGTGCGCACCGTTCAACCCTGGGCGATCGGGCCGTGCTCCTCCTCCTCCGCCCAGCGTCTCGTAGAAGGTGTAGGGCTCCCCCGTGCGGGGATCGGTGCCCCCGATGGTCAGGTTGTTCATCGTCCCTTGGGAAGCTGCCGGGATCCGGTGGGGAAGAGTTTGTGCCAACGCTCCCAAGACGGCATCCACGATGCGCTGGGATAGCTCCAGGTTGCCGCCGCCCACCGGGGCCGGATGCGTCGCGTTCACGATCGATCCCTCGGGGGCGACGAGGCGAACGGGCCGCCAGGCCCCGGCGTTGGGCGGTAGTCCCGGGTCCAGCGCCGCGCGGAGGGCGTAATACGTAGCTGAGGCGGTGACCGCCAGAGGGGCGTTCACCGGTGCCGGAACCTGTGGAGACGACCCGGTGAAGTCCACGGTGATCACCCGGTTGCAGGCTTCCAGGCGTACCCGGACAAGCTGGCCCTCATCCAGGGAATCGGCGTACCTCCACTCGCCCGGCGGGAGCGTGGCCAGGGCGGTGTGCATTCGGTGTTCGGCCTGCTCCATGAGGTTGCCGAACGCGGCCTGCACCGTCCGTTGTCCGTGGCGGTCGGCGATCTCCTGGAGGCGACGGAGGCCGGTGTTGACCGCTGCTAGCTGGGCTCGCAGGTCGCCTCTTCTCTCCCGGGGAGTGCGAACGTTCGCCAGCAGCATGCTCATCAGATCCTCATTCAGGCTCCCGGCGCGCCAGAGCTTCACCGGCGGGATCGTGAGCCCTTCGTGGAAGATCTCGGTGGCGGTGGCCGGCAGGCTGCCCGGGGTCATACCGCCCACATCGGCGTGGTGAGCGCGCGCCGCCACGAACGCCAGCAGCCGTCCCTCATGGAACGCGGGAGCGACGAAGGTGATATCCGGAAGATGCGCTCCGCCGGCGTATGGGTCGTTGAGGATCGCCACGTCACCCGGCGCCCAGTCGGCGAACCATTCCAGCGTGGCCTGCACGGAAAACGGCATTGCACCCAGATGCACGGGGATGTTTTCTGCCTGGGCCACCAATCGGCCTTGCGCATCGAACACCGCCGACGAGCAGTCGCGACGCTCCTTGATGTTGGGCGAATAGGCAGTACGGATGAGCGCCGCCGACATCTCCTCAGCCGCCCCGGCCAACGCATGATCCAGCACCGAAAGCGTTACGGGATCCACTATGCAACCTCCAGCACCAAGTTACCCATGTGGTCGGTCCTCGCGTTCGTCCCCGGGGGGATGTAGCAGGTCGACTCATCGCCTTCCACCACCGACGGGGCGGGCAGGACCGCGTCGGCTGGGAGGAGTTGCCGGTCGAAGACAGGGCAGCTTGTCCAGCCGCGCGCGGGGTCGACGAACACGGGGCGAGCGGCCAACGTCGCCCGTTGCAGGTCGCTCTGCGCGGACACCTGCGGTAGCGGTGGCTTGTCGGTGGGCTCCACCGCGGTCAACCGTAGGCTCACAAGGTCTAGTGGCTCCTCCCTCGTGCAGAAACCGTACAACGCCTCGTGCGTGCGGTGGAACTCGAGGGCCAAGGCATCCAGGGTTGCCGGGGAGGGTTCACCCGCAGGTAGCGGAACCGTAAGTTCAAACCCCTGGCCCCGGTAGCGGATGTCGGCTGCCGCCTGAAGGTTAAGGGTGTTGCGCTCCCCTCCCGCGACGGCCAGTTGGTCCGCGGCGCGGCCCCGAAACTCCTCTAGGACTTGGCGTAGCAACTGCGGACCGACCTTCGACCAGGGAAGGAGCACGGAGCGCACGTACGTGAGCACAAGGTCGGCCCCCATCAACCCCAGCGCCGACAGAGCTCCGGCATGCGCCGGGTACAAGGCTCCCCGCAGCCCCAGCTTGCGGGCCAACGACGCCCCGTGTAGCGGGCCGGCGCCGCCGAACGCCGCTAGCGTGTATCCACGTGGATCGACGCCGCGGCGCACGGAAATGACCCGTATTGCCTGTTCCATGGTCGACTCCACTATCTCCAGGATGCCCCACGCAGCCTGGTCCAACGACAACCCCAAGGGGTCTCGCACGCCGGCCACGGCAGCGCGAGCAGCCGCCACATCGAGGCGGGGCAGCCCCCCCAGTGCCCTCTCGGGGGGGAGGCGGCCCAAGATCAGTTGAGCGTCGGTGACCGTAGGCTCCTTTCCCCCACGGCCGTAACAAGCTGGCCCGGGCTCGGCACCGGCGCTGCGCGGTCCCACCCGTAACGCTCCGCCCTCGTCGATCCAGGCGATGCTTCCGCCGCCGGCACCGACAGTGTGCACATCGACCGCAGGAAGGCGCACCGGGCGTCCGACGATCACCTGCTCGGGAGAAAGCGCCAGTTCTCCATGGGTAACGAGGGCCACGTCCGCACTCGTGCCGCCCATGTCGAGCGTTATCATGTTGTCGATACCCGCTGCTCGCCCCACGCGACGGGCACCCTCCACACCCCCGGCGGGACCGGAGAAAAGGAGCCTGGCCGGCGCGCGGGCTGCCTCCTGGGCGGCCAACACTCCACCGGCAGAACTCATAAGTAGAAGCGGTGTCTCCCCAAGGCGTCCCCGAAGCTCGGGGAGCAACCTCTCCACATAGCCCGCCACCACCGGCCGCAGCGCTGCCGATAGGACTGTCGTAGACGTGCGCTCGTACTCGCGCACCTCGGGCAGTAGCTCCGATGAGAGCGTAATAGGCGCTCCCACGCTTTCCTCCTCCAGGATACGGAGGATCGCCCGCTCGTGCTGAGCGTTGAGGAACGAAAAGAGCAACGCTACCGCCACCGATTCCACACTCCCCTTCAGTGCCCGTGCCACCCGGCGGACGGCCTTCTCATCCAACGGGCGGAGGACTTCCCCGCGGTGATCAAGGCGTTCAGGTACTTCCAGTCGGAGTTCCCGCGGGACCACGGGGGTGGGGCGCTGGGCGAAAAGATCGTACAGATTAGGGCGGTCCTGCCGGCCTATCTCCAGTACGTCGGCAAACCCCTCCGTGGTGATGAGGGCCGTGGAGGACCAAGTACCCTCTAGGACAGCATTGGTGGCCACGGTAGTACCGTGCACCAGTCGTCTTGGGGAGACAGGGCCGTCTTGGCGCGCACACAAGGCATCAACCGCTGCAACGAAGCCTTGTTCCTGGCTACTTGTGCTTGGGACCTTCAGCACGCCCGTCTGTTCTCCCCAGGACCAGGCCAAGTCGGTGAACGTGCCCCCCACATCGACGCCGATGAGCATCTTCGCCGGGACGCTCACAGCTCTATCAGGGTGAGATCCCGGGCCGTCCTTGGAGGGCGTTCCGGGTGCAACAGCGCCACGTGTCGGGTTGTTCCATAGGCGTTGGAGGTGAACAAGGTTAGGCAGCGGTCATCGAATAGGTACGTCGGGGCATGGGGCTGGTGCGAACGGACCACGACCTTGAGCTTAAGCCGTGCGGTCACCTCACGGAAATAGTCGCGGCCGAACGTCGGGCGCCCGTGGATTCCCGGATCAACCACGGCCCCGGGCACGTCCGCCCAGTCGCCCCAGGTGATCTTGCGCCAGTCGGCCGAGCCCAACTCCAGGCCGGCGATCTCCGATACGTCCGATACGTCGGGCAGTGCTCCGTGCACCGCCAGCACTCCGGCCGGATGATGCGCCGCCAGGGGGAGGTCGGACAAGAACGCTCCCCAAGCCTGAGACTCGTCGGGGCGCATGCGCTGCCAGAAGTCGGCCGGTGAAAACGGAGTCACCGCCCACCCTTCGTGGTTGCCCATCAGCAGAACAACATGTTCCGGGTGCTCCCGCTTGGCGTGGAGAAGGGTCTGTAGGTTCCCTTGTGAGTCGGCGCCGCGGTCCACATAGTCTCCAAGAAACACGAGTACGTGTACTCGGGGGCTCCACCGACGCAACACCTCGTGGGTGGCGTCCGCATCGCCGTGGGTGTCCCCGACGAACACTGTGGGTCGATCAGCGGAGAGGGAGATCAGCCTTCCCTCGCGGCGCATGATCGCCTGAAGCGCGTCCATCTCCTTTGGGGACAGCACGACGGTAAACCCTACTCCTTTGCCGCCACACGGGCAACCGCCTCCGCGGGGATCGTTGCCCGATCGGACTTTGGGTGCTATGATAAGAGCTATGAACCTGGAGCCTCTGTTCCTCTGCTGGTTCCCGCGTCTCTGGTGGCGCCGCTAAGGCGCCCTACACTCCTGTCTTTTTACTTCCCAACTCGTGTTATGAGCTTCCCCTGCGGCCGGATTAGCCGGTCGGCATAGGGCTAGCGTCCGCTGGCGCTCTCCATTCTGTGGGAGGAGCGTGCAGCCCGAACACCTATAAGGAGGTGGTCTATGGTCGACAAGAGCAAGGGTCTGTTGCCCGAAACAGAGATGCCCAAGGACTGGTACAACGTGGTTGCGGATCTCCCATTCCAATTGCCGCCTATGCTGCACCCCGGGAAGGGAGTCCCCGTGGAAGTGGACGATTTGCTTCCCATCTTCCCGCGCGCTTTGGTGGAGCAGGAGTTGAGCGCGGAGCGCTGGGTGCCCATACCGGACCCGGTGCGCGAAGTATACGGCCTATGGCGGCCGACCCCCTTGCGCCGCGCCCGCCGCTTGGAGAAGGCTTTGGGTACGCCGGCGCGGATCTACTACAAGTGGGAGGGTGTCAGCCCGCCCGGCAGCCACAAGGCAAACACCTCAGTCCCCCAAGCATTCTACAACAAAGACGAAGGGGTTGAGCGCCTGGCTACCGAAACAGGGGCCGGACAATGGGGGAGTGCGCTTGCGTTTGCCTGCCAACTGTTCGAGCTGGCGTGCCAGGTGTACATGGTGCGGGTCAGCTACGATCAAAAGCCCTACCGGCGGGTGATGATGGAAACCTGGGGTGCCGAGTGTGTGTCCAGCCCCAGCCACCGCACAGAGGCAGGCCGGCGTATCCTGGCCAAGTCACCGGATACCCACGGTTCGTTGGGCATCGCCATCAGTGAGGCGATCGAGGATGCGGTGTCCAACCCCGAAACCAAGTACTCCCTGGGAAGCGTCCTCAACCACGTGCTGTTACATCAAACTGTCATCGGGCTGGAGGCCAAACAGCAGCTGGAGACGTTGGGCGAATACCCGGATATGTTGGTGGGATGTGTGGGAGGGGGGAGCAACTTCGCCGGGCTGTTTCTCCCGTTTATCGCCGACAAACTGAGCGGGAAAGCGCCCGGCCTGGAGGTGTTATGCACGGAGCCTGCGTCTTGTCCTACGCTTACCAGAGGGTTATACGCCTATGATTTTGGCGACGTGGCCTGTACAACACCGCTTCTTAAGATGTTCACCTTGGGACACGAGTTTGTTCCGCCCCCTCTCCATTCAGGGGGGCTGCGCTACCACGGGATGGCGCCGCTTATCTGTGCCCTGCGGGAAAAAGGGTATGTCGACGCACGGGCGTATGATCAGCTCCCGGCGTTTTCCGCGGGGCTGCAGTTTGCCCGCGCCGAGGGACATATCCCGGCACCGGAGCCCACACATGCCATCCGGGCGGTGATCGACGAGGCCCTGCGCTGTAGAGAGGACGGGAAGGGCAAGACCATCGTGTTCTCGTTGAGCGGGCACGGTCACTTCGACTTGGGTGCGTATGAAGCCTATCTGAGCGGTCGGATGCAGGAATCGAACCAAGCAGAAGGCTCGATCCGGGAAGCGTTGAGCTGCCTGCCGCAGGTCTCCGCTCAGCCCCCTCCCTGACGAGCAGCGTGGCAGTTGTCCGCCATGTCAGGGCGGCGTCTCTGCCGTGCTGGTGGGAGAGACGAAACAAGCCCGACAGCGTGCCTCGTAGGATTCTTGTCCGCCTACGAGCACTTCGGGGCCGCCGCTGGCCGGTCGGCCATCAACGAGCCGTTGGGTTCGGGTGGCAGGCTGGCCGCAGCGGACACACACGGCGCTGAGCTTGGCCACCTCGTCGGCCAGGGCCAGCAGCACGGGCATGGGGCCGAACGGCTGGCCGCGGAAGTTCTGGTCCAATCCGGCTACGATGACCCGTTTTCCCGTTGCGACCAGCGCCTCGCACAGCGCGGGGAACTCCGGCCCGAAGAAATTGCTCTCGTCAAAGGCGATGGCGTGGGCTGTATCGGCCTCCCACCCCGCGACGGCGCGCAAATCAGCCGTGGAGGCGTTGGTCGGCACGCGGAAACAGGGCAGGGACCTTCCATGATGGGCTACGATTTCCTCCTGCGAGTAGCGGGTGTCCAGCGCTGGTTTAAACAGCAGAACAGACTTTTTCGCAATGCGCGCCCGTTCCACCCGGCGCAGGAGCTCCTCGGTCTTGCCGGAGAACATACAGCCGCTGATGACCTCTAACCTGCCGGGCATGATTGGATGGTAACTTGGTGTCGCCGTGGGTACAAAGTGCAGTTGCGGGTCCCCTGGGTATAGGTTAACGTCGCGTGCACGATGACGGTCTCGGGTGAGGCGCGGCGGGTCCAGGGGTGGCGTAAATACCGTCTACAGCGCGGGCTGGGGCGGCTGCTTTTGTATGCGGTGCTTCTTGCCGGCGCGGCGATCATGCTTCTTCCCTTCTTCTGGATGTTCAGCACCTCCTTCAAGACCCTGGCAGATGCTATGGCCATACCACCGGTATGGATCCCGTCGCCTTTTGTGGCCGAGAACTACGTGCGGGCGTGGCACGCAGCGCCGTTTGCCCGCTACTTCTTCAACTCCGTGTTCATCTCCAGCATGACCATGATCGGAGAGGTGATCACGTGCATCTTCGCCGGCTTCGCGTTCGCCAAGATGAACTTCTTCGGAAAGCATGTCCTGTTCATGCTCGTGTTGGCTACCTTCATGATCCCCGGGCACATGCTGCTCGTTCCCAGTTACGTGCTCATCCGCGGGCTGGGCTGGTACGATACTTACTGGGCGCTGATCATGCCGTGGGTGACCTCGGCATTCGGGATCTTCCTTATGCGGCAGTTCTTCCGCACGCTGCCCGACGAGCTGTGGGACGCCGCGCGGATGGATGGGTGTCCGCGCCTTCGATACGTGCTGCAGATCGCCGTGCCCATCGTGCGTCCAGGTATCGCCACAGTGGCGCTTCTGCAGTTCATCAACTCGTGGAACTCATTCCTGTGGGTGTTGATCATGACCGATAGCCCGCTGATGCGCACCATCCCGGTCGGGCTCCGTTTCTTCCAGATGGAGGCGGGAGTTAGATACCCCGAGCTCATGGCTGCGAGCGCCATGGCCATCATCCCTATCATCATTCTGTTCTTCTTTGCCCAGAAACACTTCGTAAGGGGGTTTGCGCGAACAGGGGTCAAGTGAGGGGAGGTGAGCGCCGGACGTAACAGGAAAGGTCGACGGTCCCGAGAGGGGATGGAATGGGAGAACTCTGACTTATTCGGAGGTGTAGTGATGCGTAAGCACTTTGCGGTGTTGTTGGCCGGCCTGCTGGCGTTGGGAGTTGCAGGTGTTGCGGCTGACGTGGAGATCAGTTTCTGGCACGTGTTTACCGAGGAGCATGCCGAGGCGCTGAACGAGCTGGCCGAAGGGTTCATGGACGAGAACCCTGACGTCAAGGTCGATTTGGTCTTCCAGGGTGGGTACGGAGATCTGTCGAGAAAGCTGTTTGCCGCTCTGGCGGACGCGAGCCCTCCCACGCTGTCGTTGCAGTACGAGAACTGGACCACGCAGTGGCTCGATGCCTTGGTCGATCTTGACCAGTACGTGGATCCTGACGTGTTGGACGATGTGCATCCGCGGTTCATGCAGGAGTTCGATGGACGCACGGTCACGCTACCGTTCAACAGGTCGATCATCATCATGTACTACCGCAAGGACCTAGTGCCCGTGCCCCCCACGACGTGGGAAGAGTTCCGCGTGTTGTCGCGGTTGCTGACGAGGGACACCAGCGGTGACGGCGAAGTAGACTTCTGGGGAACGCACATTCGGCCCCGAAGCCCTGAAGAGACTTACTTGTGCTACCTGGAACAGGCCAGCGGTTCGATCCTCTCCGAGGACTGGACCCAGGTGACGATCAACGACGAACGCGCTCTGGAGGCGGCGGAGTTTGTCGCCGAGCTCTCCAATTATGCGCTGCTCGACCCTGGCTTCTCTTCTGGTCCGTTTGGAGAGGGTGTCATCGCCATGTTCGTGTCCACCTCGGCCGGGATGCCGTTCAACCAGGCGGCCGCCGAGCGGGCTGGTGTTGAGCTGGGCTTCGCTACAGTGCCCTATCCGGAGGACGGAAAGCCCGCCTCGCAGATGATGGGAACGAACGTAGCCATCTTCGACATCGGCCAGACCGAGGAGCAGATCGAGGCGGGTGCACGGTTCGTCGAGTACCTGCTCCGTAAGGAACACGTGATCGACTGGGCCTACAGGACGGGCTACATCCCGGTGACCAGCAGCGCCATCGACTCCGACGAATGGCAGACGATCATGGACGAGAACCCCTTCTTTGCCGTCCAGACCGAACAGCTTGTTGTCGGTGGTTTCGGCCAGCTACTGCACCCTGAGTACTGGGACATGCGTTCGGTCATCCAGGATTACGTAGAGGTCATCGTGCTGGGCGACATGGAGCCGCAAGAGGCCCTGGACGCCCTGGCCGACGAGATCGAGTGGTTGATCGACTAGGGAGGTATGGAACAACCGGGAGGGGGCTGCTGCCCCCTCCCGGGGTTCACCACCATGGCCAGGCGTAGAGGACTACGAAACCCGAAGCTCGTCCGTGAGACGGGGGAGGCGTATCTGTACCTCCTCCCGGCGTTCTTCGTGATGAGCTTGTTCACGTTCTATCCGTTCATCAACGCGATCATCATGAGCTTCCAGGATGTCAGGCCGGTGGCCGTGGTGGATGGTGAAGTGATCCCCTTCTACCGGACATACGTCGGGCTCGCCAACTTCCGGGTCCTGTTCAACGATCGCCATTTCATACAGGCTCTGATGCAGACCTCGATCTACGTCGGTGTGTCGGTGCCGCTGACGCTGGCGTTGGCGGTGTTGCTGGCTACAGCCCTTAACCAAGCGCTCCGCCTACAGTCTCTATTCCGGCTGGCCTACTTCATCCCCTATATCACCCCGGTGGTGGCCTTGGCCATGGTGTGGACTTGGATCTACCACGACCGGGTCGGACTGCTTAACTACTTGCTGGGGCTGTTCGGGGTGAGCCGTATCCGCTGGCTCAACGACCCGGCGTTTGCCCTGCCGGCGATCATCCTGTTCAACGTACTTCGATTCGTGGGTTACCAGGCGCTGATCCTGCTGGCGGGGATGCAGAACATCGACCGCACCTACTACGAGGCGGCCCGGGTGGATGGCGCAAGCTCCGCGGGCGCGTGGCGGCACATCACCCTTCCCCTGCTTACCCCGCAGCTATTCTTCGTGTTCCTGATCTCCCTGATGGGCGCGTACAGGATCTTCGACGAGGTGTTCATCCTGTTTGCCGGGGGTGCAGGTCCGTTAGGAAGCGCCCGTACGATCGTCTTCTACCTGGTGAACCAGGCGTTCGACAACTTCCGCCTGGGTCGCGCTGCTGCCGCATCGGTGGTGTTGTTTGGGATTATCTTCGTACTGGCTCTCCTCCAGATAACGATCACCCAACGCAGAGTTCATTACGATCAGTAGCGCGGGGGACCCCCCCTTGTCTTGCTGAAGGAGGTGTGCATGGGCAAGCTCGGTTTTCTACTGATGCTCCTGTGGGTGTGTGTCGTCGCGGGACTGGGAGCAGGACCGCAAGATGCCTTTGAGGTACGTGTGCTTAGTGTGGTAGACGGCGACACAGTGGATGTGCGTGTCCTGGAGCAACCAGAGGGAGTGTGGCTTCGCGAACGTGTGCGCCTCCTGGGCTTCGACGCACCGGAGATCGGGGAGCCGTTCGCTGACGAGGCCACCCGAATGGTGCGGGAGCTTGTGCGGAGTGGCCGGACATGGCTGGAGCTCGATCGCCAGCTCAGGGATCCCTACCTCCGTCTGCTGGCCAACCTGTGGGTGGAGGTGGACGGGGAGTGGCTGCTGGTCGGAGAGGAGCTGTTGAGGGCCGGCCTTGCTTGGACGCTGTTTATTCCACCCAACGATCGTTACTGGGATCGGCTGCGCCGGGCGGAGCTGCAAGGCCAGATCCGCGGCGTGGGACTGTGGGAGGAGTATACGCAAGTGCTTTCCATCAGAGAGATGGAAAGGGATGTCGTTCGTTACATGACCGAGGTTGTCACCGTACGGTTTGAGCTTGCTGACACAGAGGAGTTGTCCGCGGGGGCTGTGTTGCATGCGGGAGCTTCGCGATACGGATTCCGTGTCAAAGTGAGCGAACAGGCCTGGGACAAGCTGGCGGCCACGGTACAGGATGCGGAGGGTGCAAGATACGAAGTACGCGGGGAACTCGATTGGTCCCGCCGGGAGGACGCTCCGTTTATCAGGGTGGAGATAGCCGACCAGTTAGAGCTCGTTGAGGAATGGCCCCGAGGAGCGTTCATCCACGGGCCCTACACGGGGGCACCGGACAACACCGAGGTCACGGTGTCTTGGATGGCTGAGCCCCCCCTGGCGGCGCAGGTAGAATACGTCCCTCGGGAAGAGTACGAACGATCCGGGGAGTTTGCGTATTCGATAGCGTATTTTCCGCAGGACACGGGCCGAAGGCAGACGGCGCACGTTACCCTGTCGGACCTTGCGTCCGACACGCGGTACGCGTACCGGGTGGTGTTGGAGGGCGACGAATCCCGGCAGGCGAGCCCGGTGGGGCGCTTCCGTACCGCGCCTGCCGCGGGTCAGGAAGTTACGTTCGCCGTGATAGCCGATACCCAGTGGCAGTGGGACGGTGTGAACAGGATCCGGCTGGTCGGAGATGCGATAGCTGGTGATCCGGACGAGTTCGACTTCATCCTCCACGGCGGGGACTTGGTGGAGAGCCCCATCCCCCGCTACTGGCAACATTTCTTCTACTCCCTCTCTGATGCGTTGCTGGAGGCGCCGTTTCTTCCGGTCCTGGGAAACCATGAAGGCAACTCCCGTACGTACTATGAGACGTTCACCCTTCCCCCCGGCGGGGGGTTGATGGACAAGCGGTGGTGGGCGCTGGAGTACGGCGACGTCATGGTGATCGGGCTGGATACCAACGTGAGCCGTCCGGGAGACTACATTGATCAGGTGGAATTCATGCGCGAGCACTTTTCCGGGGAACATGCGTACCGGTTTGTGATCTTCCACCACCCTGTGTTCACCTCGGACGCGATCTACGGCCCGGGGATGGAGGGACTGCAGTCCCTGTTTCACCAGGTGTTCGTCGAGAAGGGGGTGGACATCGTGTTCACCGGCCACGCGCATAACTACGAACGGATCGAGCGCGACGGCGTCACCTACCTGGTGGTGGGCGGCGGTGGGGCCACGATTCGCCCGCTGGCAGAGGAACGGCTGGATGGCTCCATGGTTGCCGACGACAACCATCTGTTTTATGTGAAGGTGACCGCGGGCCCCGCAGGGATCGAGGTGGAGTCGGTAGCCGTGGCCGAACAGGTGGACGATACGGTGATATCCGCCTGGGAGTTACTGGACGAGTTCAGCCGCTAAGGGGACAGTCCCCCTATGCGACTGCCGGGGACTGTCCCCGTTGGCTGTCCCTATTGGTCGGGACGACCGGATTTGAACCGGTGACCTCTGCCTCCCCATGGCAGCGCGCTACCAAGCTGCGCTACGTCCCGGACGCGCAAATATGGTATCGTGCAAGCGGTGCGGTCGCCAGAGGCATGATGAAGGGGCGAAGGCGGAAGGGGGAACCACGTTATGGACATGGAGAAGCTGGAGGCCGGGGTCAGGCAGATTCTGGAAGGCTTGGGAGTCGAACACCTTCCTCCGGAGGTGTGGGAGCGGACGCCGCGCCGCGTGGCCGATATGCTGGGCGAGCTGTGCTCGGGCATGGGCAAGGCTCCTGAGGATCAGCTAGGCGATACGTTTGAAGAGACCTACGACGAGATGATCGCCCTCAAACAGATACCGTTCCATTCTCTGTGTGAGCATCACCTGCTTCCGTTTGTCGGTAGGGCGGGGGTTGTGTATGTCCCCAGAGGGGGGCGGGTGGCGGGGGCCAGCAAGCTGGCCCGAGTGGTGATGGTGGCGGCGGCAAGGCTTCAGCTGCAGGAACGCCTGACCTCGCAGGTGGCCGATGCGTTGATGGATAGGCTCAAGCCGCATGGACTACTCGTTCACGTGGAGGCCGAACACATGTGTATGTCTATCCGGGGGGTGCGAACCCCGGGAAGCCGGCTGGTCACCTCGGCCATTCGGGGACACCTTCGCACGAACGCTGCTGCCCGAGAGGAAGCGCTTTCGCTCATCCGATCCTGAAGCGCTCGATGCGTGGATCATCCGGGGGCAAGGGGGTTACCTTGAGCTTGGTCTGCTCCCCGTCCCGGCGGGCGAGCACGGTCACTTCGTCATCGGGCGACGCGTCCGCGTAGCGAGCGGAGAGCTGTGCGGCAAACTCGAGCTCCCGCGAGGACGGACTTCCCTCCACCAGCGCCGTTGGTCCCGGAATGTCAGGAAAGGCCAGCATCCAGCGTCCGTGGGAGAATTTCTCCAGGACGGCGTTTTCGCGCTCGTCCCGGCCGATTATGGCCGAAGTGTTCTGTGAGAAACGGAAGTGCCTTCCGTAGCGCAGCAGGGCGAACGTCTCTCGGTCCACGGCCACCCGGCCTCGATGTCGGAACGCATCCTGGACACGGCGGGCGTAGCTCTCCTCGAGCAGCAGACAACACCCGCCGCTTGGTTGCGTGAACTCCTCGATTCCCCATTGGGCAGCCTGCTCCAACTGACGTCTGCGGGACCGTCCTTGGATATCCAGCCAGTCTTCCCTCCTTACCCAGCCTTGTTTCTCCGGGTACGTGGCGGGGAGCAAACGTCCCGACAGGGGACGTACAAGCCGGTCATCCAGGCCCGATTCCCTGGCCACTAGGTCCAAAGCGCGCCGGTGTTGGGACATCGGTCGCTGGCCAAGGACTTCCCCGGTGGCCACGAACTCGGCGCGCTCCTCCTCCATCAGTTCGGCTGCTTTTCGCAGGAAGAACACGCGGCAGTCAAGGCAGGGGTTCATTGCTGAGCCATAGCCATGTTTGGGATGGCGAACAACCTCCAGGTATTCGTCCGATGCATCCATCAGCCTTACCGGGATCCCTAAGGTTTGTCCGATCCCGAGCACGGTGTCGCAACGGCCGTGCCCGGTGCAAAAGCCGGTAGACACGTTGAGCCCGACCACGCTGAAGCCCAAGCGCTTGGTCAGCGTTGCAGCCAAGGCCGAGTCCAGTCCTCCCGAAAGCAGCGCAATCGCCTTCACCTTTTGCATTGCCACTATCGAGTATCATCATTCATGGAGGGATGTCCACCGGATCTCAACAGGCGGCACATGTGCCGTACATGGAGCTTCTCGTATGCTTACGGCGGGAAGCATTCAAGCAGAGAGGTGATAGGAAGATGAAACGAGCACTGGTCATTGCACTAATAGGGCTTATGACGCTGATGACGCTGGGTGGCGTGGCGCACGCGACGCAGGACGAAATTACTGAATCGAGGCAATCGGCGGTCAAGGAGGCCATTGCCAGCGTAGGACCAGCCGTGGTGCGGATCGATGCGGCACGCGTGGCCACCACCTGGTTGGATGACCTGCTGGACGATCCTATCTTGCGAAGGTTCTTCGGTGATCCCGACGAGGAAGACCGTCAGCGCCTGACCCGCGCCGTCGGTTCGGGATTCATCGTAGAACAGGAGGGCGAAAAGTACGTCGTCACCAACGCACACATCGTTGAAGGTGCGGAATCGGTTCAGATCACGGCACAGGACGGGACTATCCTCGAAGGTGAACTCCTGGGCAAGGACGCGTGGCTGGATCTGGCGGTCCTGGGCCTGGCAGCCGATGACCGCGATCTGCCCACGGCCCCGCTTGGGGAATCGGCGGATCTGGAAGTCGGCGACTGGGCGATCGCTATCGGGAATCCCCTGGGCTTGGACTACACGGTGACCATGGGCATCATCTCGGCCCTCGACCGCTCGGTGCCGCGTCCCGACGGCACGGGGTACTTCCGGCGTATGATCCAGACCGATGCGGCGATCAACCCCGGTAACTCAGGTGGACCGCTCGTAAACGCCTATGGCGAGGTGGTAGGTATCAATACCCTGATCGCGCGCATGACGGCCGGGGGCGTGGGCGTCGAAGGGATCAACTTCGCTGCACCGATGAGCGAGATCAAGAGAGTGCTCCCTCAGCTGATCGAGGACGGACGGGTCACTCGAGCGTGGCTGGGTGTAGCCATCCAGGAACTCCCCGCCGATGCGCAGGAGCGATTTGGTGTAAGGCCGCGCGAGGGCGTGTTGGTTGCGGATACGGTCGCCGGGGCGCCTGCACGCGAGGCAGGCATCCAGCCGGGCGATGTGATTGTGGCCATCGACGGCCGGCCCATGAGGAACATAGACGAGCTGCAAAGCGAGATCATGTACCGTAAGGTCGGTGAGACCGTGGACGTAGGCATCGTCCGTGATAGGGAAGAGATGACCCTGGAGGTCACCCTCGACCAGCGTCCGGACGACGCGGTTCCGGCGGAGCCGACGCCGGAGGAGAACGACCAGCAAGTCGACCCCGAGGAGGGACAGGCCGCGTTTGGCCTTCGGGTACGGGATCTCGTGCCGGAGGTTGCGGAACGCTTAGGCCTCGACGATGACTCGGGCGTGGTGATCACGCATGTGGAGGCCGGATCTACGGCGTTCTGGAGCGGGGTGAGAGAAGGGGACGTGGTCGTTCAGATTGCCCGCGAGCCTGTGGACTCGATACAGGATTGGAACAGGATAGTCGAGGAACTGGACGAAACCGGAGGCATTGAGCTTACGGTGATCCGTGGAGGGCAGCGGCTCTTTATCTTCATACCGTAGGCCGGTTACAATAAGAAGCGAGTCGGAGAGTAGCGCAGCTTGGTCAGCGCGCAGCGTTCGGGACGCTGAGGTCGGCGGTTCGAATCCGCCCTCTCCGACCAGGTACGTTGTAATGCTCGGGAAAGGTGGGCTGGGGTGAAGGTTTACATCAGCGCAGACATCGAAGGCGTCACGGGCGTGACCCATGGTGACGAGACAAGAAGCGACAATACGGCTTACCAACCCTTTCGAGATCAAATGGCCGCGGAGGTGGCGGCGGCCTGTCGCGGAGCCTTTTCCGCTGGTGCGGCCGAGGTGTGGGTGAAAGACGCGCATGGTTCGGGGCGCAACCTGCGCCCCGGAGACCTCCCCCGCGGGACCCGCTTGATCCGCGCATGGAGCGGGAGTCCCTTGACCATGATGCAGGAGATTCAGCAGGGGTTCTCCGCAGCGATGATGGTCGGCTATCATTCGGGGGCTGCGACTCCGGGGAACCCGCTTTCGCACACGTATTCCGGGGCGATGGCCGAGGTTAAGCTCAACGGGCGACCTGTGTCCGAGTTCTCGCTTAACACATTTTCCGCCGCCCAGCACGGGGTCCCAACGGTGTTCCTTTCGGGCGATGCCGCCCTGTGTGGTAGTGCCAGGGAACTCATACCCACCATCACCACGGTCGCGGTGATGGAAGGAATCGGCTCGTCCACGGTGAGCATCCATCCCGAGCAAGCGGTCGAGGAGATCGAATCGGGAGTCACCCGCGCTCTTCACGGGCGGTTGGACGAGTGCTTGCCCCGCCTCCCGGATCGGTTTACCTTGGAAGTCCGCTGTCGGAGCCATTCCAAGGCGTTCAAGCTGGGCCACTACCCGGGCGCCCGACAGGCGGACCCTTTGACAGTGGTGCTTGAAGCACAAGACTATACGGACATCCTTCGATTCTTCCTGTTCACGCTGTAGCGCGTCTCTTTGCGTTCTCCTTGCTTGGCAAGAGCCGTTGACGCCCTGCTCGAGCCTCCGTAGAATCACCTGGAAGGCGCAAGCGTGGGTGACTTCCGCCAAAGCGGGTATAGCTCAATGGTAGAGCGCCGGCCTTCCAAGCCGGTAACGCGGGTTCGATTCCCGCTACCCGCTCCAGGGCTTATGGATACGCGCCCGTAGCTCAGTTGGACTAGAGCAGCGGCCTTCTAAGCCGCAGGTCGGGGGTTCGAGCCCTCCCGGGCGCACCAGGGGAGCGTAGCTCAGAGGTAGAGCACCGCGCTGTGGCCGCGGTTGTCGCGGGTTCGAGTCCCGTCGCTCCTCCCAGCGTGATAGCCTTGCGCCCGTAGCTCAACGGATCAGAGCATCGGCCTTCGGAGCCGAGGGTTGGGGGTTCGAATCCTCCCGGGCGCACCACTTCCGAAAACGCATTTCCTCTTTTGACGCAATGGGTGCCATATCCTCTGCTTCGAGGAGAGTGGTGGCCTCATCGTCTGGGCAAATCGGGGAGCGTGGCTTGCGCCCAGGGCAGAGGTTAGCATTGTCGGGGGTTCTGACTTGCGACCAATGGGAGCGCGCAGGTGGTGGAACTGGCGCCTGATTTCCAAGAGAGCAACTGGGGCGCTGGCTGTGATCGGTGTTGGCCTGTACGTTCTTTGGCCCTGGCTGCCGGGGGTTCACGTCCCTCCAACCCGCTCGGTTGTGATCTACGGTTTCAGCATCCTGGGCGAGGTCATGGAGGAGGACGTGTTTCCTGCCTTCCAGGAGCACTGGTTGGACAAGACCGGTGAACGCGTTGAGTTCATCCTTGCACTTGGCGCCTCGGGTACAATCACCAACTTGATGATCATGGGCGTTCCGGCCGAAGTCGCCATTCTCTCTTTGGAGCTGGATGCCTGGCGCCTTGTCGACGCCGGCGTACTGCCCGGCCCCACATGGCATGAACTGCCGCATGGGGGAGTGGTTAACCGGACCCCGTTCGTGATCCTGGTGCGTCCGGGGAACCCTGAGAGCATAGAGGGATTCGGAGATCTGTCCAGGCCCGGCGTAGGCGTCGTACATCCCGACCCGCTCACCTCGGGCGGAGCCCAGTGGGCTGTGGTCGCCGAGTACGGAGCCGCACTGCGCGAAACAGGGGACGCTGAACAAGCCTATGCCCGGTTGTTGGGGATCTGGCGGAATGTGGTGGCGCAGGCTGCCTCGGCACGAGGGGCACGCACGCAGTTCGAGTCCGGATTCGGCGATGCTCTGATCACCTATGAGCAAGAGGCGCTGCGCGATCTTGCCAGGGGCCGCCTGCAGGTCGACATTGCGTACCCGGAGAGCACCATCTTCAGTGAGCACCCAGTCGTCGTTTTGGAGAGGAACATCCCGCCTGAGAACAGGGCCGTTGTGCAGGCCTTTGTGGATTACCTGTGGAGCGAGGAGGCGCAGCGGAAGTTCGTGGCACACGGTTTTCGTAGCGTGTACGAGGAACTCAATGAGGAGAACCCGCTGTTCGGGCACATCCCCGACGGTTTTCTTATCGAGGATTTCGGCGGATGGAGGGAGGCCAAAATGGAGATTGTGGATGGCATATGGCGAGACCAGGTACTCAGGGAAGTGGGCCGATGAGACGGCGCAGAAGTGGAACCCCTCTTTCTGTCACAATCCTGCTTCTGGTCCTGGTGCCGCTCATTATCATGCCGCTCGTTGCGATTTTCGTGTTCGCCGCGCGTGGTGGCCTGGGGGCGTTTCTGGCCACCATGGCAGAACCGGATGTACAGTTCGCCTTGCGGTTCTCCCTGCTCATCGCGTTTGCCACAGCCGCGGTGAACCTTGTGGTGGGAACGTTCACCGCCTATGTGCTCACCAAACACGAGTTCCGGGGCCGGGAGGCGCTGACCATCCTCGTCAGCCTGCCTGTGGCGATGCCCCGCGTGGTTGTGGGCAGTTCTCTCTTGCTCCTCTGGGGACCGATCGGTCTCATCGGCCGTTTTCTGGACCCACTTGGCCTCCAGCCCATGTTCGCCCCGGCGGGAATCCTGTTGGCGCATCTTTTCATCACGCTTCCGTACATGGTGAGCTCAGTCCGGCCTGTGTTGGAGGAACTCGAGGGAACCTACGAGGAGGCCGCGTACACCATGGGGGCCAGTCGGTGGAAGACGTTCTTCTATGTGATTCTGCCCGCGCTCCGTGGAGGGCTGTTCTCGGGGTCTCTGCTTACATTCGCCCACTCTCTCGGCGAGTTCGGGGCGACGATCATGGTGAGCGGCAACCTACGGCTCAGAACGCAAACCGCCCCACTCTACATCTTTGCGCAGTTCGAGGCGGGCGAGATCGAGGCGGCCAATGCTGTGGCCGCGCTATTGGCCACCATTTCTTTCGCCCTGTTCTTCGTGTTGCTGCGGTTGACCGGCCAACGGCGGAGGCTAGTCTAGTGTCTATCTCGCTCGTCGACCTGACCAAGCGGTACGGGCACTTGGTGGTGCTCAGCAACCTATCGTTGGAGATCGAGGAGGGTGAACTCTTTGTCCTGCTCGGCGGAAGCGGTAGCGGGAAAACGACAGTGCTGCGGATCATCGCCGGGCTCGTTCTGCCCGACGAGGGGAGGGTGGAGCTGAGCGGGCGTGATGTCACGTGGGTCCCTCCGCAAGAGCGGGACGTCGGCCTTGTGTTCCAAAATTACTCGCTATTTCGTCACATGTCCGTTGCGAGCAACGTCGAATTTGGGCTCAGGCTCCGGAAAGTCCGTCCCGCGCAGCGCAGGGAACGCCGAGAGGAACTCTTGGAAATGGTGGGCCTTACCGGACTTGGGGAGCGCCTTCCCCATCAGCTTTCCGGCGGCCAGCAGCAGCGTGTGGCACTGGCCCGCGCCCTTGCCTACAGGCCAACGGTCCTGCTACTAGACGAGCCGTTCGGCGCACTCGACGTGAAAATCCGCGGGCAGCTTCGCGATAGTTTGAAGCGCGTGCAGAATGCGCTTTCGGTCACCACAGTGCTGGTCACACACGACCAAGAGGAGGCGTTCGAGGTCGGCGACCGGATCGGTGTCATCGAGCGTGGCTGGCTGGTGGAGACGGGAACGCCGGAGGAGTTGTATCTGCGACCGCGTTCAGAGTTCGCAGCCACGTTCGTCGGAGGGGGCAACGTCGTGGTGGGGCGCGCAGAAGGAGACCGCATACGCTTGGGGCAGGCCCTCCTTCCCTTGCCACCCGGCGCCCCGGCGCACCCCGAAGGAGCCTCGGTGCGCATCCTGTTCCGGCCGGAGTCTGTGTACTTGTCGCTGCAGCCTTGGGATGAAGAGCAGAACGTCTACCCCATCGGGCAGGGGACCGTTGGACCACGGGTCTTCGCCGGCAGCGTCGAACGCCTCAAAATACGGGTTCCTGGCCTGGCCGGGAGTCGAACGCTTGCTCCAAGGCCCGGTTATGGTCAAGAGGTGGCGACGATTGAGGCTGCGCAGCCGACTTCGCACGGTGAGGAGGGCGTGTTCCGGGAGGGCGAGGAGGTGTGGGTAGGCCTACACACGTATCACGTCCTGGAGCCGGCAGGGCTCAAGCTGCTCGTCCTCAGCGCCGCTCCCGGCGAAGCAGATGCGCCGGCCGAGCAAGGGGCACGGCTGGCGCACGCACTCCGGGCTCCGGGAGCGCTTCTGTCGGTGGCCGGCTCGAGTGAGGCTGTAACCACCGCACGCTCGGCACTCGATGAGCTTCGCCACCGGTGGCCGGGAGCGCACGTACCCCAGCTGGATGTGAGGGTGAGGGTCGGCGATCCCGTGGGGGAGGTACTGGCCGAAATCCAGGAGGGACATTACGAATTGGTCGTGGCGGGGAAGGGCATGGACGGGCGCATCGGCAAGCTCGTGCGGGAGATCCTTGAGCAGGTGCGGGTACCTGTTCTCGTTGCGGGCACAATCCGGCCGGAGATTCGAAAAGTGCTTGTTTGCACAGCGGCGGGAGAGCCAGGGAAGAGCGACGTGCGCTTTGGTGGACGTCTGGCCCTACGTGTGGGGGCCCAGGTCACGGTGCTTCACGTGCTGCCGAAGGACGATCCATCCGTCAAGAGCAGAGCGGAACGGCACTTGGAGGCATCACGACTGACCCTACAGACGCTTGGCCTGACAGTCGACACAGCGATCGGAGCTCCTCCGGCGGTTGAGCGCATACTGGAAGTCGCTCGCTCGGGAGACTACGACGTAGTGGTCATCGGGGCGCCTCCTCCCCGCTCCCCCAGGCAACTTCGGGGCCAAGAGATGGCCGACCAGATCGTCGCCGGCGCCGACCGTCCCGTCCTGGTGGTACCGATGACCGAGTAAAGGAGCCGACGAGAGCCCCTCACCAGCTGCCCGCGCCCGACCACAGGCAAACACCGGTCCGCGGTGCCCGTGGGCTTTATCAGTGCCTTCTTCGTGCCCAACAGGTTTCCTCATAGTGTGTTGGAGCCCAGGGGAGCCATGCGAAGCAGGATCAGCCCCCCGAGGCGAACGAACGTCTCGGATGTACCGCTATCAGAACCCCGGCCGATATGTTGTATCATTGGTGTAGGTGCTCGGACAGAATTTGCTTGGCAAGCAACGTGAGCCCGCGGCGGGTTTCCAAGGGTTGGTTAACGGAGCACCCGTGAGCGAAGGTGGCGGAATTGGCAGACGCGCTGGCCTTAGGAGCCAGTGCCCTCTGGGCGTGCGGGTTCGAGTCCCGCCCTTCGCACCAGCCTTGAAGCGGACGGGGGTCCACGCCTATAATCAGCTAGCAAGCGGGAATAGCTCAGCTGGAAGAGCGCCACCTTGCCAAGGTGGAGGTCACGGGTTCAACCCCCGTTTCCCGCTCAGGCCATCCACGCCGGGGTGGCGGAATTGGCAGACGCAGGGGACTTAAAATCCTCGGAGCTTGCGCTCGTGCGGGTTCGAGTCCCGCCCCCGGCAGGAGCGGGGTGGAGCAATTAGGAAGCTCGCCGGGCTCATAACCCGGAGGCTGGTGGTTCGAATCCACCCCCCGCAACCAGAGAGAGGCGGTGTAGCTCAATCGGCAAGAGCGCGCGGCCCATAACCGCGAGGTTCAGGGTTCGACTCCCTGCACCGCCACAGCGCAGCCCGGGGCCCGCGTGAACAGGCCGCAATCCAGAAGACGCAGGGACTGGTCGGGGCGCTGTGGAACAAGAGGCAGCCTGGCACGGGGATGTAGCTCAGCTGGGAGAGCGCCGCGTTCGCAACGCGGAGGTCGGCGGTTCGAATCCGCTCATCTCCACCAAACTGCAAACCGTCCTTCGGGAACGCTTCTTGGGTAAGGTGCCTTTGTTGACCCAACCGGACCGATGTAAGGCTAATGCAGGGCTCGGGCGAAGCCAACGGTCTGTGAGCGTTGTCGACGGGTTGTTGCTGGCCACCAGCAAACGCTCCTTGGGGTCCGTCACTTTGCTGGGCTGATCGGAAGCGTTCGACGCCTGATATGCTTTCGGTCTATCACAACCAGCGTGCGGGCGAGTTCCTCGGCCCTCCTTCCCGATCGCACGAACCCGATGCTATCTGCTTCCTTTCTCCAGCGCAGCACCAGAAACGGCCGACGGAGCGGCCATGGCGAAGATCACTCCTCGATGACCACGACCGCCTCTCGGGCCCGAACGGTGAGATCTGCCGTCACCGCAGCATCAGCGTAGCCGGGCGCCTCCCAGCCGTCCTGGGTGGGGAGGAAGCCCTCGGGTACGCGAATCTCCTCGGGCACCCCGTCGAGGCGAAGGCGGAGGGCCGTCGGGGGGCGGACGCGTACCGTGAGGTGACCCCGCTCGGTGTCGACCGAGCCACGAAGCGACGTGGCGAGGGGTAAGGACACGGAGCCCTCTCCGCCTCCCAGTGCGAGATAGAGGTTTGTGACTCGAAGGGCGGAAAGGTCGAGTTCCGTGTGCCCTCCTGCTGCGTCTACCGCCAACCGAAGCGGGACGTTCGGTGTCAGGAAGACCTGCCACGCGAACTCCCGGCGATGCGGCTGCCACGTGATCTCGGAGTCCCCGCGCGCCCGCAGAGAGACTTCGGTGTCTGTAGCCTCGATCCTGACCATCTCACGGAGTGTCTCGCCCCAGCCCAGGGTGGCCGTCCCTTGGACAAGGGCCTCCGGATCCTGGCTAGGGGCAAGGTGCAACCTCCAATGTCGTTCGGAGGCCAGAGCCACCTCCGCCGCTGGTGCGTCTTCCAACGGCACCGAGAACTCCTCGATCCTCGTTCCCAACGTGACATGAGTGCTTGACTGGAACCAGAGAAACGCACCAGTGCCCATGGCTGCAAGCACAAGGACCACACCGACGGTGCTCCACAGCCTGCGGCCCAGGAGAAGGTCGAGCCCCAGGAGGATGATCAGTACTGGCCACCAATCGCGCAGTATGTCGCCGAGGTTCCAATCCAGCACACCCAGGTTGCGCAGGAGAAAGAGTATCCCCAGCGTGACGATCACCACCGGGAACAGAAGGCCGCGCGTGCGCATGGCACTACCCCCTTCGGCCCCGCTGGAGGAGCAAGGCCAGCCCGATCACGATCAGAACCGCAGGCCAGATGACGCGCCACCGCATCCACCACAGGGCCGGGATCCCCAAGTTATGAAGGAGCACGATCGCGCCGATGACCACGAGTGCGATTCCGATGGCCGGCGCAACCCAGGCGTCGCCTGCCCGGTCGGCGTGGCGGACACGGTCGCCGATGTCGCGTGCTTTGTCCGCGATTTCCTGCGCTCCATCCTCGATCCTCTGCTCGGTCGAGGACACCTCGGTTGCACCCTCCTGGGGGAGGAGCAGCCACAGGGCGAGGTACAGGATGAGCCCTGTGCCGCTTGCCAGGAGAAGGAGGAGGAACACGAGGCGGACGATGTTGGCATCGACACCGAGGTACGCGCCCAGCCCGCCGCATACCCCGCCGAGGATCGCATCGCTGCGGCTCCGGTACAGGTTGCGCTTCTTCTCTTCCATGGAATCCTCCGTACTCCGACATTGCCCGTTCGGCTCAGCCGTCATGTCCTGAAGCCTCACGATTGCGCCCAATAGCGCAAGTGTAGTGCTTGTTCGACCTGTGTGCCGCCGTCGGCGCTGCGCTCGACCCCTCTGAAGAACCCCCGCTCCGGCCCTGGGGTAATGAGACAGTGCGGCTACCGTTGACTCCCAGGGCCAAGAGGTGACCCCTGGGTCAACCCTTGGACTTGAACTGTACGTGGTTGGGTCCCTTGGAACGGCGGTACCAGGAACGCACGAGGCCCACGAGTGCACCTCCGGTGGACATCCCGAGCACATAGACGATCAGCGCCAGCACAAAGAGCGGAAGGGTAACACGTATCGTCAGGAACGAAACAGTCACCGACTCCAGATTCTGTGCCATGAAGATGATCAACACAACCGCCACCACGATGACCAACGAGCCATAGACGTATTTCATAACACCCCTCCTTATACCCAATATGCTAGCCATGGCGTATGTGTGAACGCAAACGTACGATGCTTGGCTTGCGCCGCCGGCCCGGCCGGAACTACGGTGGGCCAAACGGGGCCATGTGTGTTAGCATCTGATCGGTCTTTACGCTGTACAACAGCCGGGGAGCATGGGGGGCCAGTGATGAGAGCAGGCAATTGGATACTAGGTGGAACGTTGCTCGTCGTGGCCGGTCTGCTGACCGCGGTGTTGATTGTGCTTGTGAGGGTCATGGAGGACGGTGTGCAGCTTCATATCGCCCACCCGGTCGAGATAACCGGGAGCATGGATCCCCAGGAAGCACAGGTAACCGTGGTTCTTGCTGAGCCAGTCGTCTTGGAGATGTCCGAAGAGGTCGATGTGCGAGCCCGCCTTGAAGGGGGCGATGTGTACCCCTGTGAGTCGGGTATTCTGCTCCCCGTACGGTGGAACATGCTCACCGGGCGGCTCGAGTGGGAGTGCGTCGAGCAAGAGGGTGTGGATGGCGACCGCTAACCGGCCCGGGGTTGCACGTACAGGCCGATAACGCCCGCCGGGCGAACCAACGAAAGGAGCACGCGGATGGAGCTGCACGACCGGTTGCAGATACTGTCGGATGCGTTCGGGGTGGCCGGGTTCGAGGACGAGGTACGAGGCGTGATCGAGGGGATGGTCCGGCCGTTGGTGGACGACTGCAGGGTGGATCAGCTGGGAAATCTGATCTGTACACGTGGTGAGGGGCCTGTGGTGATGCTTGACGCGCACATGGACGAGGTAGGCTTCCTGATCAGATGGATCGAAAAAGATGGGTTCGTGCGCCTTACGGCCTTGGGGGGTTGGGACGAGCGTCTCCTTCCGGGGCACCGGGTGACGTTCCTCACGCGGGAGGGGCAGCGGGTGGAGGGGGTGTTAGGGGCAACGCCGCCGCATCTTCTATCCGCTGAGGAAAGGAAGAAGTACGTGCCCCTAGAGGATCTTGCTGTGGACGTTGGGGCGCAGGATCGAGAGGAAGCGGAGCGCTGGGGGTTACGAGTGGGAACACCGGCAACCATCCATTACCCGTTTCGTAAGATGCAAGGGGATTACGTTACAGGGAAGGCGTTCGACGACCGGGCGGGCTGTGCGGTCGCGATTGACCTTCTTTCGCGGCTAGAAAACGAGAGGTTGCCCTACAAGCTGGCGGTGAACTTTGCGGTCTGTGAGGAGGCGGGGCTCCGCGGCGCGCGCACTGCCGCCTGGCAATTGTCTCCTCAACTGGCTTTGGCCTTAGAGGGGACCATTGGGGCCGATGTCCCTGGAGTGCCGGAGGCCAAGCAACCGGTGAGGTTAGGGAAGGGGCCGGCCCTCACCGTTGCCGATCGCTCCATCGTCGTTCGACCCCGAATGGTCCAGTTCCTAGAACGGTTGGCCGAAGAAGAAGGTGTCGCTTATCAGTATAAACTCCCTTCATATGGGGGGACTGATGCAGGGGCCATACACTTGGTCCGCGGAGGAGTCCTTGCCGGAGTGGTATCGGTCCCCTGCCGGTACATACATTCGCCGGTGTCCATGCTGCGCCTCGCCGACCTTGAAGACACCGCCCGCTTGGTGGTCAGCTTCGTCCGTCGGGCTGGTGAACTCCTATGCTGAGGGGTGATCGCCATTTTCCTCGTTCTCCAAGTACTGGACGATCGCCTCCACGACGAGCCAGTTCACCGAGCGCTCCCTTTTTTCCGCGAGATCGGCGAGCCTCTCTACCGGGCGGAGGGCAGCCTTGTCACGGGAAAAATATACTGACAATAACGGCCGTGTGCTCATTTCACACCTCCTATCCATCAGTTTCACACCACCCAGAGCAAGTATACTCGATGTGGGCTCAAGTGTAAAGGGGGTAGATAGAGTGACTAGGAGGATTTATGTGCGGATATACGGTCATGTGCAGGGCGTCTTCTTCCGGGATAGTGCCCGCGATGAGGCGCTAAGATTGGGACTTTCGGGGCATGTGCGAAACCTGCCCGATGGAACCGTCGAGCTGGAAGCTGAAGGGCCGCAAGGTTCGCTTGAAGGGCTTGTAAGCTGGTGCCGCCACGGTCCTCCGGCGGCTGCGGTGGAGCGAGCGGAAGTGGAATGGGGTGAGCCGACGGCCCGGTGGGCGGACTTCACCATCAGCGGATGAACTAAGCTACACTTGCCGGCCCGAGAAGGGTGCTCTTCCGGCGTATCTGTGCGCACTACGGGACAGTACCTCGGTAGAGCTTAGGCACAGCGGAAACGCCTCGCCACGTAGCGTCACTCTACCGTGACCACCCGTACCAAGTTGGTGGTGCCTGGCTGCAGAAAGGGTATTCCTGCGGTGAACACCACCTGTTGGCCGTCCTCCACCAAACCTGCACTGCGTGCAGCGGTCAATGAATCGGCGAGGAGTTGGTCGGTGGCCGTTGCCTCGGGAATGAGTATTGGGTATATGCCCCACACGCCCTCCAGCTTTCGCGCCACCTGGGCGCGGGTTGTGGCGGCTATCACGGGTGTTCGGGGACGAAACGCCGCCAACAGGCGTGCCGTCTTGCCCGAATATGTGGAGCAGACGATGGCTTCCGCCTTGACCCTCTCTGCTACTCGAAATGCGGCCTCAGCCATGGCGGCCGGAATCTGCCCCACCAACTCGTCGCGCAGGCCGTGCTGGGGCAGTGCCTCGCGGTCGGACTCGGCCACCGCGGCTGCCTGCGCCATGACCTCCACTGCAGCCACTGGGTTGCGGCCGATCGCTGTTTCGGCTGACAACATCACTGCGTCGGCGCCGTGCCACACGGCCGCCGCTACGTCAGCCACCTCGGCACGTGTGGGGGTGGGGTTGTCGATCATCGACTCCAGCATCTGGGTCGCCACTACCACCGGCTTGGCATGTACATTACACAGGTGCACCAGGCGCCTCTGGACCAAAGGAACGCGGTAAGGATCCAGCTCCACGGCGAGGTCTCCACGGGCTACCATCGCTCCGTCAGCGGTTTCAACGATCTCCCGGAGGTTTTGCACGGCCTCCGCCAGTTCGACTTTGGCCAAGACCCACGGACCGTCGGTGCCCAGAAGCTCTCTGGCCACGCGTATGTCTTCTGCGGTGCGGGCAAAGGACAGGGCCACGTACTCCAGCTCCAGGTCTTGAGCCATCTGGAGCGACCGTTTGTCCTCGCTGGTGAGGACGGGGAGGGGGAGCGCTATGCTAGGTACGCTCACCTTTTTCCCAGGATGAAGCGTTCCGCCCACGACCACCCGACAGCGCAGTCCCCCGGCGGAGGTCTGTTCCACAGAAACCAGTTCCATCGCCCCGTCCGCAAGGAGGATGCGGGCACCCGACGGGACATTGTCAGCCAGCCCATCGTGCGAGAGCTCTATACCTCCCGGGCCGAGGACGATCTCCTCCCCGGACTTCAGCTCCAGGGGTTGCTCCAGTCCGTGGATGCGTACCTCCGGACCGCGTGTGTCCAGCATGATGCCCACCACGCAGCCCGTGTCCTCGGACACTTTTCGGACTGTGCCCACGGCGTTCTCGTGTTGCTCCGGCGTGCCGTGGGAGCAGTTAATGCGCACCACGTTGATCCCCGCTTGCACCATAGAAGTAAGCACTTCCGGCGCCTCGGAGCTGGGTCCCAGGGTGGCCACGAGCTTCGTTCTCCTCATCGCGGTTCTAGAGTAGCGTGGGCAAGCTTGCGACGCCAGTTGTGCGTGAGGAGGCCTGTGGATAAGCTATTGTGTGGTGGCCAATGACAAGCGCTTTGAGCGCTCTAATCGCTTGCGGCGCCGTCGGGATATCGAACGCGTGTTCCGCAGCGGGGTGCGCCGTGAGGGGCGGTTGTTCTCGTTCCGCATTTTGCCCAAGATGGACCCTACGCCGCGACTGTTGGTAGTGGCGGGGAGAAGAACCGGTCCGGTGACCAGGCGCAACCGCATAAAGCGAGGTGTTCGGGAGGGCTTCCGGGCCAACAAAGACCTATTCGCCCATCGAGACGTGGTGGTGTTGGCCCGACCCGAAAGCGGAGAGTTGGCACCGGGCGAGATCGCCCGCAGGTGGGTGCAGGAGTATCAGGAGGTAGCAAGTGGCCCAAGAGATCCTGTTGACGAAGGAAGGTTACGAGCGGAAGAAAGCTGAGCTGGACCGGCAAGAGAAGATACTGTACCAGGATATACCGGAGAAGCTGCGTTTGGCCAAGGAGCACGGCGGAGACATACGGGAAAATAAAGAGTACGTGTACCTGAAGGAAGAACAGGAATTCGTCGAACAGGAGGTCCGTCGGCTCCGTGAGCTACTGGAAAATGCACGCATAATCGCTGAGCATGAGATGAGTTCTGACGAAATAGGCATTGGAACCAATGTTCATCTTGAGGATGTCGCGACCAAAGAGCTATCCACGTACAAGCTCGTCTCATCGGCTGAGGTCGATCTGTTGCGTAATCAGATTGGTGTTGACTCGCCGGTAGGAGCGGCACTCATGGGGCAAGGCAAAGGGCAGACAATTGTGGTGCAAGCCCCTGCAGGCAAGGTGAAGTACCGCATCCTGGGAATAGAGAGGGGTTAGGGTGAGCGAGGTCGACCTCATTGCCTCCCGTCGCGATAAGCTCGCGAGAATAAGATCCCGCGGGGTGGATCCCTATCCCAGACGTTTCCACCGCTCCCACACCATTTGTGAAATACGCAGCTCTCACTCGGAGCTGGCCTCTGCTGCCCGAACCGAGCACGAGGTACGGGTGGCCGGTCGGGTGCTTAGTTTCCGCAAGATGGGCAAGGTTGCATTTGTCGATCTGGGGGACCTTACCGGGCGTATCCAGCTATACGTATCGCGCGAAATACTAGGAGAGGAGGAATTTCGGGCATTCACCACCGAGCTCGACTTGGGCGACATCGTGGGGGCGTGGGGCGTCGTGATGACGACCCGCAAGGGGGAACTGTCGGTTGAGCTGGCCGGCTTTGCGATGCTGGCGAAGGCGTTGCGGCCGCCCCCGGAAAAATGGCATGGGCTGCGGGATGTGGAGAAGCGCTACCGCCACCGGGCGCAGGATCTCATGTCGCGGGAGGAAGCACGGGATATGCTCGTCAAGCGTGCCCTGGTCCTCCGCACGATGCGCAGCTACCTCGACGAGCAAGGGTTCATCGAGGTGGAGACGCCGGTGTTGCAGCCCATTCCGGGCGGGGCAACCGCGCGGCCGTTTGCCACCCACCATAACGCGTTGGACAAGGAACTGTACCTTCGTGTCGCACCCGAACTCTACCTGAAGCGGCTGCTTGTAGGTGGATTGGAGCAGGTGTATGAGTTGGGCAAGAGTTTCCGCAACGAGGGAGTGTCCACCCAGCACAATCCGGAGTTCACCTCACTGGAAGCATACCGAGCCTATGCCGACTACCGAGACGCAATGGTGCTCACCGAGGAGCTGGTGGAACGGTGCGCGGTTGCCGTTCGCGGGGGGAGTACACTAGAATATCAAGGCCGGGAGATGAACTTTACCCGACCGTGGCGACGTCAGCGGTTCATGGACGCGGTTGCCTCGTCCACAGGAGTGGATGTGGAACGACCGCTGGATGAGTTGTGGGCCGAGCTCAAGCGCCGCGACTTCGAGCTGCCGGAACACCTGCGTCGCGGGCCTAAAGGCAAGGTTCTGGAGCACCTGCTTGAGACCTTTGTTCAGCCCAGTCTATGGGATCCGACCTTCGTGGTGGACTATCCGCGCGACATTTCGCCGCTTGCCAAGTGTACTCAGGAGCGGTCCGACCTGGTGGAGCGCTTCGAGCTGTACATCGGTGGCAGGGAAGTTGCCAACGCCTTTACCGAGCTCAATGATCCCGATGACCAGCGAGCACGGTTTGCCGAGCAGGACAAGCTTCGGGGGGAGGGGGACGAGGAAGCGCAACACACGGACGAAGATTTCCTGGCCGACCTGGAGTTGGGGATGCCCCCAGCGGCGGGGGTGGGCATCGGAGTGGACAGACTGGTGATGGTGTTGGTGGACGCGTCTTCGATTCGAGAGGTCATTGGCTTTCCCCTGATCGGTGAGCGCCGATGAGCTTGGGAGGGTGCTTGTCACGGGTGTTTGGGAAGACAGAGACGTTACTCGATCGGTTTGGGGAACGCATACTGCTTGCAGATGAATACGTAGTCGATTGGCTCAGCGGTCACCCCCTTATGGGGCGCCTGGAGGTGCTGTGGGTAGCGGCGACACAGTTGGGCGATGGCTACGTGTGGGGGGTATTGGGCCTATACCTTATTCTGTTCGGCAACCGGGTGGATCGGCTCAACGTTCTGGTTGGTCTAGGCGTGATCATGGTCGAGATCACCGTGTTCCGTGCGTTCAAGGCGTTGTTCGCCCGACCCCGCCCCGCGCTCGCCGGACGGCCGCCGCGCATGTGGTATTTGGATACGTTCGCCTTTCCCTCAGGGCATACTACAGTGGCGTTCGGCATGGCTTATCTGGTGACGCAGCTCTACCCGACAGTGCTCACGGTGGCGGCGGTCTATCTGCTGGCCAGTGCGATAGGTATCTCGCGAATTTATCTGCGAGACCACTATCTCATTGACGTCATTGCCGGAGGCACTCTAGGCACTGTGATCGCCTACGTGATGCTCCCGGTGTTCGGTCAGTTAATCCATACAGCGAGGTGGTAGGATGGATTCTCTTTTTTCTCAGCGTGTGCTGAAAGCACGACGCTCCGCAATTCGCGAGCTTCTGAAGCTCACGGAGAAGCCGGAGATCATCTCCTTTGCCGGGGGTATACCGGACCCGGATACATTCCCCCGAGACATTCTGGCGGAAATCTCGGCCGACGAAATAAGGAACAACCATCATAAGTCCCTGCAATACACAACTACCGAGGGAAAACGTCCCCTCCGACAGGAGATCATCAACTTCCTGGCCGAGGATGACATGCACTACGACATGGAACAGGTCATCATAACAAGCGCCTCACAACAGGGGTTGGATCTCGTGGCCAAGGCGTTCTTGGACCCCGGCGACGCAGTGCTCTGCAGTCTGCCCACCTATCTGGGTGCAACAATGGCGTTCAACGCCTTCCAGGGCCAGCTGGCGGGGGTTCCCCTGCTGGATGACGGGATGGATATGGATGTGTTGGAGCAGCAGATCCGCAACATCCGGGACAACAGAGGGCGTCCCAAGCTGATCTACGTGGTGCCCGATTTCCAGAACCCCGCCGGTGTGTGCTGGAGCGAGGAAAAGCGCCGCCGACTGCTGGAGATTGCGTCCCGGGAGGGATTGCTCGTGGTCGAGGACATGCCCTACCGGAGTCTGCGTTTCTCCGGCCAGCCCAAGCCAGCCATTGCTTCCCTGGATAGCGAGGGCCGGGTGATCGTCTTGTTCACGTTTTCCAAGTTGTTGTCCGCGGGGCTGCGGCTCGGGGCCATAGCAGCGACCGAGGATATCGTGGAGAAGCTCGTCACCATGAAGCAGGCCACCGACCTGTGTACTCCGGCCCTTACGCAGAGGCTGGCTGCACGGTTCATGCAGGAGCACAGTTTGGCCGAGCACATCCGGAGCATCTGCCCGCGCTACCGGGTGAAGCGCGATGCCATGGTGAACGCCCTGGCCAATCACATGCCCAAGGGTCAGGGGATCAGCTGGACGGAGCCCGAGGGAGGGTTGTTCGTGTGGCTTAGGTTGCCCAGCGAAGTCAAGACCCTCAGCATGATGGATCGGGCCGTCGAGCATGATGTTGCCTATGTGCCCGGGGAGCAGTTCTTTGTCGACGGTAGCGGCCAGAACACGATGCGGTTGTCCTTCTCTTTGGTCAGCCCTGAGCAGATTGAGGAGGGGATTTCCCGGTTGGCCAAGGTGGTGGGCGAGGAGATTTCCGCACCGCAGAGCACTTGAGGGCATACGCTGACCAACGAGGGTGGGGCCGCCGACAGCGTTCCATTGCGGTCGGCGGCCTCGTTTGTGGTGAAGGCAGCCACAAGCCGCCCTTGACTTCATAATGAACCAGAGATAGTGTATATGGCGGTCTCTTGATGTGTAGAACCGGTTAATGAGTAGAGACGCACTGGGAGTGGTGACTGTGGTGCGGCGGAGCGCTGGACCGCGTTGCAATGTTGATGACTGCCCTGCGTTCGCCGGTTGTGTGCTGGGGGGTCCGGGCGGGGAGCAGCCCTGGCGGTCGACGTGGCTGGTCAAACTCCGAATCCTGGCCGGGCTGGACGTATTTCACCAGGGTGCCCCGCAGGCCGGTGCGGTGGTCCTGTGCCGGGGCGTTGCTCGGTTGTACGCCCGTGTGGCTGAGGGCAAACAGGTGCTGCTCCGGTTGAGCCAACCTGGGGAGCTGCTGGCCATGCCCACGCCATTGCCCCACGCATATTCGTGCCGAGCGGAAACCGAGAGCTGGGTGGCCACGGTCGACCGGGCAGCGATCCGGGCGTTGGTGAGACGGGATGCGCTCTTGGGCTCGGCCATTCTGGGGATCATGGCCGCGCAGAACGCTTACTACGTCCAGCGGATTGTCGCATTGGCCAGCCAGGGGGCCCGCGGTAGGTTGGCGGACGCCCTGTATGGACTACTGACCGACCCCCGGTCCGGCGTGCCGCAGACCCTGCCGGTACAGCTCTCGGCCAAGGACCTGGGGGAGATGGCCGGGTGCAGTAGACAGACTGCGAGTTCGTGGTTGTACAAGCTGCAACGGACGGGTGTGATCGCGCGGGGCGATGGGGCAATCCGTGTACTGCGGCCGGACCTGCTTTCGGCTATGTCACAGCGCTGAGTAGCTACCTTTCTCTATCTCCGGGTTGGGCTGTCCTGACCTCCACCAGGTTGTTTTTTCGTAAAATTCTCGCGATGGATGTGCGTGCTTCGGTTGATGGGGGCACCCGCTATGTCGAATGCGCGCAAGTGAGGAGCTATGGTGAGCGAACACGAGTACCGTCCGGATGGGATGACCGAGCCTGTGGAACTGGAGCGTGAGCGCCCACGCCGCGTTCGCTGGACGCTCGGTTTCCTTGCCCTGGGGCTCGCGCTGGCGTTGTTGCTTACGGTACTCCTGCGCATGGCGATGCCCGGCCGTGTGTCGTGGGGCAGCGGTGTACTCCTGGGGGATGGCTATGTGCTTACCGGGGAGCATGTCATCGAGGGCGGGCGCAGCTACACGGTTCACTGGGAGGGGACGACCTACCAGGCTGAACTGGTCGAAGCCAGTCGCTCGCAGGATCTGGCGTTGCTCGAGGTGGATGGACTTGAGGCCGACGGCGTTTCGTGGACAGGCTGGCGCACGCTCGGGCCGGGTGACCTTGTGGTGGCGGTTGGGTATCCGGCGGGGCAACCACAAGCGTTGTCCGTAACGGGGGAGGTGCTCCGGGTTGGGGAACGTGTGAGGACTCCGGGAGATGTTGTGCTGAGCGACGTGGTGCTTGTGTACGGGGCATACGAAGGCGGGATGAGCGGGGCGCCGGTTGTGAACATGTGGGGGGAACTCGTGGGTTTGGTGAGCGGTACGCTCTCCGGGGGAGATGAGGGCGCGGTGGGTCTGGCCATCTCCGCGGCGTCCGCCCGTCGCTGGCTGGCGGAGGTCGCGCCGGATATAGTCCTTCTGGATGAGCAGATGGGGGACCAGGTTGGCTTGTCCCAGGCGGCGGAAGCCGCCCGGGACGCAGTGGTTCGCGTGGAGGTGCCCCTGCACCCTCTCCAGGGGCGTGGCTCCGGTTCCTAGAGTGTGTCGGCCGCGGCCCGCACAGGACGGCCCTGACGTGCTAAGGCGGTGAAACAGTGGAGCGCGAGCGCAGGTTGGCCGCTGTGATGGTCACTGACATCGTGGGTTACACCGCGCTTACTCAGGAGGATGAGGAGCGCACGCTGGACGTTCTTGACGAGCACAGCGCTATTCTGCGGGGAGTTTTTGAGCGTCACGGTGGGCGGGAGGTCAAGTCCACTGGGGACGGGTTCCTCGTTGAGTTCCCGAGTGCTCTGTCGGCCATACACTGCGCCCTCGCCGTGCAGAATGCTTTAGGCAAGCGCAACGCGGAGGTTCCGGAAGGGCATCATCTGCAGGTGCGGATCGGGCTTCACGTTGGCGAGGTTGTGCCGCAGGATGGGGACATCCTTGGCGACGGGGTGAACATCGCCTCTCGGGTCGAACGCCTGGCTCCTCCGGGAGGCATCGCCCTGTCGCAGCAGGTATACGATCAGGTGCACCATCGGGTAAACGTGCAGTTCGTCAGCTTGGGCAAGCAGGAGCTTAAGAACGTGCGGCTGCCGGTGGAAGTCTATCAGGTGGAAGGGGAGTCCCCGCGCGGGAGGCTGCCAAAGCGCGAACGCAGCCGGATCGCAGTGCTTCCTCTGGCCAACACCAGTCCCGATCCTGCTGATGCGTACTTCGCCGACGGTATGACCGAGGAGCTGATCTACCGACTGTCGCAGATCGGCGGGCTGCGGGTGATCGCCCAGACCTCGGTCATGCCTTACCGCGGAGCGAACAAGCGCATCTCACAGATTGGCGAGGAACTGGGAGTGGGCGTTGTCCTCGAGGGGAGCGTGCGCAAAGCGGGCAACCGTGTCCGGATCATGGCGCAGCTTGTGGACACACGAACGGAGGAGCACCTGTGGTCCTGTGCCTATGACCGAGAGCTGGAAGATGTNTTCGCCCTGCAGAGGGACATCGCCCACCAGGTGGCACAGGCCNTGGAGGTGACCCTNGTCGCGGGCGAGCGCAGGCAACTGGCCAAGGAATCCACACAGAACGTGGAAGCCTACACCCTNTACTTGAAGGGTAGGCACTTCTGGAATCAGCGTACCCAAGACGGATTGGAGCGAGGTATCGACTATTTTCAGCGTACNCTGGAGGCCGACCCTGGTTTCGCNCCGGCCCACACGGGTCTCGCGGACTCGTTNGCTGTCCTCACTGCTCTGGGGTTCATGTCGCCGGAAGAGGGATATCCNATGGCCGAGGAGGCGGCGTTGGAGGCGCTCCGCCTCGACGATGCGCTGGCAGAGGCCCATGCGTCGCTGGGGCTGATCCGGTGGCATTACGGCCGCGACACCAGCCAGGCCGAACGGAGTTTGCGGTATGCCATTGAGCTGAACCCCAACTACGCCACCGCCCATCACTGGTATGCGCTTGTGTTGACCGCCACGGGGCGGTTGGAAGAAGGTGTAAAAGAGATCAGCCGGGCGTTGAAGCTCGACCCGTTGTCTCAGGCCATCAACTCCGATGCCGGGAAGATACTGACCTTGGCGCGCCGGTTTGTCGAAGCACGGGAGCAGTACCGCACAGCGCTGGAGCTGGCGCCCGGACTAGCCAAGGGAGAGCTGTACACCGGCCTGGCACTGGCTTGCCTGCTGCAGGGGGCGTATCAAGAGGCCCAGACAGCTTTAGACCAGGCTGAACGAGGAGTCGATGCTGCCGACCAGGCGACCCAGGTATGGATCGCCGCGCTGCGGGCATTGGTTTCCTTGCGATTGGGGGAGCAGGATGCGGCGCGCGAGGTGTGGGAAGCGTTAAGTTCTTTGCCTCGCCAGCGCGAGCAAGCCTGTGCTATGGCTGTCCTTGGCTTCGAGCTCGGCGAGTCGGAGCAGGCGTTTTCCTGGTTGGAGGAAGCCTGGGAGCGCCGCGACGGCAACGTCCTGTGGCTCAGAGTTCATCCGCTGCTGGATGGCGTGCGCGACCACCCTCGCTATCAGAAACTCCTGGAGAGGGCGGGCCTCGGAAGCTAGTCTGTGTCCTCGTTCGGAGACTCCGGAAGCAGGGTTTCATCCACCGCCCTGGACCACAGTCTGTCGTCGGGATCGTCCGCATCCCATACACTGACCAGCCCCTCTGCAGTACCCGTAGCCAATTTGCTGCCATCGGGAGAATAGGCCACGGATGTCACCGGGTCCAGATGGTCGAACAACCTATGCTCAGCGCCGGTTCCGACGAGCCACACCCGGGTGCTCTCATCGCGTGAGGCGCTGGCTAAGCGCGAGCTATCGGGGCTGAAAGCAAGATCGCTTACTGCAAGCCGGTGGGTCATAGCGTGTATGACGTCCCCTGTCAGTGCATCCCGCAGCTGAACCACGGCGCCCTCGCTCCCCGATGCAAGGTAAGAACCGTCGGGGCTGTAGGCCAGTGCGTTCACGGTGCTGTCTACGGAGATCGAGCGCACTGGATCACCGGTGTTCGCCTCCCAGATGTGGATCCTCGCGCTGCTTGCAGTTCCGGTGCCGGA
>SL_5KL_010_SEDDRAFT_10000120_pt1 | contig 45046 bp, 41 predicted proteins | sample SodLakKL_010_SED_FD_9118 | JGI IMG/M metagenome (IMG submission 9118)
CTGCTGTAAGCGGGCTGGCAGTGGGAAACTTTCTGCTGGCCGGGGTTGGCTCGCTCGTCGGTGTGGCAGGCATGATCTTAACCCAGCTGATGTGCCGGGCCATGAACCGAAACCTCCCGGCTGTTTTGGGAAGTTTTAAAGTGAAAACAGCCGCTGATCCTGGATTGAAGGATGATAGCAGGGAAAGCGCAGGGGAAGCTAAACCAAAAGGAGCTGCAGTAGAAAAAACACCGGCAGGTGAAAAAGCAGCTGCCCAAACCGATGATGCCCCAACCCTTTTACGCAAGGCCGAAAAGGTGATCATTGTCCCCGGCTACGGCATGGCTATCGCCCAGGCCCAGCAGGCGGTGAAATCCCTGATCGACACCCTGGAAACAGACGGCAAAGATGTAAAGGTGGCTATCCACCCGGTGGCCGGAAGAATGCCGGGACACATGAACGTCCTCCTGGCAGAAGTAGGCGTGGATTACGACAAACTTTATGAAATGGATACCATCAACCCGGAGTTTCCCGAAACCGATGTAGCCGTAGTAGTGGGAGCAAGCGATGTAATCAACCCGGCGCGATTTACGGGATGCCCATATTAAATGTCGCCGAAGCTAAAAATATCATCATTTGCAACCTCCGCATGGATGACGCTTATTCCGGGGTGAAAAACACCCTTGGCGATCAGGAAAATGCCGTGCCCCTCTTCGGTGATGCCGCACAAACAGTACCAAAGCTTTTAACAGATTACCGGAAAATAGCAGCAGATAAAGAACCGGCAGAAACTACCGCCACAGATGCTGAAAGTACATCTGCAAAGATAGCCGAAGCTCCGACGCTCTTGCACAAGGCCGAAAAGGTGATCATTGTCCCCGGCTACGGTATGGCTATCGCCCAGGCCCAGCAGGCGGTGAAATCCCTGATCGACACCCTGGAAACAGACGGCAAGGAGGTAAAGGTGGCTATCCACCCGGTGGCCGGAAGAATGCCGGGACACATGAACGTCCTCCTGGCAGAAGTAGGCGTAGATTATGACAAACTTTATGAAATGGATACCATCAACCCGGAGTTTCCCGAAACCGATGTAGCCGTAGTAGTGGGAGCAAGCGATGTAATCAACCCGGCGGCCACTACCGCAAAAGGAACCCCGATTTACGGGATGCCCATATTAAATGTCGCCGAAGCTAAAAATATCATCATTTGCAACCTCCGCATGGATGACGCTTATTCCGGAGTGAAAAACACCCTTGGCGACCAGGAAAATGCCGTGCCCCTCTTCGGGGACGCCGCACAAACAGTACCAAAGCTTTTAACAGATTACCGGGAAAAATCCGGTTAATAAAAGGTTAGCTGCAACCTTACTGTAAGGAATAATAACCCTGGAAAAATTAATCTGTTTTTTCCAGGGTTATTTCTTCACCTTCGCTGACAACCTTCCAGTCCCCTGGGTTGCCGAGTAAACGTCCAACCAGGTTTACCGGGCTGGCAGGCTTAATTTCGCCGGCTGTTGAAGCGGGAGTTTGTCCAAAAAAGATGCAAAAACTTCTGCCTTCCGGCCAGTAAGCAATATCTCCTTCTTCCACTACCGAAACTGCATTTTCAGGTCCGCTTTCAACAGGAATCGCAAAATAGATTTCTTCCCCCCATGTATTCACTTTACCTTCAACAGGCAGCTTTTCCCAGATCAAGTCTGCTGTATTCGAATTGTTCAATTCTGCTGCCATCTGTACATTTCCGGCTGTTATATTAATTTTTCTGACCATAAATAATTCCCCCTTTCTCATTATTATATCAATATAACCCGGGGCTTCATAATCAAGCTCACTACCGGATCTATGGTATTACCTTTTTAACTCAATATTTCCTTAAAGGCAGACAAAGTTTTTTCGATATCACTTCTATCTATTTCCCGGTTGGTAGTTAAACGGATGCGGTCTGGTTCCATTACTACGGTTAAAATCCCTCTCTTTTCGAGTTCACTGCCCAGTTGATGTACAGACATATTGGTGGGCCTGATAATTACAATATTGGTTTCAACGTCCCCGGGGTTAAACTCGATTCCTTTCATCGTCGAAAGCCCCTCGGCAAGGAAACGGGCATTGGCATGGTCTTCGGCAAGACGTTCGACCATGCTTTCCAGCGCCACGATGGCAGCAGCGGCGATCACACCGGCCTGTCGCATTCCTCCACCCATTCTTTTTCGCCAGCGCCGGGCTTCCTCAATGAAGTCGGCGGGACCGGCCAGGATAGAACCTACCGGGGCGCTAAGCCCCTTGGAAAAGCAAAACTGCACTGAAGTAACACAGGCAGTATAATCTTTAACAGGCACACCTGAAGCAATAGAGGCATTAAAAATCCTGGCTCCATCCAGGTGGATGGGAAGGTTGTGCCGGGCAGCAACCTGTTCAATTTTTTTCATTTCTTTAAGGGGAAAAACCACACCGCCGGCACGGTTATGCGTATTTTCCAGGCAGATTAAAGCAGTGGGGGGTAAATGAATATCATCTTCCCTGATTGCCCACTCTACCAGGGCTGCAGGCAGGATCCCCCTGTTTCCCTTAAGCGGTCTCGGCTGGACTCCCGCAAAAACTGATGCGGCTGCAGCTTCATAGTAATAGATATGGGCATCAGCTTCAATAATTATTTCACTGCCTGGCTTGCTGTGGGTCAAAACAGCCACCTGGTTCCCCATCGTGCCGCTGGCAACAAATAAAGCGGCCTCCTTACCCATTTTTTCGGCAGCCATCTCCTGGAGCCGGTTAACGGTTGGATCTTCTCCATATACATCATCCCCGAGCTCCGCTTCATACATGGCCTTCCGCATTGCTTCAGTGGGACGGGTAATGGTATCGCTGCGTAAATCAATCATCGGTTCTCTCCTCCTGTGTTTTCCCCGGATAAACCAAAGGAAACCGTTTGATTTTCTTTAACTGCTAAACATTTATATAGCCATAATAAATTTAATCAGGAAGCACAAAATAAAACGTAGCCCCCCGGCCCGGTTTACCTTCGGCCCATATTCTACCTCCGTGACGCTCAATAATTCTCTGCACAATGCTCAGGCCAATCCCGGTCCCTGAATATTCCTCATATGAGTGGAGTCTCTGGAAGGCATCAAAAATCTTCTCAGCATAACTCATCTCAAACCCGATGCCATTATCAGTTATATAATAAATTTTTGTTCCATGTTCATTAACAGCTCCAAATTCGATGCGGGGAGAACTGCTATCAGCGGTAAACTTCCAGGCATTGCTCATTAAATTGTCGATAGCAATCCTTAGCAGGGCAGCATCGCCGGTGGCTACCTGTCCGGGTTCAACCATAAATTCAACTTTCCGTTCAGGCTCTGTTTCCTTCAAATAGGCGGCAGAAGCTTCAACCATTGCACTTAAGTCAATCCTGTCCCTGAATATTTCCTGCCTGGTTACCCGGGATAATTTTAGTAAATCATCGATAAGCTCACTCATCTTATAGCTGGAAGATACTATTCTTCCCAGGTAATCCTTACCTTCTTCATCCAATAAAGATTGATAATCTTCAAGCAGCGCTTCACTAAAACCTTTGATACTGCGCAAAGGAGCCCGTAAATCATGAGAAACCGAATAAGTAAATGCTGAGAGTTCTTTGTTGGCCCACTCCAATTCGGCGGTGCGTTCTCTGACTCGTTGCTCCAGTTCCTCGTTAAGTTTTTTTAGCTCCTGCTCGGCAAGCTTTAAACCGGTAATTTCAAGGGAGGCCTCCAGCACTCCCGTAACCCTGCCCTGCTCATCTTGCACAGGTGCAGCGGTTACCTGCCAGTAGCGATCATCCGGTGAATGCACTTCACCACGGCAGATTTCTCCTTTTTGCATCGCCTGTAAACACAGGCATTCTGCGCAAGGCTCAGCTAATCCCATGAAAGCTTCGTAACATTTTTGCCCGATAAATTCTTCCGGTTTTATAGAATGCCCCCTGCTTACTGCCGGATTGGCCCAAAGCACTCGCATTTCATGATCCATGTACTTAACCATTTCATCCAGGTTATCAAGGATAAGTTCTTTTTCATGCTTTTCTTTTTCCATGGCTGCCTGTTGCTTTTTTTGTTCCGTAACATCTTTGGAAACAATCAGGATTCCAATTGGTTTTCCGGCTTTATTATGCAGCAGGGTTATGGTATTATCCAGAATTACTGTCGAGTCATCGCTGGTATACTCTTCAGTTTCAAGGTAATAAATCTTTTCCGAACAATTTACTCCTTGCAATACGGGAGCAATGTTTTTATCATACAAGCGGAAAAACTTTTTCAGAGAATAAGAGGTCATTGTTTCTTCAAGAGTTTTCGAGACCGCTTCGTCAGGGGTAAACCCTTTAATTTTCTTGACTGCCGGACTTACATAAAGATAGCGAAAGTTTAAGTCGAGAATGCTAATGATATCGGCAGTGTTGTCGGCTATCAGGCGGTACTTTTCCTCGCTTTCCAACAACTCCTGCTCTGTTTCCTTAATCCTGTAGTAAAAAAGGAGTAAACCTGAAGTGATCAAGAAAAATAGCCCCGTAAATACCAGGGCAATATTTCTCCTGGCCGCAATAACCGCTTCCATGTCGCTTAAGTAAACCCCTGTACCGATGATCCAATCCCAGGGTTCAAAAGCGGCTACATACGACAATTTTTCCTCATAGCGACCGGCTTGATCATAATACTGCCAGGAGTAGGAAACATGGCCCTCCCCTTCTTCCCTGCTGATATCGACAAATTCCTGGAACAGGGGAAACCCTTCCGGGTCCTCGTAATCATAGACGTCCTCACCTTCCAGCTCGGGACGAAAAGGGTGGACAATTAAGCGGTGATCGACGTCACTAATCCAAAAATAGTCCAGGTCTTCTTCCCCGTAGCGAAGAGATCGAACCAACCGGGCCGCCTCTTTTCTGGCTGTTTCTGAACTTATTGTCTCCCGCTGCTCCAGGTTGTAGTAGCGCTGGAGCACAGACAAGCCGATATCAACCATTTCGCGGGTGTGAAGCATCCTTTCCTGGTAAATATCATCGCGTAAAGAAGGTAAAATAATAAAGATATAAAGCAGCATGATCCCCATCAGCAGAACAAATAAAGCTGCAAGCCGCCTCAGGTAACTTCTTTTTTCCCTGGTCCTTATTCCACCACTGATCATAATCCAAGCTGAACCTTCCTGTTGCCGTCTATAACCTAACATTTCAACAAAACAGCAAGATTTACCTTCATATCAAATAATTTCATTAATTATGCTGTTGGCCTTACTTGATTTGAAAAAACTCTTCATCAAAATCAGGATTGTCCCGGTATCTTTCCATGTAAAACCCCGGCAGGGTTTCAATATGTTGGAAAAGAGAATGATCCACGGAAATTCCGGCACCGTTCAAGGCGTCAACTATCCCCTGTGGCTCGGGAGGGCACCCTTTAGCCGCAAACAGCTGTTGAATGTCCGGATGATCTTTATTTTTAGCATACATGCACTGACCGACTAACACGGTTGCTTCCATTCCGGGGGAAGGTTTCATCACTTTTCCGGTAAGAATCTCTATATTATTCCACGGTTTACCCTGCCAGGCCTGACGGATAGCAGTTAAAATAACCCCGTTCAAACTGGAGCAATAAGAACACATCGTATCATCAAATTTTCGGTAAAAAATTCCTTTTAAGCCCTGTTTGGCCAATGCCCGCGGCATTTCTCCGTTATTATCACTGACGTACGGAAAATCGTATTCATGGTCGGAGGAAACTTGATCAATATTTTCTCCCACTACTTCCAGGTCTGAAAGATCGGTCGGACGCCTTACTTTAGCCTGCGCCTTGTTAAGGTGAGGGACCATTTCCGGATCATACCCCAGGACTTTCGCCCCGACCTTATCGGCAGCCAGGATATCCCGGGAAGCAATTAATAGGTTGCTGCGCCTCATCTTTCCGTCAAATCCCGGACCGCGCTCAAGGCTGTAGATCCCATCAATAATTGTAAGCATGGGAGGCATGGGATCTGCCAGGCGGGCTATATGATAATGCAAATCTTGATCAGGGTTGGCATTGTGGCATTTTTTACGGGAAGGATTGTCGATGGCCCCTTTCAAGTTCTTTAAACCGAGGCTGACTACGGTTTGATTATGGGCCTTTAAAACCGGAATATTGATTAAAAAATCACTTTCAAGGAGATCTGCATTAAAATTTAAAGTAATACCGCCATCCAGTTTTACTTTTTTAAAGGGTCGCTTCATTACATTTATATATTTAACTCCGTACCTTTGATGGAGGGCATGGTAACCGAGACTTTTAAAAGCATGCTCTGGTGTTTCGGTATCTTCCGGATCGCCAACCATACCTTCCCCAATAGTAATATCTGCAATTCCACGTTCTTTTAACAACAATACCACATCTTCGATTACCCTTGATGTAGTAATAACACCCCATTTGGGGAATTCACAGGCTTTAGTCCAATAAACAACGTTTGGTTTAATAAACACCCGGGCATTTGCAGGTAAATCTTGAAATCCATTGCAATCTAATATTGCTTTTTTAACAGATCGATAAGGTTCTTCGTACCTGACAAGCGAAACTTTGCTTAAAGACATCTGATTACTCTCCTTTACCTTGCTTATAAAATAAATCATACCATTTTATTTCACCGGCAATCAACTTTTTACTCTCTTTTTATAGTTTCGCCTGTGATTATAAATTATAAAGCTTTTTATAACAAAGCAGGTATTTAAACCGTAAAAATCGAATTTATAAAATACTTAAATACTAAGGTGCTTTCAACCTGTCATGTCATTATTATACTTATAAGGAAGGTTTTATGAAGAAGATTTCTAAAACAACATTTATGCTTTTGTTAGTTTTAATCGCCTGCTGGACTGCTATTCTTGCCGGATGTGAAAACGAAGAGTACCCCACAGAAGAACCAAAAACTTTAAAACTTGGAGTGCTTGGCCCTTTTTCAGGGGATTCTGCCGAGGTGGGCATGGAATTTAAAGGAGCGGTCAAAATGGCTTTTGACCGGGTTGATAATGAAATAGGCGATTACCGGGTTGAATTTATATGGATTGATTCCCAGTCCGACCCAAAAAACGCAGCAATAGCATACGAAGAAGCAGCCAGAGAGGACGAGATAGATGCCGGCATTTTAAACTGGCACAGTTCAGTGGCAGTTGCAGTTATGGATGCAGCGGCCAGAAACCAGGTTCCGCATTTTTTTGGTTTTGGCGGCACCGGGGTCATTAACGAAAAGTATGAACATGATCCTGAATACTACAGTTACTGGATGGGGAAAACCTGGCCCACCCCTGAAAAATTAACCGGAACATATATTGAAGTTCTTGAGGAAGCAATAAAAACAGAACTGTGGACACCGCAGAATAAAAGAGCTGCCGTATACGGTGAAGACACCGACTGGGGAAAAAGTTTCGGAAACGCAATCGCTTCAGAGTTGGAAAATGCCGGGTGGGAGGTTGTCGAAAAGGTATTCTTTCCCACAGGGGCAACAAAACTTGCCACTATAATCAACAGGCTTGAAGAAGCGGATCCTGCCCTGTTGGCCGGTTCCATCGCAACAGCATCTTCCCTGGGAGCTTTCCTGGAAGATGCCCGGGAGGCAGGGCTGAAAAGTGTAATAATTGCCGATGGATTAGGCTGGATTGGTGAATGGCACGAAACAGCCGGAGCTACTTCTGATTACGTACTTGATCAAAGGCAGGTATGGACAACCGATGAAGCCCTGGATTTCAAAAATGAATTTAAAGAAATTTATGGATTCCCTCCAAGCACTGCCAGCGGTGGCATGGCTTATGATATGAGTTTATTTTTTATTGAGATTGCCAGGGGCACCCTAGAAAAACACGGCGAGTTGAACAGGGAAACCCTTTATCGTTATGGACAGGATAAACTCTGGAGCGGAGAAATATCTTTTACCGATGGTATTATCATGGAAGAATATAAGTACAACCCTGAAACTGTACCGGATCCCCTGGTAGGCGAAGACTATTTTGTTTTTCCGGTCGTTCAATATCATGAAGGGGAGAAAAACATAATCTGGCCCGAAGCTCTAAAAGAAAGTGATTTCATGCTTCCCGGCTACTTAAAAGACTGAGTTTACTTTCGTACCTGTGCTTCAGGTTTGCCACTCCTGGTTTTTATAACCAGTAAAAGGCCGGCACCAACCTTTATCCTTGCCTCAGAACTATTAAACTCGTTACTCAATCCAAGTGTAGAAGCAAATTCCAGGCTGTCTCCCTGTAAAGAATATTTCAAGCCTTCAGTGTAAATATCTTCGCTTTTAGAGCTCAGGGAAAAAAGTGAGAGGTAATCTCCAGGCTCTCCTGCCAGGATAGTCTCACTATTCAACAGGCAGATTTCCTGGGTTTGATCAATAATCCGGGCTTTAATACCTTCCTTTAAGGGAATATTCAATAAAAGCAAATTAACAAAAGCGTGATCGGTCCTTTTGCCCCCTAAAGCCCCTATGATTATAATTTCAGCAGGTTGCAGCGTAACCGCATGATCCAAAGCCAGCTCCAGGTCGGATTTATCTTTAGCAGAAGGGAACTTTATAAAGTGAGGGCCCAGGCCTTCTATTTTTTGCAGATCTTCTAACGAGAGGGAATCGAGGTCCCCGACAACATACTCTGGTTTAAGTTCAAGGGCAAGGGCATGAGCTGAACCGCCGTTTACACAGATAATCAGATCATCTTCATTGATCAGCCTCCGGTAAAAACTATAATTTTCAAGGTCACCATTGGCGATAATGATTACCCGTTTTGATTGAGCCAAAATATTCCCTCTTTTCCGTTTTACCGTCCTTAATTAATTAAATGGCTGTTTTTTTCAACTACTGCCGGGCTGTCGAGTAAAATGCCTGCCGGATTATATTTAAAGCAGGCTGAGCAATCAAAATCCTCAAATTAAAATTACCGGGCCAGGAAAAGGTTTCAGCTTTCGTTTATGCAGGCATTTTCTTGAAAAAATCCTCCAGGCGGGATAACCCTTCCTTGAGGTTATCCATCGAACAGGCATAGGAAATCCTGATATACCCCTCGGCTCCCGGCCCAAAATCAATTCCCGGCGTAACCGCCACCCCGGCTTCCTCCAAAATACGAATTGCAAACGAATAGGAATCGCCGGTATATTTTTTTACATTGGCCAACATATAAAAAGCGCCATCGGGAGGCTCTGCAGGCGCTATCCCTATATCTTTAAGAGCCCGGTATAGATAAAGGCGGCGGTCATTATAGTCGCTAAAGCGCTTCTCAAGCACTTCCGGACTTTCCTGCAAAGCGGCAACCGCTGCCGCCTGGTTAAATGCGCAGGCACAAATAAATAGGTTTTGTTGTAATTTTTGCATGTTCCTGACCAGTTCGCCGGGAGCAATCAGGTAGCCCAGGCGCCAACCGGTCATTATATTTCGTTTTGAAAACCCGTTAATTACTATCGCCCGATCGGTATACTCTAAAATCGAGCGATCGCGTCCGGTATAATTGATCCCATGATAAACTTCATCGGATACAATATATAACCCGAGATCTGCCAGATCTCTAAGCTCTTTTTCACCGAGAACGGCACCGGTTGGATTAGCCGGCGAATTAATTAAAATTCCCTTGACTTTAGGGTTTAAGTAGTTTTCTACATCACTGGCCTTTAATTTAAAAGCATCTTCTTCCCTAACCCGCACCGGTAAAGGTTCTGCTCCGATAAAACGGACAAAATTCGGATAACAGGCATAATAGGGATCCGACATGATCATTTGATCTCCTTGATCCAGTAAAACAGAAAAAGCCAGGAGCATAGCTGCAGATGAACCGGAAGTTACAATGATTTGTTCGGGCTCAACCTTAAGCCCGTACATCCTGTGGTGATATTTAACGATTTCTTCTCTTAGTTCCAATTTCCCCAGGCTGTGTGTATAGTTGGTGTCATTGTCAGAAATGGCCTCTACTGCCGCTTCTTTAATCACGGCAGGGGTTTCTCCACCCGGTTCTCCAAGCTCCAGGTGTATAATAGAAGCCCCGTTTGCTTCCAACTTTTGTGCTTTCTCCAATATTTCCATAGCTAAAAAAGGCTTCATATTAAAAACCCTTTTAGGCATTGCCAATTCTGAAGTTGACTGCCGGTTGTGCAGGGTCAATGATCAGCCCTCCCTTTTAAATTAAATCCTATCCCCTTCTTTTTCTTTTATCAGATCCGCGCAGTATTCAATAATCTCCCTGCGCCTGACAATCCCGATAAAAGTGCCATGGTCATCCACTACCGGAACGAAGTTTTGTTCACTGGCTACGGTTAACAGGTCCACAATTCGGGAGTCAATTCGCACCGGTTTATTCTGTGCCTGGAAAGCAATGTCTTTCAGTTTAATTTTTTCCATCTCGTTAAAGTCAAGATCACGGGTATTCTTCAACTTCCAAAGCAGATCCCCTTCGGTAATTGTTCCTGCATAGTACCCCTGATCATCTACAAGGGGGACTGCCGAATAGCTTTGCCGTTCCATCTTTTCCATGGCCTGGCGCATCGAAGTATCCGGGGTTAAAAGCACCAATTCACTTTTGGGGATCAAAAAAAAAGCAACTTTCATTTAATCATTACTCCTATCTACTTCATTATCAATTACACCACCGCAAATAATCCGAAATCCGGCTTTGCGGTATAGATCAGTTAACCCTGGTTCAAAAAGCACATTTACAGTCTTAATCTGATCAATCCTTAACCTTTCCACCGTTAACTTCAAGATCCTTAAACCAATTCCTTCCCCCTGGTAATCCGGGTGTACAAGAAGGTTGCGGATTAAAGCATCATCAACTCCGTCACTGATCACATCTACAAACCCTACCAGATTATCATGGTGAAAGCAAGCCACAATTAAATAGGAAGAATCAATTATTTTTTCTAGCTGTTTTCGACGTCCTCCCCATCCCACAGCTTCCCTAAGGGAGGCAATTGTTTCAGGACTGATTGATGGATTTTCTATGTAGTTAAGCTGCACCTGTTCACCTCGATTGACAACTGCAATAATATTATAACATCAACAGCTACCTGTAAAAGTAAATATTCCCGGTTCCATGGCACAAAAACTAGATTAAGATCACCGGAAATTTACCAGTCGACCCTCCTGATCATTTGAGGGCTGATCGAAGATAAGCCGGCACAACCGGTTAAAAGCATAGCTTTGACCAGTTCATTATGAATTTTTTTAAGGTACAAACCTACGCCCTCTTCACCATCCCCTACAGCAGCAATGGCAACCGGGCGTCCAATTAAAACTGCTTCCGCCCCCAGGGCAATAGCCTTAAGAACATCTTCACCGGATCGAACCCCACCGTCCAAAATTATTTTGATCGCCCCCTGGACCGCTGAGGCTATCTCCGGAAGCACTTCCAGGGTTCCCGGTGTAAAATCCAGTGCCCTTCCCCCATGGTTAGACACGACAACTCCTGCCGCTCCGCACTCTACTGCCAGTGCTGCTTCATCAGGAGTCATGATTCCCTTTAAGATCAAGGGAAGAGAGGTGCTTTCCACAATTCTTCCAAGTTTATCGACTGATAAAGGGGCTACCGGCTGACCGGCCCGGTTCAAATTATCAAATCCGGCTGCATCTATATCTATTCCGACAGCAAGCGCTCCACTGCCTTCAGCCATCCTAATCCGCTCGATAATTTTATGAACTTCCCGTGGTTTAATTATGGGCACTCCCTTTTTACCGGCTTCTTCCCGGATAGCCTGGAGCCCCATCCCGTAAAGGGGAGGATCGGGAGAGTCTCCGGTAAAGGCTATAGTCCCTGCTGCTTCGGCACCGGCAACCTGCGCTTTGATAAATTTATAATCATCCACTTTCCCTAAAAAATTATAAGTGGTCTCACACATCGGCGCCCCCATAACCGGAAAAGATAGTTTAACACCAAAAAAATCATAACCGGTATCCGGATCTGCAGCATCATGCATTGTTCTCAGGTTCAGTAAAACACGTTCAAAAGCAGCGCGGTTACGGCGAAATCCCGTCCTGCTGCCCCTGCCCCCCATTCCGGGAACCCCGGTAATACAAGACCTGCCATCACACACCGGACAAACTTTGCATATCCCCTTCATTGTATAACGCGCTTTATTAAAAACTTCATCTATATCTTTCAAGTATAAATTTCCTCCTGGTTAAGGCACTCATTTTTTAAGCTAGTACTATGCCGGAGTTGAATGCAAGGGCAAATGAAAACACCCTTGCCAGAGCTGTATCACAGTAAATATGGATTATATCTGCTGTTGATACACTTTACCCGCTTCCGAGAGGGCCTCTTCATGGGAACACTTATGGCCCAGCTGGTTAAAAATTTCTCCAAGCGCTTTTAGCAGGCGCTCGACGTTCTCACGCCTGGAACCATTCCCCATCATACCAATACGCCAGACCCTTCCTTTAAATGGCCCCAGCCCGCCCCCGATTTCTATCAGGTAATCTTTTCGCAAACGTGAACGGACTTCGCTATCCTCAATGTTTTCTGGAATCCATACGGCAATTAAACTCGGCAGCCGGTACTTGTCAGATACAACCGGTTGTACACCTAAAACTTTCAAACCTGCTACCAGAGCGCTGCTGTGCAGTAAATGGCGGGCAAACCTTTCTTCCAGCCCTTCTTCTTTAATTATTGAGAGCGCTTCGAATAAAGCATAAATCATGTTAATAGGAGCCGTATGGTGATAAAACCTCTCTTCTCCCCAGTAGCGGGTTAGAAACGAAAGATCAAGGTACCAGCTTTGAACCTTGCTTTTCCTGTTCCGGAATTTTTCCAGGGCTCTATCCCCAAAAGTTATTGGAGCCAGTCCCGGCGGAGCACCCAGGCATTTCTGGTTTCCACTATAAACAATATCCAAATCCCGTCGATCAACTTCCACCGGCAGACCTCCCAGTGAAGTAACAGCATCGACCAGGACCAGGGCCTCGTGCTTCCGGGCCAGTTCGACCACCGGTTCCAGTGGCTGGCGGGCCCCGGTAGAAGTTTCAGCATGGACCACACCCAACAACTTTACATCAGGATGAGCAGTAAGCGTTTTTTCCAACAAATCCGGTTCTACCGGACCGCCCCACTGCGCTTCGACTTCGATAACTTCAGCCCCGCAACGAGAAGCAACGTCTACCATTCGCTGGCCAAAAACCCCGTTAACCCCGATCACTGCCTTGTCACCAGGCTCCAAAATATTAACCAAAGCAGCTTCCATTCCGGCACTGCCGGTACCTGATACCGGAAAAGTAACCTGGTTGTTAGTTTCAAACACATACCGCAGCAGATCACTGGTCTGGTTCATAATTGCCAGGAAATCAGGATCAAGGTGCCCAAGGGTATGCCGACTAAGCGCTTCTAAAATTCGCGGATGCACGGGACTTGGCCCGGGACCCAGTAACAAAACTTCCGCTGGCTTTTTCATCTGCATTAAATCAACCTCCCTATGATAATAAAAAACCTGTCTACCACCCGAATAGCTTCCCTACCTTTTTTCGAGTTCTTGAACCAAATCAGTCAGAACTTTGCTGGTATTCTCCCTGATCACTACTTCCGCAACCTGGTCGTGATCAGTTGGTTGATTATTGACTATCGACATTTTATCAGCAAAGCGGGGAAGATCGGCAATGGGATAAACCACCAGGCTGCTCCCTATGACCAGCATGAAATCACATTCCCCCTGGATCCTCTGGTGCAGTTCCAAGAAAAAAGCAGGCATGGGATCGCCAAAAAGGACTACGTCGGGCCTGAGCATGCTATGACAGTTATGGCATATCGGCGGAATCCTTTTCAACTCTACCTGGTGCACCAGTTCTTCAAAAGGATATTTCTTTTTACAGCCAAGACAGTAGCCGGTTCGCAGGTGACCATGCACTTCCCAAACATTTTTCGAGCCAGCTCTTACATGAAGTCCATCGACATTCTGCGTAACCAGGCCTTTTAAATAGCCAAGCTCTTCCATCCTGACCAGCATATAATGCCCCTGGTTAGGCTCGGCAGAAGAAATCTTAATGAAGCGGCTAAATCCTTCCTCGTAAAATAAGCGAGGATTGTTATAAAGGGCATCCACTGAAGATGTTTTTAAGGGATCGACGTTTTCCCACATTCCGGTTCCAGGAGAACGAAAGTCAGGAACCCCGCTGTCGGTGCTTATTCCGGCACCGGTTAAAGCAAAAAAATGATTGCTTTCCTTGATCAGCTTGGCCAGTTGTTTAATGCTTTTACCATAACTCATCGGATGACCTCCACTCGGCATTGTTATAATTAAGGTCCGGGTTTTATTATATTCCACTGCCAAGGGGGCAGCATAAAGCTCTTTCCGAACAATCGCTTAACCCGGGTGTTTCAACTTTTATAATATCGTAAAAATCAAACCATTGCGAGTAGCTAAATCCATTTTTGCTGCAAACTTTTGCAAGCCTGTCTCGGGCACAAATGTGGTCGCTCCAGGATGCCCCAAAACGGTCATTTGAACCGTCTCCTATATAAATAACCGGAGTGCCGCGCTCTTTTGTTCTTACCACGTGCCCGGCTTTGCAGTTGCCACAAACCTTGCAGATCGGGTGGGCATGCGGAGTGCTTAATATTAACTTTTGATCCGGTCCGACTTCAGTATGATTCCGGTAAATAATATCAACCTTTTCCAACAAACCGAATTGTTCCAGCACAGGTTCAATATAAAAGCCAAAGCCGTCGCTGGCAATTACGACCTGGGCATTGTTTTCACCGGCATGCTCTAAAAAGCGATCAAAACCGGATCGGAGTTTTACAGAGTTTAAACACTTATCTAAAAGCTGATCCATATTGGGAGGCAAAACTTCAGCAATAGACTGCAGCCAGTTGCGAATAGTGATCTCGCCCCCGCGGTACCTTTGTTCGATTTCCATGTAAGCACTCCCGCCAAAGTAAGCGGCCAGATCAGAAGAAAGATCCCCTTCAGTAATAGTTCCGTCAAAATCAACAAAGTATACTAAGTTCGAAGCCATGGACACCTCCTGTTTCAGTCCTTTTCATTAAAATGTTTTCATACTTGCCACCCCGGCGGTAATAGGATAACCGATTAGAAAATCAAGACGGTGCTAAGAGAAAAGTTTAGTCAAATCAAGAGGAGTTTCAGCCAACATGCTGGCCCCACCTTCAAGCAGCTCTTCTTTTGGGCGAAATCCCCACAGTGCCCCTACCGGATAAAACCCACCGCGTACTGCAGTTTGCATATCTGTAATTGTATCGCCAAGGTAAACAATCTGCCCCGGGCTTAGCTGCATATCTTCAGCTATCTGCAAAGCTCCCCTGGGATCGGGTTTGCGGGGAACTCCGGGCTGGATCCCGCAGACAGCCTTAAACTTCCAACCTGCAAGAAGGGTTTCTACAGTTATGGTGGTAAATTCATGAGGTTTATTAGAAAATATTGCCTTGGGAATACTCTTCTCCTCTAAAAAATTAAGTAATTCCGGTACTTCGGGATAAGGTTTGGTATAATCCGCCCAGCGACGGCTATATTCCTCTTTAACTTGACTGACCAGCCCTTCAAATTCTTCTTTGGAAATACTTTCAGCTGGAAAAGCTTTTTCAACTAAAGCTTCGATACCTTCACCAACAAAGTAGCGATAGTCGTCCACTGGATGTTCTTTGAATCCTTTTTCTTTCAAAACTGTATTAACCGATAAAGCCAGATCCTTTAAAGTATCCAGGAGAGTCCCGTCAAGATCGAAAATAACTGCCTTGTATTTCATAGTTCATCTCCTTAACGTATAACCTAAAAAACAGCGGGAACAATCCCGTTATCCAAGAAGAAGGAATCTCGGTTGTGTCCCCGCTNAATCTTTTTTCTGATCCAAATACGTATGAATCATGGTCCTCAAAGTTTCTTCAATTAATTAAACCTTATTCTCCTGAGTGCTAGAAAAATGAAAGCTAACTGGTCTTAGTCCAACGTCCCACCAGGGGCAAGACGGATTCCGGATAAAACCTGCGGAAAATACGGTAATAATAAAGCTCTTCCTTGTTTCTTACCGGAACCGGTGCTTCTTCTGATTCCCTGGCAAATTCTTCATCGCTGATTGATTCTTCGGCTATTTCCGTTAGCATATCTGAAGAACCCGAACCCTGGTCAAATTGTTCTTTTTCCCGCCAGGCCGCTTTAGAACCTAATTCTTCTTCAAAAGCACGACGAAGGATCCACTTGTCCACCGGTTCATCCTCACGATCGTGCAATTTCCAGTCAAGCGGAAACTTCTGGACAAGTTCAAGTAAAGCGGGCTTCAAAAAGGGCACCCGGCATTCCAGGCCATGAGCGGAATTCATTCGGTCCACTCTCTGCAGCCCGGTCCGGCTAAGATTTTTTATGAAATTTTCGATTTCTGCAGTAATTTCTTCTTCCGAGTCGAGTGTCTTCAGGTAACTGTAGCCGGCAAAAATTTCATCAGACCCTTCACCGGTTAACATCACCCTGCGCCCATCTTTAGCTGCTTCCCGGGCGGCAATAAAGTTGGGGATTGAAGAACGGACATAGGCACAATCGAATGATTCAAGATGATAAATAACCGAGGGTAATACTTCAAGCATTTCCTCGAGGTTGTAAGTGTATACATGCGGCTTTGACCCGATCCGTTCAGCCACTATTTTTGCATACTCTATATCTTTGCTGCCTTTTACACCGACTGTATAAGTGTTAATCGGTTCCGGTGAAATTTCAGAAGCCAGGGCGGCAACCACACTGCTGTCAAGCCCCCCGCTCAGGTAAACACCCAGGTTTTCAACATCGGACATCCGCTCTTCTACTGCCAGCCAAAGCAGATGGCGCATTTTTTCTTCAGCCTGCTGCAGGGATAGCTCATTTTTTTTGCTCAACTTGGGAAGGCTGTAGTACCTGATCCAACCCTTACCCCGTTCATAATAACTGCCTGGTGGAGCTTCCTTAATCTGGCTGCCCAAATCAACAAGCGCTTTTATTTCCGGGGCGATATAAAGAGTTTTTTCTTTAATCGTATAGTAAAGTGGTTTTACCCCAAAGGGATCCCTTGCCAGCAGGCAACTTCCGTCATCACCAAAATAGGCCAGGGCAAATTCTCCTTCGATATTCTCAAAGCAGGAAAGACCTTCTTTTTTCAATAACTCGATAAACTTGCTTTCACCCTCACTACCCTGCAGGGCTTCGCCCTCCTGTTCTGAAAATACCAGGTAGCCGTCTAAAGCTGCCGATGACTCTTCATCATATTCGAGGGAAGTACTGCTGAGAACAGCCATACTGTGGCAATCCTCTTCGCAGTCTTTTTCTCGGCATTTTCCCCTAAATTTAACTTTCTCTACCAGCGGATCCATATTGGCCGTATCGTCTTTATCGCCGTATACGGCAACCAGTCCGGGCATGGAAAATCAACTCCTGTAAATTATTTGTCTCCTACATCCCGTAGAAGACTTATAGTCATTATAGCACATTTAAAATAAAATGTAAAAAAACCCTTTGATTTCAGGCTTTTTGTTTATAATAGAGGGCACCGACCGGACAGGCATCTACACAGTGTGCACAGCTATTACAACCCAGGTCAGCCAGGGGCTGATCATTAAAACTGGTTACAATCCTATCAATACCCCGGTTTTTAAAACCAAGCACGCCCGCCTTTGCTTCGTTCCGGTCCGCCCAAACACACTGGCCGCAGCGCACACACCGGCTGCGGTCTAAGGCAAACTCGGCCGGGCTATCATCAAGTTCATAGTCACGTTCTATTGGGGTAAAGCGCTGGTGGCGAAGTTTTAAACCGCATTTTTTGGCAATCACCTGCAGGGAGCAACTGCGATTGGCAGGGCAATTACGACAATCCAGGTTATGGTCGGATAAAAGCAGCTCAAAACCGGTTTTTACCAGGCGGTCCACCCTCTCGCTGCGGGTTTTGACAACCATACCTTCCTCAACTTCCGTGCTGCAGGAAGTTACCGGCTTATCCCGGCCTTCTATTTCAACAAAACACAGGCGGCAGGAAGCATTAGGCCTTGGTTCTTCTTTAATTGCACATAAGTGGGGAATATAGATATCATTTTCCAGGGCCACCCAAAGCAATTTATTACCCTTCCCTGCTTTAACTTCCCGGTCATTTATGGTAAGTGTTACTTGATTGCTCATTTAGATCTGGCTCCCTTCTCTTCAGGCAATACCGGGGGAGACAACTTGATCACAGCATCATATTCAGGCGGGCAGGCTTTACGGCAGTTATCGCATTTCACACATTTTTCCTGTTCAATGGCCTTCAATCCGTCATCCCTGGTATAAATAGCCTCAGTAGGGCAGCTGCCAACGCAAACATTGCAAAGCTTGCTGCATTTCTTAGGTTTGATATAGTAAAGAATCAAATCACGACAGACTAAAGCCGGGCAACGGCCTTCCTCGATATGGGCTTCATACTCATCGCGAAAATACCTTAAAGTTGTGAGCACGGGGTTAGGGGCGGTCCGGCCTAAATTACACAACGACCCCTGCTTTATATCTTCGCTTAGTTCATCAAGAAGCTGCAGGGTCTCCCGGTCACCTTCACCTTTGGTAATATTAGTCAGGATGTCCAGCAGGTGCTTGGTTCCAAGTCGGCAAAAGGTGCACTTGCCGCAGGATTCATGCTGGGTAAACTCCAGGAAATAACGGGCAACCGCTACCATACAATCATCCTGGTCCATCACCACCAGTCCGCCGGATCCCATGATAGCACCGGCATCATGCAGGGAATCGAAATCAATAGGAACATCAAGAGCTGATTCGGGCAAACAGCCTCCGGATGGTCCACCGATTTGCACTGCCTTAAACTCACGCCCCTCAGGCAAGCCGTCGCCGACTTCTTCAATTAATTGCCGCAGGGTTGTCCCCATCGGCACTTCTACCAGGCCGGTACCATTAATCTTGCCTACAAGTGAAAAAACAGCAGTCCCCGGGCTTTCAGGAGTGCCAATACTTTTAAACCAATCTGCTCCCTCTTTAACAATCCTGGGGACATAAGCAAAGGTTTTAACGTTATTTAAAACTGTCGGTTTTCCGCGCAAACCAGCCTGAACCAGGCGAGGTGGCCTACTTTCAGGAAGGCCCATCTTCCCCTCCATTGAATTGACCAGGGCTGTAGCCTCCCCGCAGATAAAAGCTCCCGAACCCTGGAACACTTCCAGGTCAAAATCAAAATCGGTGCCCAGTATTCCATCTCCAAGAATATTGTTTTCCCGGGCCTGTTCGATTGCTTCCTGGACATGCTTTACTGCCAGGGGATATTCGGCCCTGATATAGAGATATCCTTTTTTAGCTCCTATAGCGAAGCCGCATAAAATCATTCCTTCTAAAACCCGGTGGGGATCGGACTCTAAAATGCTCCGATCCATAAACGCTCCCGGGTCTCCTTCATCTGCATTGCAGATCACAAACTTTTCATCTTCTTTTGCCCCGGCACAGGCTTCCCATTTAATCCCTGCTGGAAACCCAGCTCCCCCTCGCCCCCGCAGGTTAGCTTTCTTAACCTCCTCAAGCACCTTTGCCGGTTCTCTTGAAAGCGCTAAAGCCAGGGCGCTATAACCTTCACTCCCAATGTAGTTTTCTATGTGCTGGAAATTTATCAGCCCACAATTTTCCAGGATTAATTTTTCTTCATGAATCCCCCGGGGGAAATCTTCAAAAGTAGGGAATACATCATTTCGCTCCAGGGCTGCCAGGGCGAATTCATAAGAAGGATCATCGCCGGCAAGAAAATCTTCTACCAGGCGATTAACAAGGCCTTCATCCAGGTAGCCATAACAAACCGCCGGGAAGCCCGGTTTTTCAATTATCGCCAGCGGTTCGGCGTAGCAGTGGCCAATGCAGCCAACTTCGATAACATCAGCTTCAATGTTGCGTTTGTCAAGTTCATGCAAAAAATTTTCTTTTACCTGCATAGCGCCCGCGGCACGGCCGCAAGTAGCGGTTCCGATTAATATCCGGGGTTTTTCTTGCCTGGCCTGAGCATAATCTTCGGCTTTATTCTGTAATTGCTTATACTGTTCCTGTGGATTAACTGTTCCCATTAGTGCCAGCCTCCCCGGTTTCTGAATCTGCTTCACCCGAACTGCTGCCTGATTGATCACCGTCTTCTTCAAGGGCAAGCATAATGCCATCTACCCTGGTCGGGGTCACCTTGCCTTCAACTTGCTCATCAACAACCACTACCGGGGCAAGGCTGCAGCAGCCCACACAGGCAACCCGTTCAAGGCTGTACCGCCTGTCTGAGGTTGTTTCTCCTTCTTTAATTTCCATTCTACGCTCAAAAGATTCAAGGGTAATATCGCCACCGACCATGTAACAGGCCGTGCCCAAACAAACCTTAACCTGGTGTTTACCGGGAGGATTTAAGCGAAACTGGTTATAAAAGGTGGCTAACCCGTAAACATCTACTTCCGGCACCCCTACTCCTTCGGCTATTTTTTCCATAGCCAGGGCCGGCAGGTAGCCTAATCGATGCTGTACCTTTTGTAAAATGGGAATCAGGTTTTCACGTTCAATTGAATTATTGCCGAGGACTTCCTTCACGCAGGCAAGTATTTCTTCTCTCTCGCCTTCCAATAACTGCAAATGTTACATCTCCTGTCTGATAATAATTTTAAGATGCGTTATATTATAACATTTTTTATCATACCGTGCAGAAAATCAGTCGGAAACCTTATAGATTATCTCCTCTTTATATCCGGTGACAACTCTTATGTAGCCGCGAAGCATGTTGTTAATTTCTTCATCTCCGGTATCAACCAGCAGCTTTCCATACTCCAGGGAAAATATCTTTTCCCTGGTGGCAACTACTATGATATTATCCTTGCCCGTTTTCCTAATCACTTCAGAGCTGATCTGCTGGTTACCCCGTCCGAAAATATAACCCTGGCCACCTATGACAGTAACCACGATTTTAGCAGCCCTGCCCTCGATAAGCTCCAGCAGTTGTCTTTCATTGGCATCAGAAGCTACGAGTTTTCCGTTTAAAACTACATCTACACCAAGCAGGGTGTTATCCAGCCCCAGCTTTTTCATAATCGGGCCAATGGTTGATCCCGGTCCCATAATATAAACTACGTCGGGCTCCATCTTTTCAACAACGCTTTCAGCAATAGCTTCAAGCACTGATTCTTCGGTTTCCGCCCCGCCCACTTTTAAATGCTGCATTAAATCACCGGAACAGGGAACCGGCAGATAACCATATAATTGTGCGGAAAGCCGGCCCTGCCTGAAAGCTTCTTCATCGATATCCATTACTTCCGCCCGGCGAACAGGAAGGCCGGCCTCTTTTAAATACTGCACCGCCAGCTCACCGGCATTTTTTGGAGTGGTGGCGTAAACGGCAGAATGGATTTTAACTCCGGCAGGAACACCAATTGCCGGCAGGTCGGAATCGTCGCCCAGGGCATTATAGATATCGCGGGCGGTCCCGTCTCCTCCGACAAAAATAAGCAGATCTATTCCCAATCCGACCATTTCTCGGGCTGCTTTCTCCGTATCTTCGGCAGTAGTCGGTTCACTGACACTGCCAATTATTTGCGGTTCAAAATTACAGCGCCGGGCCACATCTTCGCCCATTGCGCCGGGACAGGTATAAAGTTCTACATTTTCCAGCTTGTCGACTAATACCCGAAGGGCAATCGCAGCTTTATCGGCAGATTCCGGGTGCGCCCCCATCTCCCGCGCCTTCTCGACGATATCAGGTCCGTCGGTTCCCTTTAACCCGACTTTACCGCCCATTCCCGCTACCGGGTTGACGATCAATCCGACTTTTTTCATCGGCGTGCAAAATGCAGGGGCGCTTTGTTGATAGCCATTGCCGCTTCCCAAACCGCTTCCGAAAGGGTCGGATGGGGATGGACCAGGGAAGCCAGGTCGGCAGCCTTAACTTTTTGATCCACCGCCAGGGTCCCTTCCTGGATCAGGTCGGAGGCATGTGGGCCGAGAATATGAACTCCTATCACTTCCTGCTCTTTGCCTGCAGAGATGATTTTAACCACCCCTTCAGTTTCCCCCTGGCAGGAGGCTTTGCCACAGGCGGAAAAGGGGAATTTGCCCACCCGGATATTTTCCAGTTCTTTTTCTTTTGCTTCTTCTTCGCTTAAGCCAACACAAGCCAGTTCCGGCTCGGTAAACAAGCATCCCGGAACAGCTGAACCGTCAAAATGAGCCTCAAGACCGGCTATGTTTTCTACTGCCACCAGGCCCTGGTGATAGGCCACATGGGCCAGGAAATAACCCGGTGCTGTGCAGTCACCTACAGCATAAATCCCAGGAACAGTAGTTTCCATTTTACTGTTAACCTTGATCCCTTTTTCACTGTATTCAACCCCAAGCGAGTCGAGATCCAGGTCGCCAAACACTGCCTTACGGCCAACCGATAGGAGTACTTTTTCAGCTTCAATTGTTTCTTCACCTTTTTTGCTTTGAGCCTTAAGTTTAAGCCCGTTTTCCGTTTCTTCAATTTCCTCCACCGGCGTGTTCATCATAATCTGCAAACCGCTTTTACGCAGGTAAGTGGAAAGGCGTCGCACCATTTCCATATCCATGCGCCGCAGTAAACGTTCACTGCGGTGCACTATAGTAACTTTTGTGCCCAACCCGGAAAAAATTGAAGCCATTTCCAGGGCAATCACTCCGCCCCCGATGACTGCCATGGATTCCGGTAATTCTTCCAGGGCCAGGGCCTCCCAGGAAGTAATCACCCCGGGCAGGTCCAGTCCCGGTATGGGTGGATAAATTTCCCCGCTTCCTGTTGCCAGGATAATATTTTCTGCTTCCAGCTCTACAGTTTCAGCGTCTTGCAGGTCAACTTTAATTCGGCCCGGGGATAAAACATCGGCCTTACCTGAATATATGTCAACCTTACCCTTTTTTAATAGTTCTTCCACATGACCTGTCAATTCGCTAACTACCGCTTTCTTTTTCTCCTGGAGGCCGGCAAAAGAAAAATTGGTATTTTTAATGTCGAATCCGAACTCCTCCGCAGATTGAAGCCGCCGGTTAAAACCTGCTGCATGGGTTAAAACCTTGGTTGGAATACAACCGTGGTTCAGGCAAACCCCACCCAGATCTTCTTTTTCGATAATCGCCGTCTTCAGGTCCAGCGAAGCAGCCCTTAAGGCCGCCAAATATCCACCGGGACCGCCGCCAACTACCACTACCTTATACTTGTCACTCATTAGCAATCCCCCTTAGTTTTTAATTAATCCGTTAAGACTGGTAAATACTGCCGGAATAACCATCGAAAACCCTTTTACCAGGGCCCTTGTCATCCGGTCATAGCTAATATTATAACCTAAATCATGCAGTCCGGCTGCCTTCTCTCCCAGTTCTACTTTTTCACCGCTTTTATCCCGGTCCGGGACTTTTTTTAATACCTTTTGGTAAAGTTCGGCCGGGAGGGAGAATATAATCGCACCGTGCTGCAGAACAACTCCCTCACGACGAAGCTGGGCGCTGCCGACAACTTTCCTGCCGTCAACCTGGATTTCGTAGGCAGTGGAGCTGTCAAAACAGGAACCGGGGGCCAAACCGGCCCTGCTGTCCTTCTCCGGGGTTATCGCAGCTACAATTCCCAGCAGGTTAAAAGCTGTAACCAGGCCCCTGCTGATAGCCCGGTACGCGTCCAAAACCCCGCCCTTGTTAATAAAAGGATGCGCTTCCGGCACCACGATACTGTATGTCAACTCCCGATCATGCAAAACTGCACGCCCTCCTGTGGGGCGGCGCACAACGTCCACTCCTGCTTCGCGGCAGGCTCCAAGGTTAACGACTTCATTTTCATCCTGGAAATAGCCAAGAGAAACAGCCGGGGGTGACCAGCGATAAATCCTTAAAGTGGGCGGACATTCCCCGGTAGCAACTTCTTCCATCAACTCCCGGTCTTTTTCCATATTGTCTTTGCCGCGCATGGGAGGATCGAGAATAAGACGCCACTGATAGCGCATTGCAGCTATACTTCCTCCTGTTATTTTTTAAGAATGCACCGGTAACGATTGAATAAGTTCTAGTCTAGCTTTTTCTTCTTCATGTTTTTTAGGATTGCGGTGATAGTTATAGATTATACCACCTGGACGCTCGTTGTAAAATGGGCGGTTACAGCTTGGGCAGCCGCTGGTTCGAAAGGCGACGCCCCCCGATAACAGTTCACTTAATTCGCTGCTGGAATACCCGTAGGAAACCAGGCGCCCATGATCAAACCGGAAAGTACTAAAATCAGCCAGGTTATTGCGCAGCAAATAATACCCGGCCTGGACCCTGCGGTAAGAATCAAGGGCTGGCGGGTCCCTGTTCTCCAGGACAGTGCCTTTTAAAGGCACAAATGCAAAAAGCGCTACCGTTACCCTTGCCTTAACTAACCTGTCTATGATCGATAAAACTTCCCGCTCGTTTTCGCCGAGACCGCAGATTATATGGGTGCTCATTCGACCGGGCAGTTTTTCGGCACAATCAAAAATTAAATTGATGCGTTCCTGCAAATCTCCACCCTTGATTTTTTTAAATGCTGCATGGTTTACCACGTCCAGGGAGATGCTTACCTTATCCGCCCCGGCCTCAACCAGCTGCACTGCTTCCCGGCCATCTTTAATCCAGGCTGACATTGAAAGCGGCAGCGAAGAAATATTTTTTATCCGGGCAACTAATTTAAGCAAAGACTCAACGCCATCAGGGTACCTGACTGACTGCAGGCAAATACGCTTAACCCCGTTTCTTTCGGCACGAGACAAACCAGTTTCCACATCAGACCAGCTGTATTCAGGCCAGGTAACCCGGCCCAACCGGTTCAAGGCCTCTTTATCTCCAACACCCTGGGGACAGAAGGCGCAGTTCATCAGGCAGCGGTTGCCGGAAAGAAGATACGCTGTAGTGGGGTAAACATCCATCTTTGTAGCTTTTAATCCCATACAGGCGGCACTGCCGGCCGATACACGGATCATAGCGAACAACACTCCTCGGAATAGCTGACGGTTAAGCCCATTAATCCTGCTTGCCGCCTTGCTGCCGGTGAAGGTAGAACCAGCTTGTTAATCCCGGCTTTAATGGCGTATGCGTCTACTTCTTCCCGGTAGCGTCCTCCGGGCCGCATGCATCCCAAATAAATGGGGATGCGGGGGAACATTAAGCGGGCAGATGCTATAAAATACGCCACCTCTTTAGGGGACGGAGGTAAACAATTACCAAAAGCGGTCCCCGCGGTCGGGCGGAAGATGATCATGCTAATTGCTTCCACATTTTCATCCCTGAGCAGGTGAAGGGCCCGGTATTCACCCTCGATTTCACCTCTATTAAGCCCGATACACAGGTGGGGAACCACACGGGTATATTTTTGCAGCAAGCGGTACGACTCCAGGTAATCATCGACGGTTAACGCCAGGCCGTAAACCTCATTGATGGTTTTATCATCACCGATAAAATCGAAAGAAACCACGCTGGCCACCTCCGACAGCCGGGCTGCTTCTTCTTCCGATACCAGACCTGTGTGCAGGTTAAGCGGTCCCCTTTCAGCAAGTTTTTTCAGCCCTGCCCAGTATTCAAGCAGGGGTACCTTGCCGCAGCGGTCGGACCCTCCCGACACCAGGTAGCTTTGTTTTCCTTCATTGTTTCCTGACAGGGCTTTATCGATTGGTATCATACCGCGCAGGTAAATTCCCGAGCAGTGAGCGCAATCCAATGCACACCGGGCCCCGGTTACACTAACGGGAAGAGTCCGGCCCGGAGAACAAAATTCTATGGCATCAGGAAAATTTGCCCGCCGGATTTGCCAGGCCTGCTCCAAAATCTTATGTAAGCCAGCTTCCTGTCGTTCGCTATTTTCCAACATCTTTACTCCTTAATAAAGCAGGGGAAGCAGAAAAGGACACTAAACCCTTTCTGCCGCCCCCTTAACTTTTTCATTGCGCAGCATAACCTTTGAACTGTAAAAACCCAGGACTTTTATTCCTTTTGCCAGCGTAAAATCGGATTACGAGCCGCCCTTACTTCATCAAGCCTGCCAACTACGGTATTATGCGGGCCGGAAGCGATTTCTTCTGCGTTCTCATCGATTATTTTGGCAATTTCTTCCATGGCCCGGGCATAAGCGTCAAGGGTCTCTTTGCTTTCAGTCTCGTTTGGTTCTGTCATTAGCGCTTCATCGACGATCAACGGAAAATAAACCGTCGGCGGGTGGAAGCCGCGATCAAGGAGAGCCTTGGCTATATCCCCGGCCCCGGCGCCTTTTTTCGCCTGCGTTTTCGGTGAAACAACAAATTCGTGCTTGCGAATTCGATCATAGGGGATATAGTAATGTTTTTGCAGCAGGCTGGCCAGGTAATTTGAGTTGATGACCGCATCAGTGGAAACCTGCTTTAATCCTTCTGCACCCATCATTCTGAGGTAATTGTAGGCTTTGACTACTACTCCAAAGTTGCCATAAAAAGACTGGACCTTGCCGATGCTTTCCGGCAGATCGTAGTTGAAATAAAACTGGTCTCCTTTTTTCTCCACGAGCGGCACCGGCAGGTAGGGGGTTAACCTTTCTTTAACTCCTACCGGGCCGCTGCCGGGACCGCCGCCGCCGTGCGGAGTAGATAAAGTTTTATGGATGTTGAGGTGAACCACATCAAAACCCATGTCACCGGGACGGGTGTATCCCATGATCGCGTTCATGTTGGCTCCGTCATAATAGAGCAATCCCCCGGCTTCGTGCACAACCCTGGCCATGTCGAGGATTTCTTCTTCAAACAATCCCAATGTGCTTGGGTTGGTCAGCATCAAGGCAGAGGTAGTTTCATCTACGGCTTCTTTAAGAGCTTCAAGATCCACGTTGCCCCTTTCATCGGCAGGAACCTGGACTACTTCATATCCGGCCATAGTTACTGTGGCGGGGTTGGTTCCATGCGCGGTAACGGGAACAAGCACTTTATTGCGGTGGTGGTCTCCCCGGTGGCGATGATAGGCCTGGATCACCATTAACCCGGTCAATTCACCGTGCGCCCCGGCCGAGGGCTGCATTGTAAACCTTTCCATGCCTGTAAGTTCCTTCAGGCACTGCTCCATGTTATAGTATAGTTCCAGAGCCCCCTGGGCAGTTTCTTCGGGCTGGCAGGGATGCAACTGGGCAAAACCCGGCAAAGCGGCTACTTCTTCATTTACTTTGGGATTATATTTCATTGTGCATGACCCAAGCGGGTAAAACCCGGTGTCAACTCCAAAATTCCTGGTAGAGAGTTCGGTGTAATGCCGGATTACTTCAACCTCGGAAAGTTCAGGCATACCCAGGGGCTCATTGCGCTGCATTTTTTGCGGCAAGAGCTGATCCAGGGACTTTTCCGGCACGTCGTTATCCGGAAGAGAATATCCACGTCGCCCGGAACGTCCCATCTCAAACAGCAGGGCTTTTGCTTTTCTCATTTCCATCCCTCCAATTCCCGGACCAGGGTATCGATTTCTTCACGGGTCCGCTTTTCAGTTACAGCAAAAAGCATGGTGTTTTCCAGTTCCGGGTAAAATGGTGTAATATCCACTCCACCATAAATATTTTTCTTCAACAGCTTGCTGTTAAGGTCCTCGGGGCTGCCGGGGACTTTAACTGCAAATTCCTTGAAGTTATATCCTGGGAATACAGACTCGAAGCCATCCAGGGCTGTTAATTTTTCTCTTGCATAGGTTGCTTTTTGCAGGCATTGTTCTGATACCTCACGCATTCCCTGCGGTCCCATGGAAGCCATATAAACTGCGGCAGCCAGGGCTACAAGGGCCTCGTTTGAACATATGTTGGAAGAGGCTTTTTCACGCCTGATATGCTGTTCCCTGGTTTGCAGGGTGAGCACATAACCGCGATTTCCTTCGCTATCCACTGTTTCACCGGCAATTCGCCCGGGTAACTGGCGAACAAACCTGCTGCGGGCTGCCATAATCCCCAGCAGGGGACCGCCAAAGGACGGAGGCACCCCGAGGCTTTGCCCTTCACCAACCACTATATCAGCACCGTAATCACCAGGCGACTGGAGCAGTGGCAGTGAAAGGGGATCGGCAGAAACAACCAAAACTGCTTTATGTTTGTGGACAACATCGGCTACGCCATCCATTTCTTCAACTAACCCAAAAAAGTTTGGAGTTTGTAAGATCACAGATGCTACAGATTCATCAACCATCTTCTCCAGGCTGGCAAAATCAGTATGTCCATCTTTTAAAGGGATTTCCTCCAGTTCCAACCCGCGGCTGTTAAAGTAGTTGCTGAGTACCGCCCGGTAAAACGGGCTTACCGACCTGGACACCAGCGCTTTGGACCGGCGGGTCGCCCCGCAGCCCATGATTGCCCCTTCTGCCACAGCGGTTCCACCGTCATACATCGATGCATTGGCCACATCCATACCGGTGAGCTGGCAAATCAGGGTTTGATATTCAAAAATTGCCTGCAGGATACCCTGGCTTATTTCAGCCTGGTAGGGTGTATAGGAAGTATAAAATTCACTTCGCCCGGTAATATGTTTGATCACTGAAGGAATAAAATGATCATAAACACCGGCACCCATGAAAGAGATGTTATCATTCAGATTTTTATTTTTTGCGGCCAGCGAACTTAAATGCTTGACTGCCTCTGTTTCCGATAAAGACGGCGGTAAATCAAGCTCTCTTTGCAGGCGTACTTCGCGGGGAATGTCGCTGAACAAATCTTCTATGGTATCAACACCTATTGCAGAAAGCATTTCACGCCGGTCTTCATCGGTCAGAGGGAGGTAATGCTTACCGCCCATAATTTATTCCTCCTCTTCTTCCTTGATAATGAAATCTTCATAAGCCGGCTTGTCCATCAATTCCCCAAGCTGACTTTCATCTTTAATCTCTACTTTGAATACCCATCCTTCACCGTAAGGATCCTGGTTAATTACTTCAGGCTGATCGAGCAGGGTTTCATTTACTTCGGTTACGGTTCCGTCGACGGGGGCATAAAGATCGGCTACTGCTTTAACCGATTCGATTACTGCTGCACTCTTGCCCGCTTCAACTGCAGCACCGACATCGGGCAGCTCAACAAAAACAATTTCCCCCAGTTTATCCTGGGCATAATCAGTTAAACCGACCACAGCAACATTGCCTTCCTGACGGGCGTATTCATGCTGCTTGGTATACTTCAAACCATCAATGACATTGTACTTCATTATTTTTCCCTCCTATAAAATGGAAGTTTAGTGGTTTTAGCCCGGTAGAATCGTTTGCGAATTTCTACCGTTACTTCCTGATCTTGCTCGGCTATCCCGGGTTCGAGAAAAGCCATAGCTATAAACTTATCAAGTGTTGGTGAATAGGAACCGCTGCTGATCCAGCCGATTTCCCGTTCTCCCGATTTAACCGGATAATTATCCCGCGGAACTCCGCGTTCGAGCATTTCCAATCCATACAATTTTTTAGGCAACCCTTCCTGTTCCTGCTTCTTTAAAGCCTCCTGCCCGATAAACGCTGCAGACTTATCAAGCGCTACAAACCGCTGCAGACCTGCCTGCAATGGGGTGATATCTTTACTTAGTTCATGGCCGTAAAGGGGAAGAGAAGCTTCCAGGCGAAGCACATCCCTGGCCCCCAGTCCGGCCGGGCGGAGTTCTTTTTTCTGGCCTTCTTCCCATACAGCATCCCACAAAGCTACGGCACCCTCGTTTTCACAGTAAACTTCAAATCCATTTTCCCCGGTATAACCTGTTCTTGACACCAGGCAGTTCACCCCGGCTACCGCAACATCAGCCTGGAATCGGTAAAATTTAATTTGAGAAAGGTCCACTTCCGTCAGCTGCTGTAAAATAGCTTCGCTTTCCGGCCCCTGCAGGGCAATTTGGGCATATTGCGGTGAAAGGTTTTTTAAATCAACTTCACCGGCTTGATTCTCCTTAAACCATTCATAATCTTTATCCGTATTTGCCGCATTGACTACCAGGAAATATTTATTCCCGTTAATACGGTAAATAAGGATATCATCGACTACACCGCCGTCAGGGTAACAAACCGGGCTGTACATAATTGCATTGTCCTTGAGCCTGGATACATCGTTAGTTAGAATTTTTTGCAGGTAAGCTTCTGCATCTTTGCCTTCAACGATTATTTCTCCCATATGCGAAACATCAAAAATTGTTGCCCGCTTACGGGTATCATGCACTTCCTCCACCAGCCCTTGCGGAAACTGTACCGGTAAAAACCAACCGTTGTAGTCAATAATTTTGCCATTTAACGCTACATGTTTTTCATAAAAAGGTGTCTTTTTTGCTCCACTCATCTTACTTAATAACCTCCTTTCATGTAAATTTTTTAACCCGAAAACAGGTAAAATAAAAGGACAGAGAAAGCCTATCGGCTTTTTCCTCTGTCCTAAATACCTGAGAGATTGCAACTTTAATTATTATAATTAAAGGCTTTCCCCGTCGGTGTCCCGCTTAAAGCGAGAGCTCTCCAGAGTTACGTCCCCCGATGGTACTGAAGCCTGAGAGTTTCCCCACTACCGGCCGGATAGTGGGTTGCACCTTCGGCGTCCGCTGAACGGAACTCTCCCACAGGGTTCATCCGCACAAATATTCAATTATTTGCTCTTCAATGACTTTCATTCGACACACTTAAATAAAATCCTTCCCGAACAAAAAATTTTTATCTTGCCTTTCCTGTTGAGCCAAACAACCTGATCTTTTCGCGAATCACTTCAACCGCTGCTTCCCGGGCCGGGCCGAGAATTTTCCGGGGATCTATCTCGGAGGGGTTATTCGTAAGCGCTTTGCGCATAGAACCGACAAAAACTTCCCTGATATCGGTATCTATGTTGAATTTACGGACTCCCAGCTCAATCGCTTTTTTAATGCTTTTTTCGGGCACTCCCGATGACCCGTGTAAAACTAAAGGGCAGGAAACCAGGCGGTTAATTTCCGCAAGGCGCTCAAAATCAATCTCCGGTTCTCCCTTATAAAGCCCGTGTGCGGTTCCCACAGCCACCGCAAGAGCGTCAACCCCGGTTTCACTGACAAAATGTTCCGCTTCTGCCGGATCGGTTAAAAGTGCATCCTTTTCGCTAACACTGATATCATCTTCAGTGCCGCCNATTTTTCCCAGTTCCGCTTCCACAGAAACCCCGAAAACCCGGGCAATTTCCAAAACTTTGCATGTTTGAGCAATATTGTCCTCCAGGGGGAGCTGAGAACCGTCGTACATAACCGAGGTAAAACCGAAACGGATGCACTGCATCACCTGGTCAAAGCTGGTGCCATGATCCAAATGCAAAACAACCGGCACAGCAGTTCCTTCAGCAGCCTGCCTGACGAGGGCTATGATATAATTAAGCCCGGCATATTTAATTGCTCCCTGGCTGGCTTGAATTATTACCGGCGAACTTTCTGCTTCGGCAGCGGTAATAATACTCTGCACTATTTCCATATTATTGCAGTTAAAGGCCCCTACCGCATAACCTTCCCGGTCGGCATGATCCAGCAGTTCAAACAAAGAAACCAGCGCCATCTTATTGTATCCTCCATTATTAGTTGCCGGGGTCAATCCCCTTCACAATAAATTCCTTCAAAGCAGCCAGCTGTTCTTCCGCAGGATAGCACTTATCCCAGGAGGGCCAGCGCATACCGGTAAATACGGTAAGCCCGATTAATGAATAGGCCAGCATTTCCGGTTCAAGATTTCTAATCTGTTTTTCCTCCATTGCCTCTTCAAGTTTTTTCACATAAGCCCTGGCAAAGTTCGAATAATGCCACTTGAAAATTTCAAAATCAACAAATTCCGCTTCCCGGATCAAATCATAAAGGTGGGGATGCTCCAGGCAGTACTTATAAAATGCTTTAATCCCTTCAACTTCAGCTTCTTTGCGATCACCGATATTTTTAATATACTCCCGGATATAGCCTCTCAATTCGTAGTGAATATAGTAAATCAATTCACGGAAAATATCTTTTTTACTCCTGAAGTATAGATAAAACGTCCCTTGAGCCACTCCGGCGCGGTCGGTGATGGCGCTTATCGAGGTATCGTGATAGCCTTTCTCGCCAATAACTTCTTCAGCAGCTTTTAAAAGGCGATCAAAAGTTATTTCGCCGCGTTTTGTCTTGGGCAAACTGACCCCCTCACCGCTGTTTCCCTTGATATACTGATCTTCCGGCATTATTCCACCCACCTTTTAATCCAATTATACCATCAGGATTTATCGCTGTTTACAATTATTTATTATTCGGATTTTTATTGATCCCTTAGTTCTTTCTTCAAAACTTTTCCTACCGGGCTTTTAGGAATATGATCCACAAATTTATATTGGGCCGGAATTTTATATTTTGCCAACCTCTGGTGGAGGTATTCTGTTAATTCTTGTTCGCTGAGATCTTTACCCTCTTCTTTAATAAGAAACGCTTTCCCAACTTCTCCCCACTTAGAGTGCGGGACCCCGATAACTGCAGCGTCTTTAACGGACGGGTGCTCTACAATAATATTTTCCACTTCCACGGGAAATACGTTTTCTCCCCCGCTTATAAACATATCCTTTTTGCGGTCTACAATATAGAAATAGCCATCTTCATCCTGCCTGGCAATATCGCCGGTATACACCCATCCATCGATCAGGGTCTGCGCGGTTTCCCTTGGCCGGTTCCAGTACCCGGAAAATGTAACCGGCCCACTTAAGAGCAACTCTCCTTCCTCGCCTGGTTCAACTTCAAAACCTTCATCATTGACCAGCCGGGCGGAGCAGTAAATGAAAGGTTTGCCTACAGAGGGCCACTTTTCTTTGATTTGATCCTGGCTTAGTTCATACCAGGGCACAAACAAGTTGTTGGGACCTCCCTCTGTTATGCCGTAACCCTGGACAAAAGGTATGCCTCTTTCCCAGTAAGGTTCCATTATCTGCCTGGAGCAGGGTGCAGCTCCGGACATAACCCACTCCAGTGAACTTAAATCGGTTTTACTCCAAACCTCTTGAGAGCTTAGGACCTGAAACATGGTCGGAGCGGCAAAAATAGTGCGGCATCTTTTTTTCTCTACTAATTTTAAAACCTTTTCCGGATCAAACCCGCGGAAAACTTCAATTTTCGCTCCCGCAAAAATTGAAGGAAGAGTAAGCAAGTTCCACCCGCCGGTGTGGAAAAAAGGAAGGACAACCGGTATTGACTGCCCCGGACCGAGCCCCCAGCAGAGAGCCTCTGACAGCATATTGAAAAAAACGGTCCGGTGACTGAGAACAGCCCCTTTTGGTGGACCGGTTGTACCCCCCGTAAAAAGAATCATCAAGGGATCGTCAAAATCAACCTGGGGGTAGGATTTGTAAACAGAACTGGCCCGCTCATATAAGCTTTCCAGGGCAAGCCCCGGAGAATCGGCAGCCGCTTGCTTGTCTTCGGTCCAATAAATGGCTTCTTTAAACCTGTAATCCCGGCTCACTTCCTCCACCTGGGCCTTAAAGTGCACATCATAAATTAAAGCCCGGGGTTCAGTCTGGTTTAACTGTTCTAACAATTCCCTGGCAGAAAGCCGCCAGTTCAAGGGCACCAGGACCAGACCTGCTTTCTGCACGGCAAAAAAGCAAACCAGGCATTCTATTGAATTACGGGAAAGCAGAGCGACCCGTTCGCCGGGACTTAACTGCAGCTTTTCCCTAAAGTAGTTGGCCATGGCATTGGCACAGCGGTTTAAATCTGCATAGGTATATCTTTCACCTGTAACCACATCTTCTGCAACTTCTCTGTGCGGGTACAACAATGCCCTTGAACCAACAGTATCGAGAGTTGGGGCCCAGTTATAGCTATACATTTACAGTAATCCCTCCATTTAAAGGTTTCGTTAGTTTAACCCAGGCTGCCCCAACGCAGTGAGGCGGCGCTCCATGTGTACCCGGTTCCTGCCCCGGCTAAAACAACCAGGTCACCTTCTTTTAACCTGTTTTTTTCAAGCGCTTCTTTAAGGATAATTAACTGGTCGGCAGCCTGCACATGTCCCCAGTGGTCCAAATATATTGTGTTTTCCCAATCCAAACCGAAGTTTTCCAGGATGGCCTGGTAAAACGAGGGTTTCATATGAGTGATGCCCAGGAAGTCTATCTTTTCAATTGATCCACCACCCTTTTTCACTGCCTCCCTGATTACCTGTAAAAAATTATCCAGGGTCACCTGGTCAAGATCGGTTTTCATTCGCTCAAAATCAGGTGCATCAAGGTAAAAATCTTCCTCCCTTAATTCTTTGCGGGGCGGCCGCATCATCGATCCTCCTGCCGGAACATAAACATCCCAGGCAAACGTCCCGTCAGTTATAGCCGAAGAAGCCAGCAGTTCATTTTTCGCTCCCTTACCTAAAACACAGGCCGCGGCTCCATCGGCAAAATTAATCATAAAACGGGTATCTCTCCTGGAATAATCAATTAAGTCTGCTTCCTTGCTTGCAGCCACCAGTAACACCCGCCGGTAATCAGGGTTGCTTAACAGCATACTGCGGGCTACATCAAGAGCTATAGCCCCGGTAGCACAAAGGGCCATAACTTCAAATGTATAGGCGTTTTTTAAACCCAGCTCTTTTTTAATAACCGGCCCAACCGGCCATACATAACGGTCCTTGTACTCACTGCCGTAATATATGACCAGATCTATTTCTGCAGGATCTATCCCCTGCAATGCCTGCCGGGAAGCACATACCGCCATCTGGGAAACATGTTCTTCCGGCTCTGAAACACTTTTTTCTTTTAACCCAAACTTTTCCCAGATAACTTCTTCCGGGATATCTGCCAGTTTGCTGATCTCATCACTTTTCATCACCCGGGAAGGCCTGTAAACACCCAGGCTCATTATTCCTATTTTATCTTCGCTCATTTGAGCACCAACTCCTTTATTTGCTGTGGTTTAATATTTAGCTAGCTAGTTTTTACTCAGAAGTTTTCTACCCAGAAGCCTTAAGCGGTCAGCTTGATCTTTCAAGCTGGGGACTAATCCTTTAGGCAGGAATAATACAATCAGCACGTAGATAATACCGAAAATAAGCAACCAGTGCTCAGTATAGGTGCTCATGACATGCTCCAGCGGTTTTACCACCACTGCCCCGATAAATGGTCCGGTAATGGTTCCCATTCCGCCAATAACCGTCATCAATAAGGCATCAAGGGTAGTGTCCACATCGAGGTAAGAGGGATGTAAAAATCGCATCGATAAAGTATAGAAAAAGCCGGACAATGTAGCCATAATGCCGGCTATGACTATTACTATAATCTTAAAATTTAATACGTTATAGCCCAGGTGCCTGGTTCGTTCTTCATTTTCCCTGATTGCTTCCAGGATCCGTCCGGTCGGTGAATTAACAAAGCGGATAAAAAACAGGTAAGCTAAAACCATAAAAATGAGGGTGAAATAATAGTAATTTTCCCGGGGCAAAAGTAAATCGGGGGGGATTATTCCTCCCATTCCATCATCGCCACCGGTCATATCGGTCCACCGCTGGGCAACAATCCAGAAAAAGGTTGCTATGGCCATGGTTACCATGGCAAAAAATATTGCCCTCACTCTCAAAGTGAGAAAGCCGATAATAACACTGAGCGCTATAGCTATTAGGACAATAATTGGGATAATCAACAAAAAGGGATAATCCGCTTCTACCATAAGCAGACCCCCTACATACCCGCCCATCCCAAAAAACAGGGCGTGCCCTAAAGATATGATCCCGGTATAACCAAGCATCAGGTTATAACTGATCGCAAATACTGTAAAGATAAATACTTCAATTAACAGGGAAAGATGATATATCGATGGAGTAACCAGGGGGTAGATCAAAAACAGGACCAAAAGGATCAAACCATATTTATATCTCCATAATGCAGCAGGTATCCCCGTCATCTTTTCTTCCAGGTTAACTTGATTCATTGCCATTATTAATGCCCCCCTTCTATTCCAAACAGGCCTGTCGGTTTAATTAGCAGCACTATAGCCAGTAAGGCAACATTAATGGCCAGCGCAAATTCGGGTATAAAATAGCCTCCGAAAGACTGGGATAGCCCGATAATAACCGCCCCGACAAAGGATCCATGAAAGCTTCCCAATCCGCCGATAATAACCACAATCAGGGCCGGAACCAGCATTTCAAAACCTAACTCCGGGTATACTCCCAGGAAAGGGGCGCCGATAACCCCTCCGAGCGCAGCCAGTCCCGCACCAAGGCCAAAAACCCCTGAAAAGACCTTGCGAATATCTATGCCCAGGGCCTGAACCATCCCCTCATCCTCTACACCGGCCCTTACTGTAATCCCGATCTTGGTTCGATTTAAGATTAAATAAACTGCAATAAAAACCACAATCCCCGCAATAATGATAAAAAGCCGGTAAACAGGAAAATAGCGACCCAGTATTACCAATGACCCGGTTAATATTTCAGGACGGGGAAAACCCAGGATGGTGGTGCCCCAAATTAACTTGACCAGTTCTTCAAAAACCAACAACAAGCCAAGGGTCATTAATATTTGAAACAGGTGATTGCCATATAAAGGGCGCAGGGTGAGGTACTCCACCAGCAAACCCATAATTACCCCGACTATGGTCGCCCCTATAACAGCCAGGGTAAAATTCCCGGTAGTTGTGAATATAGCCAGTCCGCTGTAAGCACCCCAGAGGAAAAACGAAGCATGGGCCAGGTTAAGAACACTCATCAGCCCAAAAATCAAGGAAAATCCGGCTGCTATCAAAAAATAAAGCATTGCCAGCGATAATCCGTTTAGTGATAGGCTCATAAAAAGAGGCAAACTCATACTAAACACCGCACTTTCTAAAGATGTTTGTTGGTTCATTACTTAAATACACTTAGACTGTCACTCCAAGATAATTATTCTGCAACTCCTCATCCTTAACCAGCTCTTTGATATCACCGCTGTAGACAATCATGCCATTATCCAAGATATAACACCGATCGGCAACACTTTCTGCCACTTTCAAGTTTTGCTCAACCATTAATACAGTGGTCAATCCCTTCATCTGCTCAACAGCGGACATGACCTCCTGGACCAGTTTAGGAGCAAGCCCCATACTTGGTTCATCAATTAACATTATGCTGTTGTCATTTATCATCGCCCGGGCAATAGACAGCATTTGCTGTTGTCCTCCGCTTAATGTGGAAGCCGGACGCTTCCAGGCTCTTTTCAAGTCAGGAAACAAATCCCAGATAAGCTCGCGCCTTTCCCGGTGAAAATCCTGCTTGTTTCTCTCTGCCAGGCGGAGATTCTCTTCTACGGTCAGCGTACCAAATAAACGCTTGTCTTCGGGCACATAGCCAATACCTTTCTTTACAATATTGTGCAGTGAAAGTTTATGAATATCTTCGCCTTTAAATCTGACAGTACCTTTCGAAGGGGGTTTAATTCCTAAAATTGTTTCCAGGGTCGTGGTTTTACCGGCCCCGTTGCGCCCCAAAATTACTGTCACCGCGCCTTCAGGTACCTCCATGGAAATTCCCTGTAAAATATGGTACTGGCCGATATAGGTATGTACATTTTCTAATTCAAGCAGGTTTTTCATACCGCACCTCCCAGGTAAGCTTCCTGCACCTGTTCGTTCTCACTGATTTCCAGCGGGGCTCCTTCGGCAATAATAGTGCCATGATGTAATACGTAGATATAATCTGAGATTTTCATTACTATATCCATTTTGTGTTCAACCAGGATTAAGGTTTTGTTTTTATCCTCCTTGACTCGTTGAATCACTTCTAATATGGAGGGAATCTCCTCAATGGAAAGGCCTGAGGTTGGTTCATCTAAAAGCAGTAATTCCGGTTCAAGGGCTAAAACCAGTCCCAGCTCCAGTTTCCGCTTGTCCCCGTGAGGCAGGAATTTAGCTATCATCTTTTCCTTGCCTTCCAGGCCAATCACTCTTGATATTTCACTGGCTTTATCAATGTAATCCGAATAACTCAGGTAGTGGGTTAACATCTTAAAACTTGAGGCACCCCTGGATTGAACGGCCAGGCGAAGATTTTCTTCAACAGTTAAATTGTCAAATATGTTTGTAATCTGAAATGAACGGGCCAGGCCCATTTGCGACAAACGGCTGGAGGACAAACGGCTAATATCTTTCCCGTTAAAATATACACTTCCACCATCGGGATGGAAGTTTCCGCTAATCACATTAAATAGAGTAGTCTTGCCTGCCCCGTTAGGACCGATTACCGAAACCAGCTGTCCACTTTTCACAGTTAAATCAACCTTATTTAAAGCCTGAAGCCCGCCAAAATATTTATCCAGCTGCCTGGTCTCCAAAATATATTCACTGTTCATTGTGTTATCCCCCGACTCTAATAATTTTTGCCGGCATCCCTTCCCCACCAGGTCTGTATAACTGGCGGAGAAGGGATGCTTAAAAACTTACAGTTTATCTTTCTGCATCCTCGGGGACCATTACCGGAGGAGCAGAATCTTCAGGAGAAATGGTTTCGATCAATTCCGGAACCGGGTAATCTACATCTTCATCTTCAACCAGTTCAACGATATACATTTCCTGCAGAGCCTGGTGATCTTCTTCCCTGAATGTCATTACATCCTTCGGAGTCTCAAAGCTCATGCCACGCATTGTCTCAATCAAAGCTTCGGTGTCGGTCGATTCGGCCTTTTCAATTGCAGTTACAATAGCCGAAGCAGCGGCAAATCCACCGGAGGTAAAAAGATCCGGATCTTCGTCATACTCTTCCAGGTGCCTGTCCCAAAACCAGTCATTTACTTCGTTTTCGGGAAGGCGAGGATTGTATTTCATCATCCCGGTAAATCCGACGGCATCGTCACCCATAGCCCGAAGGGAATGCATGTCGCCAACTCCGCCGGTTACTAGCATGTCTTCATATAAACCAAAATCGTCAATTTGATCAAACAACCTGACAGCACCATCACCAGACCAGGAAACCACTAACCCGTGCGGCTCTTTCTCTAAAACAGTGGTCAGGTAGGGAGCAAAATCCACTTCATCATGCGGTGGCAATACATCATCCAAAACTTCTGCTCCGGTTTCTTCTATTTGATATCGCCAGGCGTCGGCACTTTCATAACCCCAGGCATAATCCGGAGCCAGGTTGGCAAATACCAGTTCTGAAGGATCTTTATCCAATTCTTCTGCAAGATATTCAACGGCATACATTGCTCCTGCCGCAGCATCCTGGGAAGTGCTTGAACCGGTGCGGAAAGTATAACGGTTCCAGTTTTCGCCGGTTATACTGTCGCCGGCGGCAGGATCGACAATAAAGGGCACTTCATATGCCGCTACCTCTTCCATTACTGCAAGGGCAACCGCGGTGTTGGGGGAGCCCTGCAGGATATCAACTTCCTCTTCCTCGATCAGCCTGCGAGCGGCTGTTAAACCCATAGAAGGATCGCTTCCATCGTCTTCAAAAATTAATTCGATGTCTCCTCCTAAAACTTCCATGGTGCCATCGGTGGCGTATTCAAACCCGAGTTCCAGCCCCCGGGTCTGTTGTTCGCCATAAGAGGCAAGCACACCGGACTGATCCGTCAGAATACCAATTTTGACAGTATCCAATTCAGGGTCATCATCCACCTCTTCATCTACCGGTTCTTCACAGCCTGTTGCAATAAATAAACTCCCAATTAACAACAAAGTCATTAACAAGTAAGCAAACTTGCCATGCATTTGAGTGACCTCCTTTAAAAAATCGTTTTTATGACTGCTCAGCCTGTTTTCACTAGCCCCGGCAGACCTGAAAAGAAAACTCAGGCGAACAGTGTTATCATTTCAGGAAACTTAATCTACGGCCTTGTTATAGTTGTTGATCAGAAACTCTTTTTTAAATTGAAATTGAGCTTGCAACTTAAATCCAAAGCTGTTAAACATCCTCCCCCCCTTTAATTGTTGATAGATCTTACAACTAAACCGGGGCTTTACATTACAATGGAACAGTTTCTTCTTAACTAACCTTTAACTCACTGGTTGCAAAATATTCTATTAAATTGAAATAAAGCGTAAACCTGTAAGGTTAAATATAGTTGAGATTTTATTAACTTGTAATTGTAGCTTGAAGATATTTGGTTTTCCAGAAGAACAGAAGAAGTTTACTGCAATAACTTTCTTACCCTTAACAATAACTACACCCTTCTCAAATTAAACTGCGCTTAAGAATTTTTCCTGCAGGCGATTTTGGTAAACTGTTCTTAACCACCACCTCTTTCGGCACTTTGTATTTGGCCAGGTTTTTCCGGCAAAACTCGATCAGTTCATCTTCAGTTGCCGAAAATCCATCATAGAATGAAACGTAAGCCCTGCCTACTTCACCCCACCGGGGATGGGAAATTCCCACTACCGCCGCTTCAGCAACAGCGGGATGCCGGTAAAGCACATTTTCAATTTCTACCGGAAAAACATTCTCGCCTCCGCTAATGAACATATCTTTCTTCCGGTCTACGATATAGAAAAAACCATCCCGGTCACAGCGGGCCAGGTCCCCTGTACGAAACCACCCGTTGCCAAAAGCTTTTTCAGTTGCTTCACGGTTGTTCCAGTAACCCGAAAATACATGGGGCCCACTCATAATTAACTCCCCCACTTCTCCGGGTGAAACTTCCTGCCCCTGGTCGTCAACCAGTGCAGCAGTCCCATGAAATACAGGTTTGCCGACAGAACCTATTTTCTCCTTTATTTTCTGGTCGTCAAGCGCAAAACAGTTTGGACCTACCTCGGTTAACCCATAACCTTGTTTAAAAACCAAACCCCTTTCCCAGTAACGGTGATAGAGGCTTTCCGGACAGGGACTGCCCCCGCTGATACAAAATCTAACCGAAGTTAAATCTGTTTCGTTGAATTTTACATTTTCAGCTAGCATCTGGAACATGGTTGGCACCAGGAAAATGATCGTTGCTTTTTCACGCTCCAGTACTTCAAAATAAAATTCGGGCTCAAAAGACTTCATTACCACTATAGTCCCGCCCAGGTAAAAAAGCGGGTTCGATAAGACATTTAGTCCTCCGGTATGGAAAAAAGGCATCGGCATTAAAACCAGGTCGTCAGGCTTTAATCCCCAGCTGATAATTGTATTAACCGCATTCCAGGTCACCATCCGGTAAGACAATATTGCTCCTTTAGGCAAGCCGGTTGTGCCCCCCGTATAAAGAATCATCCAGGGATCCTCCGGGGCCAGGTGGCTTAATTTTTCTCGAAATGAAAAATTACGGGAAATAGAAAACTTATCCAGGTTTTTTTCGACAGCTTCGATTTCTACAAGGTTCAAGTTTTCGACTGAAGTAACAGCGCTACTGGCAAGTTGTTCTAGCTCTGAATCATAAAAAAGCAGCTTTGGAGACGAATCTTCTATGATTCCGGCTAATTCCTTTGGAGAAAGCCTGAAGTTTAAGGGAACCAAAACGGCGCCGAGACGGGGGAGGGCGTATAATAAGGTTAGATAGAATATACTGTTATAGCCGAGTACAGCCACCCGGTCACCTCTACTCAAGCTGTACTGCTGCAAATAACTGGCCAGGGATGATACTTTTTCTTCAAACTCCCGGTAATTCAACCTGTTCCCAGTGGAGGCATCTACAAGGGCAGTTTTATCAGGCGTAAAATGCCTGCGTTTAACCGGCCAGTCGTTTAACATCTCATCTACCCCCTAAAACTTTAATTACCCTTTAAGAAAATCAATCACTTGTTTATTAAACTCACCCGGTTTTTCCATGAAAAATAGATGCCCTCCATTTTCCAGTTTAATAAGTTCAGACCCGTCAATTTTTTGGTGCAGCATTTCAGAATTCTGAGGTGGAATAACCCGGTCATCACTTCCGGTCACTATCAATGTCGGTTTATCTATATAATTCACCCAATCTTCGGAATTAAAGTTTAAGACAGCATTAAATTGATGCTGCCAGGAATATTGAGGAGTAGGATTATTTAAGCGCCACCTGATTATTTTATCAAACTCTTCTCTGTTTGATTCCAGGTACTGCTTTGAAAAGGCCACCGCCATAGCCTGGCACAGAGCCTGCTCAGCTGAAAGCCCTTCAATTTCAGTCATCGCTCTTATGGTTTCAGGTGGTGCGGGAATACTGTTGGGGCCTCCGTGAGAAGTGCAACAGAGTATTAACTTATCAACAAGCCCGGGATAATCACGGGCAAACCGCTGAGCAATCATTCCGCCCATGGAAACCCCAAGTATGTGGGATTCCTCCAGCCCAAGAAACTTCAATAAGGCTGCCGCATCATTGGCCATCATTTGAATGGTATAAGGATAATCAGGCTTATCACTATAACCCACGCCCCGGTTGTCAAAAACAATTACCCGGAAATGCTCGGCCAATTCAGGAATTTGCTTAAACCACATCCAGGTAGCATACCCCAGCCCCTCAATTAAAAGCAGGGGATCCCCTTCTCCATGGGATTCATAGTACAGGTTCACATCACCACACTTAGCATATGGCAATTTAAAACCCTCCCGAATATCAAAAACTAAAACCTGAGCCATGTGTCATATTCGTTGTTTATATTATAAAATAAAGAATTTTTTATTGTCAAGGCCAATTAAAAATGTTTCTGCTAAATCTTTTGTATTTGGAGCTTACTATAACAATAAAGCGGCAGCAGTGACCAACAAAGCAATAGTAATTGCTTATCGGCATACATAGAAGCAAGCTGCAGGAGCCTTGGCCATAGATGACATCTTTCGAGGGCAGCCCAATAAAGCCCGCAGCAAAATTTTTCGATTGCCCGCAAGAAAACGGTACCAATCCAAAATACTGCAAGGCTTAGAAATAACTTAAAATTTGTGATATTTTTCACCTTTTTCATTAGCTATCTTTAATTCAAAAGACACTATCCGGGTAATGATACCCTGAAGGTGCTGCCTTTACCTACCTTGCTTTCCACTTCAATATTACCGCCGTGAAGCTCAACCAGGTGCTTGGTTATGGCCAGCCCAAGGCCGGAACCCTGGGCGTTTCGACGCCTGGATTTATCTACTTTATAAAAACGTTCAAAGATATAAGGCAACTCCTCTTCAGGAATGCCGCACCCTGTATCTTCAACTTCAAAGATAACCTGGCCCTGGTAGTGCTTGCCTCTAAGGAAAACTTCACCATCAGGTGGCGTGTATTCTATTGCATTGTTCAACAGGTTAACCAGCACTTCATGCAGACGGTGTCGATCTCCATACAAGGCCGGCAATTCCGGTTCCAGGTCCAGCTTCAGGTTTATTCCTTTAGCCTCGCCACGAGGAGAAACACTGTCAAAGCTCCAGGCAGCTAAATCATTGACCGATATTTCCTGTTTTTCCAGCGACAACTGTCCGCTTTCCAGGTGAGAAAGGGTTAATAAATCATCAACCAGGCGGCTCAGGTGAACAGAGTTATCTAAAATAATTTTTAAATACTTTTTCTTTTCGTCCTCATCAATAAAGCCATCCAGCATAAGTTCAGAAAAACCGCGCACCGAAGCTAGCGGTGCTTTTAATTCATGGGATACATTGGCTACCAGGTTTCGACGAAGCATCTCCAGCCTTTTTTGTTCTTCTAAATATTTTTCTACCTGCTCTACAGAATAGTTAAATGTTTTTACAACTCCGCCTATTTCATCATCCGATTCTTCTTCAATCTTACTTTTAAAGTTGCCGGCAGCCATGTCCAAAGCAGCGCGGTTAATCTTCTGCAAAGGCCTGGTTAATGTCTTAGACAAAGAAAAGGCCAATACAGTTGCTATAGCCACTCCTATTCCACCAGAATATAGCATTAATTGGCTTATATAGGCCAGGGTTTCTTCCACTCCGCGCAAAGGAACGCTTAAAGTAACAGCACCGATAACCTGGGGTTCTTCTCCCTCATTTTCGTTCACCCCACCGGGGTCTTCTTCCTCAATTTCATCTTCTAAAACGGGAGCGGCAACTAAAAGCCTTTGCAGCACAGGACCATAAACCTTTTTTGTTAACATATTTCCCTGAAATACATGTTCAATTTCACGTTCTTCAAGCCCTACCTCTTCACTTTGTTCCCGGCCAGATTCATCATCTTCAGCATCCGGATCTATGGTGAACTGAATGATATGGTTTGCATCGAGGACCCGAATCTTTGCGTCAAGCGAGTAGGCGAGAGTTTCTGCTGTTTTTTCAACCTCGTCCAAATCATTTTTTTTAAGATCTTCTCCAATCAGGTAAGCTGCATCCCGGGCATGCCCGGTAACTTCCCACTCCCGGGTAGTAATAAAGTAATTTTCAATCATGTAGCTAAGAAAAATCCCGATTGCAATCATGCTCAAGGCAACCACTATTAAGTGCGAAAAAATTAATTTGCCAAAAAGGCTCCTTGGTTTATTAAAAAACCTAATCATATTCTTTCACCTCAAACTTATAACCAATCCCCCACATTGTCTGAATGTAGGTAAATTTTTGATCATAGCGGGCTATTTTATTGCGAACCCGTTTAATATGTTCATCAACAGTTCGAGTGCTGCCAGCCGGATCATCAAAACCCCATACCGATTTTAATAATTCTTCCCGGTTAAAAGGTTTACCGGCATGACGGACCATTAGGCTGAGCAACTCAAATTCCTTGGGAGTTAAGTCAAGATCGTTCTCGCCAACACGGGCAGCGTAACTGTGCAAATCCAATACCAGGTTTCCATACTCCAGTTTTTCAGAAGTAACATTATAATTGTCGAAACGTCTTATTAGAGCTTTTACCCGGGCAACCATTTCCCTTGGGCTAAAAGGTTTGGTTATATAATCGTCAGCGCCCAATTCCAGCCCCAGAACCCGGTCGACTTCTTCTCCCCGGGCAGTCAGCATTATCACCGGCACACTTTTAACATGGCTGCCCCTGATTTGACGACAAATTTCCCACCCATCTATCTCTGGAAGCATAATATCCAGTAAGATCACTGCATACTCGTTTTCAAGCACTTTTTCCAACCCATTCTTCCCATCAAGAACAACCTCAACTTGAAACCCTTCAGCCTCCAGGGCAATGCGAACCATTTCACATACATGCTCATCATCATCTATAACCAAAACTTTTTCGCTCATACATTATTCCTCCCCTATAATGCTCCGTATCATTAAAAACCCGGCATACAACCTCTTTAAATCAAGATTACTTAATTCAATGCCAAATTAAATATTTAACTGGATTACATTTATTATAACAAATCACGGCTATAA
>SL_5KL_010_SEDDRAFT_10000121_pt1 | contig 44967 bp, 20 predicted proteins | sample SodLakKL_010_SED_FD_9118 | JGI IMG/M metagenome (IMG submission 9118)
ATACACATTCGATGTTTTTGCTAGAATTATCAAAAATTGTTTTCAGCATCATCCCTTTCCTAGATGGAATAGGAATCCCGAAAAAATAAACAAGTCTCTAACCACACGTATAATTCATGATTTAGACGAAAAGCTTTAATGCATGGTGATTCTCACGTCAATCACAGCACATATGAGTGAGACCATGAAGATCATCAGCAAAGAGGATTTTGAGGCTTTTGTGGAGCATTTATTGGAGGATGACCCCCGTGAAGTGGTGGGGGTTCAAGATAAGGAGGGAAAGTTCGACTTCGACGTTTTAAACAAAGCATCTGACTTACGTCTGGATTATGATACGACGGTCTTACCTCCGACTAAATATTTTATGTCTCAGCGAGAAAACCTCTTGCTTGAAGATCAGGATGAAGAGACACTGGAACATGATATAACCCCTAGGATCATAATTGGTATACATCCCTACGACCTCGATGCAATTCGTCAATTGGACAACGTTCTCTCCGAAACCCCAAAAGGAAGAAACTATCTCATAAAAAGGAGATCTTCTGTGCTGGTGGGTGTCAATATGGATGTGGTGGCAGATAGATGTTTTGCAGGAAGTATGAACACTTCGAACGTCTCAAAAAACTACGACCTGATGCTAACAGATCTTGGAGATACTTATGCCATAGAGATCGGTTCTGAGGACGGTTTCAATCTATTGGATGGCATAGACATCAGGGATGCGACAGAGGATGAAAAATCCAGGGTGGATAATAAATTATCTGAATTAGAGACAAAATTCACTAGAGAACTCGATTTTCCACTAGAAGAACTACCCAAAACTCTAGATAGAAATTATGATGACATCGAGTTCTGGAAAAAACATTCTAAAGCTTGCACAGAATGTGGTTCATGCATAATCGTATGTCCCACTAGCTATTTCATAAATAAGGATGATATCACAAGGGACAACCTCGGTGAAGATGGGAACCCGGAGATATGGAAACAGTGTTTATATGAAGAGTTCTCAAAGGATATCGCCGATGATCATGTGATGGATGAAAAGTACCAGCGATACCGACACCGATTGATGACTAAGGGGTTATATATCTATAAGATATTCGGAGATATAGCATGTGTCGGATGTGGCAGATGTGCTTCGCAGTGTCCAACTGATGTGGCGGACCCATCCGTGGTTTACAATGATCTACCGAAAGGTTCTACGTGACCTAAACGGTATCGGATCGATTTTGTGAGGCATCGCAGCGATCATCTCAACTATACCTATATCGATATAGCTCAGCAGGTAACGGTCCCTGCCAGTGTACTTCGCTACCTTGAGGTCCGAGTAGTTCAGTATCTCTCTTTACTGTCTAATAGTCTGCCGTCGTTAGAAACTAGATCCACCATCAAGGGCATATTGCCTACAGCATGTGTAGAACATGACAAGCATGGATCGTAGCATCTGATCACGCTTTCAAGTCTGTTCAATATACCTTCGGGTATCTCTTCATGCGACCCATCTATGTACTCTTCAGCTACGCTCTGGATGCTCTTATTGATAGCAAGGTTATTATGGCCTGTAGCAACGATGAAGTTAGCGTTCTTGATCACACCATGTGCATCGGATACATAGTCGTGTATCAGAGTTCCTCTAGGGGCTTCTATTACACCGACACCTCTAGCTTCCCTGGCTTGGGTTGGTACATTTATCTTCCCGGTATAGATGTCTTCATCCTGTAATAACTCCTCGATCCGTTCGACAGTATGAAGACTTTCTATCAGCCTCGCGTAGTGATAAAACAGGGATCCCTCTTTTATCTCTTTACTTCCGATCTCCTTGTAGCGTATCCATTCTTCATGGGCTAACTCAGTGCTTATGCCGTCGATGAGATTCAATCTAGCTAATGGTCCTACTCTGTACACTCCATTTTCAAATCCCAATTTTTTGTAATATGGAAATTTCATGTAACTCCAGTTCAATGACCTTTCTCCGATCACATCATCGTATCTCTTTGGATCTATCTCTGTAAGTATCGTACCTTCCCCATCGACTATACGGAGATCCCCGTCATAAAATTCCAGATGTCCGTTTTCATCCACCAGCCCCATATATCCCGTTTCATGAGATGCAAATTCTTCAACATCGACATCCATGTCCTCGTACAGGTCTCTCAACAGGCTTAACGTGTCCTGTATGTAAGATTTCAGTTCATCTGTTTTCTCAAGGAATTCTTCTCCTTTATCTCGCAGTAAATTTTGATTTACACCACCAGGGACCGATAGTTCAGGATGAACCTTTTTTCCACCTAGAGCCTGTATTATATTCTGTCCAAAGCTCCGGAGTTTGATACCTCTGTTAGCGAGTTCTTCGTCCTTCTTCATCAGTCCGAATATGTTCCTCTCTTCCGGTGACGCATCGAAGCCCATGACTAGGTCTGGGCTGGAAAGGTAAAAGAAACTCAAGCTATGCGATTGCAGTATCTGAGCCATGTGGATGAGTTCTCTTATCTTGTGAGCAGCTTCTGGGATATCAGCTGCGACGAGCTCATCACATGCTTTGGCCGATGCTAGTTCGTGGCTAACAGGGCAGATACCGCATATCCTGGATGTCATCTCAGGCATCTCCCAAAGTACCCTCCCCTCAACGAATTTTTCAAATGCTCTGAATTCAGTAACGTGGAATCTAGCCTCTTTCACTTGTTTATCGTCGTCAAGATGTATGCTTATCTTTCCGTGACCTTCTACCCTGGTTACAGGGTTTATTTCTTTTATTTCTCCCATTTTATGCACCTCTAGTATCTCAATTTATCTTTATCCAACTTCGGTATCTCTCCTTCAAGAAGTTTTTCTAATCCGTATCGGATAACATCCGCTGAAGGAGGGCATCCCGGGATATAGACATCGACGTCGATTATCTCATCTAGACCCTTTGCTTTATCGGTGAGAGTCGGTATCAGCTCATCATCTGGAACCACACTCTCCTCGTCGCTTTTTTCAAGGTAACACTCTTCCAGGATCTTATCGACCTTTTCAAAATTTCTCATGGTCATTATCCCACCAAAACATGCACAGTCTCCCCAGGCTACGAGGATATCACAGTTTTCTCTCATCTTTTTAGCTACCTCGACGTTCTCGTCGTTCGTTATGGTTCCTTCCATGATCCCGATGTCAACTTTTTCGATCTCTTTGACATCCATTATCACATGACTGGATTGGAACTCAACGAGTTCTGCTAGGTCCTTAACGAATTCGTCAACATCCAGAAACGACATATGACATCCTGAGCATCCGCACATGCAAGCAGTGGCTACTTTTGGTTTGTTTTCTGCCATCTTTATCACCTCATTTTGGCCAACTCTTCAAAGAAACCGATCTCCGATCTTATACCTCCTTTCGGCTCGGTTATCCTTTCGACCTTATTCTTAACACCATTTATGTCTATAGTGGTACCTTCTCTCTCGAACATGGTCAATGAAGGGATGACAAGGTCCGCCATCTCGGTCAGTTCGGATCTTCTAGCCGATTGAACTATAGAGAAATCAGCCTTCTCTATCAGTTCTTTCATATCTGCCTGATCCTCTTCATCACCAGCTAAGATGTATGCTACTTCAGGTTCTTCATAGACACCTTCTGTTTCCAGGTTCTTGATATATTGGTTACCAGCGTGGTTCAAGCTGATCACGTAGCTGCCTTCCAGTTTTGCTAGTTCGAATATATGTCTTAAAGACCACCTATCTATGATCTCGTCACCTATAATTATTATGTCATAGGTCGCTTCTTCAAGAAGGTTGACGATCTCCATAACATCTTTTGGATGAACCCTAAGACCTCCGAGTATCGACGATACCCGCGAGAGGTCCTCGATAGATGCCTTTCCTTCCTTTATCACTTGATTGACAAGTCTGGTCAACTGGGTCTTCGGTGATTCTATAGTTATGGATTTGTCTGAATGATTCCAGAATTTGTCCTCGTAAGCGTCTATAGTTATCAGCTTAGTTCCGTTTGAAGTCGCCCTTCTGATATACGAAGCCAATATCGGATGTGTGTGATATATCGAGGTGTCGTAAAGAAGGATGTTATCTGCCTTCATGATTTCTCTTATATCGGTTACGAAATGGCCTTCGATCATATTTATCCTTCTTTTTACTTCAGTTTCGAATCTGTGCCGCTTCGCCCCAACCACATCGAAAAGTGCTCCGTGTGCCCTCATGGCATAGGCAAAAGCATCAAGGTCTTCACAGGTGAGGTCGCCACTGGCATAGGCACTGATCCTATAACTCTTTACAAGCATCTCTGAAGCTTTTTCTAAACCCTCTGACAAACTCAGTTCCTTTTCTTCACCGTCTTCACGGAGTATCACATTTTTTATCCTCTCACCTTTATTGGCTAGAGGTTTGAATCGACCGAACTCACACAATTGTCCTCCAGATTCCTTATGTATATCCGCACCTTCTATCTCAACGATGTGTCCTGTTTTGGTATATACGTTGGTACCGCACCCCATGCTGCAGCTCAAACAGGTGGTGGTCGTCATATCACATTCTTTTTTGACACCTTTAAACATACTCAATTTGCTGAAGATAGCTCCTGTGGGACAAACTTGGAGACACATACCACAAGATGTGCATGTGGATTCTCCCAGGGGTACTCCTGCGTCCACGATGATCCTATTGTTGATACCTCGTCCCCCTAGACTCAGAGTATGATTCCCCACCACTTCATCACAAGCTCTTACACATCTTCCACACCTTATACACCTGTTACTATCTTTGATGATGTAGTCGTGGGATGAATCAACGGGCCACTCTGGATACATCCTCGGGAATTCGAAACGGTCTATCTCATGTTCATACATCAGATCTTGTAGTTCACAATCGCCGTCGGATTCACAGAACATGCAGTAATGGTTTTCAGAGCGATAGATCAGCTCAAGGATCTTTCTTCTATATTTCTTAAGATGATCTGTTTGAGTTTGTATCTTCAGCCCGTCGTCCACTTGAAGGCCACAAGAAGGTAGTATCTGTTTACCGTTAACTTCTACAGAACATAATCGACACGCCATCACGTTCTCAAGAGCCTCGTGCTGACACAACTTCGGTATCGTTATCCCGTGTTCCTCACATGCTTCCATCACAGTCATACCTTTCTTTGCGGATATATCTTGTCCGTCAACGTTGAAGTTCACTGTATTCATTTTTCATCACCTTCCGAGATGGCATCGACAGGACATATCTTGGCACATTCACTACAAGAGATACATTTCTCCGGATCTATAACGTAAGTGTTCTCTCCACTCGAGATGGCATCGACAGGACACACTTCGATACATCTTCCGCATGTAACACAGGTCTCTTCATTGATGGTGTAGGCCTCTACCAATGCTTTGCATGTCCCAGTCGGACATTTCTTATCATGTACATGGGTTTCATATTCATCACGGAAGAATTTCAGTGTACTCAATACTGGGTTAGGGCTGGCTTGACCGAGCCCACAGAAGGAAGTGGCTTGAATGGTTTCAGCCAGGTCTTGAAGCTTATCAAGGTCCTTTGCTTCTCCGTTGCCTTTAGTTATCTTATCTAGTATATCAAGCATCCTCTTCGTACCGAGTCGGCACGGTGGACATTTTCCACAGGATTCATCTTGAGTGAAGTCTAAAAAGAATTTGGCGACATCGACCATACAGGTGTCTTCGTCTAAAACGATGAAACCTCCGGAACCCATTATCGTTCCCGCCTCCTTTAAAGAATCATAATCTATGGGTGTGTCTAGGTATTGTTCGGGTATCACCCCTCCTGCAGGTCCTCCGATCTGTACAGCCTTGAATCTTTTCCCATCTGCAACACCACCCGCGATGTTTATCATCTCTCTGATGGTCGTACCCATGGCTACCTCGATCAAACCGGTATTTTCCACATCGCCTGCAACGGCGAAAACCTTCGTTCCGGGACTTCCTTCGGTTCCTATATCTCTGAACCATTCAGATCCATATTTTATTATCATCGCTATGTTGCCAAATGTTTCGACATTGTTTATCACCGTGGGCTTCCCCCAGAGACCGGATTGTACTGGATAGGGAGGTCGGTATTTAGGTCTACCTTGTTTTCCTTCTATAGAAGAAAGCAAGGCCGTCTCTTCACCACAAACAAATGCTCCAGCACCCACTCTCAACTCAACGTTGAAATCAAAACCCTGGTTGAACAGGTTTTCACCTAGATATCCTTCGCTTTCAGCATCCCTGATGGCTTTTTGAAGGTTCCTGATCGCCAGAGGATATTCTGCCCGGACATATATGTATCCTTGGTCGGCACCCACTGCGTAACCTGCAATCATCATACCCTCTATTATACTGTGTGGATCTCCTTCAAGAACACTTCGATCCATGAAAGCACCGGGGTCTCCTTCATCGCCATTACAAACGATATATTTTTGATCTGAGATCTCCTTAGCGGCCAGCTCCCACTTCAGTCCAGTAGGAAATCCTGCACCCCCTCTTCCTCGTAAACCAGAATCTTTTATCTCCTTTACTATCTCATTTCTCTCCATATCCATTATGGCCTTTCTTGCAGCCATGTATCCATCTACTTTCAGATAATCTTCAAGGCTGCTTGGATCTATGTCTCCCGAGTCCCTCATGACCACTTTCTTTTGACCTCTGATGAAGTCGAGCTTTTCGAACTCTTCTACTCTACGTCCGTCTATATCCTCGATCAAGAGGTCGTATACTACACGGCCTTTGAGTAAGTGTTCTTCAACGATCCTTTCTACGTCGGCAGGTTTTAGATTTCCATAAAATGTATCTTCAGGTCGTATGATTATCATGGGCCCCAGGTTGCATGGTCCCATGCATCCTGTTCTTTTTATCGCCCTGGTCAAAGGATATTTATCCTCTAATTCGTGTTTCCACAGTTCGTCCATCAATCTTTCTTCTATCTCCTCGGATCCTGCAGAGAGGCAGCCAGTACCAGAACATATTAAAATTTCTTTTCTAACCATTTTCATCTCTCCTGTTAGTACCTATCCAAGATATCTTCCAAATCCTCGGGCTGTACTTTTCCGTAAACGTCACCATCGATCATTATGATCGGTGCTTTACTGCATGCACCCACGCATCTTTTCGTGTTGAAAGTGAATTTTCTGTCGTCCGATGTACCCCCCTCTTCGACATCCAACATATCCTTGAGCTTTTTTGTCAGGCCTTCAGCACCTTTTACGTGACATGCAGTTCCAGTGCAAACAGAGATGGTGTGTTCCCCTCTAGGTTCCATGGTAAAAAAAGAGTAAAATGTGACCACCGAGTGTACTTGGCTGTAGGGTACGCTCAACTCTTCAGCTATGAATTCCTGCACCTCTTTAGGAAGATAGCCAATTTTTTTTTGCACTTCATGCAATAAAGGTATCAGATTTCCGGCCCCTTTCTCATATTCTCCTATTATCGGGAGTATATCCCTAAGATGGTATTTTTCCATATTATCTATCCCCATTTTTTCATATGTTATACCTTTTTTTAAAGGATTACTACAGCGGGTTGGTTGGGTCTAGATTGCACTCATATTAAATCCTTTCGTGTTGTTTCCATTGATACTTCTTATTGTATATAGTATGCGACCCGTCATGGACGAGTTGGAAGTAGTTGAGGGTTTCACCACGATTTCATCATATGATGATTCAATTCGACCATTCCTTGTCATCATGACTAAACATATTCTTGTGAAAATCGGTAATCACACACTCGGTCATAACAAGCAGAAATATTTAATAACCGGTGTTTTGTTGCCGAATCTGTCTATAAACAAGTGTGTTGAATCATGATCGAGTTTAAAAGCAAAACCAACAGAAGTTTAAGATGGTCAAACAGGAAGCGAGTTTGCAGAATTTTCTCTGCGGTTAGCTATCATGGGAAGGCACATGAATTTAAGGAGGCATGACATGGGAAATAAACCAAAAGTAGCATTTTTTGATTTTGCAAGTTGCGAAGGAGATCAATTGCAGATAGCCAATTTGGAGGAAAAGATATTGGATCTACTGGGTCTGGTCGAGATAGTCAGTTTCAGAGAGATCATGAAGGAGCATTCGGACGACTACGATGTTGCTTTCATCGAAGGATCCATACAGAGGCCCAGTGATGAAGAGAGGCTGAAGAAAATCAGATCAAACGCTGATTTACTGATAGCTTTTGGAAACTGTGCGGCCAATGGGAATGTAAACAAACTCCAGAAAGACTGGTCGATAGAAGAGGTAAAGGATGAAGTATATCCAGGTCTTGATGAAGAAATATCGAAAAGCGAATTCTTCGATAACTTCCCCTGCAAGGCGGTTGACGAAGTAGTCAAGGTAGATTATTATCTCAGGGGTTGCCCAGTTAGAGGTGATCGAGTTCTTCAGTTCATCGAAAGATTGGTTAAAAAACCGGTCGAAACTAATAAAAACATCGATTTCAAAGTGATGCTGAGAGATAAAGAGGTCGATGAACGGTCGCTGGTAAAATATAATCCAAACAAGTGCATACTCTGTCGGCGATGTGCTAACTTCTGTCAAGACGTCATGAGTGTGGACGCCTTGGGTCCTGTCGAACGTGGATTCGAGACCATAATTTCGACTCCTAAAGATATCGGATTCGATGCCAACGGATGTATACACTGTGGTCAGTGTGTAGCATTATGTCCTGTGGATTCTCTCTATAATGAATCTCCTGTTGAGGATCTGTCTGCAGGATTGATCGATGGTGGTCGAGTAAACATAATCGCACTAGACTCTATAGCCGTTGCATCATTCCTACAAGAACACTCTATCCTCTCTGAGATGGAACCCACAGAGGCAGAGAGATACCTGATAGGCGGTCTGAAGAAGATGGGATTCGATAGAGTAATCCAGTATGACAGGTTTTTAGAGAGATCTAAGGAAATGGATGATGATAACGAAAAACCAGTGTTAGCCAGTTGGTGTCTTCCAGCAAGAAATCATATAGAAGCAGAGGGTATAGACACTCTTGCGATCGAAGCAGGAAATACGCCTTGGAGACTCATCCTGGAAGAAGAAGACGGAGATATATGTATCATGAGCCCATGTTCCGGTTTAAAGGCTGTCGAAGAGATAAATCACGTTATCTCAGCACCGGAGATGATCGACTTGTTCAACCATATGGATTTAGATATCGGATTCGTGGATCCATCAGATGGTGATTACGACGGACCTTGTGCCTCTGAAGGGTTCAAACATTCTGGAATACCCGGGCATGATGAGTATTTCAAGATAACAGAAAAGTTAGCAGATGAACTTCTCGGAAGCGGTAAAAAGAGTGGGGCCGTGAATGTAGTCCCCTGTCTGTACGGATGTCTGAGCGGTGGAGGTAACCATCCTACTGCCGATGACAAGAAGGTTCTGGAAAGAAAAGATATCGCGATGAGCCTCAAGGAAGTGAAACCATGAAGGAAGAAGATACGAATAAGGAACTCTCATGGATGGAAAAGAATGAAATCGAAAAGATAATCAGATCGGTGGAAGATCCCAAATATCAGAAGATCGAGCTGCTACAAAAACTCCAAGGAAAGTATAAATGGCTTCAAGATAAGCACATGGAGTACCTTGCTGAGACCACAGGTATCAGCTATACAGATCTATACGGAATAGCGACGTTTTACACACAGTTCAAACTTCATCCCCCTGGACGTCACAAGATTTCCGTCTGCATGGGTACCGGGTGTCACGTGAAGGGAGGTAAAAAGATACTCGAGAAGTTGAAGGATATATTGGATATAGACGTAAATGAAACCACAGAGGACCGAAGATTTTCGCTGGACCAAGTAAGATGCTTAGGGTGTTGTGGTCTCGCGCCGGTCATAGATATAGATGGTGAGACCTTTGGTAGAGTGAGCACCAAGGAAATAGAAGGTATATTGAAGGAGTTCAAATAGGTGATAACGATGACTGTTAAAACTTTGAAGGATTTAGAAGAGATGGCTAAGATAGGAGAAGAAAATCTTGACCCAGATCGTCCACAGATAATCTTTGGATTCGCTACTTGTGGTATAGCAGCTGGTGCTGAAGGTGTTGTAGGGTTCACTAAAAAGTATCTAGAGGAGAAAGACATAGATGCTGAATTGGGCGCCATGGGTGAACCGGAGATCAAATCGGTAGGGTGCATCGGTATGTGCCACGCTGAACCCCTCGTTGATATAAAGATGCCCGATAAGCCACGGATAACTTATTATGGCGTGGATGAGACAAAGATGAAGAGGATCCTTGATGAACATCTGATCAATGGACAACCGGTCAAAGAATATGCACTTGGTCAATTGAATAAGGAATTATCTGTATGTGATCAAGCGAAAACAGAGTTTTCCTGGCAGTTTGAAGATATACCCGCCCTCAACGAGATCCCGTTCCTATCAAAACAGGTACGAGTTGCCTTGAGGAACTGTGGTATCATAGACCCTGAGTCTATAATGGAGTACGTTGCCAGAGGGGGTTATAAATCGGCTTTCAACTTGTTGAACAACATGACTCCACAAGAAGTGATCGATGAAGTGAAGGAATCTGGACTCAGAGGTAGGGGCGGCGCTGGGTTCCCTACCGGTTTAAAATGGCAATTTGCTAAGGATGCTGAAGGCGATCAAAAGTATGTGATATGCAACGCTGATGAAGGTGATCCAGGAGCATATATGGATCGAGCAGTTCTGGAAGGTGATCCACACAGCCTCATCGAAGGTATGATGATCGGTGGCTACGCCATCGGAGCAAATACGGGTTACATATACATCCGTGCTGAGTATCCCTTGGCCATCAAAAGGTTGGAAAAAGCCATAGAAGATGCAAAGGAATACGGTATACTCGGAGAAAACATAATGGGCAGCGGTTTTTCATTCGAACTCAAGATGATGGAAGGTGCGGGTGCCTTCGTATGCGGTGAGGAAACCGCGTTGATGGGTTCCATCGAAGGTAAAAGAGGCGAACCTAGGACTAGACCGCCTTTCCCAGCTAATTCAGGCCTGTTCGGCAAACCTACAAACATCAACAATGTGGAGACCTGGGCAAACCTACCTATGATATTCGAAAAAGGTGCTGACTGGTTCAGCGGTATGGGTACTGAAACAAGTAAAGGGACCAAGGTTTTCTCCCTAGTTGGAAACATAAACAGGGCTGGCCTAGTGGAGATCCCCATGGGTACCAAGATGAAGGATATCATCTACGAGATAGGTGGAGGGATGCAGCACGATAGGGATTTCAAAGCTGTCCAAACCGGTGGTCCCTCTGGAGGATGTATACCTCCGGAAGAACTCGATGTGGAAGTAGATTATGAGAATCTTAAGGAATTAGGATCCATCGTCGGTTCAGGCGGGATGGTGGCCATGGACGAGGATACCTGCATGGTTGAGATAGCTAGATACTTCCTGGACTTTTGTGTTGATGAATCCTGTGGAAAATGTACTCCCTGTAGGGTCGGCACTAGAAGGATGCTCGAGATACTCGATAGGATAGTACTAGGGGAAGCCGATATGAGAGATATCGATATTTTAGAGCATCTGGCAGTACAGGTTCGAGACGGCTCTCTATGTGCCCTTGGAGGAACATCTCCAAACCCGGTCCTTACCACGTTGAAGTACTTCAGGGATGAATATGAACAGCACATCAAAAAGAGATTCTGTCCTGCATCATCCTGTGCGTCTTTGTTCATTTCACCATGTCAAAATTCATGTCCGGCAGGGACCAATGTACCCGGTCAGATGCAACTGATCATAGAAGAACGATTCGGTGAGGCTTACGAGATACAGAGAGAGGACAATCCCTTCCCAGGTGTTTGCGGCAGAGTCTGTGATCATCCGTGCGAGGAGATATGTCAGAGGGATCAATTGGATAGAGCGGTATCGGTGATGGCTCAACACAGATTCTGTGCTGATAAGGTCTATCATGATGAAGTCGAATATCGACCGGAGACTTCAACGTTGGATACAACAGGTAAACGGGTCGGTATAGTAGGAGGAGGTGTTGCCGGTCTGACCGCTGCTTACTTCCTAAAGAGATTGGGTCACGATGTGACACTTTATGAAGCCAAATCCGAGCTAGGGGGCATGCTAAGATGGGGTATCCCAAAGTACAGATTGCCTAGAGATGTATTAGATTGGGAGATACAGCAGATATTAGACCTGGGTGTGGATGCGAAACTGAACACATCTGTGGGTAAAGATGTACCCTTCGATGATCTGCTGGAAGAACAAGATGCCATTTTCCTCGGTGTCGGTGCACAAAATGATCGTGCGCTGAACTTGGAGAAGGAGGACGAACCTGGTATATTGAAAGGTGTCGAACTCCTTGAGAAGATAAACCGAGGAGAAGAGATTGAGTTGGGGGATAGAATACTCATCGTCGGTGGTGGTAACGTTGCTGTTGATATGGCCAGGAACGCAAAAAGGATGGGCTGTGAAAAGATCATAATCGCATATCGAAGGGAAGAAATCGATATGCCAGCTTATCCCGAAGAGATCGAAGAGGCAAAGAAAGAAGGGATCGAATTCCACTTCCTGTTATCCCCCGAGGAGATACTGATCGAGGATGGAAGAGCCGCCGGGATGGTGTTCACCAAGACGGTTATGGGCGATTTCACAAAATGGGGTCGCAGAAAACCGGAACCCGTGGATTACGAGAAGGTTGTATTCAAAGCGGATAACATCATAACAGCGATAGGACAAGTTATAGATACGAGTTTTGCCGAGGATCTTGCAGATAAACTCACAAACGAGTGGGGAACCAGACTGAAAGTGGACCCGTATACTATGGAAACGGAGCAACCCAATGTATTTGCAGGAGGCGATGCGGTTCTAGGACCGGCCACGGTGATCGAAGCGGTGGCACACGGTAAAAAGGCGGCTAAAGAGATCGATGCTCGGTTGATGGGACATGACAGATTGGAGGAACTACAGAGTATCAATGAATACGAGTATTCTATGACAGCCCCGGACAACGAGCACTACATACCGCGGTCAGAACTACAATCGATACCTGTTGAGGAGAGAAGCTGTAATTTCAAAGAGGTAATTATGTGTATGGACAGAGAATGCGCTGTAAAAGAGGCGAAACGTTGTCTAAGATGCGACATATCAGAGGAGGATGAAGCATGAAGATAACCATCGATGGAAAGGAGTTTTCTTGCAAGCCCGGTCAAAAGGTTTATGACGTTGCTGAAGAAAACGATATATACATTCCTACTTTATGTTTGAACAAGCTCAACCATGAAGAAAGACCGGCGGGATGCAGGATATGTTTGGTAGAACTGGTCGGTCAAGGTAATGCCGAGCCAAAACTGGAGTCTAGTTGTTCCCTACCCGTTCATGATGGTATGGAGATATCCACCAAGAATAAAGTCGTTTACGACGAAAGAAGAGAGGTACTCGAACTACTGCTCTCTGAGCATGAACAGGACTGTAGAAACTGCGGCATAAGCGGTGACTGTTATTTTGCGGATCTGTGTTTTGAATACGATATAGACGGTGTTTCGGTCTGTTCAGAATGTCCTAACCGTAAAGACGGTTGTTTCCTTGCTCGAGATATACTTTGTTTGGGTCCAGTGACTCATGCAGGTTGTAACGCATTCTGCACCAGAAATGGAGATCCCTGTGAGAGCTGTTTCGGTGTATTGAGCAATAAAGATGTGTTAGTCTTCGGTCTTGAGGCCTTTGGAGAGAACGGCTTCACCAGAGACCAAGTCCTTGAAGCTGCAAAAGTTTTCTCTTACGAAGAAGTCCGAGTTCTTGAAGAGCTGATGGATGAATATGATCTTTTAAATAAGGAGGTATCGGAATGACAAATTTAAATGTGAATGTTGAACATGTGACCAGAGTAGAAGGACACGGCAATATCCTCGTTGATGCGAAGGAGGGTAAACTAGAGCGTGTTATGTGGGAAATACCTGAGGCCCCTAGATATTTCGAGGCCTTCGTTAAAGGTAAACCATATACACAATTGGCTCAGATAACTGCCCGGATATGTGGTATATGCTCCATCGGGCACGCATTGACGTCGCTTAAAGCCACCGAGGATGCGCTGGATATAGAAGTATCGGAGCAGGATGTAAAGCTGAGAGAGTTAGCTTTACATGGAGAGAACATGCAGAGTCATGTGCTTCATGTTGGTTATCTTGCCCTCCCTGATCTTGTAGGGGAAGGTTCTGTTATCCCTCTAGCCACCTCACACCCTGAAGAGCTCAAAAAGGTCATATCTTTACACAAACTGGCCAACGAGTTATCGAGGGTAACTTGTGGTAGAACTACCCACCCTAGACGATTGATCCCTGGTGGTTTCTCAAAGTTGCCATCTCCCCTGGAGTTGGAGAACATGAAAACAAAACTCGAGGGATCGGTACCCGTTTTACATGAGGTCGCATCTTTCGTCAAAGGTCTATCTTCCGCATTACCTGATTTCGAAAGGGAGACTGAATTCATATCATTGACACATGATGATGAATATGCATTCTATGATGGTAAGATAGCCTCCACCGACGGTGATATCACCCCTGTAGATGATTATCTATCGGTGACAAATGAATACGTTGTTCCACAGTCCACAGCCAAATATACCAAGAACAATCGAGAGTCCTATATGGTCGGAGCTTTGGCAAGGCTAAACAATAATTACGATCTCTTGTCTCCACTGGCTAAAGAGGTAGCTGAAGACTTCGGACTGTCTCCAGTGTGCCATAACCCTTACATGAATACCATAGCCCAGCTGGTCGAAGTAGTACACAGTGTTGAGGATTCAATAAATTTGATCGACGACATCCTCGATAAGGGTATAGAGGAGCAGGGATTGAATCATCAACCTGACATCGAGCCAAAGGCAGGTACGGGTGTCGGCGCTGTAGAAGTTCCCAGAGGGATACTGTTCCATGAGTACACCTATGACGATGAAGGACGCTGTACCAAAGCCAACTGCATCATACCCACCAACCAGAACCACGGCAATATACAGCACGATATGGAGAAGATGGTGCCCGAGCTCATAGGAAATAAAGACGAAAAGAAGATCGAATTGACCCTTGAGATGCTTGTAAGGGCCTACGATCCCTGTATATCCTGCTCGACACACTACGTGGACGTTAACTTCATAGAGTAATACAAAACCACTTTTTCTTTTTTCTTATATTGCAATGTTTTATTCACTGCGATATCAGTTCTTTTTTATATTGGAAAGAAAATTTTCCATCCGTTCTTTTAGATCTTCGTCTTCTTTTTCCTCTAGTAAGAACAAAAGAAGTTTGAATCTAAGGAGAAGGGGATAGCTGATCTCGCCTATATCTTCCTCTATCTTCCCTATGGGTTCCGTAACTCTCTCTTGGAGTTCGATAAAAAATCGAGAGATTTCCTCTATCAACGCCTCTTCTTTATCTTCTATATCATAGCCCATCACATCCAACAGGCTCAATATCTTCTCTGCGTTCCTTCTTTCCCAATCCATACCTATCTCCGAAGGGTCCCTGCCGTCGATGGATCGAGGACTCAATAAGAAAACGTTCGCCGTCCTGGAATACACTTTTTTTGGGATGTGGTGGTCTTTTATCTCGCCCACTTCTTCCAAATAGCCGGCTTTCTCCAGCTTTTTTACATGCCTATATATGGTAGAATGATCTTTGTTCAAAGATTCGGCCATCTGGGAGAGGGTCATGTCGTTGACTCTTAAGAGAGAAAGTATATCGCTTCTGGTATCTTCTATGGCTAGTTTAACTCGTTCTGGATCTCTAACCACTTTGACTTCTCTTTTCATATCTGAATCCGTTCAACGACCCTTATATAAATAAATCTTTGGTCATCGGCTTTTCGATAATTTAACTACACAAAAAGTAGTTACTAAAAATAATAAAGTATATTACCACCTTCGTATATGTGTATAACATGGAGAAGGAACATCACCAAGGATCATGCTGCTCTGAAGACAAAAAAGGATGTTTGTGTCCGGTCGAAGGTATAATAGATGTGATCTCAAAGAAATGGGCTATCTGCATAATAAGTCATCTGGGTAACAAAGAAGAGGGATACAGGTTCAACGAGCTGCAGAGGTCTCTTGGAGATATAAGTCCTAAGTCTCTATCTGACAGGCTGAAAGAGCTGAAGGAAGAAGATCTGGTAAATAGAGACGTCGAAGAGTCAGTCCCTCCAAAGGTCACTTACTCTTTGACTGAAGACGGAAAAGCTCTTTATAGTAAGTTAAAACCGCTTGTTAGATGGGTGAACGAAAAGGGCTGAGTTTGCTCGGTGAGCTCGACCAATATTTTTTTATATTTCCACCCGGATGTGCTGGTGATATTTGGAGGAAATAAATATGAAGAGCAAACACGCTGTATTTGTAGCTGTTTCCGTATCTGTTTTACTTTTGACCTCGGTTGCGATAACGGGGATAGCTTTTTCAGAGGAAGTCAGAACGGATGAATATGTAAAAGAAGACCTGCTTGTAGAAGGCACCGATGTGCCTACTTGGCTTGTGGGTTCTTCTTGGACTTACGAGCAAACTATCCGGACTGAATTGGGTATGGAGATAAACCAAACAAGGGCTGAAGATGAATACTTAGAGGTTTACGAGGAGATCACCTACACTGTGGACGCTATAGAACATTTTACCCTGGGGAACGAGACCTACTTTGGATACAATGTATCCATAGATGGGGATGTTGTAGGCGGAGGAGGGACCATCGAGTTCGAGGACATGGAGTTGGATATCAACGTAACGGACGGATCCATCGAAGGTTATCAATTCATGCAGATGAGCGATCTAGCGGTTGTCGAAGTTCGCCAGTATAGAGAGATGGAAGCTGATATAGAAGGTATGGACGTTCCTGTAGTGGTTAATATAGAGACCCAACAAAACCAAAATTATGATCCTCCTTTAGAGACTCTTGATTTTCCCGTTATGATAGGTGACGAATTCAGAAGCGAAACAGAGATGAGAGTTTGGGGGTATATGAAATTCCGAGCCGAGGGGATAGGAGAGATGGATCAACCTTTTGATGATGAAGTGATGGTTGAATCCGAGATAGAGATACCTGAAAAAGAAACGGTAACAGTTCCGGCAGGCGAGTTCGAAGCTTATCGCCTACAAAGCAGCCAGCCTGAAGGCAGCCGCTGGTACAGCCCCGATGTAGGATGGTTTGTGAATGAAAGTATAGACACTGAGATGGGAGATCAGGAAAAAAGACTCAAGAGTTACAATTTGCCTGAAAATCCAAACGAATTATCCATAGACCCTTCAGATGAGTGGGTAGGCGAAGATGTCACGATTTCAGGCCAGTTTCCGGGTAGTCCCAACGAGGATGTGACCATAAGTATTCCCGAAGGTGCTGAACCGGTCTCTGAATGGGAAACTACTACTGATGGAGATGGAAACTTCGAGACGGAGATAGAGGTCCCTCTTGCGGAAGATATGACCATTGCTCCCGATGAATTTTCATCTGTTGGATTTGTAGCGGAAGCTAACGGCGAATATGCCGTATCTACGTTGATCATTTATCATGATAACAGACCGATGTATCCCAACCCTGAAGACGGTGCCCAGGACGTTAGTTTATATCCTGAGCTAAGCGTAGTCGTGGGGCACCACGAAGGCGAGTCTATGGACGTCACGTTCTACGATGCCTCTGACGACAGTGTGATAGGTGTAGACGAAAACGTAGCTAGTGGAGAATATGCATCTACTACTTGGGAGGCTTTGGAACTCGGTGTTTATGAGTGGTATGCCGTTGCTGAAGATGACGTGAGGAGTTACGAATCGGATGAATGGACTTTCGAGACGGGAGGACCTTTCTTCGAGGTCGAGATAACTTCACCGGTAGAAGAAGACGAATACGTCGAAGGCGACACGGTAGAGGTTTTGTACGAAGTAAATAATATAGGTGACGAGGCCGACACCCAGAATATAGAGTTTACAGTTCACGATGAAGAAGGAGATAGGGTATACGAAGACACCCATGGAAATATAGAGATCGGACCAGGAGCTACTCATTCTGATCTATTCGAATGGCCTGTCGAGGAAGGATATTGGGGTCATCATGACTTGATCATAGCCAGTGGGGATCATGAATACGATGTAGGGATCTCGGTTATAAGGCAATCTTACTTTGAAGTCAACGTGACCGCACCGGTAGAATACGAAGAATTCGTCCAAGGAAGCGAAGTTTCTGTGGAGTACACGATTATAAATACAGGAGAGGCAACCGGTGAACAGACCATAGAGTTCCACGTGGATAACGAACCCGTAGATACCGAAGAGATAGAACTCGACGGCGGAGATGAACGTACCAGTACGTTCATCTGGACTGCCGAAGAACCAGGAGTACGTGAATTATCAGTTCACAGTCTCGATGAGCAGGACAGTGTGAGTATAACGGTTTTAGAGGAAGCGTTCTTTGAAGTGACCATAGAATCACCAGAAGATGGGTCGGAATACGAAGAAGGTGAAACAGTCACGTTGGAGTACACGGTTACCAATACCGGTCAGGTAGAAGGTACGCAGGAGATAATGTTCTTTGTAGATGGAACAGAAGAAGATACTGAAGAAGTAGAGCTTGGAGCACGCGGCTCTGAGCAGGGGCAGTTCATCTGGGATGGAAGTGAACCTGGAGAATATCTTCTGAATGTTTCTAGTGAAGACGACTACGATCATATAACGGTCCGTGTTTTAGAGGATGCGTTCTTCGAAGTGACCATAGGATCACCGGAAGATGGAGACGAATTTGTCGAAGGAGAGGAAGTGGTTGTTGACTACAAAGTAACTAACACAGGAGAAGTCGAAGATACTCAGCTAATAGAGTTCAAAGTCGACGGAGTGTCAGAAGATAGTGTAGAAGTAACACTCGATGGAGATGAAGAGCACGAAGATCAGTTCTTCTGGACTGCGGGAAGCCCCGGGAACTACAACTTTTTAGTTGAAAGCGAAGATGAAGACGCAGGATTGACAGTAACGGTGTTACAGGACGCTTTCTTCGAGATAGATCTAACTTCTCCCAGAGAAGGCGACGAGTTCGAAGTGGAGGACGAGATAACGGTCGAATTCGAAGTAAGGAATACAGGTGATGTAGAGGGAACACAGGATGTAGAATTATATGTGGACGGCAGCTTGATAACTGAAAGGTCCGTAGAGCTCGAAGCGGACGGTACTCACAGAGGTGAATTCACCTGGACTGCCGACGAAGAGGGCGAATTTGAACTATCAGTTGGGACAGATGATGACGATGATTCCGTGATGATATCAGTTGAAGACCCATTCCCGTTGATGTTGGTGGTGATCGTCGTGGTCGTGGTCGTAGTTGTATTGGGCGCCGTGGCATTCTTCATGATGAAAGACAAGGGAGGAGACGAAGAGGAAACCCAGGACCAATATAGCGGTGAAGGGCCGTTCTAGGCCGCTTTGCAGTGTTAGTCCCAGGTATTATATATCATGGATCAGAGTCAGGCATAGCCATTTACAAAAAAGAGATCAAGGATGTGATTGAATATGGAATCGAAAGTCAAATATCTAGCTTTGGTTACCGCGATGATACTTTTATTTACTTTGATACCCGTGGAAGCTACTTATCATTCTGAAGAGATGAAAGAGAAGGAACTAAAAGAGGCCGACCAGAGAGAAATTGATGATAGATACACCATCGAAAGTTTGTTCAACAGAGACGAACTCGATGACAATTATCCTCACGATATGGATACCATCAAAAGCATGTCGCTCGAGGACTTGAATTGGACCAATCAAGACATAGACGGAAGTGGAGAGGCTGATTGGGAGCTAAACTATACTGACTCGGAGACCGGTGAAAACAGATCACTAAGGGTCATCGAAGGGACTTTTGGTGGAGAAGATATGCGGGGTGGAAATGATTACACGATGTATACTGAAGAGCAGATACGGGAAGGGAATCTTACCGACCCCAAAACCGTCCATTTAAAACACGGTGGAATACTCGTTCTCCCTCACGATTACTCTACAGCAGAAGGAGACGGGAAAGGTATATTTCTAAACACTCATGGACTACCTACATTGTCCGAGGACGATCCTTTGATCCGAGCTATAGTGGTATCCGTCTCAGAAGAGTTCGGCTTGCCCATATTCGTCATGGGGGAATTCAGCCATAACTGGGAGTCCTTTGGTTACAGCAGTCAGGACATGATAACGTTTCCATCTTTGTTACCTTCGCTCATGAAAGAAAATGCTAGCGCCGAAAACCTGAAGATGTTCTATCCCTATGCTTTGCTTCGAAGTAATTTGTTAGGCCACACGGTTTTCCAACAGCTTACTAAAGAATACGGGATGAACATAGACGAAGGTATATTCAGTGAAGGCGCATCTAAACAGGGATTTGTTAGGTGGCATGCGGCCATGTTGGACGAGAGGATCAAAGTGGCCCAGTGTGACATGTTACAGATACAGGATCTACTCAACTCTACCCGACGTTATTACCTGGACTGGGGAAGGCCCCCGATAGAAAACCATACCTGTTGGGCAAATTATTCCTCTCAGATATCATCTCTGATGACCGCCATGGGTGACACATTTATCACCGGACTCACTAATACTTCCGGGCCCGTGCAGACGGTCTATGATGTATGGGATATCCATAACCAGGCTCATCTTTTAGAGGGTACGGAATTCATAAGCATCACAGGTAGTGTGGGAACTGGTGGATATGATGGTGATGAGTGGGAGACAGATCATGACGGGACCTACTTTCCCGTAGGTGCCGAATCAAACTTTTTAGACAAGCTCGATGAGTACGACGTCGACTGGAGATACGGTAGAGATAGGGGCACACTGGAATCCAAGGGAGCTTATGTATTAGCTGAGAATCGGATGATAAACAACTGGTTGAACGGTATGAATTATATGATAGAAAAGGACCTGTCCGATTGGGTGAAGGTGGACGAAGTATATACACAAACGGAGAGTTATAACGAAACTCATAATTGGTTCAACGTCACCGCTGAGATAAAAAATCAGCAGGAGAACACCACCGTAGAGCTGCGGTATGCGGGTAACAGCGATAGGAGATGGAACGATCCTGAACATTGCGTTGATACAGGGGAACATCCCTGGACATACAAAGTCATGGATGAGACAGATACCAACGTTTATGAAACTTCGATCAAAGTAGAAAAGGAACTGATGTACGGCTACTACGTCGAAGCTTACAGTCCCGGAATAGAAACACACCTGGCTGGCAATCCACTGAACACCAATCGATACGACGCTTCTCCTATGAGATTGCTTAACGAGTATCCACCAGAGATCGAAGGTATCACCGATCTCTTTATAGATAACCATGAGGCAGAACCTGCTCTTCCCGAGAAAGGTGAAACGGTTGAACTTACGGTTGAAGTGGTAGCGGACAGACCTGACATATATTGGGGAGGTAGTTTTAAAAGTCTTCCACCTTTGAAAAATATAGATGTAGAATTATCCATAGACGGTTCCGTGGAAGATGTAAAGACTATAAATTTTGAAAGGAGGAAACAAGTGACGTTCGACTGGACCATCTATACCTCAGAAGACCAAGAGGTCAAAGTGACGGTGGATCCTTCGAATATCCTACCTGAGTATGACGAGGAAAACAACGTATATGAGTTCGAATTACAGGTCTACAAAGACATAGTGTTAGACTCGCCTTATGAAAAGAGATACGATCATCAACACAAGGCCCAACTGCATACTCATACCACCAATTCGGACGGCGCCTTAGAACCGACGGAATTGATGAATATGTACGAGGACCTAGGTTATGCAGTGGTTGCTATAACCGATCATGATACCTTCATATGGGATCCATGTTTGGAAGATCCCGGCGGTCATGATATCATCCATATCCCTGGTATAGAATACTCAACCGGGCATCATATGGCCACTATAGGGATAGAATCTATCCAGTATCCGAGTTTAGACCAAAGGCAGGCCCAGATAGATCAGGCAAATGAGGAAGGCGGACTCTCTCATTATGCACATCCCGATAGGTACGATAAAGAATACTCACGAAAATACTATGAAGAAACTAAAGGTTACGCCGGTATAGAGATAATGAATAGAGGTACTATCGAGAGAGAAAGCGATGTAGATTTTATATTGAGCGAACTCGGAAGAGAGATCACTCTTACCTCTGTGGACGATTATCATGATGGAACGCCGAATAGAGGTTTCGTTTCGATACTGTCAGATAAGCCAGAAGAAGATCTGACCTACGATGATGTCATGGACTATTTGAGAGATGGTCAGTTCTACGCTAGAGGACATCGTGGTGCCGAAGACCATCCTCGATTAGATATCTGGACCGAAGGAGATACCATCTATGTAGAAAGTGATAAAGTGGTTGATATAGAGTTCACTACTGCGAATTATAACTACTACAAAGAGGGCGAGGATTACGCAAAGATCGTGACGAATACTACTGAAGCAAATTACACCGCTCAAGTCGACGACGGGTATGTTCGTATAAAAGCTACTCACGAAGGAGATAGGGATGCATACGCGTTCAGCAATCCCATATATGTTCGTGTACCAGGTGAGCCAGACCATCTTGATATAGGACCGAAAGAGGAAACGATAGATGCAGGGGATAGTGTTGAGTATACCGCTATATTACGTGATGAAGATGGAGTCCGTATAAAAGACGTTACGTCCGAGACCGATTGGTCCATCGAAAAGGAGGCGGGAGGCAATTGGGTCAACAATATGTACACTTCTGAGATCTCTGGTGCTTGGACGATCACTGGGGAGTACACGGAAGAAGATGTGTCGTACACTGCTACCTCTGGACTTATCGTAGAACCGGGACACTTAGATCATATCGGGATAGAACCTAAAGAAGATGCGGTGATATCAGGTGATAGTTTATCTTACTCAGCTACAGCTTATGATGAATTCAAGAATAAAATCGAAGATGTGACAAAGGAAACCGATTGGTCCATAGAGCAAGAAGCCGGTGGTACTTGGGATGAGAATGTATACACTTCGGAAAATACAGGGGAATGGGAGGTGACTGGTGACTACACTTACGAAGGTACTACTTTTACGGATCAAACCTCGCTAATAGTTGAGGACGATGTCGTTATCCAGCACATCGAGATACATCCCCAGGAGATCACGGTCTCTGCCGGTGATACGTTAGAATACTATGCTAGAGCTCATGACGGGGATGACGATTATAATATTACAACAGAGACTACATGGTCCATAGAGCAAGAAGCAGGAGGTCACTGGTATGAGAATGTATACACTTCAGAAAATGCTGGTGAGTGGACCGTAACTGGAAATTATACCTTCGAAGGAGAAGATCTTGTAGTCACGGCCAACCTTACCGTGGAACCTGCAGGTTTAAACGAGGTGACCATAGAGCCTTCAGACGACCAAACTATAACCGCTGGTCAGAACATAGAATTCTCAGCCACAGCGTACGACGGACATGAAAATCTGATCACTGAAGATGATTCTGAGTTCACTTGGGAGAACGCTACCCATGGCCTTTTCGATGAGACAAAAACAGGTGGATACCGCGTTACCGCTTCTTATGCTGGTCTCATTTCATCCACGGTCAACGTCACCGTAGAAACCGCGTCTCCAGATCACATAACCATAGGACCTAAAGAAGACTCGGTCATATCTGGGGATAGTATAAGATACAACGCCTTGTTAAGAGATGAATACGTGAATGTGATCGAAGACATAACCACTGAAACCGATTTCTCGATAGAGGACGGGGCGGGAGGATCCTGGGACGATGATACTGGAGTTTACACATCGGAAAATCTTGGTACATGGAATGTTACAGGTAATTACTCTTATGAAGGTAACGAGATGAGTGACAACGCTACGCTCCACGTCGAAGAAGCTGAACTGGACTATATCGAGATATATCCTCAAAATTTAACGGTTACCGCCGATGATTCTATAGAATTTGTCGCCTTTGCGTATGACGATGAAGACACATACAATGTGACTACAGAAGTAAATTGGTGGATAGAAGACGAAGCAGGAGGAAGTTGGTCGGATGATGTTTACACCTCTGAATACAGCGGTGCTTGGACCGTGACTGGAAATTACTCCTATCATGGTGGGGATCTTATCGGTGAGACCACGCTGTTTGTGGAACCGGATGAAGTGGATTCAGTGACTATAGAGCCACTGGGTAATTATACCATCCCTGCTGGGATGTTCGCATTGTTCGAGGCAGAAGCGTACGATCACAACGAAAACCTGATCACGGAATGTCCAACGGAGTTTGCATGGGAGAATAGCTCGGCAGGAATATTTACTAAAAGAGAAGTTGGACTCTATAGGATCACTGCTGCTTATGATGGAGTTACCTCCGATGCCTCGTATGTAACAGTTGAACCTGGAGACCCGGACCATTTGGAGATAGAACCTGAGGACGAAACTATAATCGCCGGTGATGCTGTCGACTACAGCGCTAGGGTCTTTGATGAATATGAAAACGAGATACTGGTGAGCAAAGATAATATCACATGGTCCATAGAAGACGAAGCCGGCGGGACCTGGGATGAAAACACATACACGTCAGAGAAATCGGGAACATGGACTGTGGTAGCTACTTACACTTATGATGAAGAAGAGGTATCTCGTGAAGCAACATTAGAAGTCGAACCGGCCGGACTTGATAACATCAGTATCGAACCAGAAGAAAAAATCGTCATCACGGGCGATGAAGTTGTTTATACAGGCTTTACCATCGATCGATACGGTAATGAGATCGAAGAAGTCACTCTCGATACTGATTTCAAGATAGAGGAGGAGGCCGGCGGGACTTGGGCATCTGGTCACATATACGTGGCCGAAAACATAGGGACATGGATAGTGACTGGGATTTATTCTCATAACAGAGAGGAGTTCACGGCTCAAGCTGTCCTTACCGTTGAACCCGCAGAATACGAACTCAGCATCTCTGTTCAAGGCGAAGGTACCACTGATCCTCCCCAGGGTACCAACACATTTGGAAATGGAGAAGTTGTTACGGTAGAGGCAATACCTGACGAAGGTTGGTATTTTGTTGAGTGGACAGGTGATATAGAGCAGATCGAGGATCCAGAAGAAAACAAAACCACAATAGAAATGTTGGATGACTATGACATCACGGCTGATTTCCAGGTCTATGAGTACAACTTGGAGATAAATATAGAAGGGGATGGTTTTGTAGAGCTAGATCCCGAAGAAGAAAGATATGAACATGGCACGGAAGTGGAACTGAGTGCAGTACCGGACGAAGGTTGGACTTTTGTAGAATGGACCGGCGATTTTGAAGGTACGGATGAAAATATGACTATCGTGATGGACGAAGATAAAGAGATCACCGCACACTTCGAAGAACTCGAGACCTACGAGCTCACCGTAAACATAGAAGGTGAAGGCGAAGTTGTTATGGAACCGGACCAAGAAGAGTACGAGGAGGGTACGGAAGTGGATTTAACCGCTTTACCTGACGAGGGCTGGTACTTTTATGATTGGGCTGGAGATGTGCTAGAAGGTGAAGAAGGTGAACAGATAACCATAATTATGGATCAGAATAAAGAGGTAACGGCAGTGTTTGAAGAAGAAGTAGAATACTACGAACTCACCATAAACATACAAGGAGAAGGTGAAGTAGACATAGATCCCCATGAAGAAGAGTACGAAGAGGGTACTGAAGTGAATTTAACCGCTTTACCTAACGAGGGCTGGCTATTTACGGAGTGGAGAGGAGACTTTGAAGGAACGGACGAACAGATCAACATAACCATGGACGAGAACAAAGAGGTAACGGCGGTGTTCGAAGAAGAAGTAGAATACTACGAAGTCATTGTAAACATTGAAGGTAAAGGTGAAGTAGACATAGATCCCCATGAAGAAGAGTACGAGGAGGGCACAGAAGTGAGTCTTACTGCGGTACCTGCCGAGGGTTGGCTATTTACGGAGTGGAGAGGAGACTTTGAAGGAACGGACGAACAGATCGACATAACCGTGGACGAGAACAAAGAGGTAACGGCGGTGTTCGAAGAGGAACCGATAGAAAAGTACGATCTCACGGTAAGCATAGAAGGCGAAGGTATTACCGAGCCTGAAGAAGGTACTCACACTTATAGAGAAGGAGAAGTTGTCACCGTCGAAGCGATGCCCGAGGAGGGTTGGTATTTTGTTGAATGGACAGGGGATCATGAAAGTACTGATGAACAAATCACCATGGTTATGGACTCTGATAAAGAATTGACTGCATGGTTTGAAGAGGATGTAGAGTATCATGAGCTAGAGGTGAACATAGACGGAGAAGGCACTGTAGAAGTGGAGCCCGAGCAGGAAGAGTACGAAGCTGGCACGGAAGTCACTCTTACGGCAGTACCTGCCGAAGGCTGGAAATTTGTAGAGTGGAGAGGAGACGAAACAAGTACAGAAACGGAAATAACCGTCACCATGGATGAAGATAAAACCATCACCGCATACTTCGAAGAGTTAGGTCCGGCAGAATTTGAATTTTCTGCCCTAACAGTAGAGCCGGAAGAACCGGAAGTAGGCGAAGAGATCAAGATAAGTGTAGACGTGACCAACGTGGGAGAGCTAGTAGGGGAATACACCGTAGAATTTTACGTGAACCATTCTCTCATCGACGAAGTAGATGTCGAGTTGGAGGCCGGTGAAACAAAAACGGTTTCAACGACCTACGAGATCCAGGAGGCAGGGGAGTACCACATAGGAGCTGAAGAGGAGAGCACTACTTTTACAGTCGAAGAGGATGAAGAGAAGACATCCAACTGGTTGTTGGTCGTTTTGATCCTGTTGATCATGGCTATTATCGTGTTCGTCTGGAAGCGGTCAGGTGGTGATGGTATCCCTGATGAGTCTGATGGGCAAGAGGAAGAGAAGGATGAAGAGGAGTCCTCTTCGAAAGAAACGGAGGAGGAATAAATACATTTTAAAAAAATCAATCGATTGGCACCGTGATTATTGAGTATCCAATTCAAAATATTTATATACCTAGAATGAGCTTTCACTTCAGATTATCTAATAAATAAATAGTAAGGAGGATTTAATATGAACAAACGCGCTATATTAGTAGGCATATCTATATCCGTTGTGTTTTTTCTAGCGACCGCGGGTGCAGGAGCGGCTCTGTTACAAACGAACGTCGGATCGTCCATGGCTGAAATGAACGAAAATGGACCCATGGATCCAGAAAAAGTCGACGTTCCTACTTGGGAGATAGGCTCTTCTTGGACCTATCATCACGAATTGGATCTGGAAGAAGAAGATGGTGATATGTATGTCCATATCGTAGAAGAGATGACCTATACCGTCGAAGCTATAGAGCAACATGAACAGGATGGAGATGTATTTTACGCTTACAACCTGTCTTTAGAGGGAGAAGTTATAGACGGTGATGGTGAAGTCGAAGGATATAATGTGGATGTTGATGGCGGAGAGATAGTAGGTTATAAGATATGCAGGGTGAGCGATCTTGCCATCGTAGTGGATCGACAGGAAAGAGAGATCGACGCCGTAGGAGGAGGATTTATAGGTATCGATCTATGGTTGGATCTGAATCGTATATATCAACCTCCCATCGAGAATTATGACTTTCCAGTGAGCGTCGATGACTTGTTTTGGAGTAACACCACCATGATCGCCGAAGGCAGGTATGAGTACGATGCAGGTATGATCGGGTCAGGCGAAGATACTTTCGAAGAAGTGATAGATTACCGAGGTGAGTCCACGATCCCCTACATGGAGAATATCACCGTTCCTGCCGGTGATTTCGAGACTTACTATATACATGAAACGGTGAGCGGTATCGAAGGGGATGAAGACTCAGGGGAGATGGAGATATGGTACGATCCCGAAGTCAAATCGTATGTGAAACAGATCGAAGACATCGGTGTTGATGATTTTGAACTCACTATGTCCCAGGAACTTATCGATCACGAGGTATTTGAAACATCCAACGAATTGTCCATAGATCCTTCGGAACAATGGATCAAGGATGAAGTTACCATCACGGGCCAATTTCCTGACTATCCAGATGAGAACGTGACAATCTGGATCCCGGAGGGAGCGGAGCCGAGGGATGGATGGAATACCACAACAGATGGGGATGGATATTTTGAAAAGGTTATACAAGTTCCCGTGGCCGAGGACATGACCGAAACGACGTTGGATTTTTCATCTATAGGATTCGTCGCGGAATTGGACGAGCAGGAGGACGAACTTGTTGTATCTACGCTTGTCATCTATCATGACAACAGTCCTGTTTATTCTACTCCGACAGACGGTGCCGTTATATCAAGTTTAGACCCGGAATTGAGGGTTTTGCTCGGACACGACAAAGGCGAAGACATGAACGTCACATTTTACGACGCCTCGGACCACAGTGAGATAGGTTTCCAGGAAAACGTTTCCAGTGGGAATTATTCAAACATAACTTGGGAGGGGCTTGATCGCGGTACCACTTATGGATGGTACGCTGTAGCTGATGACGATGACGAAGCCTATGAATCAGAGGTATGGGAATTCACTACGGAAGGACCGAACTTCCAATTGAGTATCGTTTCTCCCGAGGACGGAGAGAATTTTGTCGAAGGCGATCTCGTAACCTTGGATTATGAAGTCGAAAACATAGGCACCGAGGATAACACTCAGAATATATCATTCGAGGTTTTCCATGAAGAAGATCTTGTGTTTGAATATAATGAAACGGTCAGTCTTATGGCCGGCGATCTATATGAAGGGGAATTCACTTGGGAAGCGGACATGCTCGGTGAGTTCACCTTCAAAATCGTGAGTGAAGATGATGAGGAAGAAGTGGATCTGACTATTTTAGAGGAATTCGACTTAACGGTAAATATCCAAGGAGAAGGCACCGTCGAAGTCGACGGTGATGTGGTAGAAGACGGCTGGTCAGATGAGTATGCAGACGGAACTGAAGTGACGCTAGAGGCTTTTGCAGAGGAGGACTGGAATTTTGTAGGATGGACAGGTGACCATGAAGGAACGGAGGAAGAGGTAACGGTAGTTATTGACGCAGACAAGGAAGTAACGGCGCTCTTCGAGCTCAAGACCTACGAACTCACCGTAAATATCGAAGGAGAAGGCTCGGTGGAAAAGGAGCCTGATCAAGAAGAATACGAACATGGGACTGAAGTTATCGTGACGGCTACACCGGAAGAAGGTTGGCTTTTTGTAGGATGGACAGGAGATGTGCCGGAAGGTGAAGAGGAGAACGAGGAGATAATGGTCATAATGAACGAGGACAAGGAGTTGACGGCTAACTTTGAAATAAAGGAATATACTTTAACGGTACTGGTGGAAGGAGAGGGTAGTGTTGAAGTCGATCCAGAACAGGAACAGTACGAGCATGGAACCGAGGTAGCTCTAACGGTGGTACCGGAAGAAGGCTGGCTTTTCGTTGAATGGATAGGAGATGCTGAGGGAACTGAAGAGAATATCACCGTAGTTATGGACGAGAACAAGGATCTGACGGCACATTTCATCCAAGAGTTCGAGCTTACCGTTAACATAGAAGGAGAAGGAGATGTTTTAGTGGATCCAGATGAAGAAGTATATCTAGATGGAACCGAAGTAACAATCACAGCGATACCCGACGAAGGTTACGAGTTTGTGGAGTGGACAGGAGACTACGAGGGAACGGAAGACGAGATCACCATAGAGATGGACGATGACAAAGAGATAACAGCGGTATTCGAAGAGGCCGTTTATTACACACTCACCGTAGAGGTTGAGGGTGAAGGAACGGTAGAGATCGATCCAGACGATGAAGTGTACGAAGAGGGTACAGAAGTAAACCTAACAGCGATACCCGACCAAGGTTACGAGTTTATGGAGTGGACAGGAGACTACGAGGGAACCGAAGAGGAGATAACCATAGTGGTGGAAGCTGATATGCACATCACAGCGATATTCGAAGAAGATGTCGTTGTTGATACGTACACGCTCACAGTGGACATTGAAGGCGAAGGTGAAGTAGCTGTAGATCCGGAACAAGATGAGTACGAAGAGGGAACGGTAGTTGAGCTGACCGCTTCACCGGAAGAGGGCTGGGAATTTGTAGAGTGGACAGGAGACGAAACCGGTACAGACACGATCATAGAGATAACCATGGACTCTGACATGTCCATAACTGCGCATTTTGAGGAGTTAGAAGAAGTATATTTTGAAGTGAGTATCGTTTCTCCCGGAGATGGTGACGAATTCGAAGAAGGCGACGAGATAGTCGTGGAGTACGAAGTAATGAATACCGGTGTGGTTACAGGCGAACAGGACATCGAATTATACGTCGGTGGTGAGTTAGTAGACACAGAAGAAGGAGTCGAGATTGAGCCCGACGGAACTTACGAAGGCCAGTTTACTTTTGAGGTCGAAGAAGACGGTACCATCGAACTAGAGGTCCGGGGTTCGGATGAAGGTGAAGTCGATACGATCTCGTTGACGATTTCTGCCATGGAAGATCCAGATGATCCAGATGACGAGGATGATGACTTCCCATGGTGGTTGATCGTGGTGGTATTGATCATAATAGCGGTGATCGTGGTGGTCCTATTGGTGCTGATGAAAAAAGAAGACAAAGGAGATGTGTTAGATGAAGAAAACTATGACGAGGTATACGAAGAAGGATACGAAGAAGAGTACGGACAGGAGCCCGAAGACGAGGTATTCACGGAAGAGGATGAAGAATTTTAACTACCCGTGAGGCCATCCGCCGTGGCAAGAGCGTTGACTAATCCTATCCGACCAGATCAAATGATGGGTACCAACAGGGCGTTACCAATCTATTTTCAAAATCTATTTATATCTAGGCTTAGTTAGTCTTTGTAAAATGTCTGTGACATGGAGAGTGTAATGATGAACAAAAAGAAAAAATTTATTTCGGCTTTTGTAGTAACGGTATTGTGTTTTGCAGTTTTTTCGGCCGCCTTAACATATTCTTCACCATCTGAGGGATACATGTCGGATGTAGAAAATACAGAGATCGATGAGACATCTTTTCCATTGAAAGGCCATTCTAATACGGCTTGGATATTAGATCAAGGAAGTGACAGTCTGGGCTCTGTCTCTGGAACTCATTACGAGATGGGGTACCAACATGGAGCCATGGTTCCTGAGGAAACTAGACAGACTATGAGAGCTTATTTGAATTATATAGATGAAGACGTGGAAGATCTCTTGGAGGTATATGAACAGGGAGAGCCCTATATATCGGATGAATATAAAGAAGAGATGGAAGGCCTATCCGACGGTGCCGCTGTGTGCCTAGACGAGGTGAATGCAGTGCATTCCATACCTACTTTGTACCACTGCAGCGGTTTCGGTGTATCGGGCGAAGGGACCAAATCAGGGGCAGTTTACCACACCCGCAGTTTGGATTATGGAGTGGACATAGTGGACCACGAGAGCGGCAGGACCTTGCAGATGAACGCGTTGACTCTCTTTAGAGATCCAGACCACGGTTACGGCAGTGCAGTTCCGGCTTGGTCGGGGTTCGTTGGAAGCGTCGACGGCATGAACGAAGAAAAGATCAGTATCGGAGAGATGGGACAAAGTACCGATGATTCGAGTAAGGAAGGAAACTTCATGATCTTTCGTATCAGAGATACATTAGAAAAGGCATCTAACATGGAGGAAGCCGTAAGCTACATGAAACCGAATAGAACCTACGGATTCGGTTTTGTAGTTGCGGACGGTGAGAGCAATACATCTCAGATGATAGAGATGAGCCACAGTCAGTACTATAACGGCACGTGGAACGATAGACAGGAAGATAACAGCCCTCAGTACTTCCAGATGGAAGACGTTATCCGGAGGGGTAATCGTTATGCAGCTTATAATACAGCGCTTACCCAAAGGGACAATTTCATGGTGATGCCGACCGACAGCGGATTCATGCACCTTATGAACTATCTAGAGCATAGTAGAAGATTGGAAAGAGAATATGGAGATATAGATTTTGATACTGCGGAGGAGATATTCGCGGATGCCTATCGAAGCTATCCTTTACAGATGACAATCCATCATACTGTATTTTCTCCTTCTGAGCTGAAGATAAGAAGAGCTAACGCTTATCCGGAAGGCACTGGAGCCTTTTGGAATGAATACCACGAATATTCGTTTCCCATGGTCGAAAGTCAACCGGATCTATTGACTCTGAGTAGTCCTACCAACGGCTCTTCCGTATCTGGAGAAGTAGACGTGGTACCAGATCATGAGTATACTCCGGATTCCATGAAGTTATACATAAACGGAGTAGAAGTGGAGGAAAAGACTTCGGAACCTTTTGAATTCTCGTGGGACAGCAGCACGGTTTCCGAGGGTGATCATGTTGTAGAGGTCAGGGCCTACGGAGAAAATTACTCGGCCGTGGCTTACAACACCGTAACTGTCACTGAAGGCGGCGAAAGTAGTGAACCCTTGCGTATGGAACACGAGAGTGTAAGAAAAGATGATATCATAAGTGTTGATAACACTCGTTCTGTTCGCTCGACTGAAAAATTGTTGAAAAATCTACATGTTCCAACACCTGAGAACGAGGTCACTCTTTCTGAGGATGATTGGGTAGTAAACGAAACGGTTTATTTGAACGATACTACCCAAGAGATCACAGGGAACGTGATCATACAAGAAAAGGGTTCTTTGATAATGTCGAATTCAACATTGACAATAAACTCTAGCTTCGACGGCGAGTTCGGTCTGATAGTTACCGACGGTGGCTCTCTAATAGTCAACGAGTCGACGATAACTAATATGGATCATGATATTTACTGTCAAGCGGACAGTACAGCAGAAGAAGTAAGTATAATAGATTCCAGGGTCGAAGGCGGCGGTGACTCGATCACAAGTCCTCTCTTTTCCGTAATGATCTCCAATGTGACTGTGGAACGATCTACATTCGTACACCGCAGTTTTGGTTTCGTGGCTAGTGGCGGCGTTCAGGATATAAGCGTGATGGATTCAGAATTTATGTTGGAAGACACAGCACGTCTTCCTGTAGCCGACATATTCACACCGAGGAGTGCTTCCCTGATGATGAACAACGTGGAGGAGTCCACTATAGAAAATATCACGATCACAGGAAAGTTGAACGGAAAGATGTTAGGCTTTGGCATCTTACTTTTTAACTCCCAAAGTATTTTGGTCAGTGACGTGCACGTAGAGCACGAGTTCGGAGGAGTAGGTTTGCTAGGGTCTATAGAGAACGAGTTGAACAATATAACCGTTATGAACTCTCATGCAGGAGTTGTGGGTCTCATGAATTCTCAACATAACGTTGTTGAAGATCTACATGTAGAACATACGGCAATCGGTTTTGGAAACATGTTTGAATCACCATACAACACCTTTAAAGACGTATATCTTAACGATACCACTATAGCGTTTGCTGCGGAAGGAGATTCTAACGGTATGAAAGTTGAAGATGTTGAAATAAAGAATTCTCGTGGCGCTGCCTTGTTAGAGGGTTCTTCGGACCTGATCCTCAGGAATATAACTCTTGAAGCAGATTATGCAGGACTTATCTTCGGAGGCGACTGCCATGATTCCGTAGCTGAAAATATCACCATGGACCTAGGTAGAGAATTCCAAGGTGAAGTCATGGAATTCCCTGGCGTTGCTATAGATGGGTCAGATAACGTTAAGCTCCATGATATAGAGGTACGTGGAACCAGATACGCATTGAAAGTGCAGGGTGACCATAGTCCTAACTTTGAACTCGATATAAGCGATTTCAAAACGGAATCGGGAGAAGTAGAATATCACTCTGGTAGTGCTCCCGACGAGATCACAGGGGACCAGGTTTTCCTCCATAATATTCAAGATAGCGAGTTGAACGTTGAAACGATAGACGGCCCGGTTTATCTTACTCACGCTCATAACGTGACTTTGAACGCTTCTGTAGATGATGCGGTCAGTGGTATCATAGTTGATCGTTCTAATAACGTGACCTTGACGGGTGAAGTTGTGGACTCTTATAGCCATGGAGTCAAAATCGACAATTCGCAGGGGATAAACATAGATGTCGACGTGAGCGGCGCATATTGGGGTTACTCGATCAAGAACAGCGAAGACGTATACGTCGAGGGTGAAACCACTAGTATAAAGGATGCCATGGTGTATGTACATACTACCAGCGAAACGGAGTTAAATGTTCAGGCGTCTGGATCCGCCTACGGAGTCATAGCGGGATATTCTGAAATCCATATAGTAGGAAGTATGCCTCCCTTCACCCAAGAGCCTATGCTTCACGAATCGACTATAACTATCAGCGAGACGGATCATATAGAGATCGAACCGCAAGAAAAAACCGTGGGTGCAGGTAAAGTCGTCAATTACACCGCTACGGCCTATGATGAACTTGGCCAGGAGATAGGGGACGTTACTGAAGAAACCGACTGGTCCATAGATGAGGAAGCCGACGGAGAATGGGATCAGGATACCGGTGCTTATACTTCAGAGAATGTAGGGGAATGGACTGTGACCGCTAACTACACTGAAAACGGACAAGATCACAAAGACACCGCTACGCTCGTTGTCAATCCCGTTTATGAGCTCACGATAGATATCGAGGGCGAGGGAAGTACTACTCCCGAAGAAGGTACTCATACTTACGACGATGGCGAAGAAGTGACCGTTACAGCCGCTCCTGAAGAGGATTGGTACTTCAAAGGATGGACTGGAAGTTATGAAGTAACGGAAGACGAGATAACCATAATTATGGACGCTGATAAAGAGATAACAGCCGTCTTTGAAATATATGAGTATGAACTTTCGATAGTGATCGAAGGGGAAGGAGAAGTGTGGGTTGACGTAAGGCCTGATGATGCGATAGAGGATGTGGTCGAAGACGAATGGTCGGACGAGTTTCCAGCCGGGACCGTAATAGATTTAACCGCGAACCCAGATCAAAACTGGTACTTTGAAGAATGGAAGGGCTCCTACCAGGGAACGGAAGACAGGATAACAGTCACCATGGACGAGAACAAGAGTCTAACTGCCGTGTTCGAAGAGGAGCCTCCTGATAAATACGACCTTACAATAGAGATAGAGGGAGAAGGTATTGTAGAAGTGGATCCCGAGCAGGAAGAGTATGATCATGGAACGGAAGTGAACTTGACGGCGATAGCAGAGGAAGGCTGGGAATTTATAAACTGGACGGGCGACGTTGAAAGTAGTGAAGAAGAGATAACCATCGTGATGGACCAGGACTATGAGATAACAGCGGTGTTTGAAGAAGTGGTAGAGTATTACGAGCTTACAGTAAACATAGAAGGTGAAGGCGAAGTAGAAGTTGATCCTGAGCAGGAAGAGTACGAAGAAGGTACAGAAGTTGAACTAACGGCAGTACCAGAAGAGGGCTGGTATTTTTATGAGTGGACTGGAGATGTACCAGAAGATGAGGAAGGAGAACAGATAACCATAACCATGGATCAGAACAAAGAGATAACAGCAGTATTCGAAGAAGTGGTAGAGCATTACGAGCTTACAGTAAACACAGATGGTGAAGGCGAAGTAGAAGTTGATCCTGAGCAGGAGGAGTACGAGGAAGGTACAGAAGTGAATTTGACTGCGATACCAGAGGAAGGTTGGTCCTTCGCTGGATGGACTGGAGATGTACCTGATGAAGAAGAGTACAATGAGGAGATAACTCTAACGATGGATGAAGACAAACAGGTGATGGCACATTTTGAAACTATACCTACTCCTTTATATCCCTTAACACTGGAGATTGAAGGTGAAGGGTCAGTTGGAGTCGATGGCGAAGAGGTAGAGACTCCCTATATGGAAGATCATGAGGAAGGAACGGAGGTAACTTTGAAATCCGCAGCAGATGATGACTGGGAATTCGTAGAGTGGACCGGAGACTACGAGAGCGAAGAGTCCGAGATAACTTTGACCATGGACCAGGACTATGAGATAACAGCGGTGTTTGAAGAAGTGGTAGAGTATTACGAGCTTACAGTAAACATAGACGGCGAGGGAGAAGTTGATGTGGATCCTGAGCAGGATGAGTACGAAGAGGGAACGGTAGTCGAACTGACCGCTTCACCGGAAGAGGGCTGGGAATTTGTTGAATGGACCGGAGACGAAACCGGTACAGACCCGACCATAGAGATAACAATGGACTCCGATATAACCATAACTGCGCACTTTGAGGAGTTAGAAGAAGCATATTTTGAAGTGAATATCGTTTCTCCCGGAGATGGTGATGAATTCGAAGAAGGCGACGAGATAGTCGTGGAATACGAAGTAATGAATACCGGTGTGGTTACAGGCGAACAGGACATCGAATTATACGTCGGTGGTGAGTTAGTAGACACAGAAGCAGGAGTCGAGATCGAAGCTGGCGTGACTTACGAAGGCCAATTTGCTTTTGAGGTCGAAGAAGACGGTACCATCGAACTAGAAGTTCGCAGTTCGGATGAAGGTGAAGTCGATACGATCTCGTTGACGATTTCTGCCATGGAAGATCCAGATGATCCAGATGACGAGGATGATGACTTTCCATGGTGGTTGATCTTGGTCGTTTTCATAGTGGTCGTCTTAGCCGCTGTGATTTTCTTTACGATGACTACCAAATCAGAGGAAGGCGAGGAAGAGGATTTTGAGCCGGAGGATGAACATCTCGAAGACGAGGAAGAATATCTGGACGAAAGTAAAAAAGCAGAAGAATAAAGTAAAAGCTAGAAAACGTCGGTAGGATGTGTCGACATAACGAAGGTTCTAGATCAGAGTAACTAACAAAAGCAAAACCATGGGATAACGAGTGCCGATAAAGTACAAAGGAAGCTTCCCTCCTTTTTTCTTCGTCTCTTTTTTGATATCGTCAGCGAAGTGTATGCTGAGAATATCTACAAAAGTATAGAATATGAAAACACCCATCATAACGTATAGAGCGGCAGAAGGGACGTTCTGTATATGAGGAAAGAGAGTTATGAGAACGATGAAACCTCCGATTAAAGTGGTACTCCAGGCTAGAGATATCGTATTTTTTATACCTACGAAGTGGGCTATGGTTTTGATCCCACACTTCTTGTCTTCTTGGTAATCCTCCGCGACGTTAACGAGATTTATGCCGAGGTTTAAGATCGCATAACCTAAAACGAAAAACAAGAATTTGGTCGATAATTCATGAGAGATGAGAAGGTGTCCTGCCAATATGGGAAGTACGTAGACGCCTATGTTCACGGGTATCGGACTCAAGATCCCCCTGGTTTTGAGTCTTACGGGTGGGGCCGAATACAGATAACCCAGCATCCAGCCCAGCGATGCTAATATGGAAACAGCCGGCTCGCCTCGGATGAAGAAAACAATTATCAAGATAAACGCTGAAATACTCTCTACTATCATGATCTTCCGTAATAAAGGCTCTCCTAAATTTTCCACCGCCCTGGCAAGATTTTTTTTTCTTAAAGAATCTACTTCCCTGTCATGATAACAGTTGATATTACAAGCAAAAGTTATAGTGGTTAAAAATAGAAATGCATAGAGAAGAAGATCTAAAGTTAGTAACGAAGAAAGGGAGTCTGCGGCGTAAAGCGGACCTAGAAGTATGGTAGCTAGAGACACGAGCTGTATTTTCCATCTGCTCACCTCCAAAAAGCTTACTAGTTTGCCCAAATTAACACCCTTAATTTATTATTTAAATGGTTTTGGATGCAGTGGAGTGGACCCAGCGGGACGAACCAATTTCGCCAGAAATTGGTGAGTAGTGGGAACTTGTTCCCACATATTTTCAAATCCCGATGGAGACACGAAACGCAGTGGAGTGGACCCAGCGGGATTTGAACCCGCGGCCTCCACCTTGCGAAGGTGGCGATCTGCCAGACTGATCTATGGGCCCAGAACTATGGGTTTGAGAAGAAGGAGTTCTTGTTTTTAAGCATTTTGCTGATTCTGCGATTAGGACGTACGAAGAAAAGGTACTCAGCGGGACGAACAAAATTGCCTATAATTTTGTGAGTGCAAGGGACTCGTTCCTTGTGGTTTGAACCCGCGGCCTCCACCTTTACACGGAATCTAATTCCGTGAATCGAATGAAAGCCAGAGGCTTTCATGTAGATGCGAAGGTGGCGATCTGCCAGACTGATCTATGGGCCCGAAACGAATGCTGTAAGTATTTGGGTGCATAGGCAGTAGGAATTTTTTAAAAAAATTCCTCCGCATCTATGGGCCCAGAACGATCGATTTGAGAAAAATCACATTTTCATTCTGCGTAGATCTCTTATCATCTCTTTTGCTGTGGATATACCTGACTCTTCGCCGATCTCTTTAGCCAGCTTCAATCCGTCTTTTGCAACGTGAAAAGCGTCTTTATAACGACCGATGTCCCTGTAGATCCTCCCCATTTCCAGTTTACATGCGAGCACTCCTTGTTTTTCATCTTGCAGATATTCTTCCAAAGATTTTAACTCTTTCAACGCCTTTTCTGAATCGCCGCTGTCCCTAAGATCGAAGACGAACTCCAGCTTGGCCCTGTGTACTTCATCTTCATGGTTCCTTGTCTCCAGGGCATCTATGACGATCTTCCTATGCCTTAAACATTCTTTCCAATTATATCCTCTCAGAGAATCCGCAAGGTTACGGTGCAATTCGATCTCAAGTCGGCTAAGACTCGTATTCTTCCTAAACAACTTCTTCTTTCGATGATCCTTCTCGTTGGTCAGTCCTTTATTGAACGTGTTTATCGCTTTCTTCCTTCTTCCAGTTACAGCATGGGCTTCCCCTAAGGTCAAGTACAATCTCGAAACCTCTCTCCATCGTGCTGTATCTATGTATTGTTCAAGTGCGGATTCTAGAGAAACTAAAGCTTTTGAATGCTCTCCCATCTTTCGGTACAGTTCCGCTAGATTCTCGTAAACGATCCCGAGTTCACCGTGTTCTAATGCTTTTTTAAAATACTCCTCCGCAGATGCGAACTCGCTTTTATGGACGTGCAGTAATCCTATATTGTTATAGTATGCCCCCATCGCATCTTTTATTTTTTCTTCTTTTATTATCTTTCGTGCCTTTTCGTAGTGATTCTCCGCTTTATGGAGTTCGTCTTTTTTTCTGTATACGGTTCCCAGGGCTAGGAGTTCTCTTACCATTCCTTCCTTATCCCCTGACTCTCGGTATGCGTCGAGAGTTTTTTTGTGAGTTTTCAAAGCTTCTTTCCATCTACGGAGGTTCCTATGCGCCTCCCCGATCTTTTCCATAACTGCACTTGGGTAATTGGAACCCGTATCCAAAATCCTCTTGTAATTCTCTACCGCCCCTTCCCACTCACCTGCCTCCATGTGTATGTCTCCCTTTAACTCGTAGTACTTAGGTAGATGTTCTTGGGGGACAAGATCTTCCGGAAACATTTCCATCAACTCCCCTCTATGTTCCTCGTGCAGATGGGCCACGGTATCTTTCAGCAGAGAGAGGGATTCCAGAGCCTCCTTCCAGCATCCTCCCTTTTCTAGGTGGTAGAGGGTTTCCAGGTCAGGTATCTTCCGTTTTTTGATCATGGCCGATCCTGTCCTGGCGTGGAGTTCGTTACGCTCGATCATCGAAAGTCTAGAATATATGTGATCCTTCAGTAGGGGATGCAAAGATAATTTACCCTCCCTAGTTTCTTCTACAAAGTGGGATGATTTGAGCTTCAGTAGCGTATTTTCTTCATCTTTATCTAAAACAATTTCTCGTTCACACGGATTCAAAATCACCGCTAGCTTTTTCATCAAATTCTTTTCGGAATCATCGAGTGCTGAATACATCTCTCGTCCTATGAATTCATCCATGCTTTCCGTTTTTCCTTGGAATCTCTTGTATATCTCCACATAAAGGGGATGACCCCTGGTTTTCTGATACACATCCATGGACGATATTTCCATCCCTTCCGTCATGTTCTCCACGTCCCTTTCATCCAGGGGACCTATCTCTATCTCCACCACATCCTGGTTCATTATGTCCCGAACGTCGTAAAAAGAGAGTCTCTTACGGCTCATGAGCACTGTACCGAATCCCCCCTTTCTTTTGTTGAGTTCCAAAAGCATCCCGAATACTCTGCTCATGTCCTCCGAAGCTTTCTCGCAGTTATCCAAGAAAAAAACCGGATCGGTAACGTTATCCAACACTTCCACAAGTATCCCATACATGCTTTCCTCATTCACGGTTCCCGACGCCTTCTTTAAAAAATTCTTCAGCTCACCTACCAGAAGTTCTTGGGACTTCCATGAATGAAATGTGTGCCAAAATAGAGAGTTCTTTCCCTTTAACTCATCCGTGATCCTTGCAGCTAAAGTGCTCTTACCTATACCTAAGATTCCCGTGATAACTATTATGGGTGGATCCTCTCCGGAAAGCATTTCTAGGATAGACGTAAATTCATCCTTTCGCCCGTAAAATGACTTTACCACGGGTGCTTCTGCCATCGATTCTACCATCCGCCCATCTTTTTTCGCTGCACGGTAATAGAGTGTGAACTCCTTAGGATCCATCACGTCACGGGTACGCATCCACTCCGTTACATGAAAGGGGTCTATTTCTGGAATATCTTTTTTCAGCCTTTTGACGGCATCCCCCACAGTTATACTTACGATCCTGTGATCTTCTTTGATATTAAATTTATTTTTTTCCAACTCCTTTTTTATGTCTTTGCAGACCCTTTCTCCTTTGGATGTAGGTCTGTATATTTTCCGTCTGCGCTGGGCACCCTTTACTCTGGATATCATTTCCTTTATCATACCCTTCTTTTTCAATTTGCCTATCTCTCGACTGACATTGTTTTTTAGGATCCCTAGTGCTTCGCTGATGCCGTCCTGACAGAGGTTGTACGGTGCGTGATAACCCTCCTCGTCGTATTCGAATTCCGATATGTGTAGCAGTATACGTTCTCCGTGAGTAAGTTCGCGCCAGGACCTTTTCATACGTGTTGCAATACACAGCATAATATTTATGAACATCGGACAGATAGATGTGATATAATAAGTGATATAACCACACTTTAAGTTTATATATTTTAATGACCCAATTAGATGTGATAGATATGAAAGCAAGATACACCGCGTTTATGATGACGGGTATCCTTCTGCTCTCCGTATTCGCCTTCGGATTGGTTGTGGAGAGTAGGGGTGAAAATCTGAATGAAGGAAGGTACGACAGATACGATTTTTTTCAGGTGGAAATAAACCATCCTGAAGATGGTGCGGAATTCCGTGACGAGAGAGTGATCAGAGTGGAATACACTGTGACCAATCTTGGAGGTGTCGAAGGGAGACAAGAGATCATTTTCAGCGCCGATCATGAAGAGATAGAAAGCAACGACTTAAATTTAACAGATGGTGAAAGTTACACGGGTGTGTTCTATTGGGATATATCGAGAGTCTCGGAAGGGGAACACATCTTGACTGTCCAGAGTGAGAACACCAGGGATATGACCAAGGTCATGGTAGGCACACCGCCTCTGTCAGAAGCGACATTCCAGGTAGATATACATGCCCCTGAAAATAGAGAGAGGTTTTCCCCGGGAGACGTTGTGTCAGTGGATTACACCGTGGAGAACCTGGGAAGAGAGGACGGGAGCCAAAATATAAATTTCATGGTGGACCGGTCCAGGATAGACGTTCTCACGGACCTTGACCTGGAAGCAGGAGAAAACTACCGGGGAAGCTTCTCATGGGATACCCAGGATGTTGAAGATGATTACTACAGCCTTTCAGTAAGTAGCGATGATACCAAAGATGTGGTCCATGTAGAAATAGGATCTTCAAAACTCAGCCCCGCTGTATTCCGGGTGGACGTGGTCTCTCCGGAGCCCCGGGATGAGTTCCACCAGGAAGATATCGTTGTTGTTAACTATACTGTGGAAAACGTGGGTAGAGAAAATGGTACCCAGAATATCATATTCTCCGTGGATCGATGGAGAAAGGACGTACTGTACGATCTGACCCTGGAACCCGGTGAGATTTACCGGGGATCCTTCCGCTGGAGTACATCTGATCTTGAAGACAGCGTTTACTATCTGTCTGTTAGCAGCGATGATACCAATGACACGGTCCCCGTGATCGTGGGAAGGCCTACCGACGATGAATCCTCCGTTTTCGATGTGGAGATAACCGCACCCGAAAGCTGTGAAAGGTTTGAACAAGGAGACAATATCATCGTGGAATATACTGTGGAGAATACAGGGAGTGAAGAGGATACCCAGAATATCATATTCTCCGTTGACAGATGGAGGACAGAAGTCCTTTATGATCTAGTCCTTGGACCTGGAGAAACATACGAAGGTGATTTCTCATGGGATACATCCCAAGTCGAGAGTGGCATATACTATCTTTCAGTGCAAAGTGATAACATGAGAGACGTGGTCAAGGTGGCCGTAGGCTCAACTGATGTAAGCAGGGCTCTCTTTAGGGTGGATATAATCGAACCCGAGTGCAGGGCTAGGTTTGAGAGTGGTGACATCATCACCGTATCATATGCCATTAAAAATGTAGGAAGAGAAGAAGGGACCCAAAGCATATTCATGAGAGTGGACCGCTCTAGAGAAGACGTCTACCGTGAACTCACACTAGAACCCGGAGAAACATACGAAGGCAACTTCACATGGGATACCTCCGGTGCTCCTGATGACGTATATCATCTGTCCGTGCACAGTGATAACACCGTAGACGCAGTCTCGATAATTTTGGGAGAGGCACCTTGGGAGAGAGATGTATTCAAGGTAAGGATAACTGCGCCAGAAAGAAGAGAGCAATTTGAGCATGGAGACGTTATCGATGTCTCATACATGGTTAAAAATATAGGCCGAGCCGAGGGTACTCAGGACATTCTCTTTGGAGTTAACCGCATCATGATGGATGATCATGAAAACCTGACCCTAGAACCTGGAGAAGCCTATGAAGGAAGATTCCGGTGGAATACATCAAGGGCACGTAGAGATGTGCATCATCTCCATGTCCGCAGTCGAGATACAGCTGATGTGGTACCTATCGTCGTGGAATCACCCGCAAGGGTTTCACCGTATTATAGAGTGAGGATCGAGGATCACCAGATCGAACAGAATAGAGTTACCGTCAGATTTACTGTGACCAACACCGCACAGTCCACCGAAGGTGCCCAGCGTGTAGTGATCATATTACGAACTAGAGATTCTGAGAGGGTGGCATACGAGGAAACTTTTACCTTAGGATCCGGCGAAACACGCGATGAAGAATTTACTTGGGAAGCGGATTCAGACAGATACACTGTCGAACTGAAGAGCATGGATGAAGATATCGAGTTGGACAGCGAGACCATGGAATTGACCGTCGAAGGAGATGAAGGTAGTCCATGGGCTCTACCGATGTTCGCCCTGATCATGTTAGTAGTAACTCTGGCCATCATATCCCTAGCGATACGTGAAAGGAGTGGAAAAAAACCCGTAAGGGAAAGCCAGTACGATCGAAACATCAAGAGGGATAAAAAAGACTGGTCCGACTATTACGATCGGGATTGATCATTTCCTAAAGATCTTACCAACAAGCTATGTGTCCATCGGTTCTGGGTTCGGTTCCTCCTGCATACACACCGTTCTCCAGTTTCCATATCATCTGACCTCTACCGAAACTTCCCGAGTGTACTGAGTAATTTATGTCGTGGCCCTTTCTCGAAAGTGCCTTGCCCAGATGGTGAGGAAACTGTTTTTCTAGATGCACCTTCTTTCCTTCTTCCCATCGCCATCTCGGTGCGTCGAGAGCGGCCTGAGGATTCAGTTCAAAATCTATGCAGTTCATAACTACTTGAAGATGACCCTGGGGCTGCATGTAACCTCCCATCACTCCAAAGGGTCCTATTGCGTCCCGATCTTTAGTCAAAAATCCGGGTATTATGGTGTGGTACGTTTTTTTTCCAGGTTTTAGACAGTTCGCATGATCCGTATCGAGTGAAAAAGTATTTCCTCTGTTCTGCAGTGCTATACCTGTTCCAGGAACGACCAATCCAGAGCCGAAACCCATGTAGTTACTCTGTATGTAGGATACCATGTTCCCATCTTTATCGGCAGTTGCCAAGTAAACGGTACCTCTGTCGGCAAGTCTTCCTGGTTCCGGTTCTATGACTTCTTGGTCTATCAATTGTCTTCTCTCGGCAGCATAATCCTCGCTCAACAGATCTTCCGGGTCAACCTTCATGTGTTCCGGGTCCGTGATGATCTTTTTTCCGTCAGAGAATGCTAACTTTAAAGATTCTATCTGCTTGTGATAAGTTTCTACGGTATCTTTGTGTGAAAAGTCGAATCCCTTCAGTATGTTCAACGCCTGCAGTGCTATCAGACCCTGTCCGTTGGGAGGTAGTTCCCATACTTCGTATCCCCTATAGTCTATACTCAACGGGTCGACCCACTCGGGAGAAAAATCAGCGAGGTCGTCTTCGTCCAAGAATCCTCCGGTCTCTTTGGAAAATTCGGCTATATTCTCGGCTATCTCGCCTCTGTAGAATGACTCCGCCTTGGTTTCGGCTATCTTCTCCAAAGTCCGGGCATGATCTTCGGAATTCCATATCTCCCCTATCTCAGGGGCCCTACCTGCTGGAGAAAAAACCTCGAACCAGTGTTTGAATTTATCTTCTCCTCCCAACTCTTTTTTGTAGGACTCATAGGCCGCTTTCCAGTATTTTCCCAAAATTGGAGAGAGCGGGTAGCCCTCCTTTGCATATCGGATCGAGGGTTCGAGCACCTCTTTGAAAGGCAGATCTCCATGCTCTTCACACAGTGCGGACCATGCTCCGGGTATCCCGGGAACGGTAACGGGTATCCAACCAAATTTTGGCATCTCTTGGTACCCTTTATCCTTCACGGTTTCTATATCTATTCCATCTGGAGCCGGACCACTAGAATTCAAACCGGACAGCTCTCCATCTTTCCAGACCATGGCGAAACCGTCTCCTCCTATCCCATTAGAGGTGGGCTCCACCACTGTCAGTGTGGCTGCCGTAGCTATGGCGGCATCGACTGCGTTACCTCCCTTTTTCAGTATCTCCAAG
>SL_5KL_010_SEDDRAFT_10000125_pt1 | contig 44371 bp, 33 predicted proteins | sample SodLakKL_010_SED_FD_9118 | JGI IMG/M metagenome (IMG submission 9118)
GCTACTCCCCCTTACTCAGGGAGAGGATACACCTGCCCTCCCGTTAGCGCTCCCGGTGGGTCCGCGGGAGGGGCGCACCCCCCCTGCCCCGTGTGCCTCCGGTGCTGTTTCACCCCTGCTCTGTCCCTTTCTTGGTCATGTACGTGGCGAGATCTGCAATCCGGGCTGCGTATGCCCACTCGTTGTCGTACCAGGCGACCACCTTCACCAGATTATCTGGAAGCACTTTGGTGAGCGGTGCATCGATGATCGCTGAGTGGCTATCGCCTCGGAAGTCAGCGGAAACCAATTCCTGCGTCTCTACGCGCAGGATGCCTCTGAGCTCTCCTTCTGCGCTCTGACAAAAGGCTGCATTCACCTGATCAGCACTTCCAACGCGCTTGCGGGTAACCACCACCAGGTCCACTACGGACACGATGGCGGTGGGAACCCGAAACGCCATACCGTGGAGCTTCCCCGATAGCCCGGGCAATACCTGTCCAATCGCCTCTGCGGCGCCGGTCTCGGCAGGAATGGTGTTCACCGCAGCTGCCCGCGCCCGGCGGGTGTCCTTGTGGGCCATGTCCAACAGCTGTTGGTCGTTGGTGTACGCGTGCACAGTGGACATGAACCCCTTCTCGATCCCGAATGCTTTGTCCAGGACCTTGACCACTGGCGCAAGGCAGTTCGTGGTGCAGGACGCGTTGGAAACCGTATAATGGCTGTTGGAATCATAGTCTCTTTCGTTGACCCCCATGACGATGGTGACATCGTGGTTCTTCGCTGGAGCGCTGATGATGACCTTTCGCGCGCCTGAGCTGAGATGGTCACGGGCTTTGTCGCCGTCAGTGAATCTGCCCGTGGCCTCGATGACAAGATCGACGCCCAGCTCGCCCCACGGCAGGACCGGTAGCTCGTTGTCCTTCTCTCCCTTGATGCTGAGCATCTTGGGGCGCCATCCATCGATCACAAGCTTGTCGCCCTCCAGCGCAACATCAACCGGAAACCTGCCATAAGTTGAGTCGTACTTTAGCAAGTGTGTGCTCGCCTCAGGCTTGGCCAGATCGTTTACGGCCACTACCTCTAGCTCGCCGCGGTGGCGTTCCCAAAGAGCCCTGAACGCCTGTCGACCGACCCGGCCGAACCCGTTGATTCCCACCTTGACCATCACCACCACCTCCTGCCAGAGCTCACTGCGCCTGAGGGACTGCCATCGGCCTCTGAACGTGTTTCAGCAGACCACGGAGCACCTTGAATGTGTCCCGAACTGCCTCAACACTGATCTCAGCCTTGCTGGTTCGTCCAAAAGGATGAATCCTGCCGATCGCCGTCTCTTCCCGATTCAGTCCGTTGAACAGGTCGGTGGGGACCACGCCGTTCCTCATCCGCCGGATCACCTCTAGATCCGCCCCGCATGCCCTGCTCAACAGTGCACATCTCCCGCCGGATGTGGCGTAGGCGAAATGGTCGCCTGGGGGAACCGCGCTCAACTCGTGCGGAATGCCTGCCCTCTGGGCGCAGCCCTGCAAGACGGTTGTGAGAAACCTGTCAAGCGTGACCTCCACATACATAGGCATCTTGGCAAAGGTACTGGTGCCCAGCAGCGTGCGATCCCCGACGCCAACAAGCTCGAGCACCACCATAGGTAGCCTACGACTGTAGGGTCTCCGTAGGAACTGGAGCATTCCTTTGCCCCCCTGCTCCTCCAAGTCGGTGAACAGGAGCATGGTGTGCTGGGTCATTCGCGCCGCGGCCAGCTTCAGCAGGATCGCCACCGCGGCCATGTTGTCATTCAGGTCATCGCCATCGTAGTGGGCAGAGAGCACCACCCGATTCCCCCCATGCCGGTTCGCGATCACATTAGCGGCATCTTCATCGAAGGCCTGCAGTTCGCACCGCATTCCTAGAGCCTGCAAACGCTTGACAAGCCAGCGGCGAGTCTCTTCACGTTTTCCAGCCAGCGTATCCATCTCGTCCAGAAGTTCGCTTATTGTCATGACTCCCTCCCCATCTACGGACACAGCTCCCCAACGCTGCAGGATAAAGCCAGCAAAAGGGTAGCACACGTGCAGCATAAATACAAGAGTAACGCAGCGGATTTGGCTACGCTGGCATGCTCTAACCTACGGTCTAACTTGAAGCGTTGCTGACCAACGGACTGGCAGAAAGAGTTCAACTAGCATACAGTGACTCGGATGGGCAAATTAGGCACGGGACTGGGGCTCCCTCCTCGCGGCCAAGCGAAGGGCACCGGGAGCAGTGGAAGTGTCACACAATCGCTATGGCGATGGGGCGCTGGTCGGGCTCCTTACCTTTCTTGTCGTCCTGAGTCTCACAGCAGACAGTCAGCTGGGTCGCGCTAAGATCAGGGTTTCGGTTCTTTAGAATGTCCTGCGACGCGTCGGTGACCAGGGTGACTTCGCCGGGGGCGCGGACCTCCACGTGTGCGGTGACTGGGCCTGCGCCTCCGGCAAAGGTCGCTCCCCGCGTGCGCACAGCCCCGACAGGCATCTGCCGTGCTGCAGGGGCCACCACAGCCAAGAAGGGCTGCCCCACAGCTGCCAGCTTGTTTTGATCTGCAGCGATCGCCAGCCTGTTTGCATTGCGCACCATCGTCTGTTTGTAAGGAATCTGAGCGTAATCTTCGTTGAACAGCGTAGCGGACACGGCTTCTCGAAACCGACCCGTGGCGCTCTCTATTTCGTCCCCGAATGGCCCCCGCTGGGCAGGCTCCAGGTCCTGTAGCATCAGGCCCTTTGGCGTCACCACAGCCAAGTCGAACTTAGCGTCCGCGATCTGCCGGCCGGGTGTGTCGCCCACCAGAGCAGCGTGAGCACGGCTCACCTCCCCGCCTACGAGGTAGCACACCATGTCCGAATGCGCCAGGACGTAGAGGAAGAGGGGCAGGTTGTTGGTCCACAAGGTGACATCCTTCTCCAATTCTACGAGGTGCCTTGCCACAGCGTACGCGGTGGTCCCGGCATCGAGCACGACCTGAGTGCCCTCGTCGATCAGTTCCTCGGCAATATATTCAGCTATGCGCTCTTTGGCCTCGCGCATGCGCCCGCCGCGCGCCACAAATTCGCTGCCGGCGAAGATGTCATCGATTGCTGCGATTCTCTTCCGAACCCAGCCGTAGCCCCGCTCCACGAGGCCCATCCCCTCAAGCTGCCGGAGATCGTAAGCCAACAGGTTCGGCTCAATATCGAAACGGGCTGTGAGGTCGCTCGTGCGGACTTCGCCCTGTGTGGAGAACACGATGTCCAGGATGGCCATCCGACGCGCATATGGATTGCCGGCCTCGTCTTCGCGGTATCTCCGTGGCACTTGCCACCTCCTCAGCAGACTATACTAGCAAATCTTCAGTCAAGGGGCAAGCAATCTGACGTGTGCCCCCCTCTCAGTTAAACAACGCGGAGCCGAACATGCAATAAACGCGCAGTGAATCTCAAGCGCCTGCTGGATGACGCCGGGCGGAAACAATGATTAAGCTCGTGGAGTCTCGCGATGCTCTGTCGCATACGTCACTGAGAAGAAGGCCTTCGGGAGTCCTTGTTCTCAACAGCCTCGCAGCGAGGCGCCTCACGCGTTATCCGCGGGGGGCACCATCCAGTGGAGGAAATGCAGATGCACGCACTGCCTTGGTCCACTTTGCGAACGTTGCCAACAGCAGAGGTGTCGGCGATGTGCGACCAAGAAGCCCAGCCACTACGAAACGCCTGCGGTGACAACCAGGTGATCTTTCGTCTCATCGGGCAGCATGATGGCGGAGTAGCTAGGAGCGAGCCCTTCAACAAGCTAGCAGGAAAGCTCATCCGATGGTACCCTGTGAAGGGCTCCGTTGGGATCGTCGAGGAGGTGCGCCTCATGGACACGCGCAGAGGCGATCAGAGTTGGAACTCGTACGGCAGCGAGGAGGAGTGGCTGCGCCTCATCGACTTCATTGATCCCGGGAGCAAAGCTGTCAAGGCGGTCATCGCCCAAGCCAAGGCCAGGGCCCCCAACGGCGAGTTCCCAGGCTACGTGCCCCCGGACGACTGGAGGGGGACCATTGAGGATCTGGTGAATCTCCAGGTCGAGGCCATCTACGGAACCCTCCGTGAGCGTCGCATCGGGTATGCCGTAGAACGGTGGGACTCCAGGCCGCCACACCAGGTTATCCGCACACACGACGAACTCCTAGATGCAAATGGAATCGGCGGTCCGTGCATCGACCTCGTGGTTCTCATGGCCGCCTGCCTCGAAGCGCTTGGAATTCAACCCACAGTGGTTGTGCTTGAACTTGAAGAGAAGCGAGAGCGAAGGCGACACGCGGTTCTAGGCTATCGTCTTGAGGAACTCCCCTATGGGCCGGAAACCCCGGCCAACGAGATCCCCTCTCTGCTGAGCAAACAAGAGCTCGGTAGACTCAAGAACGCTAGGCGGGTAGAGTTCATCAACTGTACCGGTATCACACGCGGTGAGAATGTCGACTTTAAAGGAGCTCGGGACCAAGGTAAGGACTACCTAGAGCAATGGGAGTTGTTCTGCGCTCTTGACGTCAAGGCTGCCCGCCATACGACACTGACACGGGAGATGATGGCGTACCTCGAGCACGTGCGAGTCGATGCCCTGACGCTGCCTCCGGCATTCGGATTCCCTTCAGACGTCAACTTTCCAGACATTCGAGTACAGGTCAAGGTGAGAAGAGGAGAGCGCCGGTTCAGCGAAGCCGAGGCCAGGGCTTGGGAGTCGGCCCGCCGTGAGGGGTTTACCGATGACGAATCCATGACCAGGGTCTACGAGCGATATCCTTGGACTTCAGTTGAAGAGAAGGAACGCGAAGAGCAGCGCCCTCTGGACTGGGACCGCCAGGTGTGGCGGAGGCTGGAGCGGGCAGTGATCCTGGCTGACCCCGGTTTTGGGAAGACCTGGCTCCTCAAGCATGAGGCCTTGGAGCTGGCCCAGGAGGCCGCGAGGAAGCTGATGAAGCATCCCCTTGCTACAGATGAGATTGAGCTTCCGGTCTTCGTGCCGCTCGTCCAGCTCGCCGAACAGACGGCCAGACAGGATCCACCCCTCTCGCTTGACGAGGCCATGGTTCCGGCGCTACAGGAAAGTTGCCCCATCGGAAAGGAACTTAAGGAATGGATCGGGCAGAACCTCAACTCGGAGCGGTGCGTACTGCTTCTGGACGCGCTGGACGAAGTCATCCCGACAGAGAAACAGAGCAGGCTCTGGGAGCGCCTCAAAGACTTCGCTCAGAAACACAGCCGAACAAGAATCCTGCTAACTTCGCGGCTTGTGGGCTATCCTGGGCCGCCCTTCCCACCGCCGCAAGATGGGGAGCTAGAGCTTCTGCCCTTCAATCGCCACGAGCAGCAGATGTTTGTGCGGAAGTGGTTTGCTGGGCAGCCAGAGCGAGGGGATCTCTTCCTTCGGAAGCTCCGAGAGAACCTTCAGCTGAAGGGATTAGCCCAGGTGCCACTGCTGTTGGCCCTGATGTGTCGGCTGTTCGATGTGAACGACGAGCTCCCGAAAAGCCGAGCGGATCTTTATGAGGCCTGTGTGTGGGGGATCCTCACCCGGGAATGGAAGACGCCGTGCTCAGGGGATACCGTTTATTTTCACTCTAAAGTGCACCTCATGGAGGAGGTTGCCTTTGAGCTCTTCTCCGCCGAGAAGGAGTGCTTCTACCTCGATGATCTGCTGAGCGTTCTTCAGGACCAACCACGGCTCGGGCAGAACCAGCACGACAAGCATGCCGAGCGGCTTGTAACCGAGCTTCAAGAAGACGGTCTTCTGATCAAGGCGGGAGACGCGGTGAATCCCCCTTACCTCTTCTTGCACCTCACCTTCCAGGAGTACCTGACCGCTTGCGCTCTGGCGCGGCGGACAAGACCGGTGGACCTCAATGGGCAGCAAGTGCCGGAGTGGCTCAAGCTGGTGAAGCCCCATCTCTTCGATCCGCGCTGGGAGGAGGTCATCCGGCTGCTGGCATCAAAGCTAAAGGACGCTACGCTCCTGATCCAGGCGATCTGGCAGGAGCCGGAAGACCTCTGCCTCAGCCGGCTGTTCTTGGCGGGAAAGTGCACCGCGGATGCTCGTCACATGGAAAGGCAATTGCGAAGAACGGTGGTCGAGCAGATAGTGGCCGTAGTGGAAGAGGCACCGCAGGAAGACTCTGACCTACTGACCAGCTGGGTTCCCTGGCTCTCAGTTGGTTATGTGCCCGAACTGCAGGCGCAGTACTGCAGGATCCTGGGTAGGTTGGCAGCCAAATATGATCAGGGTTTCAAGAGACTGGTCTGCCTACTTGAGGGGGGAACCACGAAGCCACCCACTCGGGCCTTGCTCGTCCGTGCGTTGGGAGCAACTCACAATCCCGCGGCCGTTCCCCACTTATTGAAAGAGCTGGGGGTTCGCGAGCCAGCTCTCGATAGGGCGCTCGCAGAGACGACTGGCAAACTATGTAGCGACGGCATTCCACATCCGACAAGGCACAGGATGGCACCGAAGTCTCTCGCGGAACGGGAGGCGGCGAAGGCGTTGGGCGAGATCGGAAGCGCCGCAATATCACATCTCGATGCGGTGCTCGCGGATGCACCGACCTTGCTGCGACGGAGAGTGGCAGAGTCACTTGGATGGACCAGGAGTCCTGATGCCATCCCCGCCATTCTCCCGTTGTTAGACGATCTTGTCGCTGACGTCAGAGAGATGGCCGCGTGGGCCCTTGGCGAGATCAGGAGCGCTGAGTCCGTGTCAGTTCTGCTCAGGCTTCTGCGGGACAGTGACGCCAGCGTAAGAGAAACAGCTGCGCGGTCGCTGACCGAAATCAGGGGCGACGAAGTCGTGACGCAGCTACTAGAGCTACTCAAGGAGCCCGACCCTGACATACGAGCAGTAGCCGCTGGGGCGCTGGGGAAGCTAGGATGCCAAGAGGCCGTTCCGCATCTGATAAGACTATTGGATGAACGCCTCATGCCTTGGCCAAGGCGGATTATCCAAGCGTTGGGAGACATCGGCGATGCACGTTCCATTCCCTATTTGCAATCTTTCTACCTTCATAGTGATCCATTCATCTGCGGCGATGCCGTGGTCGCCCTGGGGAAGATTGAGGAAGCGGCGCCTCACCTCATCAGGCTACTCAGTTCTGCTGATCCAAAGGTACGGATGAGGGCCAGTGAATCGCTAGGGCGAATCGGGGGAGAGAAGGTTGTGCCGCATCTTCTCCAAATGCTCAAGGATCAGGATCCGAGTGTGCGACTCCGCACAGCAACTGCATTGGGAAGCGCGGTTCGCAGAACGAGAGGTTTTGGCGTGCCATCAATGGCTCCGTTCCCATCTCCTGAGAAAGAGAGCATCCTAGCATCAAGCCGAGCGCCAAGCGTGCTCACGGACCCGCTTGTGGCCTCGCTCATGACGCTGCTAGAAGACAAAGGAGTTGGGGGTCTTTGGGGAACGGTCCGGAAGGGAGTAGTAAGAGCGCTGGGCTATATTGGGGCTAGGGAAGCAGTTCCAGCCTTGACCGGTCTAATAGAGGCTCATATGGGCCAGCAATTCGGAGCGCGTCGGAGAATGAGCTTCCTGTTCGGTAGAGTTCTTCACGGGACGCCTGCAGAGCCTTCTCCATGGGAGTTGGTGTGGGAAGCGGTATGGGCGTTAGCAAACATTGGCGGTCAGAGTTCAGTCACCTTCCTCACCCATCTCTTGGAGGCAATACGCCATCCGGTGCTGATCAACGCACTGGGCAGGGTTGGGGATCAACAGTCTGTGGGGCCACTGTATCGGCTTCTTCGCGCCAACAACATCGACAACGACATGAGAGCGATCACACTAAGGGCCTTAGCAGCGATTGCCCGGAGATGCCGAATCCGCATTCTGCTAGATGGGTCTTGCGTGATGACTGGTGGTATGTGACCACCGTGCGGGAATGCATGAAGGCGGAAATAGTCGTTCTCCTTCATGTCAGGAGGACTTGGCCCCGTCAGTGTCTGGAAGTCCGCGGGCTAGCAGTGGAGCCAGCCGTTCTGGAAGGATCGACTGTCCGTGGGCGTTGCGTGGCTAGGGTTCGCTGCGAGCGGCGTCGGGGGGTGCGAGCAGGAAGATGCTCCCCACAGAGGCGGAGGATGAACCGCCCGAGCACTTCGTGGTTCTTGATGAGGCCCCTGATCAATAGCGATGTGCCCATCACCGCGATCATGCTCAGCCATATCCACAGGCCGCCTGCCTTGTAGATCGGCACAAGGAGCATGACAGCAAACGCTTCTGCACCGAGCGCCGTGCAGTGCGTTCCACGGACGAACAGGGTCTGGAACCTGGGGCTGGGACGGAATCGCACGCGCGAGGAGGGGAGGCTCCTGAGCTCTTCCAGGCCGGAGAATGCCCGACTGAGTCCACGCCTGGCCCTCCGGCGCACTACCCAGGAGCCGCAGGACTCGTACGCCCACCGCGCTGCCCACAAAGGAAGGCCGAACAGGATGTAGGGTAGGCTAGTGAGCACAAGGGCGCCGGTGACCAGGCCGAAGTAGTGTCCAACATGGTGAGGGTAGCGCCAGGCGCCGAAGTGCCAGATGAAGTGGCCGAGCGAAGGGAGCTCCCCGGTATGGGTGGAGAAGCCGATCATGTAGCGCACAGCAAGCAGAATGGCCGAAGTCAGCGCCAGCGACGCTGCAGCGCCCGCAAGTCCCGCTGTGGGAGCAGCGGTTCGCAGGACCGCCCTCTCGAGCCGCCCGGCTGCGCTGCGCTTTAGGCGCTCCCATGCGCGCGCAAGGGATGTAGCACCCTGGTGGGGTTGAGGGACGGCTCGCCCGAGCTCGGGCGGGAGAAGCAGGTTGGCATCGTGGAAGGCTGGTCGGCATCGCCGGCAGCGGGCAGCAGGATCTACCAGGGGAGGGCGTTCGGCGATAGTCGCTGCCCGTGCTGCATCACGGTTCGAGTTGCCATCGAGGCGGAAGAGATACTGCGGCCAAACACCGCCCCCCATCAGGGCCTGCCGAAACAGAAGCACCATCGAGGAAGCAATCCACTCGCTCAGGGTGGGGTCGGACGGCGCCTGGCGCCGCTCGGCTGGCTCCCCTCCGTCCACCACGCCGAGTTCTCGGGCCGCCTCGGAGAAGTCGCTGGCGCCAGGAAGGCAGAACAAGCACCAATTGCCCGGGAGGGCAGTCTGCACGCGGCCGAGGAGCCGGGAAGGCCGCTCCGGCCGGACATCGACCTCCACACCGCCTTCGAACACCGGAAGGCCGAGCCCCATGAGCCTGTGGCAAGCGACGAGCCGAGCAAGCGCGCTGTCCACGCACAGGAACACCACATCGGCATCCGCCAACTGGCCCCAATCACGCTCATCGAGGTCCCACAGCGATTTGTGGATAGGACGCACGTCGTCGAGAGGGCTTAGCAACTCCGCGAGGGCGTTCACCTTGGGAGTGCCAATCCGAGCGCGGCTGTAGGCCATCAACTGTTGGTTGGGCCTCTCTATGTTCTCCGGGTCGATCAGCACGAACCTCCGCACCCCCTGCTCGGCCAGTGCCAGCGCAGTCTTGGAGCCCAAACGGCCAACGCCGATGACGCACGCCGTAATGTGAGGAGTCGGGTCCTGCCAGCCGTACGTGTCGAAGACGCGTCGTAGTCGACCGCGTTCGGCCCGCTCGAGCCCAGCAGCCCGTGCGTGAAGCAGGCGCAGGCCGCGGGCTGAATAGAGCTTGACGATATCAAAAGTAGCAAGGAAATCTCGCGGAGAACCCACCTCCAGCCACCCCGTTCGCGGACCAGCACTGGGGGCGGCCTCCCACACGACGAGCCGTTCTTTGGTCTGTCCGCGGACGCAGCTCGCTCGAAGCAGGCCGGGGCGCCCCTGCCCGTCGAGGGCCAACAGGCGCCCCGCCGCCTCCCGGGTTAGCACGAGCTCTCGCGCTTTGGACCCAGGTCCTCTCCAGTCAGTCCTGTACGTACCGGGGCTCTCGCCGGGGCTGATTGGTGTTCTGTAGTCTGGAATCATCACGGTCGTCTCGATCCTCCAATTCTCGCTCCAGCTCCGTGATCAGCTTGGACTTGGGCACGCTACACACCTCCCTTCTCTGCGATTCTTCGCGCTGCCGGCCTCGTGACCAGCAACCATACTGTAGTCATCCGGGACGCATTTGTCAATAGTAAGTGGTACGTGTGCAGCCGCTCCTCGATCAAGGGGAAAGAGAGGATGCGTCCTTCGCGGGGTCTCGGGGGTGGTGCCAAGTGCTCTTCTCCAGTGCATGCAGCGGGAGCTCACAAGCGCTATAGGAGAAGCTGTCGAGAATGGCTAGCGAGGCAGGTGAACGCCATGTTGGCCGACGTGCCAGCCCAAAGAGAGGCCCGCCACCTGCACGTGTTCAATCTAAGCAACGCGCTAACGCAACATGATATGTTGTCAATATCAGCGCAAAGATGTATAGTAGCGCAACCACTCATGGGAGGTGGCGACATGGAGAGCGGAGCGGCAGCGGTTGAGCAGCATCGATACGTGGAAACGAAGCTCCACCATCAGGTGGAACACTGGCTGGTTCACGCGTTCCCGCCGATCTTGGTCCTGCTAGGTCCAACCGGCGCCGGGAAGACCACGACGGTGCAACACGTTCTCGCCCAGCACCCTGAGTTACCCGAGCTGGTCATCCCGGCGACACGCGGGGCCCGCCTGGCTGATTTCTTGGGATACTGGACGATGCGCGAGGGGCAGATGGTGTTCGTGGAGGGCATCCTCTACAGGAAGCTGCTGGAGGACGGAGCCGTGATCGTGGTGGACGACGCGCATACACTGGGCCCTGAACTACAGCTTTTCAACGGCCTGGGCGACGAAACGCGCTTGCTTTCATGTGCCGAGCTCGGCGTGACCCTTAGCATCGCACGCGGGGTACGGCTGGTGCTTATCGCCAACCCGCCCTCGGCTAATCTTCCCCCATGGGAGCGCGCCCAGTGGCAGATCCCCCAGCAGATCATCGACCGGGCCCGGGTGATCTCAGTCGAGGACGGGCTCCCCGAGCCGGACGAGCAGGCCATCTTCGATGGTTGTTGGGAGGACCTGAAGGTCGGGTCCCTTGGACATCCGACAACTGTGCGGACTGGCCTGTTGGAGGTAGTGCGCCACCTGCGGGGGACGCCAGCATTGGGCAGCTGGAGGCCTTCGGTACGTCAGCTGGTGATGCTGTGCCACCTGATCGCACAGGGGCTGTCCCCCAGCGAGGCGTACATGCAAGGGGTGGTCAACAAATTCGCTGCCGGGGACGCCCGCACAGCGGCAGTGGAGGCATTCAGAGCCAAGTTCGACTACGGCCCGACCGACGAGGGCTCAACACTGGCGGAAGGAGCACAAGCATGAAGGCGTGGCGTCAGTTTCTGGACAGTTCTGAGCGCTGGGAGTTCCTGTACAAGCTTGCGTCCGCGACCACCGGATTGGAGGTCGAGGTGTACCCAGGTTTTGTGCCCCGGGCGGTTCAAAGGTTCCCTCGCAAGCACCTTTCGCGCGTCGAGGTTCCTCCCGCTTGGCTGGACGAGGGGCGGGAAGGGCTGCTCCGAGCTGGGCTAAGCCACGAGCTTCTGCATGTTATGTACAGTGGTGCCGAAGCGCTGTCGGGAATCTTGTTTGCGATCTGGTTGATCGCCAACTCCCTCGAGGATAGCCGCCTCGAAGTCCAGAACCGCGAGTCATGGCCAGGGCTTGTCAGGCCTGTGCAGGAGCTTTCCCGACATCTCACCCAGTTTCTGACCCGCCAGCGGAAAGTGGCACGCGACGCCAAGTCGGCGAAGCTGTTCGAGATCGGAATTGCCCTGTACATGCTGCTCACGGGGTTTGAAAGGGATGAGGTCAACGGAGCGGTTGATGAGATGTCAGCCGCTGTGGCCAGCGAGCTCCTCCCCATCGCCCAAGAGGCGCTGAGCGCCAAGGACACAGCTGGAGTAGTAGAGATCGCCAAGCGAATCGTGGAGGAGCTGGAGAGGGCAGCGGAAAAGGCAGCCGAGAAGATCAACACCCCCACCGCACGAAGCTACGTTCACGGTTTACGGCGCGAGATCAGGAGGGCCATGCAGGAGACAGTTGAGGAGGTGTTGCTGCGGCTATACACGCCGCCCCGCCCGAGCGGCTGGTACGGGCCCTGGTACCGTGGTTCTGGCGGTTACCCTTTTCACCCGAGCGTGTGGGAGTGGGAACTGGCTGAGGACCACGAGCTTGGCGTGCCCGACCGCGCCGTTCTCCTTCGCTGGCTGACGGAGGCGGACCCCTTGCGCACGCTCGAGGCGCTGCACGAGCGTCAGCCCGTGGGAAGGCTGGGAAGGCGCTCCCGCGACCTCGTCCGTGCAGCCACCGGCAGCAGTCGACGCGTGTTCACAAGAACGTTCGAAGAGCAACGCCTTGTCCTACCCCACCTTCTTGAAGGCGCCCAGTTCGTACTCCTGATCGAAGCCCACAAACAGTACAATGATCGCACTTGGGCCCTGCTCCTGAACACAGTGACCGCCTTGTCCAGACTATTGGGCACGTGTCGGGCACAATTTGTGGTGCGTGCGTTCACCGCCACCCGGCCCGAGGTCGAGGTCGAAGACCCGCGGACCAAGCGGCGGTATCGCCGTCCAGCCAACGAGTTCTACCTCCATGTGGGAACGGTCAAGCCTCCGGACGAGCCATGGTCTTCTGAGCACGAGGTACGCCTGGGCTCCTTGCCCAAGGAAGGCTTCAACCAGCCCCTCGAGGGATACAGCAAGGCCTTGTCCTGGAACATCCGACTTCCGGAGCCAAACGATCGAAAACGGATCGTGCTGACCTTCGGAGATGCCTGCTGGCTAAACGTGGGCGCCGGCCACCTGCAGTACGCCACCGGGCCCCTTCGCCAGGCAGACAGGCAGCAGGCGATCTACGTCCACCTGGGCCGGTCCATCGAGTTCTACGAGCAGCATGGGCAAGAACTCTCCGAGCAGTTCGATGCCTGGGTCCAGGGACAGTCCCTGCGCCAGACTGTGATGCGCACGCTGCTGGCCGTCCTCTATCAACTTGCCGATGCAGGTTCCCCAACCCCCTGAGCATGGCACCGTTCTTGGAAAGCCTGCCCTAGAAACGTGTGCTGTGGCCGAAGTTTGAGTGCTGGGTGCGAGCGATGAGGCATGAGTGGCTCGCAGTTAAGCATGCTGGCAACAGGCGAGGAACTGAATCTCATCCGAAAGCTCGGAGCCCGGCCCGCCCAGGGTCAAGTCGCAGTATCCCCGCACACACGGCTTGTCACCACGGCCAAGAGCAAAGGGAGTCCATCAGCCAGCACAAGAACCGTGATCCAGCCAGGCCTCCGAGTTCGCGCCCGTAGCCATAGCCGCCCTTTCCCAATCAAAGGTGCTTCGCCTACTTGGCGAACAGGCGGCTCACGGACGTGCTTGTGTGTATGGCTTCGATCGCCTCGGCGAACAGCTCGGCCACCGAGCAGACGGTGATCTGGTCCGTTCGTTTGCGGAGGGGGACGGTATCGGTGCTTACGAGCTCCTCCAAGCCGGCGCCCCGCATCGACCTCACAGCACCCTCAGCGAGTACGCCGTGGACGCAGGCAGCGAAGAATCGCTTTGCGCCGAGCTCTCTCAGCCGCTCTATCGCGGTCACGATGCTGCCGCCGGTGAGGATCTCGTCGTCCAGGAAGATCACGTTCTTGCCGGACACATCTCCTATTACGTGTCGTATTTCAATCTCACCTGTGTCAGCATCCCTTCGCTTGTCCACGACGGCCATGGACAGCTCCAGCCACCGCGCGTAACTCTCGGTCAGCTTGGCCCGTCCGATATCAGGGGCGACCGCGACGAAATTCGTGAGGTCCCGGCCAGCGAGGTGTTTGCAGATGATGGGAATGCCGTCCAACTGGTCCACAGGGATGCGGGAGAAGGCCATGATCTGCATGGCATGGAGGTTCATGGTGAGGATTCTTTCGGCGCCAGCTGTTTCCAGGAGGTCGGCCACCAATCTGGCGGTCACCGAGATCCGCGGCTCGTCCTTCTTGTCCGAGCGGACGTAGGGGTAGTAAGGGAGCACAGCGGTGATCCGACCTGCGGAAGCATACTTGAGCGCGTCGATCATCACGAGCAGCTCCATGAGGTGCTTGTTCACCGGCGTGCAGGAAGTCTGGATCACAAAGATGTCACGCCCGCGCACATTGTCCTTGAACTTGGCCTTGATGTTTTCATTCGCAAAATCCTCGAGCTCGACTCTGCCGAGCTCTACACCGAGGTGCTTGGCCACCACGTTGGCGAAGTCGGGGTGGCTCCGACCGGAGAAAAGCATCAACTCCTTGTTCACCTTCGCCCCCTTGCTGTCCTGCCCTGGTTCATACCTCCGCGACCCTCCTGGCCCACTTCGCGGCGGCTGGCCCGTCTGCAGAACCTGGATGCCATGTCTCTCACGCGGCACCGCTATGCGGGCAAGAGTATAATAGCTCTTGTTGAGCCAACTGTCAACAGATGACTGCACATCCATTGCATTAGGCAGTGGGAGCCGATCCTCTATCCTTGGAGCGAGTTTCACAATTGTGAAGCCGCATGGCGACAGCGGGTGGGCTGAGCCCGTCGTACAGTGGGGCCAAGGACCGGCGGCGTACTATGGTACGATGGCGTTGCGGAACAAGGAAACGCTTGTCGTCGGCATGCTGGAGGTGATCGAGGGCCATGGATGCTAAGAGATACGATCAGATGATCAGCCGTCTCCTTTGGGACCCTGAGGTACGGGCGGAAGATTATCTCGTTGTGTACGAGGACCGGCGGGCGCCCCACGGACTGCGGGCAGTGCGGGCATCGCAGCTCGATCCCTCTCGGACAAGCCGTACAGGTTTTGCCCTGAGCGACGGGCCAGTAATTCCCCTGCACCTCCTGCGGGAGATCCGCGATCTCCGAACAGGTAACACGATTGCGGGCGCCCGGATGGAGCTGCCTGCCGACGGTGAGCCTTTTTCCGACAGCGAGCCGGTGAGGAATGGCAACTCTTCTCCAAAACAGAGCAGGGTAGTACAAGACAATGGCATCGTACCGGCGTTCTCGGATGTGGAGGTTGGCGTTCGGGCAGCGTTTCCTGAGATTCCCGGCGACGTTCCCTGGAGCCAGATCCTGTCACGGTTCAGCGAAGTGGGCGCGGTCGAGGTCGCCTTTCATCGGGTGGAGCCATTCCTGGAGAGGGTGAACTTGAGGGACGTGGTTGAACCGTTGGCGCGAGCCGGTATGCGGGCCTCGTCGGTACACATGCCTCACGCTCGGGTGCGTGACCCCGGCGTCTTCACCCAAGTGCTCAAACAGACACTCCGCATCGCCGAGGCCCTCGAGTGCAAGCTCGTGGTCGCTCACCCCAGTCACGGCAAGCTTAGTGAGACAGCGCCGTTCATTGCTCGTGAAGTGACACCTCTCCTGCAGAAGGCGGGTGTGGTGCTTTGTTGGGAGACCTTCAGCGGCTCGCGGCGGTTTCTGAACGGGATCCAAGGTATCGCTGCGTTGTGCAGAGAGAATCCCTGGCACAGGGCCTGCTACGACACCAGCCACCTCCACAAGTCACAGGAGGGTGTTCTGCAGGACATCCACAGACATGCCCACCTGATCCGTTGCTTCCACCTATCCAACCGGCGAGGCGGCAACGGCGAAGGGTGCCAACACCTTCCTGTTCGACATCCGGAGGGAGATCTGGACTTCACCACTGTGGTGCGTGCGATCGCTGCCAGCGGCTTCGCCGGCAGCGTCACCCTCGAATACCTGCCCCAGTACCACGATCAGCTTGTCGAGGATGCGCTCTGGCTCAGGGCAGCCTTGGATCAAGCTTGTGGCTAAGCCAATGATTCTGCTACGTAAACACCACCGTGTGCCAGGTAGCCATGCGCGCCGGGGAAGCAGCTCGTCCTGGCATATGGAGGCGTTGGGGGATCAGGGAAGAGGAGCTTCCCAGGACTTGCGTGAGAGCTGACCGGTCCGGATTCTGTGTAAGATTGCCGGGCCCAAGGTGCAAGCAGCAGGCCGTCTGTGTGCAGCCACCACTGAACGTGCGCCCCAACGAGAAACCAGTTGATGCGCTTTCCATCCTGTGCGCAGAAGCCCATGGGTCACCCTGGCATTCTTCTGGTGGGGAGCTGGGCGCCTTCCCAGAAGCGGCGGATGAGGCGCATCTGCTCACGCATGGGCTCTCCGTCCGATGCCTTGCTGAAGTACGCCGCCGCACCGTGCTTGTAGGCGAACCAAATGTCTTCCGGGTCGGTGCTCACCGACCACATCACGAAGGGGACGGGCACGAGCTCAGGCCGTTGCTTGAGCATTGTCAGGACCTCGAGACCGTGCACCTTGGGCAAGCGGATGTTCAGCACAACGAGATCGGGCATGCGCGCCCCGGCGTACTTCCCCTCTTGCCACATGTAGGCAAGGGCTTCGGCACCGTCCTCAAGGTGTAGTGCGTCCCAGGAGGGCGGCTCTTGAAAGGCACCAAGTGCCTGAGTTGCGTCTTCGTCTTCGTCCTCGACAATCAGCACGAACGGTCTCCGTTCTTCTTCTGTGTCCATACTGGCCATTGTCCCCGTTCTGTCGTCTCCGTTCACCGGAGCACCAACCGGTCCCCTGGTATGTGCGCTCTGTCAGTTGCCGGTTTTGGCTGACGGCTGCGCCTCGGCGTCCCCGCGGCGGGGGAAGAGGGGCGGGCCGGCCTCCAGCATGTTGCCGAGCTCCAATCCGCCCCATCTGAGCCACGGGTCCAGCCGGCCTGCGGCGGTCTCGGCAAGCATGCTGGCCTGCTCGGCACAGCCCAGCCGTCGCAGCGCCGCGATCATCCGCTCGGGCATCATCGGCCAAAGCAGCAGCGCCGCCAGCCGCAGTGCCTCGGCACACTGGTGCAGGATTGGCCCGACCTCGGCCGAGCACGCCGGATCCTTGGCAAGCTTGAACGGCTCTGTCTCCTGGATGAACAGGTCCACGGAGCGCACGAGGGTGAGTGCTTCAGCGGCCGCCTCGTCGAGCTCAAGGTTCTCGTAGGCAGCCACCGCCCGCGGCACATAGCGGTCCGCTGCCTCGCGGCAGGGCCCCCGCTTGAGAACGGATTCTGTGAACCGGCCTTCAAGATATCTTCTGGCCATGCTGCAGACGCGGCTCAGGCTGTTGCCGAAGGTGTTGGCGAGGTCGCCGTTATAGACTTCCACGAATCGCGCGCGGGCGAAGTCGCTGTCCGTGCTCCCCAGCGGTCCTCGCGTGGCCAAGAAGTACCGCAATGCATCGAGGCCGAAGTCGGCGACATATGCGTCCAGCTCATCCAGGTCAACGAAGTTGCCTGAGCTCTTGGACATCTTTATACCCTCGGCGATCCAGAAGCTGTGCGCGTACACGCAGCGTGGCAGCTCGACCCAAGCGAAGCCCGGGCGCTTGCGCAGGGCCAACAGCACAGCCGGCCACACCACGGCGTGGAACCAGAGGATGTCTTTGCCGATGAAGTGTACGTCGCACGGCCAGTAGTGTCGTCGCTCGTCTGTGTCGACGGCCGTCAGGTAGTTGAACAGGGCATCGATCCACACATAGATCGTCTGCTCCGGGTCGCCTGGGACTGCGATACCCCAGCCGCCGCTTCCGCTTCGGCTGATCGGAACGTCGTTGAGGCCCCCCTCGATGCGCCCGAGTACCTCGTGACGCCGGGCCTCGGGCTGGACAGCATCGGGATTCTCGTTAAGCCAGCTGCGCAGCGCGTCGGCGTAGGCGCTCAAACGGAAGAAGTAGTTCTTCTCGTGCTTGCGCACCAGCGGCTTCCCGCTGATCGGACTCCTGTAGTCGGACTCGCGCGCCCTGGACTCGGGGACGTACTCTTCCTGGCCGGGGTCGTACCAGCCCTCGTACGTGCCGGCGTAAACATCGTCACTTTCTAGTAGCTCCGCGATGTAGAGTCTGACCCGCTGCGTGTGCCGCTCCTGGCTCGTGCGGATGAAGTCATCGTGGCTCATCCCAAAGCGGGCGAACGCCTCCTGGAACCCCTGCGCGCACTCGTCAGCCCAGTCCTGTGGTGTACGCCCATGCTTGGCGGCGGCCTCGGCCACCTTCGCCGCGTGCTCGTCGGTGCCTGTCAAGAAGAACGTGTCCAACCCACGCAGCCGGTGGAACCGCGCCACCACATCGGCGACGGCCGTCGTGAACACGTGCCCGATATGGGCAAGCTCGTTCACATAATAGATCGGCGTCGAGACGTAGAAGCTTTCCCCGCTCATGGCCCCATTCTAGGCGAGCAAACTCTTAGGACAATGCATCACTCCTCCCCACACGGCACTGGATGGCTGTGCGCGATGTTTTTCCGACTTGTCGCAGTGCGCCATAGCTCCTCTGCAGGCCGCTGTGAAACTGTCAACTGAAGGGAGATGGCTGCACATTACGAGTTCAGGGGTTCCCTGGCGCACCAGCATGCCACTCATAGATGAAGACGCGGTGGCCCTGATCCACAGCAACCAAGCGAGTTGAGGAATCAAAGCAGAATCCAACAGTGACCGGTATGCAGTTCAGGAATACCGCGCTTCGACATTCTCCTGTCTCCGCTTCCCATACCCTCACAGTATTGTCCGCGCCTGCAGAGACCGCATGCTGTCCATCTGGAGAGAACGTCACCCCCATAACTGTTGTTCCATGCCCCCAGTAGTTGCTCAGCATTTGGCCAGACCGCACATCCCACACCTTCGCCGTACGGTCTGCGCTCCCCGACACGAGTCGCTTCCCATCAGGGGAGAATGCGAGGCTCCTGATCATTCCTTCGTGACCGCTGCAGTGAGAGAAGAGGTCCCCAGTTGTCACTTCCCAAACCTTGACTGTACGGTCCGCGCTCCCCGACGCGACAAGCCGTCCATCGGGGGAGAACGCCAAGCAGCTGACCCAGTCTCTGTGGTTGCAGCCCTCAGAGATAGGGCAACCGCGCTTCGCTTCCCATACCTTGACGGTGTCATCTGCGCTTCCAGAGGCTACGCGCTGTCCACAAGGGGAGAAGGCCACAGCCATCACCACTGCAGTGTGTCCGTGGCAGTCAGCGAGCACCCGCCCAGTCCTCGCATGCCAAACCTTGACAGTGGCATCTGCGCCTCCCGAGGCCACCCGGGTTCCGTCGGGGGAGAACGCAGCTGCTCCGACTACCTGCATGTGGCCGTAGAACACTGTCAGCAGTTTTCGGCTTTCGACTTCCCACACACGTATCCTGTTTCGTACAGACATACCCTCACTCCACGACGCTGCCAGTTGAGCGTCTGGGGATATGGCCACGAACCCCAGCAACTCTGAATGCCAACGCTCCCCCAAGGCCGGAGGACCGGAGACCTTGACGAGGACAGGGGATTCCCTTGACAGGAGTTCAGACCGCAGCGGCCCCAAGGCCTCTTGCCAGAGCGGTGGAGCAGAGGGCAAGAACTCGTTGATCACCTCCTGTGCGTATGCAGCAGGGCAGCCTGGCAGTTGAACCTCTCGCGAAAGGAGAAATCTTCTCCATTGCTGCATTCCCTTCCTCCACTCATCGGGAAGCCGTGGTGAACGGAGTGTCGCGTCAACGGTGTTCTTCAAACGCACCATTTCTACAGTTCCTCGGAGTTCGATTCCTGCAGCGATGAAGTCGGCATCTGCGAAGGTAGCAGCAAACTCCGCCCATGCTTCTGCGGCGATGAGGTGTTCCAATCGATGACGCAAGGCGTAGTCGCGCGGCTCATCTTTCAGCTCGCTCCACGTGGCGCACGCAGCTGCAAGCTTCTGTTGGAGGCGCTTCTGCTCATTCGACGTGAGCTCGTCGCACAGGAACTCGCCTACGCTGACATGGTTGAACTCGTACGCACTGCGCGGACTGCGCGAAGCGGGGCGTGGATGAAACCAATCGCTGGCTAGATGAAGGACTTCTTCGGCACACTCTGGCGCCCCGAACGCCTGCAGGTGCTCAAGCGAAAGAGGCTCCCGGGCCAACGCCAGCATCCCCAGCACGTCCCAGACGTCGTTCTTGGAGATGCCCAGCTCGGCGGCCCGTTCTAGAACAGAGCGAAGCACCTCAGCGTGGAAGTCAAAGACACCTTCCGGCAGCTGATCGGGATCTCTCGGCGCACTTGGATTGCGCTTCATTCGCTCCAACATGTGGGTAGCGATGTAGAAGTTGCCCTGCACGCGGGCTGCAGCACGGCGCACGAACTCGGAGTCTAGCGAGGGGGACACGTCGTCGGCGTGCTCTCTGAGGAAACGTTCCACGTCTGCCACGTTTTGCTCACGCTCGTCATCCAGGCGGTAGCTGAGAAGGCCCCGCGGGTTGAGAAGCCTGTGCAGGTGTTCACCGGGCCGTGAGGAGAGAACCGCGAACAGTCCTGGCGGCAGGGTGCCAGGCAGGAACCGCCGAGGGTGCAGTTGCTCATGGTGATCACCTGTCGTGCCGAATGCTTCGTCAAGGCCGTCGATCCACAGCACTTCTCGGCGGTCCTGCGCCATGAGTAGTGGACCAACGCGCTCCAGGATGTCGTTGAACAAGGCCGCCGCGGAACTGAGCCGCTCGGCAGCGGTTTCAGACTTGTCCAAGCGCTCTTGAAGTGTCCCACTTGGCTCGACCCCGTGCTTTCGGCAGAGCTGAGCTACGAGTGAACGAAGCAGGGTCTCCGGGTCACCCCAGCCGGGCTCATCGCGGCGGATGAAGTGGAAGATGGGCTGAACTGTTCTTTGGATGCGGTTCGCCATGAACGCGCTCTTGCCGGCGCCAGGGCCGCCGATCAACACAAGGTACCCGCTGTCACGATTCTCGTCCGCGAGAAAACTCTCCACTCGTCGTTCCCAGTCGGGCCGTCGCGTGTACGGCTGATGATGGAGGAACTCCTTGGATTGCCGGATGATCTCTTGGTCCAGACTCGCATCGTAGGAGATCACCTGGCATTCGACGCCGAAATCGGGCCATTGGGCCAGTACGTCCGTTAGGGGGACCGCGAAGCCGAAAGGGTGGCGGTGCGGTCGAGGAGAGTCCAGGGCAGTGCTGACCGCTCCGCTCTCCGGCACACCAGCAACGATGCCCTCCACGTGCCCAGTGCGCACGTTCAAAAGCGCCGCACCGCTCATGCCGAAGTCCACGTCTGCAGTGTGGCAGATAAAGGCGATGGTGTCCTGTGTGTCGGAGCTTCCGTCTGCGAAGGGCACCCGATAGGGCGTATTGCCAAGGTCGATGTAGCCCCGCAACATGAGCGGCCTGCTCCCTTCGGGCTCCGGTCGAGCCGGCCTGGGTCCCGTGCCACGTTGGGGGATTTTCGGTTGCATATAGCCGAGTGCAGCGACCGGGTCTTGGTCTACCGGCTGCCACGGCTCGTTGAGGGCAGGGGGAAACCTAAGGGGAGCTGCCTCGTAGCCCTCGCTGTCCAGTTTTTCGCGTTCCTTCCCCACAACCTGAAGCACCCCGATGTCCAGGGGACGGTTGCCGAGATCGGTCCTCGTTCGGGCAACATAGGTAGCTCCCCGGTACTCGATAGGCATAACCTCGTGGATGTGCCCCCGGAAGCCGGGTTCGATGACATGCCAGCAGGTGAGGAGGAACCCCCCCTTGTTCACGAAGAACCCTGTGCTCGGCACACCATCAATGGGGTCAACAACCTTGACCGTGAAGCTCTCCAGTAGATCTCGAACCGCCCGCACTCCCAGAGCCATCTGCGTCCCCAGGACCATTGTACGGATTTCTCGTTCGCTGTCCTCAAGTGAGCGCAGCATGCGCTGCCATTCGGCCTCAACAAGAGTACCTTTGCGGACTTCAGCTGCCGGCAACCGGGATTTTCTCTCTTGCCGGGACCTTGATTCCTGTGATCACCGGGAGCTACATTGCCATAGGGGACAGACCAGCATGGGCAGATCAAACTAGAGCTGTGTGTGGTGCCCTGTCGGATGCACCATGTACACAGTCGCACATGAGGGAGGCCATCGTGCAAGTGTTGATCCTAGAGGCCTGCCGGAGTCCCGAGGTACAGAAAGGCGATACGGAGGCGGGTTGTTCTCTCGCGGTTCTTCACAGCTGCCGGCGTGCCCTATGAGCTTCACAGCAATGACCACATCTGGGAATCGCACGTAGAGCTTGACAAGTTCCTCCTGGACCGCTTGCTGGATGACCGTTCGATCTCCGTCGTTCATCTCGCAGTGCACGGAGAGGCGGGCGGCCTAATCCTGCGCTGGTCAGCCGAGCCCGAAATAGAGAACCGGAGGCCGCTGGAAGTCCTCACACCCACCGCGATTGGGACTATGCCGGGGTGGAGCGGTAGGATGGTGGTAAGTGGGGCATGCTTCTCCGGCTACCTTGCTGAGAGTTTTCTTGCGGCAGGGGCAAGCGCTGTCATCGCACCAATGCGGGATATTCCTTGGCCACGATTGGGACTGTTCTTCCGCTACTCCTACAGTTCGTGCATGCAAACACTTGTGCCTGAGAACGCTCTGAGCAGTGCTCTGCTGCAGTACCCTGAGTACTGGCCCTATCGGGTGTTCGGAGGAAGGCGGTGTTCCAGATAGCGGTGAAGGGCGTCCCTCATGTCTGCTGCTCCATCTGTGATGTTGGAGAGGACGTTCACGATCAGCTTCCCGGCGGCGAGGTACTGAGAAGAGAAGCCAACACCGACGTCGACCCCCTCGAGAGCAAGCATACTGTCATCGAGGCGCTTGAGGATCCCGCAGCCGTATCCAGTAGTGCCACTGATCGCACAACGGGTCTGTAGATATTCTCTTGTCAGCCTTTCCGAAAGGATCTCGTGCGAGAGAAAGCTGTCCCAGAGCCGTTGCAGATCATCTGTCGTTGCATACATTCCGCCATCGCCACCTCCCCTGATAGGGAGGTGGTAGATGTTCGTCGTTCGTCGATCTTCGAGGTAGCCGTTTGCAGTGTCCGTTGGCAGGTCATTGAAGGCGTAGAAACCTGATCGGCTCATGCCAGCGACCTCCAGCACGTGCTCCTTCACGAAATCGCGATAGAGCTTCCCCGTCAGTCATCAGTCTCTCGATCAGCATTCCCAGGAGGACGTATCCCCCATTGGAGTAGGAGTATCTCTCGCCCGGCCTGTGCTTCATGGGTTTGTCCTTGAACACAGGGTAGTAGTCTGAGGGGGTTTTCAGTTCATAGAGGGGCCTCTCCGTAGGCGGATAGACGAAGCCCTGTTCGGTCGGCTCGCCGCAGTAGTCATAGATGCCCGAGGTATGCGTCAGCAGATGCAGAATCGTCGCCCGCTCATCGATGAATCCCTTAAACTCGCCCCCGATCTCGCCAACGGCCGTACCCAGAGATAGCAGCCCCTGATCAACCAGCACGCCGATACCCAGTGCAGTGAGGAATTTGGTGCCGGAGGCTATTCCAAACAGCGTGGCAGTTGTGTTTGGCAGCGCGTTCTTCACATCGCGCCATCCGAATGCTCTGCTGTATCGAGCCGTGCTGCCATGAAACACCGAGACAACCCCAGAGAACTCCAACTGCCGCGCTGCTTCCTCCAAGGCCTCGCTCAGTCCCTCCATATGTCTGCTCCCTTCTGGCGCCCAAACACCCGCCAATGCCCAAGCTGTCAGCTCGCTATTGTCAACACTGGTTTCGTCATGATCGCTTGGCACCGCTGGTGGGGCAGCGCCACACCGGTGCTGACAACACAGGCTTGCCCACTGACCAGTCTACTGAACCCGGCGACAGAGGTGGCTTCACATTGTCCGCGGGGGGCCCAGGGTATCTCTATCTGCGAGTCTCACGTGCCTCTCCTCATTCTCAGAAGGGGAATCCCGTGAGGTCTCGGAAGCGCTCGAGGAACTGCTGACGCGCCTCGATCTCCAAGCCGCGCTGCTCCATTCCGGTCAACGCCTCCGTCAGATGCTCCTCCGCCAGCCGGCTCTGGCCGACGTCTGAGAGCACCGTTCCCAATAGCCCTTGGGCGACATGCTTTGCCAGGAACATGCCTGCTTGCCCAGCCTTCTCCACCACGCACTGCAGCTCCTGAATCGCTCTCTCAGAGCGCGAATCCTGCCAGTCCAAAATCGCAAGCGAAACCCGCACACTGAGCTCGAGCGGCAGGCACTCCAGCTCTTGAGCTTCGCTGAGCATTTCCCGCAGCATTGCACGCTTCTCATCCAATGAGGCTGCAGGGTCGGAATCAGGGAGCACCGCACGTTCGAAGGCGAGCGTGTATGCCTGGATCACTGCTCCGCACTCCTGGCTGATCTCGATTGCTTGCTTGTAGAGCTCATCGGCAGCTCCGTGTTCGAGGCGAGCGCTCGCCACCCGGGCCAGGTTGGCCAAGGCTCCGGCCTCGGTAGAACGCATCCCCCCAGCCTGGGCGATGTCGAGCGCTTGGCGATGTAGGCTTTCCGCTTGGTCGAGGTTCTGCTTCAGGCGCTCCAACGTGCCGCAGAACTCGAGCACTGTTGTGAGGAGGCCTTGATCGCACTGGGCCTCCCTCTCCTCGGTCGGGGCGAGTTCCTCGTATGCTGCAGCGGCACGCTCGCCTGCCAGCTCGACTGCTCCTTTCTGCAGGTCGAGGTGTGCCTGTAGGAGTTCCTGCCCCAGCCGCTGGCCGAGTTCGAGCTTGCATTGTTCCGATTTTCCCGGTCCCAATTGCGCCTCTCCAAGATAGGCCTGTGCAACGTGCATGTTCCCGCGCATCAGTGCGAGCTGGACCAGGTGCAAGCAGGCCTGGGGGCTATCGTGCTGCTGCAGGACTTCAAGGGCCTGTGCCTCGAACGCACGCGCCTCTTCGGGCATGGCCATGCCGTACTTCTTCGAAGCAAGCTGTGCCCACAGGGGAGCGCGCTCGCAGGGGTCCTGCGTAGGTGCATGTTCCAAAGCCTCCTCCAAGCATGCGATTGCCTGCTCGGGTTGCCCCATAGCCTCGTGGGCTGCAGCCCGCAGCTCAGCTCCTGCCTTGAGAAGATGCGCATGTCGTCGGGATTCCGCGCCCAGCAATGCTTGGCTCTCCGTGCACTTGTCGAGTGCTTCAGCCGGCTTGCCAAGCCCGAAGAGCACCTGCCCCTGGGCCAACACGGCCACGGGCTTGAGCGGCTGGCCTTTGGCGGGGTCGATGTTCTGGGCCAGATCCTCAGCTCTCACATAGTGGGCGAGCGCCTCTCGCAGGCGCATGAGCTGTTGACACGCTGCGCCGAGCTTTAGGGCCACCTGTGCTCGTTCAGCCTCGGTCGCCTGGACCTCATTCAATGCCCTCTCTGCCTCCCTGAGCTTGTCCAGCGCGGCGGCGGGGTAGCCTTCGGCGGAAATCACCTCGGCACGCTGTTGGCACACCAAGCCAAATAGTCTGCGGTCTGAGATCTCCTGAGCGGACTCTTCGGCCTCATCGAGTAGCTTGTGGGCTCCCTCCATACTCCCCCTCTGCCTATACACCTCGGACTTGCCGACTAGGGCTGCGATGTGGATCGGCTTCTGGTCCGTTTCCCGTATCGCATGGTCGAAGCAAAGCTCGGCAGCCGCTAGTTTCCCACGCTGCAGGAGGTATTGCCCGATGGCGAGTTCTCGGCTGGCGCGATCCTGTACTAGCTTTTCGATGGTGGAAAGCACAATCGTGTCCCGCAGCTGTTCTCCGTTTGCCGCTTGATTCTGCTGCATACGTTCCTCCCGGCCAGTTCACTCAGATGGCGTCCGCCACTTCCTCGGCGACAAGCCCGCGGTCCTTGAGGATGCTCAGCAGCTGCTCGAGGATGTTCTGCCCACGCCGCCTTCCGTTTAGATAGACGGGGCTGTGCAACTCGTTGAGCACTTCAGCCATGCTCTCGCTGTCCAATGCCTCTAGGCGGCACCTGTCAAGCAGTTGGGCGACCTGGCGCAGGCCCAGACTCCTTCCTTTCATGATGGAGGGCACGATGCAGAGCCGAAGCATCATCTGCTCGATAGCGTAAGAGCTAGTCCTCACCCCCATATTCCTCCCCATGACCTCCAGCCCTGGAGCCTTCAGCAACGTAGAAAAGCTCTCTCGGCCCAATATCTTGGAGTGCACGCTGTACGTTCCCTGTATCAGCTGCTCGAGCACCCCGTAGTGGCCGAGCTCGCGGAGGGCGATCAGCACAGGTGAAGGAGTACTGGCCATCAATAGATCGATCTGCGCCTTGAGGTTGAGCTCCCGCCGCCTGCAGTTGAGTTCGTGGAATCCTTCGATGTGTTCCTGCATCGTCGCCGCCGCCTGCTCGGGGAAACCGGTGATGAACTCGGTGAGGGCCCGCTGGGATAGCGCCCGCTTGTCGAACTCTACGATCTCCTTCCAAAGCTGATAGTTGAGTTCCTCTAGTACGCAGCGGACCCGGAGCTCTGCCAGCCACCGGTGCACAGCGGACCACAGCGGACTTGAGCCGGGGTACGCGCGCCCCCGACCGATGGCTTCCGTCTCGCTTCGAATCGCTGACAGCGCTGCTTCAAACGCAGGCTGTTCGTCGCCACCATAACGGCGGACCGTGTCCTCCGGGATCAACCCGACGGCATCGATGCAGATGAGTTCCCGCCCTTGCTGCACTGCATCGTCCAGCAGATCCTGTAGATCACCTAGCAGCTGTTCCTCGGCAAGGTCGGACGCATCGCTCGTGGCGGCGTAGGCTACTACGACCTCTGGTTGCTGGGAGCTATCCGGTTTGGCTTCCTCGGGCAGGAGCCGGAAGCGGCGGCCGACCGGTGGATGCCCAATGATCGCCGTGCCCGGTTCAATGACCTCATCCTCGGGCACTATGAGCTCTTGTGGGATCTCAGTGTGGTCCGAGCTGGTCGGAATGAAGGCACGCCAGGCCCCGTTCAGTAGATAGAGGAACGGGTAGCCAAGGTCCGACGCGCGGACTCCCGGCTCGCACAGTGCGTAGCTCTGCACGTGAAGGCCTTGCTCACGGAGATACTCGGCAAGCCGAGCCGCTGTGGGCACCTGTTCGGGAGGTGCTTCCACAGGCCAGCCTCTGCCCAGTTCGGCACTCAACACCTCAACTAGCGCCTCTAGTCCCTGGCTCATGCTGCCCCCTTATCCGGGGCGATTGACGCTGGCTGGGCTTCAAACGAACGCCGTACGACCCCCAACGCCAGGTTGATTAGATCCTCGTCGTTGTCCACGCTATGGAACTCGACTGTGTCCGGAAGCGTCTTTCGGGCCTCGTCGACCTGCGCGTGAGTGGCCCCGATCGCCAACACAAAAAGCCGGTGCGTGCCCGTATGACGGGCGAGCCTGCCCAACGTGTCGTGGAATGCGTCCAAGCCCAGGTCGGTGACGAGCATGATGTCCGCCTCGCGGGAGCTCTTCCCAATAAGCTTCTCGATCGTGTCAGGATTCAGGGTTGTCCCGCCACCCTGATAGGCCGCCAGATGCTTGTAGACCGCTTCTCGATCCTTGGTGAACCCCTCGACGACTTCACGGGAGGAAAAGTTCAGCACGGCCGCACGGCTTCCCTGATCCAAGTACGCGTTCGCCGCCACTGTGGCCGCCAACACGGCATACGACTTGACGTGATTGGCCGACGGCATTGAGCCCGACGAATCGATCGCCACAATGAGATCGGGGACCTGAAGGTCCGGATGGTGGCTCTCGGGACCCGACTGGAGCCAACGCTTGGTGATCCCCGGGAGGCCGATCGGTCCAAAGGTGGCCAAAGGAGCGAGGTGGTGAGTCCCTTGTCCCGGTTCCCAAGTTGTGAGCTTCACTGGATAGACACGTCCCTCCTTCCGGGATGGTCTTTTCCTCACAGTAAGCCGGTGCTCCTCAGCCAGGTGGGCGTACCACCACCAGCGGCAGGCTTCGAGCGCTGCCGCGTCCCCCAATAGCCCCTGCGCCTGGCCGTTCAGCACGCTGAATTCCTCGAGCAACAAGAGAGCGCGCGCTTTGTCAGGGTACGCCTCCAGGAACTCGGCGATCCCTGCTCGGATGTCGGTTGCCGCAAGGGTCGAATCGAGCAGTCCCGCTAGAGGCCAATGTCGAGGCTCCTCTTCCTTCTCTCGCTTTTCTTCCTCCTCCTTGTTCTTCGCTGCGCCCTTCTCGATGATCTGACAGCAACGGGCAAACAGTTTTCCGAAGCACTTGATGTCCTGCTCCCGAATCGCTCCGCCGAGGTAGTCGATCTCTGCCAGGGCCGCTGCCAAATGCTCCCAACCGCGCAGGTCCCGCAGACCCAGATCGATCCCCCACGCCTTCTCGAGAACGGCCACCAAGATCCGGTAATGGTCCGGGAGCTTCTCCTGCTCTTCCTGTGGGAGGTCTAGCGAGAAACGGTAGAGGGACACCAGTTGGTCGCCCTTCCCACGGTTTGCGTATAGGTCCATCTCGTTCCACAGAGCGAGGTAGACTTCCAAGTAGTGCCTGGCGTTCTTGGTTTCAATCCCTTCCTCCCGCAACGATGCGTACAGCCTAAGGGCCTCGCCGAAGGTCTCGGGTACCCGGAGGAAACGGTTCAGGCTGCGGTCGATGATCGCCTGCACGACAACCTCAGGCGCAACGCCGCAACCTTCGCACATCTCGCTTACGAAGCGCTCGTTGACCACGATCTTCCGCCCCACAAGTCCCCCTGGGAAGTTGGGCGCTGAGCTTATGACCTCAGTTTCCAGGGGTGGCGGGTAGAGAAAATCGCGCCGCTCGGTTGGCAGAAGCTCTTGCGTCAGCCGTCCCAGCTTTGTCGTGATTAGCTCTGGCATCGTTACCCCTCCTCCGTGCGGCTGGCCGGCTGCACCGGTTCCAAGGTGGGCATCTCAAGAAGATCCTGTACATGGGGTGGAAGCTGCCAGGCCCTGACAAGCTTCTGCGAGCGCAGTTGGACCCAGCCTCGGGACGCAAGTTGCGCCTCGAGTTCCGCTCCCTGGTCGTATACATCTTCAAGCAGCGGCCGCATTTCGGTGAAGTCCTTGTGCAGCTGCTCTGTAAACAAGGCAGCTGCTTCCAGCTTGGCAGGATAGCGATGGCGCCGCACCCCGCTCCTCGTTCTCTTCATCAGCTGGCTGGAGAACTCCCTGCGATGCCACAGACAGAACGGCGCCGCGGTCCGCAGATGCTCCACGTCAACCCTGTCTGCCCCAGCGATCCATGCCAGCGCCCGGGCTGTGTTCACGATGTCCCGCTCTTGGCGGCGCGAACCGCCGCCGAGGACCCACGCGCACGGGGTGTCCGCGAATCGGCAATCCTTCGGGCACCCGCGCTGAGCTCCACCGTCCTCACCGAAGCCCAGGCCCCTCTTCTGTCCCTTGACACAGAAGCTCAGGGCACTGATCAGGTAAGCCATGAACTGCGTGCCCTCCTCGGATACAGGGACACGGTGGATCGCGTCTCGAACCTGGTCGAGCTCTTCCTGATACAGAGGGGAGAACCCCCTCGCCTCCAAATGTTGCTTAAACTCCTCGCGAAAGGCGCTCAAGGCCAGCGGATCATGGTCCTTCGCTGCGAGCAGCGCCGCCGCTTCCCCGTACCGATCGAGCAACCCGGCATCCTCCAGCTTGGCCTCGAAATCCGAGTTCAGTGCAAGCTCAAGGCATGTGCTCACCCCCGGATATGAAGCGTCGAGTCCCAGGGCAAACCGATCCATGAGCGCAGGGATGATCTCGAACGAACCTCCTGACAGGTCCTCCACGTTTGCTGTCGCGAAGAGGGCACTTCGCCCTGTGCGAAGCATCTTGCCAAGGTACAGCCACTGTCCCGTGCGAATCCCCTCGAGAACCATCGCCTGCTTGATCTCTGGGATGCGAGTGATCTCGTCGATGATGTGCACCGGGCACTTCACAAAGGCTGACCACAGGACCTCCACCTGACCCTGCGAGAGCTTGCCCAGGTCGACCGCGGCCACTAGCTTTTCCTCGGTAATCTCTGGGGAGCCGCGAACCTCGCTCATCACGACGGATGGGTACGGGAGCCCGCCCATCACGGCCGCCACCAGCTCGGCCACCGTGGTCTTGCCTTGGCCGTAGTCACCGAACAGGACGACACAGACCCTGTTCAGAAATCCTACCAACGCAAGCAGCAATGTGGAGTTGTACCTCTGCCCCCCTAGCTCGAGATCCGCACGCCCGCGGTAGAACTCGCCCAACTTCCGGTACGTCCCAAGCACCTTCTCCTGTAGGTCCACTGCTGTCACCCCCCTATCGTGAGGGGCAAGTATAGGAGCTATTCAGCCATATGTCAAGTGAAGGTGGCCTCTATGTGGCATAGCAGGAGCCATAAGTGCTGATAGCAACGTCTATAGACGCGGCAATGTGAATCACGATGATGGAGCAACAGACAGGCCGCACTGATTGCCTGCGGAAAGGAGAGCATGCCAAGCAAAGGGCGAACTGCAGAAGGGTGGCACACCGCCCGAGCTTCCGATGGATCAGCTTTCGGAGAGTGCCATCCAGGTAATCCTCCTGGTTGCCATCGGAGCAGTGTCAATGGACTGGACTCCATCCCCGCGCGCGCACGTCGCTCCCGCCCTCATCAGCGATCCGGGTCTCCGAATCCTGCAGCTAGCATTCCTCTTTGGATATGGGGGATGCCCATCATGTACTCCCACACTAGCCCCGAGCGATGATTCTCGATGGCCAGCAGCAGCGCGCCTTGGGTGATCCCGACGACATCTGTGCCTATCCAGTTAGCATCAAGATTAAAGGCATCGGCAAACCCGTAGCGCCCCCAGATTCTATGAAGCTGCTTGTGCTTCAGCCACGAGCGAAGGTCGGCAATGATGAGTCCTGGAGTGAAGATGATCGACGCTAAAGCTGCGGAGGGACAGACCGTGCCGTCGGTGCGACCGAGAACAGGCGCGTACGCCCGATAGCCACTCGGCCCGTCGCTGGCGCTCAGGCCCCAGAACTCCCTGAAGGTCATGAAGCGTCCCTGATGGTCGCGAGCGAACCTGCGGTTGAGCAAGGTAGCTTGGACGGAGTTCCCGTAATAGTCGGCATGACCGTCCTGCACCTTCTTGAAGTCCACCCACAGGTGAGAGTACTGGTGCACAAACAGTGGCAGGTCACCGCCAATGGCTGTATGACCTCCATAGCTTCGCTCAGGTCGTTCCCAAGAACGCCATGTCTCCGCCGGTATGGGGTGCGTGGGAGACCCAATCGCCAAGAGGTAGAGGATCATCAGCTCGGAGTAGTGCGCCCAGCGGGAGCCCAGGAAGCCGTGCTCCGGTGTCCAGCCCATGTTGAGAGTGCGGGAGTGAGGCCGTGCTCCGCCATCCGTAAGCATCCATTGAAAATCAACCCGGTGGTAGAGTTCCTCTGCAAGCTCAGCGACCTCGGTGCCCGCGTAAAACGCACCCGCAAAAAGGGCTCCGGCAAGGAAGAGGGCAGTGTCAACAGAGCTCACCTCGGACTTCCAAACGCGTTCGCCGGTCCGGACGTCGACGAAGTGGTAATAGAAGCCGCGGTTCTCATACATCCGTTCCCGGAAAAACGTCAAGATCCTCATCGTTCTCGCATAACCTTCTTCCCAGCTGATCCATCCTCGCTTCACCCCAACAGGGAAGGCAGCCAGGGCAAAGCCGACAGCAGCAATGCTAGCTACACTATAGCCGTCGGCTCTCTGATCGAAATTGCTACTCCGATCGAGAATGAGCCCCGTATTGGGGTTCGGCTGGGCGCGGAAATACTGAAAACACCGGTGTGCTAGTATGTTAAGGATGTTTTCGTCCGACGTTGCGTCAGACAGTTCCGCAACCTGCCTCCCCGGTGAATCTTTCGCCGCCATTTTCCCCTCTTACTACACATCACTCTACACAAACCTGATCTCGCCTATGTAGATCGTTGTCTTGCACTGTGCGAGGAGAGTGGCGTTCGAAGCGACGGTGATGACATGCAACCGAGTCCAATCGATGTCTACGGACGCCAATGGGATCACTATTTCCTGCATGTCCGGCCAGAGGTTCTTGATCTCTCTGACTTTCCTCTCCTCTCTCCCCCCACGAAACGCCAGCTCAACCCTCTCAGCTCCGTTAGTACCTGCCACGCGGAACCGAACAGCACTGTAAGGCGTGGCATCGAATCTCTGAGCATCGAGCTGGATCATCCAACCGGCGAACCCCTTCTCGTCGGCGAAGGAAAAGTCCAGCTTGAGGTACTTCGAACCCTCCACAGTCTCCAGCTTCAGGGCTGCCCCATCCCCAAACGTGTTCTCCGCATGGCTTCCTCGGAGCTCCGTAAGCTGAGGAGCGATAGCATCGAGTATCTCGTCCCCCGGTTCGTACACTTCGAGGTCCCCGGTGGAAGCTGTGAAGACGGTGGGAATGCCCCAGTCTGGACGGTATCTGCTGAAACGGCCCCTCAACAAGGCGCGGCCCGCACTAACGCAGGCGTCCACTGGGAATTGCGAAGCCAAAGTGCGGTAGAACACCTCAGCAAAGTGTGGAGCCGAATCGTCGGGCATCTCGAACTGCATTGCCACTACGGCTACCACAGACGATTGTTGCGCGAGCGTCTGGGCAACACGAAAGGAGGCAGTCCTGCAAGCGTTGAGCACCACCAAGCGAACTGACTTACGCTTCAGCCAACTCGCCAACTCCTCAATGCATAGGTACTCCGCTCTGCCCTTTGCATCCTCCAGCACCAGCCAGGTCCCGGACCCCAGATCTGGAGCAAAACGCCTAGAGGGATCGGGATGATTGCAGAAGGCATGGCCGATGTAGTGAACGATGTGGAAGTCTTGTTCCTGCAATACTCGGTACAAATTCTCCTTGCTAGCCTTAGTTCCGCTCGGTTCCAGGATCTTAAGCGACATCACATTTCGCGACTCCAGGCCTTGAAGAGCTACGCGAAGCCGTTGGAGTTCATCGCCAGCGTTGAGAGGAAGCCATCGAATCTGATGCTGAGGATCAACTCTGGGACTGGAAGCAGCCAGCAATACACGCAGTTGGTTAGCGCGAGGAAGTACCGTTAGATGCTGCTCATCTGGACTGACGAAACGCAGCACTGAGACAGACCCATCTGCAGCTAGGAAGGTGTCTAATTCTTCTATGTAAAGGTACTCCCACGGTATGCGCGTCAGTTCTTCCACATCACTGCTGAAGCGAAGCCGCATGCGTTGTCCTTGCTTCTCGGCCTCGCCCCACGCCTCACGGAAGAGCTCCCAGACCTCCGAACGCTGGGGAAAGACAAACTCCCGCAGTTTCTGCCCCAGCTCCACCACGTTGCACCAGCCTTCACCGCGGAGTCGCCCCTCCATGTCCGATAGCGCGTCGCGAACTATGTCTGGCAACGTAGTCGTTTTGCTCAATTCTGCCCAGCCCAGCTCAATCACGTGGCAGATTTCCGTGTGCCACTTGTCGACCGTGTCAACTATCTCACGCAAGGACATCTCTGAGCAGAGGTGATGAGCCTGGCGGCCGGTTGGTGAGCTAGCCGTAACCGCGTACCCTCGCCCGGTGCGGCGCAGCTCAATCAGGACTTCCTGTGTGTTCATACTCAACTCTACACCGTCCCTTCCCGCTCGGCTTCATCGCGCCTGCTTGCCTCTTCTGACTGCAAGCCGCTCTCCTCACCAGCTTGCTGGTTCGAACTCCAGCCGCAAGCCGGTTCAGACAACACGCCTCCTCTGCCAATCATGCCACTCACCAAGGCTCCCCCTGCTTCCTCTCCTTCGGCCTGGTGCCATTGCCCTCCAATCTCGTCCGTCATTGCAGGGATCATCGGGAGGCAGTTCGTCTCAAGGAATGTTCGAAGCAGGCTGCGCCTGCATTCCCAAGAGGCTGGGTGTTTACTGCAGAAATACCTCAGGTTGCGGTCTAGGCTGACGAACTGCGCTTTCCAGTCTCTTGGGTGGTCAAGGTGATAGGCCACCCCGTGGTTTGGGTGAGGGTAAAGGAATTCGACCCCGCCCTGATGGAGCCTGTAAGAGAGCTCGAGATCCTCCTCTCCCCATCCCAGAAAGTTCTCATCCCAACCTCCTATCGCCTCCACCTCGGTCCATGGAATGCTTGTGCAATGGCTTACGCAGAACATCCACAGCGCTGTTCTCTGTCCGCGAAGCCGCCTTGGGAGGAGGCGAATATCGCTGCAACGGGAGATCTGCACCCGTGGCCCCAGCCGCACACGGTCCTGTAAGACAATGAGTGAGGAAATCACAGGAAGCTCCCCCTCATGGTCCACTCGCGGGACGTTGTACACGGGGTACTTCACCGCCACTCGGGGGTGCTCTGCGTGGATCTGGAGTGCGGCGGTGATGATGCGCGGTTCAGGGATGACGTCGCCGTCGAGGTAGAGGGTAATCACGCCGCGCGCTAGCCGATGACCCACGTTTCGAGCCATGGCACGACGGCCGGGCTTATCGCCCGGCAGCCGGGAGTAGACCGCACCAAAGGTTCGGGCGATGTGTTGAAGATTCTGATCGGAAGCATCGTCGACGCATATTACCTCAAGTCCTTGAACTCCGGCAGCCGCCAAAGAGCGGAGTATCACTGGCAGTGATCGCCGGTTGTTGTGGCATGGTACTACGACCGAGATCCGCTTCAACTACTGCTCCTTATCGAGCGCTCCCTATAGTGTCATAGGCTCGCCGCCTCGCTGCCGGGACCAATCAAGCATCGACATCCTTCTCTAAATCAGAGCCGCCTTGCCAACGGTAGGCTATCAGGCCGTTCTCTCCTACAGTGTCCATCAACTGCCTGCTGTGGTCTCCGCGCGAATCGACGATGACCGCGCGGGCACGGTCGTATTCCCATCCTTTGGCTTTCTCGAGTTCTGATGCCTCGAGTGCAGGCCAGAAGACGATATCACCGATCGTGTTTCCGTATACGCGCTGATCTGTATCCCGATCTAGATCCAGCAACACACCGGTGTCCTCATCGTCTGCAGTAGGTGGTTGCTCCTCTCCCGGGACGAACCACAGTGCATCGTCGCTTTCCAGCAATGGCCGGAGCGCTTCAAGAAAGCTTGCTGCAACCTCGCTTCCCCAGCCGTGCACGAGTACTGTGAGCGGGAAACCGTAGACATCGTCCTGCCTGATCCTGTTCACCAATGCGGACAGGCTGTCGCTCGTGGTGCTGTTTGCAGCTCCTCTGGTGCGGACAGCTCCTCGCGTCCTCACCGGAGTGGAAGCCACATCGTCGGGTGCTCTTCCCCCACGTGTTCGAACGGGTCCTCGCGTGCGGACCGGCCTGATCAACTCTCTTCCTCTCTCTCTGCTCATGGTTTTGTCACTCCTTTCCGCAGCCCTCGCTGCGGCTCTTAGGTCCGTGTTTCAGCCCTATTTGGGAACCTGCATGCATACTGGGTCTGCCGTGTCTAGCTCGTAGTCGATCCACTGTTCGCGCGCTGCCTGTACAGCCCACCAGATCCGATCCAGCGCTGACACGATGTCCTCTGCCTCTGTCAGCAACAGCGTGCTGGCCACCGCATGACTCGTCCCATTCAGCAGATCCTCGAGCAGCTTCCGGTAACGGTCTCGCTCGAGTTGCTCAGGCTGAGGAGTGTTGAGAATGCGGAGTTCCCGCTGTCGGTTATAGGGATCATGGATACGCTGAACCGGAGGTGAACCAGCAGCGCGGTCAGCCTGAAGAAAGAACACGTTGTCCCACGGATAGTCTGGATTCAGATTCGGTTCTGGTGGACGGTTGAAGTCGACGCGAACGGCATTTCCGTTGACCCCGGTGATCTCCAAGTACTTCGGCCCGCTCGCGAAGCCCTTGCCGACAATCCCTACGCAAGGTATATGGAAGCCGCAGCCCGAGTAGTCCTGAAAGCTAAAGCTCACCTGCGAATAGGTCTCGTTCTGGAACACATCCGAGATGTCCTTCTTCGCTTTTCTGTCCCGGTCGGCGCAGATCAGCTGGCCTTGCCCGTTGCGGTATCGACCGGCCTCGATCACCTCGATCTCGTCCACCGTGCCCACATCCCCAAAGTAGGTCAGGAGAGCCAGAAGGTGTGGCAGTAAGTCCAGTGTAAGCCCGTGCTGGAGGGTGCGCTCCCGCCCGAGCTCAATTGGACGGTCTTCCGTCATGTAGAAGGCGACCTTGGCCAAAGCTCCGTCCAGGTGCGTGCAGATATCAACCATCAGCGTGTGCACGGGCAAGGCGTAGAACTGCCAGTGATCGAGGCCCAGCACTGCGGTTGTGCGACGTTGTCGCCCCAGGTTACGCAGTAGCGTCTCCACGTGCCCTAGTTGGCTGTCGAACGGTTTCTCCACAAACACCAGGGGCCCATTATCCAACCACCTGCTGGCGATCTCGGAATGCGTGTAATCAGGCGTGGCGACGAAAACAACGTCTGGGGTCAGTTGCTTGTATATTGCATAGTCATGCGGATCAGCTTTGTCGAGATACGTTTCCCAGGGTTTCAGGGATGTACAAGTGGCCCAACCTGGGCGCCCCTTCCACCGTGTGTCGTCTGCATAATAGACCGCAAGGGTATAGCCGTCAGCGCTCACCTTTCCAAAGAGGTCACGATAGCACTGTTCGACCCAATCTCCCCCACCTTCCACGACGACGGCTAACCTGCTCGTTGGCTTAAGCTCGATGAGCCTCTGCTTCTCCGTCACTATCTGGGATAGTTCCCTAGCTATGCTTTGTACTTGGGATGGAATGGAGAGTGATTGCTGCGAGTCTGGTAGGAAGTATCGATACGCTTCCGTCCCCTCTTGTGTCGCCTCCACCAGCGGCAACGCGAAGTGGAGTCGCGGGCCCCGTCGACCCTGCGAAAGGGGCTCCAAGATCGCCTCGGGCGTTGCCCTCCTGATGGTCACTCCCAACTGAGCAAACCGTCCGATGACGTCCGGATTCTGCGTGAGCTGCTCGTACAGCAACCGGCCGAGCTCCACTCGGGCCCCTCGATCGATCCGAACTTCCCGCTCCCATAGATCCTTGGGTGGACTTGGCAGGCGCACACCCGCCCTGTGCACTGTGCTGTTGATGTAGAGCCGGTTAAGCGTGAAGACTACCTTACAGTCGTCGTAGTAGCCAAGCAAGATCGGGCCGTTGTCTTCTATCAAGACTTTGTCTGCATCATTGCAAGCTGGATTCGCAAAGTCCAAGGTCACCAGCGGTTGGTCTTCGTCGCCCAGGTTGTACAGAGTCATGTGGCAGCCGTTAGGCACGGAAACCTTGTCCCCCTCCCGGGCCACCCACAACTCCGGTTGCCCGTCTTCTCGGTCCAAGACGAGCATCCCGGATGACTGGAACTCGTAAACCTCCTGAACACGATAGCCGAGAGGTTTTTCAGGATGGTAATGACCCATCGTACAACCAAGGACAACGTAGGGACTCAGTGATCTTTGATTCACCGTGGTCAGGAGATTGGGCAACACTGTGATATTGGGAAGCTTCGGTCTGCCAGCATGCTCCGCACCGCTGTATACAACGCAGCGTTGTTCCAATCGGAACAGCCGGTCGAAGTCATCCCAGTCCCCATGAAGGTAGGGTGCAATCGCACCTGTGAACGGGCGATCGTTGATAGAGTAATCCGTGTTCTGCGGATACCGAGAGCCGGTGGAGATGCGGATGATTGCAGGCGCATCGCTCGCAATTAGCCTCTGTTCGCGCGGATGATTGGAGATGCCTTCAGGTAGATTCATGTAGTCCTCCCTGGATCGTCCGGTTTGGCTTCCGCACTGGGTACTCTCTCCTCTCGTCCATATGGATCCTCCTCCGGATTCTCAGCCTCCTGCCCTCCGACACGTCGGGCAAACAGGAACGTAGCCCGCATGCGGCGACGCAATCGAGGTACCAAGTCAGTCAGGTTCCCGTTGGTGTCGCCAACGCGCTGGAAGACATCGGCACCTTCGTCTATGAGCAGGGCGTTGTGTGCCCCCGCCGTGCGGAGGAAGTCGGCGGCTTGCTGGAGAGTGTAGCCTGTCCTTCCTGGCGTGCCTGCGCAGGCCAGCGAAAGAAGACGACGGTTATCACGGCTCAGTCCGAGCATCGTCCAGCTATAGGTGTTGCGGAGGAAGTGCAACTCGACCACAGTCACTTGCGGACTTCGCCGGACAAACCGCCAATCCCCAGGGGCCAGCGGATCCAGTGCGCTGGCAACCTCTCGGTAGCCGGCTTGCGTGAGAGCCCCGCGCAGAAGCCGCTCTCCGGCACCCGAAGGGAAATCCACGAACACTGGACCGGCCAGCGCGGCGCGGAGAAGGTTCCCTGTCGGGTCATCCAGGAGCGCTTCCTCTCCCAACCAGATGTCCCCGAACTGGTCCTTTCCGAAGAGCTGACGAGGGCGATATCCAGCACTTGGCTTGCTATGCTCCCCCGGGTAGAGTGGTTCCTCGGGGTTCAAGTTGGGCATCCTGAGTATATGCCGCAGATCGCCGAACTGATGGCAGATAGCTATGATCGGTACCAGCTCTCCATCGCGGATTACCTGTTGATTCGAAACGGCGAGTTCGATCTGTTCACCACGCGGAAGCCACTGATCGCCATACCTCACCCAGACCATCTTGCTCGTGTCTCCACCGACCTGATCCCTCCGGTGAAAGCGCACCTCTTCGATCGTAACCCTCTGTTTGCCGCTCCCGGAAACCTTCCACTTTACCAGGCACGAGTAGGCCCGGTACTCGAGAGGTTCATGGGGCAAGCACACCAAGAAAGGAATCTGCTTGGCACATTGCGGGTCCCGGGCCAGTGCGTTATTCACATAGGCCACATTCCATGCATTCATCGTCAGGTCGCCGCACCCTTGCTGGCCGAGAACCTGGTAGCTCGGGAATGTCTGTGTGAATACTTCCTCATGGGTGCTGATCGCCGGTAGCTCGGCTATTGTCTGTTGCAGGACGGACATGTCCTCTTGCGGCGCGCCGCCACTGCGAGCTGCCCCCAGGACACGGTGGGCGTCCGCTGACTCCGAGGCTCTCATCTGATTGCCGATCAGCCATGAACCCAGGCGCAGCCCAAAGGGGTGCGTGGTCAACTGTCCAGGGAAGCCTCCAATCAAGTCCATGTACGGCGGCCCCTTCCCCGTACGCTGGATATCCGGACCTTGGCCGCGTTCCCATGTGTACGTTAGGAAGATCTCCTCTCCAGCATCGAGGTCGAACTCAACGACGCTGAGTTCAACCGGGATGCGGGAGAACAACAACTGTCTAGGCACTCTGGCTCCCTTCCTGGTTCCTCGTTCCTTGCGCTGAGTGCGTTGTGCGCATTGTCTCATGGCTCATTCAGTAGTCACACCTCACCCTGGTGGCACCAGCCTTGTTCCTCCCGGAGCGACCTCAGAGAGCCGCCTGTTGAACACCCCCTCAAGGTCACCGCGGCCGTCCAAGCAGTTCTTGAGGATGGGGCGGATGAATCCGGCAGCAGAGACCACAGACTGCACCGCATGGCGGAGCATTTCTGGATGGAACAGCTGCCTTGACCGGAACAACGTTGTGTGCACTCCGGCTGTCCCGCTTCCGTCGATTGTGGCTTTTGCTATGGCCATGGCGCCGTTTGCGAGGGAGAGTGCCTTGTGAAAGCAGTCGCGATTCTGTGTAGCTTGCATCAAAGCTACCTGGGCCGAGATGAACCTGGGGTTTCCCCTTCCGCTGGCCAAGAGCACCAGGGTAGTGGTTCCCTCGCTTGGGTCGGAGAAGGGCAGAGCCCATGTCCCTTCTTCTGGACCGGGCAGAAACTGCAGCCCCATACTCCGAAGATGTTGCTCTAGTTCTTCGTGCGAGAGAAATTCTTCCGCATTCATCGTCCCTCCCATTGGGTGCCTTTGTCGTTCTCCTCAGTCCGCGAGGCGCGCAGGCGGCTGAGCAACCCCCAACTGGGCATGCTCGCCGTCTCGGAAGAAGGCGCACAACCAGCGCGTACCAAGCCCTCAATCTGATCGTAGTGGCTGTCGATCAACCCAAAGGCTACTTGAAACAACGCGCTCAATGCCTCGGGTGTGGTGTATTCCTGCTCCGTGCCAGCTGGGTGGTCGGCGATCAGGACAATAGGGCGTGCGCCTTGTTGCTCAGGCCCAACGACGAATCTCCCCACAGCGATTCCTGCGTTGACCTCGGTGAAGTACTGGTGCAGTGCTGGCTGGTTACAGGGGGTCAGTAGGTTGAGGTGGACTTGCACCTGCATATAGACAGGCCTTAAGTGAGCGAAAGCGGTGAACACACGTCCTTTGAGCTGCTGTGTTCCCGACCAGCTATTCTGCCCTACCGGGCGCAGGCTCATCCTTTCCAAGAGTTCTCCTGCCTCCTGACGGCTGATCATCAAGCACCCCCTTGGTGGGTAGCACGAACCTCATCCACACTTGTCCAACACGGAACAGCTCTCCGAAGCTGACTTGTCGGTCGTCTCCTATCTGCACGCGGTCCTCGGAGAATGCGATACACATACCCTCCTCAGGAACGGTTGGGTCATATGCAAGGGAAAGAAGGGCACCCGGCGCTGGGCCCACGAGCACCACAGGCTCCTTGACCGCTAACATCTCCCCATCTTCCGGTCCGCTCATGACCTCTAGGTAGCCTTGGGCCTCTTCGCTCATAGCCACTCCTTTGCTTCTGAGGAGGCTTGTTGATGTGCGTCCTCCACCCTGACGCTGAACGCTGCCTGTGTAGTCTCAGGGCCGGTGTTGGCGAAGCCTTGCCCCTCCCAGCCGGGTTCTGAGGGAGCCTCCAGTGTTGCGGCAAGATCGACGACAAAGCGGTCCCCTGTGGCGAGCCTCGGTACGATCTCTCTGGCCACGAACTCGTCGACCGCCCTGATCACACCACGAGCGCCGTAGAGCTCGTCATAGCCCTCTTCCGCAAGCTTCTCCACGACGGCGTTGCTCACGGCCAATTCCTTACCTTCCCTGCACATCAGCTCGGCGAGCTGGTTGATCTGCAGCGCGGCAATCTCTCTGATCGTTTTCTTGGACAGTGGACGAAACACACAGATCGCATCGAACCTGTTCCTGAGTTCTGGGGGAAGTTCCCTGTTTATCGCGTTGAGGTACTCCTGACGAACGAACTCAGGCGGAAGCTCGCGATCATTACCATCACGGAAACCGAGCTCCCTCTGCGCTCGGTCAATGAGAGCTTGGTGCTCCTGGGCTCCGATGTTCGTAGTTGCTATGATGACGGCATCTCGAAGGTACACCCTGCGCCCGAGGCCGTCGGTCAGCCATCCCTCGTCGAACACCTGGAGGAAGAGCGTGCGAATCAACGGATCTGCCTTCTCAAACTCATCAAGGAGCAGTACTGTGTATGGCTGCTGGCGAAGCCGCTCGGTGAGCTCGCCTCGGCCTTGGGAGACCACGCCCCGGGGCGGTCCGATGAGGCGCTGAACCCCTGCCTGTCCGTGGAGCTCGGACATGTCCAGGCGGATCATCCGCTTCTCATCCTCGAGCAGGAGCTCTGCAAGAGCCTTAGCCAACTCCGTCTTTCCCACACCGGTGGGGCCGACAAAGAGGAACACCCCAAGCGGCCGCTTCGGACTGCGCCGCAAGGGGCTCAGGTTGGCAAGCACGCGATGGGCCACCTCGTCGGTCGCCTCTTCCTGGCCCCGTACCCGGTGGTCGAGGACTGCTTTCCACTCTTCCACTGTCCAGCGCGCCTGCCGACCGATGACATCCGCGGGGACGCCGGTGGCCTCAGCCACAATCTCGACAACGTGCTCTGCACGCACATCCACTTCTCCCGCAGCGTGGCAGCGTGTCGCGGCATCGATCAACCATCGCCGCGGTTTGTCCGGCAGTCGCCGTGAGGCCAGGTAGCGTGTTGACAGGTCCATGCAGATGTCCAGAGCTTCATCGGTGATACGGATCGTGGCGCCGGCGTCTGCGAAGCGTTGCTCGATGCCTGGGCTAATTCCCTCCAAAATAGCGCGCGTATCGTCATAGGACGGCTCGCCAACCATGAGCTTGGTGAACCTGCGTTCCAGTGCCTCGTCACCAGCGAGATGCTGTTCGTATTGGTCAACGGTTGTCGCGCCAATGACCTGAATCTCGCCCCTCCCCAACGGCTCGAGCAGAAACTGACCAGCATCAGCGGGCACACCCATGGCACGGCCAGCACCAACAACGAGATGCGCTTCGTCAATGAACAGCACGACCCTGTACCCTTGAGCCCCTTCCTTGGCAAACTCGACGGTCCGGCGGAGGTGGTCCTCGAACGAACCCCGCAGCCACGTTCCTGACTGCATGGCATTCATGTTCACCTGGACGATTCGTACGTTCTGGAGCTTGGGTAGTGCGCCGCGAGCAATCCTCTCAGCGAGGCCTTCAACGATAGCTGTCTTGCCCACTCCGGCTTCTCCGACAAGCAAGGGGTTCGCCGGGGCAATCCCCCGTGGGGTGAGGAGGATGGTGACCAGCTCATTGAGCTCACTCTCTCTGCCAATCAGGGGCAGCAGTTCACCACGTTCCGCCCGCCCAGATAGATCCTGACACCAGCGTCGAATGCCAGCAGGGATCTCCAGCGGTGGCTGCTCCGGGCTCTCCAGTGCGTTGATCAAACGATCGATGGTCACGCCCTGGTTGCGCAGCGCTTCCCCAAAGGGGATTCCTTCCTCCTCGAGGACGGCGATCATGAGATCTGTAGGGATGACCAGCGTGTGCCCACGGCGGCCTGCTACCGCAGGAGTCTGCTCGGTGAGGATGCGCATCACCCGTTTTGTGCACTTTATATCTCTACCTGGCTTGTCCTCATGTTGCATGGTGATTTCAAGCAAAGGCCTAACCGCCTCAGTCAGGACAGTAGGATCGAACCCTCCCTGGGTCAGGCCTGTCCGAACAGTGGCGTCCTCGAGCAGTCCCCAAACAAGGTGCTCCACGCCCAGGTAGCCGTGACGTCTCTTGTCTGACAGTTGCACGCCCCGGTCGAGAGCCTGCCGTGCCTCCGTAGAAAGCTGTTCCAGAGAGTTCCTCAGTTTGTCGTCATCCATGGGGGCCTCCCTCTCTCTTCTTAGAGCGCTGGCCCCTCTCCGCATCCTTGGAAGTTCGCGTCCCAGAGGAAGGCTCGACAATCACCTGCAGCGAGTCAGTGACGAGCTTGCCGGGTCCGGACCTTAGGTGGGCGGCCGGCAAATCTAGCTGGAAACCGATTCGACTGAACCCGGGTGTGGCAGTTGGCGTGATGGGAGCCGAAACCAAAGCCACCTCAGCGCTGCCGACCACAAGCACAAGGCTCGCCCTGCGCCCCTCGAAGGTAGGATCGTGCACGCCGACCTCCAGCGTCAGCTGGTTGCTCTCGATCTCCGGACCCCGAAGCACCGGAAGCTCCAGGCTGCGCTCGGGGCTCCACTCCTGGTTGAGCACCAGTGCGCCAATGGAAGGGGTCTTAGAGGGCCCTGACGTCCGCACTGCACCCCGGGTCCGCACAGGTGCCGTCCCGTACGCAGGCGTCGGTAGCAAGGCAGCATCGATCGCCTCCTGGACGCTGCGAACAAAGCTGCTAGCACTGGCATAGCTGTGCTTGGCTGCATTTGTCAGTTGCTGTCCAGCCGCCCTGCTTAACTCAGCCGCCTGCTCCCACAGCACTCCCACTGTGGGAGCCCTGTGGGCGGGGCCCTCAGTCGTAGGAAAAGTCCAGGCATACGATTGCTGGGTCATTGAGTTTGCCAGCTCGACTGGGCCCGCTAGCTGACTGAGACTGGCAAGGTCGATCTGTGACTTCTGTTTTCCCTCCGCAGTCTCTCCCACCCAGCTCTGTGCATAGAGCGGAGAAACTAGTGCACACAGCCCGACCATCTCCTCCTCCGCAAAGGCCGTCTGAGCGTGCAACGCACTTGCCCAGGGGACGAAAGCCTGCGCAGTCTCGGTGGCCATCGGCGAATACTGCGCAAAACCCAGCCTGGGTACCCTCACGGCCTTCCACTCGTTACTGAACCCAGGAGACAGGGTGCCCAGCTCCGACTGCAGGTCCACCGCTGGCGTGAGAACCTTGAGTTCAGTTGTAGCCTGTACGTAGCGAATGGGTTTCCTGTACAGGGCTACGTTGCGGAGAACGTTCAAGGGGGGCCGCACCGCCTCCGACCAAAGCTCGCCGAAGATCTCAACTCTTTCACTCAACCCCACCACCCCCTTTGGATAACGAGCTCAGGGAAGGGAGACATCAATCAGCTCTCCGCCTCGCTTGAGCGATCAACCCCCGCGTGCAGACCATGAGGAGCAGACGCTGAGGATCACATCTAGCTCTCACTTCACTCACCCCCTGTCTTCCATCTAAATACATCCTCTCGTCTGGTGCCAGTATGGACCGCGCCGTATCTTGCTGGCAAGAGAACCCACATGCTTACTGAGTGGGCACTTCAAGCGTTGCCACGGTGTTAGACAGGTCTCCACGGGTTGACCCTCCCACTCCGCTGGTCGTGCAACCAGAACGCAACAACAATATAGCACCATCAACAATTAACGTCAAGGCATAGAACAGTAGTGCTTACTGCAAGTACATATTTAGTCTATCGAATGTGTTGATAGGTATGCAACTGTGTCGCAGCTATACAGATGCACGGTACAGCCGGTGTCCCTAGAAACTTCAGCGGCTGCGAATGCCGGAAGGAGATGTGGAGAAGATCGGCCAAGCGAGGCAGTCCTGTGGCGATACAAGTGCTCATGGGAGCTGCTCTCCTCGTTCTCCCACCTTTGCGGGGGGGGGGGCAGGTGTTG
>SL_5KL_010_SEDDRAFT_10000127_pt1 | contig 44356 bp, 37 predicted proteins | sample SodLakKL_010_SED_FD_9118 | JGI IMG/M metagenome (IMG submission 9118)
CCCGCCGCTCCGCACCGCCATCCACACGATGGACCGGCTTGTCGGGGATCTGCGCCTCGAGCCCGAGCCCCTCCCAGTAACCGTCGTCCGCAGCCAGTGCCACCACCGCCCCGGCCACCTCCGGGTGACCGAGCAGCCGCTCCAGGGCCCAGCCGATCACCGGTCGCCCCAACAGCAGACGGTACTGCTTCGGGCACGCACCGCCGCCCATGCGCCGGCCGACCCCGGCCGCCGGTATCACCGCCCAGTAGCGCGCCATCACTCCTCCACGACCTGGTAGAAGACCTCGTCGTCCCGGATCATGCCAAGCTCGTAACGCGCCCGCTCCTCCAGGGCCTCGGTGCCTTCCTTGAGGTTCTCCACTTCGGCTGCCAGGGCCTCGTTGCGCGCCTCGGCCCGGTCATTCTCGGCCTGCTGCCCGGCCACTGCGCCGCGCAGCTCGAACAGGCCCGGGAGACTGGCCTGACCGAACCAGATCTGGACCTGCAACAGGACCAGCAACAGGGCCAGCCCCCCGTTCACCCACCGCATGGCGCCTCCCGGCGACGGCCTCCGGTGGGCCTCACGACGCTACCCCTGCTCGGGGCGCAGCGCGTCTCTACCCACGTAGCGGGCATCATTGCCGAGCTCCTGCTCGATGCGCAGCAGCTGGTTGTATTTGGCCACCCGGTCGGAGCGGCACAGCGAGCCCGTCTTGATCTGGGTCGCCCGCGTGGCCACGGCGAGATCGGCGATCGCCACATCCTCGGTCTCCCCGGAACGATGCGAGACCACCGAAGTGTAGCCGGCCTCATCCGCCATGCGGATGGCCTCCAGGGTCTCGGTCACGGTGCCGATCTGATTGAGCTTGATCAGGATCGAGTTGGCGACACCACGGTCGATGCCCTGGCGCAGTATCTGCGGGTTGGTGACGAACAGGTCATCGCCAACGAGCTGCACCCGATCGCCAAGTCGCTCGGTGAGGATCTTCCAGCCATCCCAGTCCGACTCGTCCATGCCGTCCTCGATGGAAACGATCGGGTACTTGTCGACCAGCTGCGCCAGGTAATCGGCAAACCCGGCGGCATCGAAGTCGCGGTTCTCCGAGGCAAGGCGGTAACGGCCGTCGCTGTAGAGTTCGGAGCTGGCCACATCCAACGCCAGGACCACCTGCTCGCCAGGCTGGTAGCCGGCACGCTCAACGGCCTCGATGATCACCTCAAGGGCCGCCTCGTTGGAGGGCAGATCCGGTGCAAAGCCACCCTCGTCGCCGACGGCGGTGGAGAGACCGCGCTCATGCAGGACCTTCTTCAGGGCGTGGAAGACCTCGGCACCGCAGCGCAGGGCCTCGGAGAAGCGATCAAAGCCCAAGGGCATGATCATGAACTCCTGGATATCCACGCTGTTGTCGGCGTGTTCCCCGCCGTTGAGGATGTTCATCATCGGCGCCGGCAGCTGCGCCGCCGATCCGGCCTGCTGCAGGTGGCGGTACAGGGGCAGCCCCCGGCTGCGCGCCGCCGCCTGGGCAACCGCCATGGAGACGGCAAGGATGGCGTTGGCGCCCAGGCGGTCCTTGTTGGGGCTGCCGTCGAGCTCGATCAGCTGCCGATCCAGGGCGGCCTGATCGGCTGCGCTCACCCCATGCAACGCGTGAGCGATGGTGGTGTTCACGTTGTCCACCGCGGTGCGCACGCCCTTGCCGTTGTAACGTGCGCCGCCGTCGCGCAGCTCGACCGCTTCACGGCTGCCGGTGGAGGCCCCGGAGGGGACCGCGGCACGGCCGAAGCTGCCGTCCGCCAGCCACACGTCCGCCTCGACGGTGGGGTTGCCCCGGGAATCGAGGACCTCGCGGCCGATGACACGCTCAATGTTCGCCATGATTCAGTCGCTCCTACCTTGCTCAGCGAATCCCCGCTCCTTGACCACGCGATCGAGGGCGATCAGCGTCTCCAGGAGCTCGCGCATGCGTCCCAGCGGCCAGGCATTCGGGCCGTCGGACAGCGCGTGATCAGGATCCGGGTGGGTTTCCATGAACAATCCCGACACGCCGGCGGCCACCGCGGCGCGCGCCAGCACCGGGACAAACTCGCGCTGGCCACCCGAGGCATGTCCCTGACCGCCAGGCAGCTGCACCGAGTGCGTGGCATCAAAGACCACCGGCGCCCGGGTCTCGCGCATGACAGCCAGTGCCCGCATGTCGGAGACCAGATTGTTGTAACCGAATGATACCCCGCGCTCGCAGACCAGGATCCGCTCATTGCCGGTCGCGCGCGCCTTCTCGACCACGTGGGCCATGTCCCACGGGGCCAGGAACTGGCCCTTTTTCAGGTTCACCGGGAGCCCGCAGGCCGCCACCCGCTGGATGAAATTGGTCTGACGGCAGAGGAAGGCCGGGGTCTGCAGGACATCCACCACCGAGGCCACCTCATCGAGCGGCGTGTCCTCATGGACATCGGTGATCACCGGCACCCCGAACTGTGCGCGAACGCGCTCGAGCACCCGCAATCCCGCTTCCATGCCGGGGCCGCGGTAGCTGCCGGCCGAGGAGCGGTTGGCCTTGTCGAAGGACGACTTGTAGATCAGTGGGATGCCGAGCTCGTCGCACATCCCACGCAGCGCATCGGCGCTCTCCAGGGCCAACTGCTCGGATTCGATCACACACGGACCGGCGATCAGGAAAAGCGGCTGATCGATGCCGGCCCGAAAACCGCTGAGCTCAACGCTGCTCATGACAGGCCACCTGCGCGGTGCCGTCGCGATGGGCCACCGCCGCCCGCACGAAACTGGCGAACAGCGGATGCCCGTCCCGCGGCGTAGAGGTGAATTCCGGATGGAACTGGCAGCCGACAAACCAGGGATGCTCCGGGAGTTCAACCACCTCCACCAGCCGACCGTCCTGGGACCACCCCGAGAAGCTCAGGCCAGCCTCGGCCAGGCGGTCGCGGTAGTGGTTGTTGAACTCGTAGCGGTGACGATGGCGCTCGACGATGCGGTCCTTGCCGTAGACCTGGCTGATCAGGCTCCCGGCACCGAGTCGGCACGGCTGCCCGCCCAGGCGCATGGTGCCACCGAGGTCGTCGGCCTCGTCGCGCTGCTCCAGTTCCCCGTCGTCGGTCATCCACTCGGTGATCAGACCGATGACCGGATGGTGGGGATGACGGACGAACTCGGTGCTGTGCGCGTTCTCAAGCCCCGCCCGGTGGCGCGCGAACTCGATCACGGCCAGTTGCATACCCAGACAGATGCCGAGGTAAGGGATGCCCTGCTCGCGAGCATAGCGCACGGCCTCGATCTTGCCCTCGATGCCACGCTGGCCGAACCCGCCGGGGACCAGGATGGCATCCGCCCCCTCCAGGGCCGCACACCCCTCCCGCTCAAGGGACTCCGAATCCACGTAGCGGATGTTCACCCGCTGTCGGGTCTGGATGCCCGCGTGGCGCAAGGCCTCGTTCAGGGACATGTAGGCATCGGTCAGATCGACATACTTGCCGACCATGGCCACGGTCACCTCACCCTCGGGGTGAGACATGATCTCGACAACGCGGTGCCAGTCGCCCAGGTTGGCCGGCGGCAGCTCAAGCCCCCACTTCTCGGCGACGATGTGATCCAGCCCCTGCCGGTGAAGTTCCTCGGGGATCTGGTAGATGTTCGGGACATCCAGTGCGGCGATCACCGCGCGCGGCTCGACGTTGGTGAACAGCGCAATCTTGCGCCGCTCCTCCTCTGGGATCGGATGGGACGCCCGGCAGACGAGGATATCCGGCTGGATGCCGATCGAGCGCAGTTCCTTGACGGAGTGCTGCGTCGGCTTGGTCTTCATCTCCCCGGCGGTGCCGATAAACGGCACCAGGGTCAGATGCATGAACATGCACCGCTCGCGCCCAAGCTCGGTGCCCATCTGCCGGATCGCCTCAAGGAAGGGCAGCGACTCGATGTCACCCACCGTGCCGCCGATCTCCACCAGCGCCACGTCGACATCCCCCGCGCCTTCCTGAATACAGCGCTTGATCTCATCGGTGACATGGGGGATGACCTGCACGGTCCCGCCCAGGTAGTCCCCGCGGCGCTCCTTGCGGATCACGCTCTCGTAGATCCGCCCGGTCGTGAAGTTGTTGCGCCGGCTCACCGGGGCGCGGACAAAGCGCTCATAGTGCCCCAGATCCAGGTCCGTCTCCGCACCATCGTCGGTGACATAGACCTCACCGTGCTGGAACGGGCTCATCGTGCCCGGATCGACGTTGATGTACGGGTCGAGCTTGATCAGGGTCACGCTCAGACCGCGGGCCTGCAGGATGGTCCCCAGAGAAGCGGCCGAGATGCCCTTGCCCAGGGAGGAAACTACGCCACCGGTAATGAATAGATAACGCGTCATGGACCGAGCCAGGGTAAGGGAAGGGTGAACCGGGAATCGGAATGGCGGAACCTTACCAGAAGGGGGGTAGGCCCACAACGCAGGGGCGGGTCAGAGATCCCCGCCACACGAGCTGTCGGGACCAACACGCTTGCCGAGCAGATGGACCAGCTGCTCCACTGCGGCCCGCGAGGTGACATCGAGCCGGCGGTAGGCCAGGAGCAGTTGTTTCTCGCGCTCGTCCAGGGTGAACGCGGCCTGGACCTCGTACCCCTGCGCCGCGGCCTCCCCCACCAACACCTCCTCGCCGGGGAACATCGGCCCCTCCCCGTACTCGAGCCATGCCTGACGTACGCCCAGCGTCTGGGCAAGGACGGCGATGTGCTCGCGGGTCGGCAGGTTGTGACCCTCCACCCAGGCGCGCGCTGCCTGCTTGGTCACCCCGACCACCGCACCCAGCCGGGCGTACTCGCGCCGACCGATGCCACAGCGATGCAACGCCTGACGAAGGCGCTCCGCGAACTGAGCCCGCGCCTGATCTCGTCCGGATTCGCGTGCCATCGCGGCAGGCTAAGCACGGCGGACAAAAAAGGCAGTTGTCCAAGCGACAAGAATCGCTTGTCGACCGGGTTCCAAAGCGCCGCCGACAGGCTGTAGGCCACTGCGCTATGCTGGCCGGATGCGCTGGTTCGCTCGCACGCTCGCCGTTTGCCTCTCTGCCGCCCTGCCGGCGGTGGCAGCCCCTGCATGGCCGGACACCCCGCAGGCGCAGCTGGACGTCCAGCTCGACCCGGACGAAGGCCGGCTAGAGGGCGGCATGACGATCCAACTTCCCGATGCGGATCCGCTCTCGCTAACCGTCGGCCCCGGATTTCGCATTGAGCGGGTCGAGCTCGACGGCGGCCGCAAGGAGACGCTGGGCGAGCGTGGCGTGATCATCCACCCCGAGGACGGGAGTCGGGCCCGGCTGCACTGGTCCGGCGGCGTCCAGGGCCGCGGCCGCGGCGCCGAGCTGACCCCGAGTGGCGCCTGGCTCGGCGCGGAGACCGGCTGGTACCCGCGCCCGGCCCCGCGACGGATGGGTTACCGGCTGCGGGTGGCCGTGCCGGACTCGCTCCAGGTGGTCGCCGAGGGGACCCGGGTCGGGGAGCGGCAGACGGAGGGTTGGCGCCACGTGGAGTTCCACCACCCGGCGCCGGCACTCGGCATCACCCTGTTCGCCGGCGAGTGGCAGCAGAGAGGCCTCGGGGCCGAGCACGGAATGGTGTACACGTTCTTCCCGGACTCCCTGGAGGCCCACCACGAGACCTACCTGGAACAGACCGCCCGCTATCTGGACGAGTACGGCGAGTGGATCGGCCCACCACCCCACGGGACCTTCTCCGTACTCGCCACGCCGCACCCGGTGGGTCTGGCTTTCGCGGGTTTCACCGCCCTCGGTGAACGGGTCATCCCCCTGCCCTTCATCCCGAAGACCTCGCTGGCCCACGAGGTGGTTCACAATTGGTGGGGCCGTGGGGTCTACACCGACTACGACGCAGGCAACTGGAACGAGGCGCTCACCTACTACATGGGCGATTACCACCAGGCCGTGCGGCGCGACCCGGAAGAGGCCCAGCGCCTGCGTGGCGACTGGTTGCGCGCTCAGGCCGCCCTGCCTGACGCCGCCGACTATCCGCTGCGCGATTTCCGGCGCAACCGCGGCACGGTGGACGAGATCGTCGGCTATCAGCGCGGCGCCCATCTCTTCCACACCCTGCGCCGCGACCTCGGCGAGACGGTCTTCGACGAGGCGGTGCGCCGGTTCTACGCCCGGCATGTCCACCAGGAGGCCGGCTGGTCGGACCTGGAAGCGGCCTTTCGTGACGCTGCCACCGCCGAGGACGGCGATGCCCGGCGGGTCGAGGATCTGTTCGAGTGGTTCCTTACCACCACCCACCGACCCGCCCTGGAACTCGACGAGCGCACGCTGGAGATCGACCGGGATGAGCACGGATCCTTCCGTGTCCGAGCCAAAATCGGCTGGGACGGGGACGGCTACCCGGTCTTGGTACCCGTGGCCCTCGAGGGGGATGAGGACCGCCTGGATGAACGAACGTTCCGCCTGCAACCAGGTGAACGGAAACGCATCGAGCTGACCAGCTCCGAGCCGCCTGCCTTCCTGCAAGCCGACCCGGACCATCACCTCTACCGCCAACTGGCCTCCGGTGAGGGGGTATCGATCCTGCGCGACACCCTGTTGGCGGAATCCGTGATCCTGGCCACCCCGTGGGATGATCTGGAGGCCGCCGCCAGCCGGGCGCTCGACGGTGAGCTGCGCCGCGGCGCACCCGACCGCGACCGGCCCCTGCTGGTCGTCGCGCCGCGGGATGCCGTCGGCGAGCACCTGGAAGCCGCCCGATCCTGCATCACCGAACGGATCCCACCGGCGGATGGACACCCCGTCGCCTGGGCCAGCACCACCGGGGGCGGGCAACCGCTGATTGCCATCGCCGCGGAGGACGCCGAGTCCGGCCGCCGGGCGTTGCAGCGTCTCGCCCGTTACGGTCGCTACAGCTATGTCGGCTTCGACGGCGGCCACGATGCCGAGACCGGACTCTACGCTCCCGCCGACCGCCACGGCCTGCGCCTGCCCCTGAGCGATCAGCTCAACGACGAATGACCCGCCGCAGCCGCCGGCTGCCAGACGATCCGCAGCCCCGGTCTCGCCCGCCAGGACGGCGCCACCCCGTAGCCGGGTACGGCAACGGGGTGATCGGCGGCGAACAGGATCGGGATGTGGTCACGCTGCCAGGGCGGCACGCCCAGGCGCTGGTAGAGACGCTGGAGCCGGCGCCGGGCACTCGAATCCACCACGCCGCCGCGGAAGGCCACCATCACCCCCCGGGCCAGCGCCTGCGGGTCGAGCCCTGTCGGGCTCCAGTGCGCCGAGAGCAGCCCACCGGCCAACCTCACCCCCTTCTGACCGGACCAGTGGCAAGGGGCCGGACTGGGATCGGGCGCAGGAGTTTGCGGGGGGAGCAGATAAAGGTGGCCCCGGTAGCGGCGGATGCAGCCCTCTGCCCAGCAAAGTTCTGGCTGGGCATTCGGACCGGACTCCAGGAGCGCGCGCACGCCCTCGGCCAGCCGCCGCCCCGGCGGGGGGCGGAAGCCGGAGCGGACCAGCCAGTGCCGAACCACCGCCTGACGCCGATACGGCGCCAGACGGCGCAGCTCGGCGACCGCAGGCTGCCCAGAGCGGGCCCGCGCCGATGCCAGGTCGGCGTCCAGATAGCCCTGCAGCAGGGCCTGATCCGCCTGTAACGCGGCCACCCCGGCCTGCAGGCGGTCGGCGGCGTCGGGCCAACGCTCGGCGAGCACCGGCAGCACCCGCTCGCGCAGATAGACCCGATCGTGGGAGGGATCGCGATTGGCCGGGTCCTCGATCCACCCCACGTCCCGGCTCTGCAGATAGGCCGTCAGGCCGGCGCGTGGCACCTCAAGCAGAGGCCGCGCCAACCAACCGCGCCCCAACGGCCGGGCCGGGGGCATGGCGCAGAGCCCGTGTAGGCCACCGCCGCGCAAGGCGCGCAGCAGAAAGGTCTCGGCCTGATCGTCGGCGTGGTGGCCCAGGACCAGGTATTCGTCCGCGCCGAGAGAGTCGCTGAAGGCCTCGTAGCGGGCCTGCCGGGCGGCCGCCTCGAGCCCCTCGCCAGCAGGCTGCGGCACCTCGACCCGCAGCTGGCGCAGCGGCACCCCGAGCCGGTCACAGACCGCCTGGCACTGCCGCGCCCAACCCGCCGAACCGATCTGCAGGCCGTGATCCACATGGATGGCGGTCAGCGGCGCAGGCAGCTGATCCCGGACCTCGGCCAGCGCGTGCAGCAGGGCCGTGGAGTCACGCCCACCGCTGAAGGCCACCCGGTAACCCGCGGCCCCGGGCGCCAGGGCAAGCAGCCGCGCCGCCAGCAGCCCGGGATCAAGCACGTGCCTTACCCCTGAGGCTGACCGATCCCTGCAAGCCGCCGATGACGATCGGCCACCAGCTCATCCGGGCTCATCTCGCCCACGCGCGCCCACTCCTCACGCAGCACCTCGCGCAGGGTCTCGGTCATGGTCTCGTAATCCCGATGGGCACCGCCCAGGGGCTCGGGGATGACCCGATCGACGATCCCCAGGTCGTGGAGGCGCTCAGCCGCCATCTGCATGGCCTCGGCGGCGTCCGCGGCCCGCTCGGAGCTCTTCCACAGGATCGAGGCACACCCCTCGGGCGAGATCACGGAGTAAACCGAATAGCGGAGCATCAGCAACCGGTTGCCAACACTGATCGCCAGCGCACCCCCCGAGCCGCCCTCGCCGATCACCGTGCAGATCACCGGCACGCGCAGCTGCGCCATCTCGGCCAGATTGCGGGCGATCGCCTCGCTCTGGCCGCGCTCCTCGGCGCCCACTCCGGGGTAGGCGCCCGGCGTGTCGATGAACGTGAAGATCGGCAGCCCGAAGCGCTCGGCCATGCGCATCAGGCGCAGGGCCTTGCGGTAGCCCTCCGGCCGGGGCATGCCAAAATTGCGCCGCACCTTCTCTTTAGTATCCCGCCCCTTCTGCTGACCGATCACCATGACCGGGTGACCGTCGAAGCGTGCCAGACCGCCGGCAATGGCCGCATCGTCGGCGTAGGCGCGGTCGCCGTGGAGTTCCTGAAAATCCGTGAAGATCCGCTCGATATAGTCGAAAAAGTACGGGCGCTCCGGGTGCCGGGCCAGCTGTACGATCTGCCAGGCACTGAGCGAGGAGAAGATCTTCTCGGTCAGCGAACGGCTCTTGGCCTCGAGACGCTGGATCTCCTCACTGATGTTGACCTCGGAATCCTGGCCGACGTTGCGCAGCTCTTCGATCTTGGCCTCCAGCTCGGCGATCGGCTGCTCGAAATCCAGAAAGTTCTTGGTCATGAGCTCCCCGTTGACCTCTCGGATGGGCGGGCGGATACCACAGGCTGTGTACGTCGTGGGCGTACCTTACCAGAACCCAAACTCCTGTGGGGACGGCGGGTTGGCTTAGCCAAGGCGGCGCCGATAGACGCTCAGCAGTTGCTCCGGGCCAGGTCGCCCGCGGGTGGTGACGATCAGCGTCTGGCGCTCGGCCAGGTGGGCGCCGCACTCGCGCACCAGGGTCTCGTAGACCGCCTGGGCCACGCCGCTGCCCTCCAGCGCGAGCAGATCCGCCCGGGGGATGCGCACCTCCACCCGGCAACCGGCGACGCTGGTCAGCGCCAGCACATACTCCGGCCCCGAGGCCCCGCCATCCGGCGCCTGATAGCGTTGCGCCACCCCGTCACCGCCGGCGTCCACAGGTGCCAGCAGCGGGTCGGCAAAGGCGGCGGCCATGCGCCGAATCGCCGCCAGCGCAGCCTCTTCCAGGACGTCTTCCCCACGATCCTCAGACATCTCCTCCCCCCGGTCCGGATCCCCTCGGCACGCCACCGTCGACGGCCGGCACGATTTGCGGGACAATGAGCCGCCGGCAGGCTCCATCGCAACCCCCTACAGGTGGAATCGGCACCATGCGCATCACCACCGTTCGTCACCAGGGCGTGGCCCGGGTGGCCATCCATGAGCAAGGCGACCGCTGGGCGGTCTCTCCCGTTGCGGGTGATCTGGGCGGCCATCTGTGCGCCGGCACCGTCCCCGAGCCCGGCTACGACTGGCCCCGGGTCACGGCCGAGGCGCTCACCTTCCTGGCACCTCTACCGCAACCGCCGCGCAACATCCTCTGCCTGGGCCTCAATTACGCCGATCACGCTCGGGAGTCGCAACAGGCCAAAGGCGACGAACTCGCCCTGCCCGAGGCCCCGGTGGTCTTTACCAAGGCCACCACCACGGTCGCCGGCCCCTACGCCGACTTCGTCCTCGATCCCGCCGTCACCGGCGAACTCGACTGGGAGGTGGAGCTCGGCGTGGTGATCGGCCGCGGCGGGCGCCATATCCCGCGTGACCAGGCCATGGAGCATGTCTTCGGCTATACCGTGATCAACGACCTCTCGGCCCGCGATCTGCAGTTCCGGCACAAGCAGTTTTTCCTGGGTAAATCGGTGGACGGCAGCTGCCCCATGGGCCCGTGGATCACCACCGCCGATACGGTCCCCGATCCCCACGACCTGGCCCTCTCCTGTCAGGTCAACGGCATCACCGAGCAGCAGTCCCACACCGGTGAGATGGTCTTCCCGATCCCCGAGATCATCGAGACCCTGTCGCGGATCATGACGCTGATCCCCGGCGACGTCATCGCCACCGGCACGCCGGCCGGCGTCGGTTTCGCCCGCACACCGCCACGATTCCTGCAGGCCGGGGACGTGGTCAGCTGCGAGGTGGAGGGTCTTGGCAACCTGCGCAACCGCATCGTCGCGCCGGATTGGTGAGCAGTCGCCCGTGAACAGCCCCGTGGCCCCGACAACCCCCGACCTGGCACTGTCCAGCCCCCTCGCGCAGACCCTGTTCCGGCATAGCGAGGACGGCATGCTGATCCTGCGCGATGGGCAGATCATCGCCAGCAACCCGGCCGCCGCACGCATGTTGGGCAGGGACGAGCCGCAGCAGCTGATCGGCCTGCGCCCCGAGGCGATCTCCCCGGCCCTTCAGCCGGATGGATCCACGGCTGCGGAACGGGCCCACACGCTGCTCGAGGCCGCGCTCCGCGACGGCGCCCAGCGCTTTGAATGGGTGCACACCAGCCCGGAAGGCGAGGCGCTGTGGTTCGAAGTGGTGCTCACCGCGCTGCCGACCGCGGAGGAGACCCTGTGCTGCGCCACCCTGCGTGATATCTCCGCGCGCAAGGAGATGGAGCGGCACCTGCAGCTGTCATCGAAGGTCTTCACCGCCACGCGGGACGGCATCCTGATCACGGATGAGAACAGCCGCATCCTCCAGGTCAATCAGGCCTTTACAAGGATCACCGGCTACACCGAGGAAGAACTGCTCGGCCGCACGCCGCGGGTCCTGCAGTCCGGCCACCACAACGACGACTTCTACCGGGCGATGTGGGAGACGATCCACCACCAGGGCAGCTGGTCCGGTGAACTCTGGGACCGCACCAAGTACGGCACCCTGCAGCCGAAATGGGTCACCATCAGCCGGGTCGATGGCGCCTTCGGCGATGTCGTCAACTACATCGCCGTATTCAGTGATCTGACCGAGCTCAAACGCTCCCAGGAGCGGTTGCAATTCCAGGCCTACCACGATGCGCTGACCGGGCTGGCTAACCGCCTGCTGTTCAAGGATCGGATGGCCCGGGCCCTGGAGCGCTCGCGCCAATCCGGGGAACAGCTGGCGGTGCTGTTCATCGACCTCGATCACTTCAAGGACGTCAACGACAGCCTCGGCCACACCGCCGGTGACCGGATCCTCCGCCAGGCGGCCCATCGGCTGCAGGCGCGCCTGGGCACGGACGACACCCTGGCCCGGCTCGGTGGCGATGAGTTCAGCATCTGCCTGCCGGAGATCCGGGATCACCGTGACGCCCTGGCCTGCGCCGAGGCTGTGCATCAGGAGCTGGAGCGGCCTTTTCAGTACAACCGCCGCTGGTTCCAGTGCCGCTGCAGCATCGGCATCAGCATGTATCCGGACAACGGCGAGACCGTCGAGGAACTGGTGCGCAACGCCGACTCGGCACTGCACAACGCCAAGGCCGAGGGGCGCAACACCACCTGCTTCTACGCCGAGGAGCTCACCGAGCGCGCCCAGCAGCGGCTGGACCTGGCCCAGGAGATGCGTCAGGGACTGCAACGAGGAGAGCTGGTGCCCTACTTCCAGCACCAGGTCGATCTGAGCAGCGGCGCCATCGTCGGCATCGAGGCCCTGGTGCGCTGGCACCACCCGGAGCGGGGCCTATTGGCCCCGGCGACCTTCATCCCCGTGGCCGAGGAGGTCGGCACCATGGCGGCCCTCGGCGAGGAGATCCTCTACCAGGCCTGCCAGCAGGCTCGCATCTGGCTGGATGAGGGACGGGAGTTCGGCCGCCTGGCCGTGAACCTGTCCGCGGCCCAATTCTACAGCGGCGATATCGAGAAGACCGTGCGCCGTACGCTGGAGCAGACCGGACTGCCGGGCCAGTGCCTGGAGCTGGAGATCACCGAGTCGACCATCATGGACCTCAGCCCCCGCACCCTGGAGCGGCTCGAGGCGCTGCGCCGGGCCGGGGTGTCACTGAGCATCGACGACTTCGGCACCGGCTACTCATCCCTGCTCTACCTCAAGCGCCTGCCCATCAACCGGGTCAAGATCGACCGCGGCTTCATCTGGGACATGGGGAGCACGCCGGAATCCCGCTCCATCGTGGAGACCATCCTGCAGCTGGCCCACGTCCTCGGCCTGGAGGTCATCGCCGAGGGCGTGGAGACCGTCCAGCAGCGCGATCAGTTGATCGAGGCCGGATGCCGAGTCGGCCAGGGATTCCTTTGGGCACGCCCGGAACCCCATCCGCAGCTGCGCTGCTACCGCCCCGAGGCCTCCAACGACCCGCCGGAGATCACCACAGAGCAATGACGGCACCGATGGCAACGAGCGTCCCGATCGCCGCGCTGCCGTAGCAGGCCCACCAGACGCCCTGGCCGGCGCGCATGCCGAGATCGCGCAAGGTGTGATAGATGCGGTGGGCCGCGTGCCAGAGCACCACGCCGAGGCTCAGTGCCAACAGCACCCCTACCAGCGGGCGGGCGAGCAGTTCGCGGGTGGCCTCGTAGCCAAGGACCTCGACGCCCCGCTCGGCAGCCACCGGGACCACCACACCGGTGAGCAAGATCAGCGCCGGCCCGAGCAGCGCCGCCAGCAGCCCGCCGGCACCGAAGAGCAACCACAGCGGGGGTTCGTGGGAGCGCTTCATCGAACACCTCCGAGCAGGTAGAGCCAGACACCGACCGAGAGGGCCACGGAGGTCAGCCAGGCGCCGCGCACCAGGGTCCGGTCCGTGATCCGACGGCCACCCCAGCGCAGGGCCGGCAGCGTCAACGGCAGCAACCGAAACCAGGTGACAGCGTGGTAGAGGGCGGCCAGCAGTGCCGCGAGGTGGACGCCGAACACCCAGGGGTTGCCGTGCAGCTCCCGCCAGCGTTCGTAGGCCGCCTCACCGGCGGCCAGCGACACCAGACCGGCCAGCAGCCAAAGCGCGTAGGCGGCAAGGAGCGCGCTGCTGCCCTCGCGCAAGAGATAACGACGGTAGGCGGGGTGGCGCTGCCACCAGCCGCGCATGGACGGGCGATAGACCGGCGGACGACTCATTCCCGGTCCTCCCCCCGGCGACGGCCGGGCCGCCACCATCCAAGGAGGTAGCGGGCCGCGCTACCGGCCTTGTTCTGATTGATCGCCCGCGCCGGATCCACGCCCTTGGGGCAGACCTCGGAGCAGTAACCGACCAGGGTGCACCCCCACACGCCCTGCTCCGCATCGATCACCCGCTCACGCAGCCGATGACCGCCGTCGCGATCGTCCAGGTTGTAGCGCTGGAGCAGGGCCAGGGCCGCGGGACCGGCGAAATCCGGGTGCCAGCCATACTGTGGACAGGCGGCGTAACAGAGCAGGCAGTTGATGCACTGCGCGTAGTCGTAGTAGTCCGCCATCGCCTGCGGCGTCTGGCGATGGGTCCCATCGGCGGGCGTGCGCTCCTCGGCCGGGATCAGGTAGGAATGCACCGTCTCCAGTTTCTCGAGGAAGTCGCTGTGGTCGATGACCAGATCCCGCTGGATGGGGAAATGATCCAGCGCCGCCACTCGCACCGGCCCGGGCGCATAATCGCGGAGGAAGACGTGGCAGGCCAGCTCGGGCTCGCCGTCGATCATGCAGCCACAGCTGCCGCAGATCGCCATGCGGCAGGACCAGCGGAAGGTCAGGCTGCCGTCCAGGTGATCCTTGATGTACTGCAATCCCTCGAGCACCGACATCTCGGCCGTGTACGGCACCGTATAACGCTGCCAGCGTGGCCCGCTGTCCTGCTCCGGGTGGTAACGCTGCACCTCCAGGGTGATCTTGGCCGGTTCGCTCACGCCGATCCCTCCCCTTCCGCGCCGTAAGCCCGCCGCCGCGGCGTGGAGCGGGTGATGGTCACCGGCACATGCTCAATCACTGGCCCCGAGCCATCGCCGGGGTGGGCCAGGGTGTGGACCAGGAAGCGCTCGTCATCCCGCTGGTCGTATGCGTCGTTGCGTACGTGGGCGCCCCGGGACTCGCGGCGCGCCCGCGCCGACCAGGCCATCGTCTCGGCCACCTGCAGGCTGGCTTGAAACTCCATTGCGGTCAGCCACTCGGTGTTGTACGTCCGACTGCGATCATCCAGGCGGATACCACCTGCCAGACGCTCGCGGAGGGCCGCCAGGGCACGGCACGCCTCGTCCAGACCTTGCTCATTGCGAAAGATCCCCACCCCTTGCTCCATGATCCGGTGGAGTTCCCCGCGCAGGACGGCGAGCCGCTCACCGCGCTCATTGCGCAGCAACTCCAGTCGCGGGGCCAGTGCCTCGCCGGCCAGCCGCTCGAGCACACCCTGCCGGCGCCGCTTCGCCGAGCGTGCGTGCTCGGCAGCCGCCTGACCCGCCGCGCGGCCAAAGACGAGGAGCTCAGCCAACGAGTTGGAGCCCAGGCGGTTGGCGCCGTGGATGCCCGTGCTGGCACACTCACCGGCAGCAAACAGCCCGTCCAGCGGCGCTGCGCCCCGGGCGTCGGTGGGAATCCCACCCATGGTGTAGTGCACCGCCGGGCGCACCGGGATCGGCGTGCACACCGGATCCACGCCGGCGTACCGACGAGCCACCTCGGTGATCATGGGCAGGCGCTCGAGGATGCGTGCCTCACCGAGGTGGCGCAGATCCAGCTGTACCGCGCTCCCCTGCGCAGTGGCGATGGTCCGCCCCGCCTGATCCTCGTACCAGAAGGCCTGGGAGAGCCGGTCTCGGGGCCCAAGCTCCATGGCCTTGGGTCGCGGCCACGGCTCCGTGGGCCCTAGACCGTAGTCCTGCAGGTAGCGCCGCCCGTCCCGGTTGGTCAGGACCCCACCCTCCCCGCGACACCCCTCGGTGATCAGGATCCCGCTGCCGGGCAGCGTGGTCGGATGCCACTGGACGAACTCCATATCGCGCAACGCCACCCCGTGGGCGTGCGCCATGGCCATCCCCTCCCCGGTGACGATGCCGGCGTTGGTGTTCTGGCCGTAGACACGCCCGGCCCCGCCGGTGGCCAGCACCACCGCCGGCGCCGTGAAGCACACCGGCTCACCGCTGGCGATCTCCAGGGCCAGCACACCACAGACCGCCCCGTCGTCGACCAGCAGATCCGCGCAGAAATATTCGTCGTAGCGCTGAATCCCCGGATAGCGCAGCGAGGTCTGGAAGAGGGTGTGCAGCATATGGAAGCCGGTCTTATCCGCGGCGTACCAGCTGCGCTGGGTGGTCATCCCGCCGAAGAAGCGCACATGGATGCGCCCGTCCTCCTGGCGGCTCCACGGACACCCCCACTGCTCGAGCTGCACCATCTCAGCGGTACACTCGGCGACAAAGCGCTCGACCACATCCTGATCGCACAGCCAGTCGCCCCCCGTGACGGTGTCGTTGAAGTGACCGTCCAGGCTGTCATCCTCGCGGGCGACCCCGGCGGCGCCGCCCTCCGCAGCCACGGTGTGACTGCGCATCGGCACCACCTTCGAGACCAGCGCGACGCGCAGCCCCGGGTCCTGCTCGGCCGCTGCGATGGCCGCGCGCAGCCCGGCACCGCCCCCACCGACTACGACCAGATCGCAGTCCACCTGCTCCATTGCCTGCAATGCACCCCCTGCATCAACCGGCCGCCACCCCGACCGTTGGCATCATTCCACATCCAGCGCAGCCATCTGCACCTTGCCAAGCATCGTATCCGCCTGGCGGCGCTCGGCATCCGCCTCCTCGGTACCCAGTTCCTCGGCGAGCTCGGTGAACAGCTCCGCCAGCTGCTCGAACTGCGGCAAGGCCGCCTCGGCCCCCTCGGTCGCCAGCACCGCCATGGCCAGGCGTTCCTGGGCGATGCCCAGGGCCCGGCGCGCCTGCGGGGTATCGCGCTCCTCGACCAGGATCTCACGCAGCTCCCGGGCGTAGCGATAGGTATCCAGTGTCGCCGCCAGCCCCTCCACCGCCTCCTGCACGGCGCCGCAGCGCTCCAGGGCCAGCGCCCAATCCTCGTAGGCGTCGGGGGTCTGTCGCTCCCGAGCGATATCCTCGCGCAGCTCAATCACCTGCTGGTAGTAGGGCAGCGCCACGTCGGCGCCATCCTCGACCAGGATCACCTGCCCGTAGCGCCCCAGGGCCACACTCCAGTCGCGCAGCGCCTGCGCGGTGGCGTGCTCTCCGGCCAGGGCCTCGGCCAATTCACACCACGCCTCGTAACACGGCAACGCCGCGCTGGCCCCCTCTACCTCGAAGACCGCATCGCCCAGGCGCTCGAGCGTGATCCCCCAGTCGCGCCGGGCGGCATCCCCCCCTTCGCCGGCGGCGATGGCCGCATCCAGGCACGCCAGCGCCTCCCGATAGATCGGGATGGCCGCCTCGGGCCCCTCGTCCTCATAGACGATGTCACCCTGATCGGCTCGCTCCAGCCCGAGGGCGAGCATTTCGGCGGCGTCGGCCTCGCCCCCTGCGTCGGCTGTCTCCTCCGGCTCGACCCCGTCGTCCGCGGCAGTCTCCGGAGCCGGGTCCGAATCGATGATCACCTCGCCTTCCACCGGCGGCCCCTCTTCCACCGGCTCCTCCGCGGGCCCGGCGTCGACCGCCCCTGCGGTGGGCTCCTCGCTCGGCGCCGGCGGCTCTGCACCGGGGCGTTCGAGGACGCGCTTGCCGGCCAGACGGCGCCCCTTGGCGCTGGCTGAACGACCCTGCGCCCCTGACGCCGCCTTCGCCGTCGACCCACTGCGCCCCGACGCCGCGGCGCCGCCGCGGCCCTTGCGCGACTGACCAGCCGAGCGCGCGCCTGCGGCGGCGGCCCCGGTGCGCCGCTCACTGGACTCCTGGCGGTCCTCCTGGTACCAGCGGCGAATCGTCTTGGCCGTCGGCTCGTAGGTGCGGGCAAGCTCCTGCGGGGTGTGCCCCGCCTCGACCAGTTCCACCAGCTTGCGCCGAAATTCCGGCGAGTATTTCGGGCGACCCTCAGCCATGCACTGCGTTCCTCCGGATCATGCGGATACGGCGAGTCCGTCGAGGGGCTTACTCCAGCCCGTTTTCCCGGACGGGTCAAGGACCCTACGATGATAACGTCGGCATCGTTACCAACCCGACACCCCAGGAGGGCGGAAACCGATGCAAGCGCTACTGTTCGACGTCGATGGCACCCTGGCCGACACCGAGGGCGCCGGTCATCTGCCGGCGTTCAACGACGCCTTCGAGGCATTCGGCCTGCCCCACCGTTGGGACGAGGCGACTTATCGCCGGCTGCTCAACGCCGTCCCCGGGGGACGGGAGCGGCTCCACTACGCCCTGACGCAGGCGCCGCCGCCGGCGGACCATGGGCCCGTGGATGACCTCGCGCAGCGGCTGCACGCGACCAAGAACCGCTTCTACGCGCAACGCCTGGAGACCGGCTGCATCCCGCCCCGGCCCGGCATCGAGCGCATCCTCGCCGAGGCCCGCTCGCGGGGTGTGCGCCTGGCGGTGGTCACCACCAGCGCCCGCAGCAATGTGGAGGCCCTGTTTCGAGGTGTGCTGCCCGCCACACTGCGTCCGGCTTTCGAGGTCTGCATCTGTGGCGAGGACGTTGCTGCCAAGAAACCCGACCCCGAGGCCTACCTGCAGGCTCTGCAGGTCTTGGCGCTTGACGCTACGGCCTGTCTTGCCGTGGAGGACTCGGCCAACGGCCTGCGCGCCGCGCGCGCCGCTGCCATCCCCACCCTGATCACGCGCAACCGCTGGACCCGGGACGAAGATTTTTCCGGGGCTGCAGCGGTGATCGACGACCTCGATCACGGCCCCGCCGGCACACCGCTTGGGATCGATGATCTGATCGCCCTGCACGGCGCCGATCGTTAGCGCGGATACTCGATGCCGACCCGATCCTCGACCATCGCCTCGAGCCGCTTGATCAGTTCATCACTGGGTGTCACCCCCCAGCTGCGGCCGAAAACCACACGCCCGCGCGCCCGCGGATGGCGGTAGTCGACGTGCACCGGGCTCTCCCCGGTGTGGCCACTGAGCACCTGGCGCAACTCAGGGATCAAGCCGTTGGCGGCCCGCGCAGCGCTGACCGGGATCACCACCCGTCCGGCGGCCCGCTCCCGCGCCCGGGCGATGTCCAGCACCTCTTCGCCGCTGATCCGGTAGCCCCCACTGAAGTCGTCGTAGTCGAGGCTGCCCCGGACCACCAGCAGCGCATCCTTCTCCAGCGCGTGGCGATAGCGGCCGAAGGCCTCCGGGAAGAGCACCACCTCAATGCGGCCGGTGCGATCGTCCAGGGTCAGGGTGGCCAGGCGTCCGCCGGTGGCGGTATTGCGTACGCGCAGGGCAACCACCAGACCGGCCGCCGTCACCGATCGCCCCCGCCCCCCCTGGCCCTCGCCGTTTCCACCGGCGCCACTGGCCAGGCGCTGCAGCCGATCCGTGGCCAGGTACGGGAGCTCATGCTCGTAGCGGTCGATGGGATGGCCGGTCAGAAACAGCCCCAAGGTGGCCTTCTCGGCCGCGAGCCGTTCCTCCTCGGGCCACTCCGGCTCCTCCGCTACCTCCTCGCGGCCCGCCCCTGGGGCGGTCACAGCCTCGGCGGGGCCACCGAAGAGATCGCTCTGCCCGGCGGCCTGATCCCGCGTCGCCTGTTCGGCGGCGGCGAGCGCGGCGGGGATCTGCGCCATCCCGGTGGCCCGGTTGGGGATCAGGCTATCGAGGCTCCCCGAGCGGCACAGCGCCTCCAGCACCCGCCGGTTGGCCCGGCCGGTGTCGACCCGGCGGCAAAGATCGAAGATGTCCTGGAACGGCCCATGGGCGTCGCGCTCGCCGAGTACGGCATCCAGCGCCGACTCCCCCACCCCCTTGATCGCCCCCAGGCCGTAGACCACCGTGCGCTCGTCCACCGCGCGGAAGGGCTTGTCACTGCGGTTGACGTCCGGCGGCAGCACTTCCAGCCCCATGGCGCGGGCCTCGTCCAGGAAGATCACCACCTTATCGGTGTTGTCCATGTCCGAGGAGAGCACCGAGGCCATGAACGGCGCCGGATAGTGGCACTTGAGCCAGGCGGTCTGGTAGGAGAGCAGCGCGTAGGCCGCCGAGTGCGACTTGTTGAAGCCGTAGCCGGCGAACTTCTCCATGAGGTCGAAGATGCCGGTGGCGTGGTCCTCGGACAGCCCCCGGGCCTTGGCCCCTTCCAGGAACTTGGCCCGCTGCTTGGCCATCTCCTCGGGCTTTTTCTTGCCCATGGCCCGACGCAACAGGTCGGCCTCGCCCAGGCTGTAGCCGGCCAGGACCTGCGCGATACGCTGGACCTGCTCCTGGTAGAGGATCACCCCGTAGGTGGGCTGGAGGACGGGCACCAGGTCGGGATGGTGCAGATCCCGGGTCGGGTACCCGACAACCGCCGAGCGCCCATGCTTGCGCTCGACGAAGTCGTCGACCATGCCCGACTGAAGCGGCCCGGGCCGAAACAGAGCCACCAGCGCCACGATATCCTCGAAGCTGTCCGGCTGCAGGCGTTTGATCAGCTCCTTCATCCCACGGGATTCGAGCTGAAAGACCGCGGTGGTGGCACAGCGCTTGAGCAGCTCGAAGGTGGCGCCGTCGTCCAGGGCGATGGCATCGATATCCAGCGCCGACTCACCTCGCTGCTCGAGGATGCGGTTCACCGCCTGGACGGTCCAGTCGATGATGGTCAGCGTGCGCAGCCCCAGGAAGTCGAACTTGACCAGGCCCACCGCCTCGACGTCGTCCTTGTCGAAGTGGGTGGCCACCTTCCACGCCTCGGCGTCATCGCGCTCCTCCGGGTCGCGGTACAGCGGCGAGAAATCGGTCAGGTCCGTGGGCGCGATGACCACGCCACCGGCGTGCTTGCCCACGTTGCGCGCCATCCCCTCCAGGCTGCGCGCGGTGTCGATCAGTTCGCGGATGTTCTCGTCGTTCTCGTACTCGGCGCGCAGGTCTTCCTCCTGCTCCAGCGCCTTGTCGAGGGTCATGCCGATCTCGAAGGGGATCAGCTTGGCGATCCGGTCCATATAGCCGTAGGCGTGGCCGTAGACCCGACCGACATCCCGGACCACGGCGCGGGCGGCCATGGTGCCGTGGGTGGCGATCTGCGAGACCTTTTCCGCGCCGTAGCGATCGGAGACGTACTCGATGACCTCGTCGCGGCGCTCCATGCAGAAGTCGACATCGAAATCCGGCATGGAGACCCGCTCGGGATTGAGGAAGCGCTCGAAGAGCAGGTCGTAGCGCAACGGGTCGAGATTGGTGATCCCCAGCGCGTAGGCGACCAGCGATCCCGCCCCGGAGCCGCGCCCGGGGCCAACCGGGATGTGATTCTCCCGCGCCCAGCGGATGAAATCGGCCACGATGAGGAAGTAGCCGGGGAACCCCATGTGCTCGATGACGGCGAGCTCGTGGTCGAGGCGCTGCCGATACGTGGTCTCGACCTCATCCGGGTCTTCTGCCTCGCCCGGCTCGCGCTGCTCGAGCCGCTGCGCCAGGCCCCGCTCCGACTCGGCACGCAGGAAAGAGGCCACCGTATGGCCCTCGGGCACCGGGAAGTCCGGGAGATAATTGGTGTCGAGCTCCAGGTCCACGCTGCAGCGCTCGGCGATGCGCACGCTGGTCTCCAGCGCCTCCGGCAGATCGGCGAAGCGCTCGGCCATCTCCGCAGCATCGGCAAAATACTGCTGCTCGGTGTAATGGCGTGGCCGATTGGGGTCATCCAGGGTTCGCCCCTGGTGGATGCAGACGCGGACCTCGTGGGCGTCGTAATCCTCGCGGCGCATAAAGCGCACATCGTTGGTGGCCACCACCGGGACGTCCTCGTCGGCAGCCAGGGCCACCGCGGCGTGCAGGTGGCGCTCGTCCCCCGGACGTCCCAGGCGGTGGAGTTCGAGGTAGAAGCCGTCCTCGCCGAAGGTGCGCCGATGCTCCTCGAGGTAACGCCGCGCCGTGTCCTCGTCGCCGCGCAGCAGGGCCTGGCCGATATCCCCCTGGGCGCCGCCGGAGAGGGCGAGCAGGCCACCGGCATCCGCCTGCAGCCAGGCCCGCTGGATCACGGGGATCTCCCCCACGGCCCCTTCCCGGTAGGCGCGGCTGAGCAGGCGCGAGAGCGCACGAAAACCGCCGCGATCCCGGCAGAGCAGGGTCAACCGGCCGTAACCAGGGTCGATGGCCTCATCCGCCAGCCAGACGTCGGCGCCGATGATCGGCTTGACGCCAGCGGCCAAAGCGGCCCGGTAGAACTTGACCATCCCGAACAGGTTCGACTGATCGGTGACGGCCACCGCCGGCATGCCGGCATCCCGAGCTGCCGAGACCGCTTCCTGGATGCGGACGATGCCGTCGACCAGCGAGAACTCGCTGTGCAGCCGCAGATGGACAAAGGACGCCGAGGCTTCACTCATGATCGCGTCAGGATATCAGGGTGTCGGGAGTCAGCGGGCGGGCAAGGCCGCCCAGTGGTCAGACGCCGAGCATCCTGCGCACCGGGGCGAAGCTGCGTCGGTGCACCGGAGACGGGCCGAGTCGCTCCAGCGCCTGACGGTGCTCGGCAGTCCCGTAGCCCTTGTGTCGGGCAAAGCCGTAGCCGGGATAGCGCTCCTCGAGCAGCATCATCTCGGCATCACGCAGGGTCTTGGCCAGGATGGAGGCCGCCGAGATGGCCGGGTCCAGGGCATCGCCGCCGACCACCGCCCGCGCCGGTGCGGGTAGATCCTCCGGGACCTCTCGGCCATCCACCAGGACCTCGGCGATCGACACGGTCTCCGCCACGCTGGCGACGGCGCGGGACATGGCCAGGAAGTTGGCACGGCGGATATCCAGCGCATCGATCTCCTCGACCGTGGCCTGCCCAACTGCCCAGGCCACGGCCTGAGCACGGATCAGCTCGGCCGCCTGCTCGCGGCGCCGGGGCGACAATCGCTTCGAGTCGGTCACCCCGGGGATCGGCTCGCGCAGGACCACCGCGGCGGCCATCACCGGCCCGGCCCATGGTCCACGGCCGGCCTCATCCACCCCCACGGACCAGGGTCCCTGGCCGGCAGTCACCGCAGTACCTCCAGGACCGCCTGCGCCGCCCGGGCATCGGCCCCGCGGGCCAGGCCCTCGTGCAGTTCCCGGAAGCGGTGCACCAGCTGCAGTCGGGCCGGCGCCTCATCCAGCCAGTAGGCGGCTGCATCCGCCAGCACCTGTGGGGTGACATCGGCCTGGAAGTACTCGGGGACGAGCGGCTCACCGGCGAGCAGGTTCGGCTGCGAGACCCAGGGGACCCGGATCAGTCGTCGCACGATCTGGTAGCTCAGCGGCGACAGGCGGTAGGCGACCACCATCGGGCGCTTGGCCAACATGACCTCCAGGGTCGCCGTACCCGAGGCGGTCAGGGCCACATCCGCCGCCGTAGCCGCAGTCGCGGTGTCACCATCGAGCAGCCGGGTGCGCAGACGGATGTTGTGCCGATCCACCGCCGCCTCGATCCGCTCACGCAACCGCGGCGCAGCCACCGGTATGACGAAGTCGGGGGCGTCGGCACGCTCGGCCAGCAGCGCCGCCGCCCCGAGGAAGGGCTCGAGCAGGCGATCGATCTCGCTGCCGCGGCTACCGGGCAGTAGCGCAACCACCGTGGCGTCCGCCGCCAGTCCCAGGCGTCGCCGCGCGGCCGCCGTGTCTGGCTGTAGCGGGAAGCGGTCGGCAGCCGGGTGGCCGACGCAGACGGCGTCGACGCCGCTCTCGACGTAGAACTGCTCCTCGAAGGGATAGAGCGTCAGCATCCGGTCCACCGCCCGGCGGATGCCGCGCACCCGGCCGCGTCGCCAAGCCCAGATGGTGGGACTGACGTAGTGCAGCGTGGGGATCCCGTCTGCACGCAGGCGCCGGGCCAGGCCGAGGTTAAAATCGGGCAGGTCGATGCCGAGGAAGGCATCCGGCGGGTCCGCCCGCCAGCGCCGGTGGAGATCCCTGCGCAGGCGGAGCAAGCCCGGCAAGTGACGGACGATCTCCGTCAGCCCCATCAGCGAGAGGCGCTCCATGGGCACCAGCGAGTCGAGCCCCTCGGCAGCCATGGCCGGACCGCCGATCCCCTCGAAACGCACCCCCGGACAGCGACCGCGCAGCTCACGCATGAGCCCCGCGCCGAGAACATCCCCGGAAAGCTCACCGGCGAGCAATGCCACCCTGGGACTGGCCATTGGCGACCCCCGTGCGCCGACGCTTGGGCGGCCTAGCGCAGCAGGCCGCGCTGGCTACTGTCGATGAACTCGACCATCCCCTGGACATCCGCAGAGTGACCGAGCTGCTGGCACAGGGCATCACGGGCATCGTCAAGCCGCAGCCCCTGGCGGTAGATCATGCGGTAGGCCCGTTTGATATCCCGGATGCGCTCCCGCGAGAAGCCGTGCCTTCGCAGCCCCACCGAGTTGATCCCGTGGGGGACCGCCATCTGCCCGGAGACGGTGACGAACGGCGGGACATCGCGGTTGATCCCGCTGCCGAAACCACAGAAGGCGTAAGGCCCGATGCGGCAGAACTGATGGACCAACGCGAAGCCGCCGAGCGTGGCGTGATCGCCGACGTCCACGTGCCCGGCCAGCGACGCGGAGTTGGCGAAGAGCAGGTGATCGCCCAGCCGGCAGTCATGGGCGATGTGGCAGTAGGCCATCAGCCAGTTGTGATCGCCGATGCGCGTCTCGCCCCGCCCCTGGGCGGTGCCCCGGTGACAGGTGACGAACTCGCGGATGGTGTTGCCGTCGCCGATTACCAGTTCCGTGGGCTCGCCCTGATAGCCCTTGTGCTGGGGGGCCTCGCCGAGGGCGGCGAACTGGTAGATGCGATTGTCCCGCCCGATACGGGTGGGCCCCTGGATCACCGCATGGGGGCCGATCCGCGTGCCCTCGTCGATCTCCACATCCGCGCCGATGACGCTGAACGGACCCACCTCGACGTCTTCGCCGAGGCGGGCCTTGGGATCAACCAGTGCGTTCGGGTGGACTCGACTCAAACCGTACGCACCGTGCAGCGGATCTCACACTCGGCGGCCAGCTCGCCGTCCACGCTACCGCGCGCCTGGAAGATCCAGATCCCGCGCGCCACGCGCCGCACCGAGACGTCGTGCCGCAGCTGATCACCGGGCTGGACGGGGCGCTTGAACCGCGCCTTGTCGATGCCCACCAGGTAGAGGACATCGTTGTCCGTGAGGGTATCCTGCACGCTCTTGAAGGCGAGCATGCCGCACGCCTGGGCCAGCGACTCGAGGATGAGCACCCCGGGCATCACCGGCTTTTGCGGGAAATGGCCGACGAAGAACGGCTCATTGATGGTGACATTCTTGATGCTGGCCAGGTGCTCATTGGGCTGGAAATCAAGCACCCGGTCGATGAGCAGCATCGGATACCGATGCGGCAGCAGGTTCATGATGCCCTCGATATCCGTCGCCCCCTGCGCGTCGCGATCGCTCACGCTCACTCCTCCGTCGTCTGATCCGGTCGCTCTCGGGGCCGGGAACGCGGCGCTACCGCCCGCCGTTCTCGGCGCGCAAGAGGTCTGCGCGATCCAGCCCCACAAGCGCGAGAGCCTACCACACCCGGCCCCGTGGTAGTCGCCACCCCACACCGGGCGGGCCGGGAGGCAGACGCAGAGGCGGCACGGCCCCAGGGCTGCCGCCTTCCGCATTCACTCCGCGCCCTTCGCGGCAGCCCTAGAATTCCGTCCCGAGCGAGAACTGGAAGGTCTCGGTCTCGTCGTCTCGCGTCTCATTTAACGGTTCGGCCAGACTGAATGTCAACGGACCGACCGGGGACATCCAGATCAGGGAGATACCCGCCGCAGCCCGCAGTTCGCTGAGATCGACACGGTCCAGTCCCTCCGGGATGACGTCCTCGAACCCGTACTCGTCCTGACGCGTATTGAACACCTGACCGGCGTCGATGAAGGCCGCCATGCGCACCGACTGCGACTCCGGCGTGGGCGGGAAGATCACCTGCGCCTTGGTCAGTACCCGGGCGTTGCCGCCGATTGGATCACCGCCCTCCTCGCGCGGCCCGAGGTAGTTGCCGCGGTAACCGCGGACGGTCCGCACACCGCCGGCGTAGTAGTTCTCGAAGAACGGCAGGCGGTCGGTATCGCCGTAGCCGTCGCCGTAGGAGACCTGCCCCTCCACCGAGAACGTGGTGCGGTCACCGAGCCAGCGCAGCGGCCAGTAGCGCCGGTTCTCGTAGGTGAGCTTGTAGAACTCCAGGTCATCGCCAGGGATGGTCCCCTCCAGCGACAGCCGCTGGCGCCCGCCGGCGGTGGGGAAGACACCGCGATCCCGGGTATCCCGGTTCCACGACAGCCGCGGCTTGATCATGGTGAAGCGATCATCGCTCTGCGCCTCCAGGTAGTCCCGGATCCAGTCCGGGGTCCCGGAGCGCTCGTCGATGCCGATGCGCTCCAGGCGCAGCCGCGCCGCCAACCGATCCACCTCGGTGACCGGTACGCTGTACTCCACCGAGGCGTGCCCGGAGGTCAGGTCGTAGTCGGCCAGATCGGCGCGGCGCGCACGCGTCTCGCGGTAGCCCGCCGAGAGCGTCTGCGAGACGCCCTCCTGGGTGTGGTAGCGGTCCGTATACGAGACGTCGTAGATGGTCGAGACGCTGGAGTTGTTCACCGTCATGCTCAGCCGGTCACCGGTGCCGAGCAGGTTGTCCTGAGAGACGGAGAAATTGACCAGCAGTCCCTGCACATCACCGTAGCCCACGCCGGCCTGCAGCTGCCCGGTCATGCGCTCCTGGACACTGACATCGACATCCACCCGGTCGTCCTCGCCGGGGACCCGCGGGGTCTCGACGTTGACGAAGTCGAAGAAACCGAGCCGGTTCAAGCGCGTCTGCGAGCGCTCCAGGGCCTCGCTGGACAGCGGCGCGCCCTCGAGCTGACGCAGCTCGCGGCGGATCACCTCGTCCTGGGTACGCTGGTTGCCGGTGATGTTGATCCGCCGCACGTAGACCCGCGCCCCGGGGTCGACCACATAGGTCAGGTCGACCACGCGGTTCTCCTCGTCCACCTGCGGTCGGACGTTGACGTTGCTGAAGGCATACCCCTCCTCGGCCAACCGCGACCGAATAGCCGAGGAGCCGGCGTTGACCCGGCTGCGCGAGTAGAGCTCCCCCGGTTCCAGGTCAATCAGCTCGCGCAGTTCCTCCGGCGGGACCACCAAGTGTCCTTGGACGTCGATGCTGCCGATCTCGTACTGCTCGCCCTCGGCGACGTTCACGGCGACATGCACATCCCGCCGGTCGGGACTGATGGAGATCTGGGTAGAGGTCACCGCAAAGTTCAGAAAGCCGCGATCCAGGTAATACCCGCGCAGGCTCTCCAGGTCGTTGGCGAGCAGATCCCGGGCGTAACGGTGGCGCTGCGACCAGGGTGCCCACCAGCGCCGGGGCTGCTGCTCGAAGACACCACGCAGTTCACGATCAGAATAGGCCTCATTGCCGGTGAAGTGGATCTCGCGGATCTCGGCCACCGGCCCTTCCTCGATGTCGATGCGGATGGCCACCCGGTTGCGCTCCAGCGGGGAGACGGTGCTCTCCACGGAGACATCGTACTTGCCCTGGGCAAAGTACTGCTGGCGCAGCTCCCGCTCGATCTCCGCCAGCTGCGCACGGTTGAAGACCTGCCCTTCGGCCATCCCCGCGCTGCGCAGCGCCTCGCGCAGGTCCTCGGTGCGGATCTGCTCATTGCCTTCGAACTGGAGCCGGGCGATCGAGGGCCGCTCCTGCACCCGGACGATCAGGTCGTCGCCGTCGCGGGCCAACTCCACATCGCGGAAGAAGCCGGAGCGATAGAGTTCACGGATCGCCTCCCCCACTTCGCCACTGCCGACCCGGTCGCCCGGCTCGATGGGCAGGTAGCTGAAGACCGTCCCCTCATCGATGCGCTCGAGCCCCTCGACCCGGATCTGCTCGGCGACGAACGACTCCGCCTTGGCGGTCGTGACGATGGCCGCGCCGAGCAACAGCGCGATGATGGCATTACGCCCCCAGCGTCGGATCAAAACGCCCCCTTGTCTTCCGTCTGCCGCATCGGGCCGGCTCCGTGTGTGACTGGTGTCGTCCCCGCCCGCATCAGCCGCCGAGCAGGCGTTCGAAGTCGTTGTAGAAGGCCAGGGCCATCAACCCGAGCAGGATGACGATCCCCACCTGCTGGCCGATCAGCTGGGTGCGCTCCGAGACCGGCTTGCCCCGGATCGCCTCGGTGAGGAAGTAGAGCAGATGCCCGCCATCAAGGATCGGGATGGGCAAGAGGTTGATGATGCCCAGACTGATGCTGATCACCGCCAGGAAGGTCAGGAACGGCACCACACCCATGGAGGCGGTATCGCCGGCGAACTGGCCGATGGTCACCGGACCACCGATGTTCTTCAGCGACGCCTCGCCAAGGACCATCCGCACGAGCATCTTCACCGTGACCACCGTGGTGTCCCAGGTCCGCTCGACACCGTAAGCCACTCCGCCCAGCGGTCCGTAACGGACCTCACGCTCCATGCGCTCCTGGTAGCCGTCCGGGATGGCCGGCCCGACTCCGAGCATGCCGACCTCGGCGTCGCCCCGCTGCTGCGAACCAAGGGTCACCGTAACTTCGCGCTGCTCGCCGTCGCGCTGGAAGGTCAGGCGCACCTCCTCGTTGGGACGCGGTTCCACCCGCTCGACCAACCCCAGCCAGGAGTCGATCCCTTCACCATCGATGGCCAGCACCCGGTCGCCTTCCTGGAGCCCGGCCCGGGCGGCCGCCCCCTCTTCGGCAAGACGACCGACGGTGGCAGGCAGATCCGGGGTGTAGGCGCGCAGGCCGATGGTGCCGAGGATATCCGTGGTGTCCTTGAGCGCCGGCTCGGCGCGCAGGTTGAGGGTGCGCACGACCTCGTTGCCCGCCTCGTCGCGCACCGTCACCGGAACGTCCTCGCGATGGAACCCGGCGTTCATGAACCCCATGGCCACGCGCTGCCAGGTGGGGCTCTCCCGGCTGTCGATGGCGACGATCTCCTCGCCCCGCTCGAACCCGGCCATCTCCGCCGGGGTATCGGGCATCGGGTCGTCCACGATCGGGCGCAGCTCGACGATCCCGAGCACCGCGACCCCCCAGTACGCCACCACCGCGAAGAGGAAGTTCGCTGCGGGCCCGGCGACGACGATGGCGGTCCGCTGCCCCAGGGGGCGGTTGTTGAAGGCGCGATGGCGCTCAGCGGGATCGACCTCGCCCTCGCGCTCGTCGAGCATCTGCACGTATCCGCCGAGGGGGATGGCGGACAAACAGTATTCGATATGGTCCGGAGCACGACCCCGCCAGCTCAGCAGTGGGCGCCCGAACCCCACGGAGAACCTCCGCACGCGGACGTTGCACCAGCGCGCGACCAGGTAGTGGCCCGCCTCGTGAACGGTCACCAGGATCGCGATGGCGACCAGGAAGGCGATGATGCTCCAGACGATGGTCATAGTCGAGTCAGTCCGCGATGCGCCGCACGGCCTCCTCGGCCTGGCGGCGGGCCTGCGCGTCGATGGCGCAGGCCGATTCCAGATCCCGGGGCGGCGGAGGGGTCTCCGCCGCCAGGGCCTCCTCGATCACCGACGCGATGCGGTCGAAGCGCAGACGCCGGTCGAGGAAGGCATCCACGGCGATCTCGTTGGCCGCATTGAGCACGGCGCAAGCGCCGTCGCCGGTACGCAGGGCCTGGTAGGCCAGACGCAGGCAGGGGAAACGGCGCTCGTCCACGGCCTCGAAGTCCAGCCGCCCGGCGGCGGCGAGATCGACCAGGTCGACGCCAGAGGCGATCCGCTCCGGGTACCCCATGGCGTAGGAGATCGGAACCCGCATGTCCGGCGACCCGACCTGCGCCAGGTACGAGCCGTCGCAATAGCCCACCAGCGCGTGCACCAGGCTCTGTCGATGAATGACCACATCGACGCGCCGAGGTTCCAGGTCGAAGAGATGGCAGGCCTCGATCACTTCCAGGCCCTTGTTCATCATGGTGGCCGAATCCACGGAGATCTTCCGGCCCATCGACCAGTTGGGGTGGGCCACGGCCTCTTCCGGAGTCACGGCGGCCAGGGTTTCCGGATCCCGATCGCGGAACGGGCCACCGGAGGCGGTGAGGACGATGCGCTCGACCCCGGTGGTGGCGTGGCCCCCGGCCGGCAGCCCTTGGAAAACGGCGTTGTGCTCACTGTCCACCGGCACGATCCGCGCCCCGCATAGCTGTGCCGTCTCCATGAACAGGGCACCGGCGACCACCAGGGTCTCCTTGTTGGCCAGCAGGATCCGCTTGCCGGCCCGGCAGGCGGCCAACGACGAGGCCAGACCCGCGGCGCCGACCACGGCGGTCACCACGGCGTCCACCTCGGGATCTTCGGCCAAAGCGGCCACACCCGCCTCGCCGGCGCTGACCTCGATCCCTTCCAGTCCCTCGCCCCGCAGCCCGTCACGCAACCGCGTGGCGGCCTCGTCGTCCGCCAGGGCCGCCCGCGCCGGACGGTGCTCACGGCAGATGCGCAACAGACCCTCCCAGTCGCGCCCCGCCGCCACGGCGTGAACGGAGAACCGCTCCGGATGCCGCGCTGCCACATCCAGGGTGCTGGTACCGATGGAGCCGGTGGCCCCGAGGACTGCCAATCGCGTCATATTCCGCTCTGCCACCACGCTAACCCCGCTGCTAGAACCGGCGCCGCCGCGGTCAGACTGTCGATGCGATCGAGGATCCCGCCGTGGCCCGGCAGGATCCCGCCACTGTCCTTTACGCCCCGCTGGCGCTTGAGCATGCTTTCGAACAGGTCGCCGACCACCGAGGCGACCACCACCGCCACCGTCAGCAGCCCCAGCGCCACCGGCCCGGGCGCCTGCGGTTGCAGCGCCAGCACCAGCGCTCCACCGCCAAGCAGCGCGGCCACGCCGCCGCCGATGGCCCCCTCCCAGCTCTTGCCAGGGCTGATCCGCGGCGCCAGGCGACGCTGGCCCCAGGCCCGGCCGGCGAAGTAGGCCCCGGTATCGGCGCCCCAGACCAGGACCAGGAGGAACGTATGCCAAAACGGTCCCCACGGGGTGCTGCCGTGCAGATAGACGAGTGCCAGCCAGCAGGGCCAGAGCACCAGCCAGCCTGCCACCGCCGACCACAGCGGCGATGGCGCCGGTCGCTCGCGCCGACCGTGCAGGATCACCCAAACCAGGGCGCCCACCCACAACCCAGCCACGGTGTAGAGGATGCCGACAACCCCCTGCCCCGCCTCGAGGAGGAACCAGCCGGGCACCAGGGTGGCCACAAAACCGCCGACGAGCGCAGCCCGGTGCGTTTGCTCCCGGACCCCGATGAGGGTGGTCCACTCCCAGGCGGCCAGGGCCGCGACACCGCCGAGAAGGGCGGCGAGCACCGGCGTCGGCAGCAGCCAGATGGCGGCGAGAAGGAGTGGCCCCAGCGCCAGCGCGGTCAGCACCCGTGCCTTAAGCATGGCGCACCGACTGCAGCGACTCCGCCGGCACCGCCCCAAAGCGACGCTCCCGGCCGGCGTAGTCTTCGATGGCCCGCGCTAACTCCTCGGCGCCGAAATCCGGCCACAGGGTGTCGGCGAAGTAGAGCTCGGTATACGCCATCTGCCAGAGCAGGAAGTTGGAGATACGCCGCTCGCCACCGGTGCGGATGAAGAGATCGGGGTCGACCACGTCGGGCAGCGACAGAGCGCCGCGGAAGGCGTCCTCGTCGATGCTCCGCGGGTCGACCTCGCCGCGGGCGGCATGATCGGCCAGGCGCCGGGCCGCCTCGGCGATCTCCCAGCGCCCCCCGTAACTGGTCGCCACGATCAGATTCAGCCCGGTGTTCTCGGCGGTGAGCGCCTCAGCATCATCCAGCCGACGCCGCAATCCCTTCTCGAACTGGCTCCGGTCGCCGATAAAACTCAGCCGGACCCGGTTCTCATGCAGGCGCTGTAGCTCCTGATCGAGGGTGGTCCGGAACAGCTCCATGAGCACCCGGACCTCGCCGCGCGGACGACGCCAGTTCTCGCTGCTGAAGGCAAAGAGCGTCAGCGCCTCGAGCTCCAGGCGCCCGCAAGCCTCCACCACCTCACGCACCGATCGTGCGCCGGCGCGGTGGCCGGCGTAGCGCGGCTGCCCGCGCCGCTGCGCCCAGCGCCCATTGCCATCCATGACGATGGCGATATGGCCCGGCAGCCGCAGACCGGCAAGGCGCTCAGTGATCGAGGATGGCCCGCTGGTATCCGCCATACGACCCGCTCAGACCTCCATGAGCTCGCGTTCCTTCTCCTCGAGCAGGTCGTCGACTTGAGCCACGTACCGATCGGTGAGCTTCTGAATGGCCTCCTGGGCGCCGCGCTCCTCGTCCTCGGTGATGTCCTTGCCCTTGGCCAGGTCCTTGAGGTCCGAGTTGGCGTCCCGACGGACGTTGCGGATGGCCACCCGCGCCTGCTCGGCCTCGTTCTTGACCAGGCGGACCATCTCCTTGCGCCGGTCCTCGGTCAGCGAGGGAAGCGGCACGCGGATGACCTGCCCTGCCGTCACCGGGCTGAGGCCCAGGTTCGAGGCCATGATGGCCTTCTCGATGGCGGGGACCATGTGCTTCTCGAAGGGCGTAACGGCCAGCGTGCGCGCATCCTCGACGCTGATGTTGGCCGCCTGCTTGATGGGGACCTCCATGCCGTAATACTCGACGTTCACCTGATCAAGCAGGCTGGTGTGCGCGCGCCCGGTGCGCAGCCGAGCCAGGTCGTGCTTGAGGCTCTCGACGGCCTTGGCCATGCGGCGTTCGGCGTCTTCCTGGATATCTTCGATCAAGACGTTTCCTCCTCGGCGCTGGGCAGGCCCGGATCGACCACGGTGCCCACCGGCTCGCCGCGTGCCGCGGCGACCATGGTGCCCGGGCTGGTGATATCGAAGACCATGATGCGCATCGCCTGATCGCGGCACAGGACGATGGCGGTCGCATCCATGACCTCCAGGCGCTTGCTCAGCACTTCATCGTAGGTAAGCTGCTGATAGCGTTTCGCCTCGGGGTCGCGGACCGGGTCGGAACTGTACACACCATCGACCTTGGTGCCCTTGAGCAGCAGTTCGGCCCCGACCTCCACGGCGCGCAGGCTGGCAGCGGAGTCGGTGGTGAAGAAGGGGTTCCCGGTGCCGGCTGCGAAGATGACCACCCGCCCCTTTTCCAGGTGGCGCACCGCCCGGCGGCGGATGTAGTCCTCACAGACCTGATTGATCTTGATCGCGGACATGACCCGGCAGAAGACGTTCCGCCGTTCCAGGGCATCCTGGATGGCCAGGGCGTTCATCACGGTGGCCAGCATGCCCATGTGATCTGCGGTGACCCGGTCCATGCCCGAGGCGGCCAGGCCGGCCCCGCGAAAGATGTTGCCACCGCCGATGACCACCGCCACCTGAACCCCCATGGCGTTGATCTCGGCGAGCTCATCGGCGATGCGATCGAGCGTGTTGGCGGCGATCCCGTATTGTCCGTCGCCCAGCAGCGCCTCGCCGCTGAGCTTGAGCAGTATCCGGCGATAGTGCGGCACCGTCATGACTCCGGCCTGTCGGTAAGCGGACGCGGTGCCCGGTAACCCCGGGCACCGCCACTGCCAATAACGCCGCCCGAGCTCAGGAGTCGCGGACCTGGGCCATCACCTCGTCAGCGAAGCTCTCGTCCTTCTTCTCCTTGCCCTCGCCGACCTCGTAGCGCGTGAAGCGGGTCACTTCCGCGCCCTTGGCCTTGAGCAGGTCCCCGACGGTCTGATCCGGGTCCTTGACGAAGGGCTGACCGAGCAGCGTGATCTCGCTCAGATGCTTCTTGAGCCGGCCCTCGACCATCTTCTCGACGATCTCCTCCGGCTTGCCACTCTCGCGGGCCTGGGCGAGCAGAACCTCCTTCTCGGAGGCCAGTTGATCCTGGGGCACATCCTCGGGGCTGACGCACAGCGGCGAGGACGCGGCGATGTGCATGGCCAGGTCGCGGCCGAGCTGCTCGTCGCCGCCCTGAACCTCGACCATCACCCCGATCCGGGCCCCGTGCAGGTACTGGGCCACCTGATGGTCCCCAGCGTAGCGAATAAAACGGCGGACCTCGATGTTTTCACCGAGCTGCGCGACCATCTCCTGGCGCAGGGTCTCCACCGACTTCCCATCAACCTCACAGGCCAGCAGTGCCTCGAGGTCCTCGGCGCCGGACTCCAGCGCCCGCTGCGCTACCGCCTCGGCGAAACCGCGGAACTCGTCGCCATTGCCGACGAAGTCGGTCTCCGAGTTGACCTCCACAAGGACGCCGGATCGACCGTCGCTGGAACGCGCTGCGGCGATCCGACCCTCGGCGGCGACACGATCGGCCTTCTTGTCGGCCTTGGCCAGACCCTTCTTGCGCATCAGCTCGGCGGCGGCTTCCAGATCGCCATCGGTCTCCACCAGCGCCTTCTTGCACTCCATCATGCCGGAGCCGGTGCGCTCACGGAGCTGCTTGACCAGGTTTGCGGATACGGACATGTCAGCTTGCCCCCTCAGGATGCGGTGTCGTTGATCTCGACGAAGTCGTCCTTGCCCGAAGCCGCGGCGTGACTTGTCGCCTGCTTGGCCTCGAGGACGGCATCGGCAATGCCGCTGACGTAGAGCTCGATGGCACGGATCGCGTCATCGTTGCCGGGGATGACGTAATCGACCTCCCGGGGTGAGCAGTTGGTGTCCACCACGCCGATGACCGGGATCCCAAGCTTCTTCGCCTCGGAGATGGCGATGTGCTCGTAGCCCACGTCGACGACGAACATGGCGTCGGGGAGGCGCTCCATGTTCTTGATGCCGGACAGGCTGCGGTCGAGCTTTTCGCGCTCGCGGCTCAGGGCCAGGGCCTCACGCTTGGTGACCTTGTCGAAGGTGCCGTCCTCGGCCTGCGTCTCCAGGTCCTTGAGGCGGGCGATGGAGTGCTTGACCGTACGGAAGTTGGTCATCATGCCACCCAGCCAGCGGTGGTCGACGTACGGCATCCCGCAGCGTGCGGCATGCTCGCGGACCAGTTCCCGAGCGGGACGCTTGGTGCCAACGAACAGGATCTTGCCGCCGTTGCTGGCCAGGCGCCCGGCGAAGTTCAGGGCGTCCTTGTAGAGGGGCAGCGTCTTCTCGAGGTTGATGATGTGAATCTTGTTGCGCTCGCCGAAGATGTAGGGGCGCATCTTCGGATCCCAGAAGCGGGTCTGGTGCCCGAAGTGCACACCCGCCTCCAGCATCTGACGCATGGAAACGTCGGCCATGATCGGATCTCCTTGGATCGGGTTGAGCCTCCATACGCCCGCATACGACGACCCGATGGCGGCTGGCGCTACCGGGCACCCGGTCGAATGTGTCGGCGTATGTGTGGATTTCAGTCGTTGTTCCTGAGTCGCCGCGACGCTCACGCCGCAGCAGCGCGGTTTATACCACTATCGACAGTCGGTTACAAGAACAACCGATCTGCCTTCACGACGCCCCGACCGCCCCCCGGCGGGGCGCCGCGGACACGCCGTCCGTGGTACGATAAAGCGCATGTCCGTAACCATCAAAACCGCCGAAGAGATCGAGGGCATGCGTCGCGCCGGCCGTATGGCCGCGAGTGTGCTGGACATGATCGCACCCCACGTCGAACCCGGCGTGACCACCGAGCACCTCGATGAGCTCTGCCACCGCTACATTGTCGAGGAGCTGGGGGCCACCCCGGCGCCGCTGAATTACCGCGGCTTCCCGAAGGCTACCTGCACCTCGGTCAACCACGTGGTCTGCCACGGGATCCCGGGGCCGAAGAAGCTCAAGAAGGGGGACATCCTCAATATCGACATCACGGTCATCGATGCCGAGGGCTGGCACGGCGATACCAGCCGCATGTTCTATGTCGGCGAACCGAGCATCCTCGCCCGACGGCTCGTCGAGACCACCCGCGATTGCCTCTGGCGCGGCATCGAGCAGGTTCGCCCCGGCGCCACCCTGGGCGACATCGGCCATGCCGTGCAGCGTCATGCCGAAGAGCACAACTTCTCGGTAGTGCGCGAGTACTGTGGCCACGGCATCGGACAGAGCTTCCATGAGGAGCCGCAGGTGCTGCACTACGGGCAGCCGGGAACCGGCATGCGCCTTGAGCCCGGTATGACATTCACCATCGAACCGATGATCAACGCCGGCAAGCCGGGCACCAAGCTCCTGCGCGATCAGTGGACGGTGGTCACCAAGGACCGCAGCCTCTCCGCCCAGTGGGAGCATACCCTGGCCGTCACCGAAAACGGCTACGAGATCCTGACCCCGGCGCCCGACGGGCGTTGAGCGGCCGGTCCACCGACAGGAGCCTTCGATCATGCCCGCTTCGGCCTGCCCCGCCGTTCTGGACCCCGGTGCCCTGAGCCGGGCCCTGGAGGCGGGCGGGCCGCTGCTGCCCACCCTGCGCCAAGCTCTACAGCAGGCCGATGCAGAACTCGCGGAGCGATTCCGCGCCGGGACCGGCGCCGAGGAACTGGTCCCACAGCGGTCCGCCCTCGTCGATGAGGTGGTTCGGCAATTGTGGCGAGGCAGCCTAGGCGGTGACGATCCCGGTGGCTGCGCGCTCCTGGCGGTGGGCGGCTACGGCCGCGGCGAGCTGCACCCGGGGTCGGACATCGACGTCCTGGTCCTGGTCGACCCCGGGCGCAGAGAGGCGCTCACCCCTTCGCTCGAATCTCTCATCACCGGGTTGTGGGACCTGGGGCTGGACATCGGTCACAGCGTTCGCAGCGTCGAGGAGTGCATCGAGGCCGCCGGCGACGATATCACCATCGCCACCAATCTCATGGAGTCGCGCCTGCTCTGCGGCGACCCACAGCTTTGTCAGGCGCTGCGCCAAGCCATGTCGGCCGAGCGCATCTGGCCAAGCCCGGCCTTCTTCGAGGCCAAACTGGCCGAGCAGCAGGCGCGCCACGCCAAGTTCCACGACACCGCCTACAACCTGGAACCAAACATCAAGTCGAGCCCCGGCGGCCTGCGCGATATCCAGATGGTGGGCTGGGTGGCCAAGCGCCACTTCGGTGCCGAGCACCTGCACGGACTCGTCGAAGAGGGCTTTCTTACCGAGGCCGAATACCAGGCCCTGCAGGCCGGGCAGTGCTTCCTCTGGGACGTGCGTTTCGGTCTGCACCTGATCGCCGGACGACGCGAGGACCGGCTGCTGTTCGATCACCAGGTCGCGCTCGCCGAGCTCTTCGGCTATGTCGATGACGATCGCACCCTGGCCGTCGAGCAGTTCATGCAGCGCTACTTCCGCACGGCAATGGACATCTCGCGGCTCAATGAGATGCTCCTGCAGCACTTCCAGGAGGCCATCCTCTACGCCGGCTCGGGAACCGAGCCGACGCCGATCAACAAGCGCTTCCAGATCCGGCGCGACTTCCTCGAAGTCACCGACCCCTCGGTCTTCCGGCGCTACCCCTTCGCGCTGCTGGAGGTCTTCCTGGTGCTGCAGCAGCACCCGCAGCTCAAGGGGGTGCGGGCCTCCACCATCCGGCTCATCCGCCAGCACCGGACCCTGATCGACGAGGGCTTCCGCCGCGACCTGCGCTGCCGCAGCCTGTTCATGGAGATCCTGCGCCAGTCGCAGGGGATCACCCACGCCCTGCGCCGCATGCACCGTTACGGGGTCCTGGGGCGCTACATCCCCGCCTTTGGCCGGATCAGCGGGCGGATGCAGTACGACCTGTTCCACGCCTACACCGTCGACTCCCACACCCTGTTCGTGGTCCGCAACCTGCGCCGCATGGCCCTGGCCGAGCACCGCAATGAGCTGCCCCTGGCCCACGATGTCATGCAACAACTGCCCAAGCCGGAGCTGCTCTTCCTGGCGGCGCTGTTCCACGACATCGCCAAGGGACGCGGCGGCGACCACTCCGAGCTCGGCGCCGCGGATGCCTACGAGTTCTGCATCCAGCACGGGCTCGGTGCCTACGATGCGCGCTTGGTGGCCTGGCTGGTGCGACATCACCTGGACATGTCGGTGACGGCGCAGCGCAAGGACCTCTCGGATCCGGCCGTGATCACCGACTTCGCCCGGACCATGGGGGACCAGCCCCATCTCGACTACCTCTACCTGCTCACCGTCGCGGATATCCGCGCCACCAACCCGGAGCTCTGGAACACCTGGCGCGCCGCGCTGCTCAACGAGCTCTACGGGCTGGCGCGGGCGGCCATTCGGCGAGGCCTCAGCAATCCCCTCGACAAGCGGGAACTGATCCGTGACGCGCAGCGGGACGCCCGGCGCATCCTGCGCCAGCGCGGCTACGGACCGGCGCGCATCCGCCGGGTCTGGGGGCATCTGCCCGACGACTACTTCCTGCGCCACAGCGCCGAGGAGATCGCCTGGCACACCGAGGCCATCGCAGAGACCGCCCCGGCGCAGCTGCCCCTGGTGCTCACTTCCGCCCAGGAGACCGGCGGCGGCGCCCAGGTCTTTCTCTACGCCCCCGACAGCTCCGATCTTTTCGCCCGCTGTGTCTGGGCCCTGGACCGCGTCGGGCTGAGCATCCAGGATGCCCGGGTGATCACCACCGATGCCGGCTACACCCTCGACAGCTATCGGGTCCTCGATCAGCAGGGAGCCCCGCTGCGCGAGGCACAGCGGCTTGAGGAGGTGCGACAGGCGCTGGCGGCGGCCGCCGCCGATCGGGGCCCACCGCCCGCCCCAGTGGCCCGGCACATCCCGCGTCAGCTCCAGCACTTTCGCACCGAGACCCAGATCCGCTTTACCGACGATCCGGACAACAAGCGCACCGTGGTGGAGCTGATCACCGCCGACCGGCCCGGGCTGCTCGCCCGCGTGGGCAGAGCTTTCTCCCAGTGCGAGGTGCGGGTGAAGAACGCCAAGATCGCCACCATGGGCGAACGGGCCGAGGACGTGTTCTTCATCACCGACGACCAGGGCAGCCCCTTGCGCCTGCCGGCCCAGTACCGGTGTGTCCGCCAGGCCCTGCACCAACTCCTCGACGAGGAAGAGAACAAGGCATGAACCGCGGTCTCTCCGAACTGCAACCCTATCCGTTCGAGCGCATGGAGCGGCTGCTGACCGGGCGCCGCGCCGCCGCTGCCTCACCCATTCGTCTGGGCATCGGCGAGCCCCAGGACCCGCCACCGGAGTTCCTCACCCGCGTGCTGCAGGAGAACCTGGATCAACTGGCCCGCTACCCGGCCACCCGGGGCCAGGGGGCACTGCGCGAGGCGATCGCCGCCTGGCTGCAGCGACGCTTCGAGCTGCCCGAGACGGCCATCGACCCCGATTACCACATCCTGCCGGTGGCCGGCACCCGCGAGGCGCTGTTCGCCATCGCCCAGACCGTCATCGGCCGCGGGCGGCCCTACGTGGCCATGCCCAATCCCTTCTACCAGATCTACGAGGGCGCTGCGCTGCTCAGCGGTGCCCGTCCGCTCTACCTACCCATCGACCCCGCCAGCGGCCTGCCGGATCTGGATGCCATCGAGCCACGGACCTGGCAGCGGGTGCAGCTGCTCTACCTCAACAGCCCGGCCAACCCCACCGGCGCCGTGGCCGACGCGGATTACTATCGGCGTCTGCTGGCCCTCGCGGATCAATACGGCTTCATCATCGCCGCCGACGAGTGCTACAGCGAGATCTACGCCGACGAGGACCATCCGCCGCCGGGGCTGCTGCAGGCCTGCCAAGCCGAGGGCCGCAGCGACTTTCACCGTTGCCTGGTCTTCCACAGCCTCTCCAAGCGCTCCAACGCGCCCGGCCTGCGCTCGGGCTTCGTCGCCGGCGACCCGGGGCTGATCCACGCCTTCCTGCGCTACCGCACCTACCAGGGGTGTGCCCTACCCTTGCACGTCCAGGCGGCCAGCGCCGCGGCGTGGGGTGATGAGGCACATGTCGTCGACAACCGGGCACGCTATCGCGAGCGCTACCGGGAGGTGTGTACCATCCTCGGCGACGTCCTCGAGGAGGTCGCCCCGCCGCCGGCGACGTTCTACCTCTGGCCGCGCACGCCGATCGACGACCAGGAGTTCACCCGGCGTTTGTGGGAAGAGGAGAATGTGACGGTCCTGCCGGGCAGCTTCCTCTCCCGCCCCGGCACCGACGGCGTGGCCCCGGGGACGGGGCGTATCCGCATCGCGCTGGTTCCCGACCTGCCCACCTGCATCGAGGCGGCGGAGCGGATCCGGCGATTCGTCCAGAGAAACTTCCACTAGGGAGCCGAGCATGGCTGCAGACATCCAGAAGGTGATCGAAGACGCGTTCGAGCAACGCGCCCGCCTCAACCCCAACGACACCCCGGCGGAGATCCGCGAGGCCGTGGACGAGGCCCTGCGGCAATTGGACAGCGGCCAGGCGCGCGTGGCCGAGCCGGGCAGCGACGGCTGGCAGGTCAATGAGTGGCTAAAGAAGGCCGTGCTGCTCTCTTTCCGCCTGCACGACAATCGCCTGATGCGCGGTGGCGTGACCAACTTCTTCGACAAGGTGCCGATGAAGTTCGCCGACTGGGGCGAGGACGCCCTGCGCGAATCCGGCGTTCGCGTAGTGCCGCCGGCGGCAGCGCGGCGCGGCAGCTACATCGCCCCCGGGGTGGTGCTGATGCCTTCCTACGTGAACATCGGCGCGTATGTCGACGAGGGCACCATGGTCGATACCTGGGCCACGGTCGGCTCCTGTGCGCAGATCGGCAAGAACGTCCATCTCTCCGGCGGCGTGGGCATCGGCGGCGTGCTCGAGCCGCTGCAGGCCAACCCGACCATCATCGAGGACGGGTGTTTCATCGGCGCCCGCTCGGAGATCGTCGAGGGGGTGATCGTCGGCCGCGGCGCCGTGGTCTCCATGGGCGTCTACATCGGCCAGAGCACGAAGATCTACGATCGCACCACCGGCGAGGTCCACTACGGGCGGGTCCCGGAGGGCGCGGTGGTGGTCCCCGGCAACCTGCCCGCCGCCGATGGCAGCCACAGCCTCTACTGCGCGGTGATCATCAAATACGCCGATGAGAAGACCCGCGCCAAGGTCGGCATCAACGAGCTGCTGCGCCCATGAGCGCGACCCTTGAGCTGGCCCGGGCGCTCATCCAGCGCCCGTCGGTAACCCCGGAGGATGCCGGCTGCCAGAGCCTCATCGCCGAGCGCCTGACGGCGCTCGGCTTCGATGCGCAGTGGCTGAACGCCGGCGATGTGACCAACCTGTGGGCGCAGCGCGGCAACGGGCGGCCACTATTCTGCTTCCTCGGCCACACCGACGTGGTCCCCAGCGGCCCGGAGTCGGCCTGGCAGCATCCACCGTTCCAGCCCATCGTCGAGAACGGGCGTCTTTTCGGCCGCGGTGCGGCGGACATGAAAGGCAGCGTGGCCGCCTTCACCGCCGCCGTGGAGCGGTTTGTCGCCGATCATCCAGAGCACGCCGGCGCAATCGCGGTCCTGCTGACCAGCGACGAGGAGGGGCCGGCGGTGGATGGCACACGCCACGTAGTGGAGACCCTGGCGGAGCGCGGCACCGCCATCGACTACTGCCTGGTGGGAGAGCCGAGCAGCCAGACGCAACTCGGTGACGAATTCAAGGTCGGTCGCCGGGGATCGCTGACGGGCCACCTCACCGTCCACGGTGAGCAGGGGCATGTCGCCTATCCGCATCAGGCGGAGAACCCGATCCACGCCCTTGCCCCGGCGCTGCAGGAGCTGGTGGCCACCGAGTGGGACCGGGGGGACGAGGACTTCCCGCCGACCAGCTTCCAGATCTCCAATATCCAGGCCGGCACCGGGGCCGACAACGTCATCCCCGGCAGCCTGGAGGTGGTCTTCAACCTGCGCTATTCACCGGCGGTCTCCGCGGCGGGTCTTCAGCAGCGCGTTGTGGCGATCCTGGAACGCCACCGGGTCCGTCACACAATCGCCTGGCGGCATTCCGGTGGTCCCTTTGCCACCCGTGACGGGGCGCTGATCGACGCCGTCGAGCAGGCCGTCACCGCCCAGACCGGGCGTACCCCGCGGCGATCGACCTCTGGCGGTACCTCGGACGGCCGCTTCATGGGCCCGACCGGGGCCCAGGTGGTCGAGCTTGGACCGCTCAACGCCACCATCCACAAAGCCAACGAGCATGTCGCGGTGGCCGATCTGGAACGCCTCGAGGCGATCTACTACGACATCCTGCAGCGCCTTCTGGCCTATTCGGCTGGCTGACACAGTCCCCGGTCCACCGGCGTCGGCGATTTGATGCGTCCGCTCAACCGGATTAGATTGGAAGACTGACCGGAGACGCCGCACCGAGTGGCCCATGGAACCGAGCCCGCCGACGCCAGCGCAGGACGCCATCGGCGCGGGGCGCCACTACCGGCGCCCCGCCGAGCGCCCCTTCACCCGGGAAGAGCGCGACCGGGTCACCCTGCTCTTCGGCAGCCTCAGTGTGGCCCACGACCGGCTTCTCACCGCCGCCCTGCGCGGCCTCGGCTACCACGCCGAGGCCATCCCCACCCCGCGCCGCCGGGACCTGCAGACCGGACGCGAACTCTGCAACAACGGACAGTGCAACCCCGTCTACTTCGTCGCCGGCGCCCTGATCAACCACCTGGAGCAGCGCCGCACCGAGCGGGGGTTGACGCCGGAAGAGGTCACCGACCGGTACGTCTTCGTCACACCGGGTTCGTGTGGCCCGTGTCGATTCGGCATGTACGAGGCCCAGTACCGGCAGGCCCTCACCAAGGCCGGCTACCCGGGATTCCGGGTGATCGCCTTCGATAAGAAGGGCGGCGGCGACGGCCACCCCGATGACGGCTACGGCGATGGGCTGGGCGTCGACCTGGGGCTTTACATCGCCGTACTCGATGCCCTGCTCATGGCCGACGTCCTCAACGCCGTATTCCATCGGGCCCGCCCTTACGCCACGGATCCGGCCGCGGCCGACCACACTCTGGAGGCGTGTCTGGCCGAGTGCGAACAGACCCTCGCGCAGGGCCGCCCGGAACCCCCGATGACCGCCACGGCACGGGTGCTCGCCGCCACGACGCCGCTGCCGTGCGCCCGGGATGCAGCACACCTGCTCGCACGTCTGGGGGACGATCGCTGCACCGCGGCACTGACCCGCTGCCGTCGGATCATCGAGGCAGGCTTCGAGGTGGATTATCTGCGCCCGCGCCCGCTGGTGAAGATCACCGGAGAGTTCTGGGCGCAGACCACCGAGGGCGACGGCAACTTCCGCATGTTCGATTTCCTTGAGGGCGAAGGGGCCGAGGTGCAAGTGGAGCCCGTGGCCGGCTGGGTCGATTACATGCGTCACGGCCTCCACGGGCAGCTCGACGAGGCCCATGCCGCTGAGCGGGCCAACACCGGCGGCCCCCGGGCGGCCCTGCGGGCAGTCGACCTGCGCCTGCGCCACTGGCTGATCGAGCGCATCGGTCGTCTGCTCCACCGCGAGTACGACCGCATGCGCGCAGCACTGGGCGACTGCGCTGCGCCGCTGGCCGATCAGCGCACCCTGGAGCAGCTCGGCCGCCCCTACTACCATCCGAGGATCACCGGCGGCGAGGGGCATTTGGAAGTGGCCAAGACGCTCTATTACCACCGTCACCGCCTGGCCCACATGACCCTCTCCCTCAAGCCCTTCGGCTGCATGCCGTCGACCCAGTCCGACGGGGCCCAGGCTGCGGTGCAGGCCGATCATCCGGGCCTGCGTTTTCTGCCCATCGAGACCTCGGGTGAAGGAGAGATCAACGCCTACTCCCGGGCACAGATGGCGCTCGGCGAAGCCCGCGAGTCCGCGCGCAACGAGTTCCGCGAGGCCCTCGCCACCCACGGGCTCGATCAGGAGGCGCTGCGCGCCTATGTCGCCGCACACCCCCAGTTGCGCAGCCCGCTCTACCCGATCCCCCACACCCGCGGGGCGATCAGCCGGGCAGCGCGGTTTGTCCATCACATCGCCGGGCGCATGGCCGCGAAACCCGGCCGGTCGCGTGGCACCGCTCCTGACCAGGACAGCGAGGAAACCGGCCATGCCCCATCCAGCTGAGCGCAACCCCGTGCTGGTCGGCCTGGACGTCGGCTCGACCACGGTCAAGGCGGTGGTGATCGACGGCGCCGACAACTCGCTGCTCTGGCAGGATTACCGGCGCCACGAGACCCGACAGCTGGAGACCGTGCGCGACTTTCTAACCGCCATCGAGGCCGCAGTACCGGCATCCCGACGCGAAGACCTGCGCCTTTTCACCACCGGCTCCGGGGGCGGCAGCGTCGCTGAGGCACTGGGGGCGCGATTCGTACAGGAGGTCCACGCCGTCTCGCTGGCCGTGGAGGCCCGCTTTCCCGATGTGGGCAGTGTGGTCGAGCTCGGCGGTCAGGACGCCAAGATCATCGTCTTCAAGCCCCTCGATGACGGGACTCGGCGCAAGATCCCGGCCATGAACGACAAATGCGCGGGGGGTACGGGGGCAGTCATCGACAAGATCGCCGCCAAGCTGGCCATCCCGGCGGAGCAGCTCGGTGACATGGGGTATCTCGGCCACACCATCCACCCCGTCGCCGGCAAGTGCGGGGTCTTCGCCGAGACCGACATCAACTCCCTGCAGAAACAGGGCGTGGCCGCCGAGGACCTGATGGCCTCGCTGTTCGAGGCCATCGTGCAGCAGAACCTCTCCGTGCTCACCCGCGGCCATACCCTCCAACCGCGGGTGCTGTTGCTCGGCGGGCCGAATACGTACATCCGCGGGCTGCAGGAGGGCTGGCGGCACCACATCCAGACCCTGTGGGAGGAGCGTGGCGTCGACTGGGATGGCCCGCCGGAGGCGGCCATCCACGTCCCCGATCAGGCTCAGTACTTCGCCGCACTCGGCGCCGTGGCCTTCGGCCGCGGCGAGCTAGCCGACGACCCGAATGCTGGCCGCTACCCGGGAACGGCGGGG